>BFBZ01000005.1_pt191 | contig 307897 bp, 258 predicted proteins | sample 1888401 | NCBI WGS metagenome assembly BFBZ01 (sample SAMD00112614, study PRJDB3348) | symbiont metagenome | host: Chara braunii
GGTCACGCGRWTYWMGAACCAGCTGATCAAGCTGAAGAGCGCCTCCTCCTCCAGCATCCCRACCATTCCCGCCTACYATAATCCCGGCGGCCCGCTGGTGATCCTGCAGCCGCCAACCCATCCGGGCCCGAGTGCGGGCACGCTGATCRCSAGCCCGCCTTCGACAGCCTATATCGCCGACCTCCACAAAGAGCAGCGCTCGGCGACAATCGAAAGTGACGTGCGCAACTACACGAAGATGGCCAACCAGTACATCCAGTCGTTRCCMAGCAAGCAATTGGTCTGCGTCTCCAGCGACCGCAAGACCACCGGCTCGATYGGCTACAACGCTGGCAAGATCGCCGGCAAGGAACGCGATCTCGCCAACACGGCCTCACCTGGCACTTACGCGTCGAGTCAGGTGGTCGGCCATGTGCCGGACACCGCGGCAACCGGACTGTCTTATTCTCCGCTGGGCTGGTTCCAGCAGAACAAGACCGCCAACAGTATTGTCGGCGGCGGCCTCTATGCCGGCCGTGTCATTACCGTCTATCTGGTCAAGGAGCAGAACGGCAAAGTCTATCAATACTAGCCGGCAACGTCCCCGTGATGCCGGCTAAAGCATGATGAGATGAGGTTCGCTCAATGTAATCCGTCATCCTGAGGCCATTCGCAGAATGGCCCTCGAAGGACGACGGCCAATACTTAGCTAGAATTGGCCGTGCATCCTTCGAGGCTCGCCCAGCGGTGCAAGTGCACCGCAAGGCTCGCACCTCAGGATGACGGAGTTGATTCAACCTCAATTCATCATGCTTTAGGTTCAGCCCGAGCCGTTTTTCTTAAGAGCCGCGGCAAACTTCGCATTCAGCGCAGGAACGATTGATGTGTGTCAGCTCCACAGCACGCGAATCCGCGAGCGCCCCTTCGCGTCGACGTGGTTCTCAAGCCCCTTCAGTCCTGCGAGCGAATCCCGGTGAGCGATCTGCCGCCACAGGTCGCCGTTCACGATCATGTGCGAGGCCGCCGCCATGATCATGAGCTGCTGCACGTCCACCGCGCCGCCGGTCAGCAACGGGGACACCGCATAGGCGAGATGTTTGTCGAGCTCGAAACTGCCGAGCTCATGCCGCGCCTGGGCGATACGCCCATGATAGGCATCGTCGCGGACACCGTTGAGGAAACCGCCGTCCAGGAAATGATCGAAATTGTGATAGTGGCAGATCGGCTCCAGGGTGACGGCATAGAGTTCATAGACCTTCGCCGCGCCGCCCTTCGACAACTCATCCTCGCGATAGGCGAACTGGTTGCCCAGCACCGACTCCCCGAAGCAGAGATAGCCCGGAGAATGATCGCCCCAGGCGAATTTCCAGGTCTCATCGTCGTTCCACCAGCGCATGCTGCGCGCGGTGTCGTTGTCCCAGCCGAACAACCGATAACTGCCTGCCAGCAGGTCCAGACCATCGCTGAGCGCCAGCATCTGCCTGTGCCGCTCCGGCAGCCGCGCGAACAGCGGCCCATGATCTTTCCCTGCTAGGCCTTCATGCACGCGCAGCGAATCGAGGATAGCGCCATCGACCTTCGGCGGCTTGCCCCCGTAGAGCGCATCGAGAAACTTGCGCGGCGCGGAACCGGTGGGCTTGGATGGCTTCTTGCTCATTCAGGAACCGTGGCTTGCGCTGCAAGGAGCGCAGCGGACCTTCTACCCATATACGAGAGCCCCGCCATGGAAAAGGCGACGATCATGCCGGCTTGGCATCATCCGATGTCGCTCGAAAAGGCCCCGCATGCGCCTTCTACGGGTATGGAATCGGTTCCGGATAGCTCGCCATATCGTAGCTCGGGCCGAATGCATCGTAGGGCGTGAGGATGACCTCGTAGCTGCTGCCCGCCTCGAYCGTGTAATYGACYGTCACGGTCGYAACTTCACCGCCTTCGACCTCGAAGTTTKTCAAACTGACCGAGTTCTGCACCACCGACAAATAGTACCCGAGCACCGGAAACTCCGGAGGAACGGCCGGGACCCAATTCACGGTGACGCTGGCGGCATCCGCACAGGCGCGGAATATGACCGGACGTCCRGCGTTGGGATCAATCGGCGSCGGAGGRAACGGCACCGGTGCCGCAAAACTGGCATTGTCGTTYGAYGGYCCCTCCGCCGTCTTTGGCGTGACCGTCGCCTTGCAGTCGGCGRCGGCCGTRTAGCTGACKGTGATGCTGGTGTCGGCGGCCTTGGCRTCAAAGCTGGTGGGGGTGCCGCCCTGRACCAGCGTGATCAGGAAGCCATCGAGACCTGTCATCGTGTAGGTCAGCCAGGTSACCGTCGTCTTGCCGTCCTGGCTCTTSGTGCTCGCAATGACGACGCGGTCACATCCCATGGCCCRAGGCTCCCTCAGTTCGCGGCCGTCGAGGACGGAGCGGATTGKGCCAGTCCCGGCTCCGGCAGGCCCTGCATCGTCTGGTCGCCGACCAGCAGCCCGTCCGCATAGAARCTTGCCCCRCGCCTGGGCGCGTGCTCGGCGCCCTGCGGGCGCAGCGCGATATTGTAGACCTTGCCGCCATAGGGCTGCCGCTCGACCGTGGCCACCTTGCTGGYCCCCTTGGCTGTRACAAGGGAGGTGCCGACCGTCAGATGCCAGGCGGCTGTCCATCGTGGCCTGCCCTGGTCGTCGGAGCCGATGATCACCGGGTGCTCTCCGGTCATCCGGGCCACCGTGCCGTCTTCTGCCGTGACCACGATTAGCTCGGCCTCGTCGCCGGTGAGTTTGCCGAACGCCTCCCACGGCCGGCCATCCGGGCCGAGCACCAGCTCATGCGGCTTGATGTCCTCAATGGGCTTCTGTGTGTGATCGGCCATCGTCACCAGCGTGCCCACCGGCAGGCAGCCCCACTGCAGGTCCACCGCCTTCACGATCAGCGTGTTGGCCGACCCGCGCTCCAGCACGTTGGAGACGATGGCCGTGACGGTGGACGGCTTGCTGCCCGGCTTGGCAACCTTGACAGTCCAATACATGTTGAACGCCAGGCCGCTGTGCGGCTGATAGCAGCTCTTTCCGAAGATCAGTGCCTGGGGCCCCAGGATCGACCAGGTCACGCCCTGCTTGTCGGCCGTTGGCGTCGTCGCTGCCAGCACCTGACTGCCGAGATCGTTATCCTGCCCGGCGCAGGTCGTACCRTTCTGACTGTTGATCGCKGTGACCTGCAACTGGCCGTCCACCTTGCCGTCCTTGAGCGCRAGTGGATATGGCATCACAATCGTTCCGGCGAGCGGCACGACCACCTTGACGCTGTCGGGATCGATAGTGGCCTGCGGGAATGGACCGAARTCGCAWGGCTGCGGCCAGCCTGGCTCCGCCCTCCCRCGGTTGAGGCAGATCACGGTCTTGCGATTTTGCGAGTTATTGGGAGCCGTGACCACGATCGAATTCGGCGGCGGCAGCACCGCRGCGGTGTGGCGCTGAGTACATGGCGTGCCGTCAGTCATGAAGGTGGTGAACAGGGCGCCGGCCTGCGGTGGCYTGTCCTCKTCGATCTTCCCCRACGCGGGCGGGGCGTCGGTCAAGAGCGTGGTCTCCTCCTTGTGGCTGAGGCCCGATCCATCGGTGACCTCTTTGCCGTCGGAGTCCAGCACGACCAGCACGGTGCCGAAATTGCGGACATCTTGTGGTTTGCCGCCAAGAAACGTGGCTTGCAATGTCGCGGCAGTCAGTTTGTCGCCACTGATCGAGCCGACGTCCATGAACAGACCGTTGGCCTGGTGCTGTTTCAGGAACTCGCTGCACTTGTCGAGATTGGAACGGATGGCCGACACGCCGCCAAGAACGGACACGAGGTGGGATGCCGGGGGGCGGCGCGCCGCCTTGTGCAGCAGATCCATCATTTTGAGTTCGTGCGCATCGGTCAGATCGACCGGCACCAATCCCTTGCCGTTGGTTTCACGCAGCCAGTCCATCAGCTCACGTCGCTCGGCGGCCGAGAGCGCCGCACGCGCCTTGGCCGCACGCGGCGGCTGATAGGCGTACTGGGCCTGGATCGCGGCTTCGACGCGATCCGCGCCTGCTTCGGGAGCAGCGGCGAGACTCGCCGGCAGCAGCAATGCGGCGAGCGCCGCGATCAACACATAGACACGCTTCATCGGGCTTCTCCGGTCGCGTTGATGACATGCCAACGCGGACGCCTGGTCTCCGTGGACATCGTCATGCCTTTCTCAGGGTTGCGGTGTAGTCGAGCACGAGGGTTACGCCGGTCAGCACGCCCGGCTTGAGGTGGCCATCCTGAACAAGCGCCGGCGGGACCTGCTTGAGGGTCAGTTTCCAGTCCGCGGCCGGCGTCAGCAGACAATCGATCGTCCCCGAGACCCACGGTGTCTTCTCCGTCAGGCTGAGACTCAAAGGACTGCCTGACGGCGGCGCGAGTTCGACCAGCAACGGTCCCGTGAAAGGCACCGTCAGATCAAACTGCACATAGGCCTTCACGGCACGCGGCGACAACAGGTTGGGTGGCACGGCATCCGGCCCGATCGCAAACGTCATGGACTGCGGCGTCGGCCCGCCCGGATTGAGGAACTGGTCCCAGGCATCGGAATAGCGCTGCTGCAACGCCATGCTCGCCTGCCCCGCATAACGGTTGGCGATCGTGCCGACAACGGCCTCCTTGAAGATTCCGCCGCCCGCGAGTGCGCTGTAGGTCACCGTGATGACCACGTCGGCAATGGCGGAAAAATCGATCCGATTGGCGCCGAGCGGCAATTCCAGCCGCCAGCTSGACACCGCGCCGGTGCCCTCGAACGGCAGGTAACGCTCGTCGGCACTGACCCCGGCAATCGTGCCGTCGTCGGATCCCCGCGACAGCGCGATCTGCTGCATGTTGCGCCAGTTCAGCCGCAGCATGCCGTCRGTCGGCGYCACGTCGGCGCCAAGCAGGAAGCGGACCGACGCCGGGTCGTCCTTGAGCAGCACCGTGTTGCTGGTCTGGGTCAGCGTGCCATGCACGTTCTGGTACGGGCCGACCAGCGCGGGAATGGTGACACTSAGCCGCTCGATCTTGCGACAGTACTGGCCCGGAAAATCGTAATCGAACAGCAGCTCGCTGAACTGGAAATTGCAGGAACCGGTGCGCTGGAGCGTCAACAGCGCAAGCGGATCGAGCGCCCACAGCGAGACCGTCTTCTCAATGACCAGGCGCCGCCGGTTGGTGGTGTAGTAGGCGTGTTCGAGCTGGCCGAGCCCGACGATCAACCCCTCGCCTGCCAATAGCCCGGCCCGCCCGCTGTCCCAATAGGCGAAGTCGAGGATAGTGGCCTGGTTGTCGAGCTCGTACTGGTAGGCCCGCTGGGCGGCAAGGGAGAGATCAAGCGCAATCTTGTAGCACTGGAAATAGAGAGCCTGCAGCCGGGATGCCATCCAGCCGTACAGATCGGCGTTGGTGAACTTCGACGTCAGTGCCACCTGGATGGCATTGTTCTGCTCGATCGACAGCGTATTGATCGCCACGTCACGTTTGAGCGATGCGACGCGTGCTTGTGCCGCGGCAATCTGGGCATCCATCTGCGCGACTTCATAGCCGGCGGTATTTTTCTGCAGCGTCCATTCCTGTTCGCGGCGTTCATATCCGGCGATGACGCCCGACAGCGTGGAGGCGAAGTTCAGCGTTCCCGCCACAGTGTCGGAGGCCGATGCAAAAGCGCCCAGCGACGAGCCGATCTCGCGGCCGCCATAGGTCATTGCAAACGGCGAGCCGGCATTGGGCACGAGATGAGCGCCGCCCGAGAGCGACCGGATCACCCCCGCGGTTGTCTGGAAGACGTTGGCGAGGATCATGGTCGCGAGACTGGTGATCTCGGCGGGTGACAGGCCGTCGCTGATCAGCTTGGTATAGTATGAGAGGCGCTCTTGAGCAGCGAGCTTGGCCTGGCGCACCGCGTCGAGCTGATCCTCCGCCTCCAGCACGAGCTGCGCCTTGAGGTCGCCGGTCTGCACCAGGATGGCCCGCTCCTGCTTGATCTGGAGCATCTGCAGCGCGTCGGCGTCCTTCTTTTCCAAGGCCGCCAGCAGCGCGCCGCCGAACCCGATCAGGGTCTGGGTGAGTTGTCGCGCCCGGTCGAGCATGATCTGGAAACGGTAATGGGGCAGACTTCCGGCGCCCTGGTTGATCACGGCCGGGGAATCCCGACCGCCGCCGGCGCGGATCAGGAGCCGTGGATCGATCGGCGGATCGAACAACGGCAGCACCCGCGGCAGGCCGGCGAGCGACAGGCAATGACGCACCTTGTAGAGGCTGGACTCCAGCCGATCCCAGTAGCTGATGAACTCGGTGCTCTCCGGAACGGTGAAGTAGGCGCTGATCATGTTGAACGGCGCGGGCTCGAGCTTCAGGTGGCCCGGCTCCGGTGCCGGCATCACGCGCTCCAGCTCGATCAGGAACTGCGGGATCAGCAGTCCATAGTCCTTCTTGATCGTTGCGAAATCGAGCGGCTTGGGCGGCTGATAGACGCCGCGCTGCCGTGGCCGTGGTCCCAGCAGGTCGGCGGCCGTCAAATACAGCAGCGTCGCCTGATTGACCGACTCCCGGGTATCGCGGGCGAACAGGGAATCGGCCCAATCGAGCAGATTGGCGATGTAATGCTGGACGATCGTCTTCTCATAGGCGACCGGCCGCAGTTGCGCGACGGTCTGCGGATCGAACGGATTGGCGTTCCACGCTTCGATCGCGGTCTGATCGGTGAGCTCATCGACCAGTGACGGAGCGCTGAGGCTGCGGAACGGCAGGAATTGCCAATACACCGAGTCCGGGTTGCCGGCCGGCGGGGCCTGCCCTTTCGACACGGCGGCCGGATCGAAGATGTAATCGTACCAGGTCTTGGCGGCCTCATGATGCTGGTTCGCGCTGAGCTGGGTCGCGATGAAGAACGGGATTTGAAAGAAAATCTCGTCGAAATACGGACGATACGCTCCGTCGAAATCCACCGCGCCCCCGTTCATCGCTTTTGGGGCGCCGACATTGGGCGGCTTCACTCCGTCGGGATAAAACCGGGAAAAATCAAGCGAGGCTGGCCCCTGCGCTTCCTGCGTCCTGATCGACAGCAGCTCGCTGATGCCGCCAAAGGTCATGATCTGGACGAGACGTCCGACCGCGCTTGTGGTCATTCGCGTGAAGTCGAACACCAGCCGTTTCGGATCGACCGGCTTGTCCGAATAGCCCATGCAGGAAATGATCTGGCAATCGACCTCGACCTCCTTTCCCTGGTCGAGCGGTTTCACGGGAATCTTGACGGTCTCGATCTTCAGGATGTCCTCGATGGCTTTGAACGCCACGTTCCGCGGGACCATCAGGAACGACTCGTCGCTGTTGTCGAACGCGAACCAGCCGACCTGGTTCTTGACGGCGAGCACCCGGGCATCCGGAGCGACATGGGTGATCATGCCGATCGGAGCGTCGATCACCCGACTGGGATAGTCCGGAGAATCCACAAAGGCGGCGTCGATCAGCACCGAACGGCTGATGTTGGGGCCAAGGTCCTCGCCATCCTTGATGAAGGCAAACGGAGGCTGCTTGGGATCCGACGTGAAGTCGGGCATGAAGGCGGAAACCGACTGGACGTTCATGCCGATGTCGAGATAAGCCACCGGAACGAGCAGAATGGCCCCTTGCCGCTTCCTGTTGAATGATGCGCCGAGCTGCGACGCCGTGTAGACATTCGATACGAACTTGCGTTCGTCGGACGTGTCGATGATTTTGACATCCGGGGGCGGCACCTTCGGGTCCGCCGGGACCGGAAAGGCATTGCCGAACGTAATCAGCAACCGCTCCCCGCCATCGATCTCGGAGGGCACTCGCTGGACGTACACGCGGTGCCAGTAAGGCATTTTCGAATCGATGCCATTGACGGACGGCTCGCCCGGAATCGGATCGATGATGTCGTTGTCGTAGAGTGTCGGCTGGGCATCGAACAGCAGATCCGATTCCAGCGTCTGCGGCGCGGACCAGGTGTCGTCGAGCCGGCGGAAGGCGTAACGGATATTGGCCCGCCGGACCAGCTTGTCCCTCTGGCTGCCGTCCCTGATGAACGAGCCCTTGACCGCGTCCTCCTCCACCCAGAACAGGATGAGGCGATTGAAGGCGAACACCAGCGAGGCGTCGGGCGACGTCATCGCGACGTCGATCCTGAACCATTGCGACCAGATGTTTCCGTTGCGCAGGGTGCGGTAGTAGTACTGATACGGCTTGGCTTCGGTGCGGCCGAGGAAAAACACCGTTTCCACCGGTGTGCCTGACACTGGATGCGGCGCGATTGCGCGGGACGGCTCGACGGTGTGCAGCTTGGCGAGATCGGCGAAGGCCGTCAGGTAGTTGGTGAAGGCACGATCGACCGTCGCCTCGGTGATGCTGCTCTGCTGCAATTCTTCCTGCAGCTTGCGGAACAGGTCGGTGCGGTCGCGCCTCAGGTTCGGATCGATGTAGTTCTCGGGATAGAGGAAGATCTTCCGGTTGGCTTCCCACACCCGGTAATTGGTCAGCCAGGGCCACCACGCCGGCGCGATATCACCGAGGCTGACGACGCCCGGCTCGAGCGACATCCGGCAGCGCTGCAGATAGGTCTGCACCGCGGCAGTTGCCTCGACAATCGCCGACGTGACGTCGCAGGCGCTGGTYTCGACGTCGATCAGCAGATATTCCGACAGCGCGCGCATCGTGGCCAGACCGAGCGGCGCGCCGGYRTTGAYCCAGACGGCCAGCGGCGCCAGGCCGTCGCGCCGCGCGGTCTCCGTGGCATCGGAGACGGGCTTGTACACCGCGGCCCARTCGCTGCCCGCCGACTTSGCCTTGAGCATSGMCACCARCGATTGCGCGGCTGTCCCGTAGGTCGCCCAGGCGGGCGGCGGCGTCGCTCCGCYGAGCGGCGGCAACCGCGAYACRCGGGCGATATCCGTSGCRCTGCCRACGTCGGTTCCCATCACGCCGGCCAGCGCAAARCAGGMRGACACCARCCASAGCTGGCTCGRCGTGAGAATGATCTGCTTGCCCCAGAGCGCCGTGACGAGGGCGAGRAAWGCMGYCGAATCCCAGCCGGTKGCYTTGCTGAGGGCACYCACGCTTCCCGTCGYCAGATAGATCGCGATGTTGCGCGGTCCCTCGGGCTCGGGCGGATAAAGCGCRACCAGGGTCGCATAGTCRCTCCAGGCCTGGACCGCTTTCATGSTCAGGTCTTCRAGCGACGTCAGCCCGAACGCCGCGGGKGCCGCGGCSGCATCGGCAAGATCGGCAGTCTGCAGCGAGAGAACCTGCGCCAGATACGCAATCCGGTCCGACACYACCAGCGGATCGGTCAGCTTCTTGRCGTCGCCGGCGGACGTGAGCAGCAGGACGCGGAYATCCACATTGGGAAACGCCTTGGCGAGCACGTCGGTGACGATCACCTGCGCCATRTCGGGGGAACTGCCGAGCAGCGTCCCGAGTTGCCCGAAGGTGCCCTCGATCTGGGCGCGCAGCGCCGGGACCAGGACCGCGACGGACAGCTCGACCTGCTGCGACAGATCGTTGAGGACCGAGCGGATCGCGGCGATCTTGATCTTGCGCTCCGGCTCCTTGATGTCGGGGAACAGGAAGGAAAGAACCGTGCCCTCATTGACGGGGGCCTTCAGCGCGTTGCCAAGAATGACACCGTTCTCGAGCAGCTCATCGAAGGCCTCGATGGCTTCTTCCGCCGTGATGACACCGGGCACCACAAGCAGTCGCGGCGAGATCGGAAACAGCATGGTCAGCACGGTGAAGGTGAGCTTCCATGATGGAAACAGCACGACCCCGCTGGCGGAGATCGCCTTGCCATAAACCAGCGCATCGAAGATATGCAGRCCGATCCCGGAATCGTCGTCGACGGCGAAATTCGACGGCGCGACCAGCCATTCGACAGCCAGCGCGCGCAGCGCCGTCAGGAATGGCGGCACGTCGGCGGGGCGAACCACATCAGTCTTGTCGCCTGGCTCGCTCCAGACAATGAAGGCGAGATCGGCCAGCGACAGGCTGCGCTCCGCAAGCAGCGCCTTGAGTTCGATCAGGCTGTTGACGTCGGCAGGTTTCTTGAATTGGCTGAGCCCGGCAAGCCGCATCATCGCCGTGCAGTCGGCGACACTCAGCGCAAGTGCGCGCGCCAGCCTGGCGATCGACCACAGGGCCGACAGCGTTGGCACATCCAGCTTGAGACTGCTCGCCCCTGCCCCGACTGTGGCGCCGATGCGCAGCAAGTCCTTGTCGGAGACCGCAAGAGCCGCCGCCAGGAAGGTGCGGATGGCCTGTGCGTCTTTGTCGGTGTTTGCCAGCACCCAGGTCTTGACGTCGTCGGTGAACAGCGGATTGTCGACATACTTCGGGCGATAATAGCCGGTGCCGTCTCCCGTGGAATTGAACACCCGGTCGAACAGATCGAGCGGACGCGGGCCGTCGCCCCGCCCCCAGGTCTTGAGCACCGACCACAGCGCGGTCGTCTCGTCGATCGGCATGGACAGGCGCCGCGCGAGCGCCACCGTCTCGCCGACGCGGGTCAATCCGCCTCCGGCGAAGTCCGCATGGCCGGAGGCGTGGAGTGTCCAGTCCAAGTCGGACACCGGCACGCCAGAGACCTGTGACAGCCGAACGATGCGATTGAGCCGGTCGATCCGCGCGACGTCGAACTGGTCGACCACCTGAAGGCTATAACTCACGTCCGTCCGATCGCTGATCAGATGACCGCGCGGAGCTTCTGAGCCGGCATTGATATAAAGTTTCGCGGCCAATCCCGCCGCGAGTTCCTCCGCATTGAGAGCCTCGACGAACAGGAATGCGATGGCGGAATCATCGAGACGCGTCCGCTCGCTCAGGACGCTCGCCTGTCCAAGCGAGCCTGGCGGATAAAACCAGCCCTCAGCGTCCTTCAACGCCTCCGGCCATGCCTGATCCACCTTCAGCTCGGTATCGCCGTCAATGGTGACGACGGCACGCAGCGTCTCGCCGACCCGGAGGATCGAGGCCTGGGCGGCGGCCTGCTGAAAACCGCTGCCGGTGACGACGAGGCTGTCCTTGGAAATGGTGACGGTCGCCTTGACCGGCTGCGCCAGCAGGCCCGTTTCGCCGCCAAAACAGTCGGCCAGCGTTTGCCCCGAACGTGACACCTCGACAAGCTCACGCTGCTCCGGCGAAAGCCTCAAATGCTCGGCCGCGACGGCCGCGGCATCTGGCATTGCACTGGCCTCCTCGGCACGGCCGATATAGGTCAGGTAGAGATCGACCAGCGGCGCCCCGAGTTGCACCATGGCCGCACGCATCTGCGCCAACCGCACATTGATCGGSAGRTTGTACGGGAAGACMCGGGTGGCGATGGCGTAATCGGTGTCCTYGCCGATCTGCGGCACCAGGAAATCATGGATCACCTGGTTGACGATCTGGAGTTTCGGGACCGGCGTGTTGGTCTCGGCACASGTCAGCTCTTGCGTGAACAGCTTGCTGCGGCGCTTCGCGAGCYTGGCCCACTCCGGAATCTTGTTCTTCGTATTGCTCGTGATCTGCTCGTCGACCACGCGCATGAGATCGACGAAATAAGCYGCCGGRCCCACCACCGACTGACAGTGCGGTGACGGRATGTAGTYYTGYGATCCGAAYAGATCKGARAACGACGGCAGATGGCCAAACTCCTCGGCCAGTTGCYTGGCGACATGATTGGACGGCGACACCCGGCCGTGGGCTGAMAGCGCCCCACGCATCTGGCTCGCGAGATGGACGGCACGGCTRTGGAYATCCACGGCCGCGGCGTGCACMTCCGCGAGGGCTTCGTCGCTGATGGGCTCYTTGTCGCCSGCGGACYYGGAGTCAGACCCTCGCGCCAACTGCKCGCGGATCGCRTGGAGTGGCCGATTGGCGATCTCGGCCGCGCTGTGCAGGCCAGAACGGTASAGATGGTCCACGATCRCAGGATCGCTGGTCAAYCGCGCCAGGCTCGCATGCGCCCGTGCCGCGGTGAGGAYGTTYTCGCGGTCGGCACTCCCGAAMTGCATRCGCGCCAGCGACTCCGGGCGATAAAAGTCGGCGCCGAGAATTCCTAATCCCTTGTTGGCRTCGAGGAAGGAGCGCAACTGCGGATCGATCGGCACGAAGACCATATCGTTCATCGTCAAGCCCTTCTTCCGAGGCAGCCGAACGCCGCTCTACGGTAAGATGCATGAAAAGCGCAATTCTATTTGGAGTAGAGTGATTAAATGCCAACGAYTTCCCGGAGTCAATCATCGGTTGAAGAAATCAAAATTTTCCCGGATGGGAGGTATTGCATCGCACGTCGGACGCGGCCCTGGCTCAAGATCGGCTGATGCGGAGTGCAGTGATGAGCAATCGAACCGCCCCGTGCAAAACGGTGAAAGCCGGCTGGCTTACCGGTCGATTGGGCGGCAAAGGCTCGCCCCAGGATCATGAGATTGAAAGTCGCCCCCGGATGGCGCAATCAAATCCGGGTCCACGGCATGCCTCTACGGCCGCAGGATAGACGCGCCCGTGGTCGCGCGGCTCTCGAGATCGCGATGCGCCTTCTGCGCATCCTTGAGCGCGTAGGCGTGATGGATCGGCACATGGAGACTGCCGTTGATCACCGCCGCGAACATGGTGTCGGCCGCTTCAAGAAGTTCGGAGCGCTTGCCGACATAGTCGTTCAGCTTCGGCCGGGTCGCGAACAGCGAGCCATGGTTGTTGAGCTCCAGCAGCGAGAACGGCGGCACCGGTCCCGATGCATTGCCGAAACTGACGAACATGCCGCGCGGCTTCAGGCACGACAGCGAGCCGGGAAACGTGGTCTTGCCGACACCGTCATAGACCACATCGCAGAGTTCGCCGCGGCTGATCTGCTTCACCCGCGCGACGAAATCTTCCTCATTGTAGAGAATGACGTGATCGCAACCGTTGGCGAGCGCCATCTCGGCTTTTTCCTTCGAACCGACCGTGCCGATCACGTTGGCGCCGAGCGCCTTGGCCCACTGGCAGGCCAGCAACCCGATCCCGCCGGCGGCGGCATGAATCAGAATGCGATGCCCGGTCTCGACCCGGAACGTCTTGTGCAGGAGGTAGTAGACGGTCAGGCCCTTCAGCATCAGCACCGCGGCCTGCTCGTCCGTGATCATGTCCGGCAGCTTGACCAGCTTATCCGAGGGAATGTTGCGCTCGGAGGCATACCCGCCCAGATTGAAATAATAGGCGACACGATCCCCCGGATGAAAATTGGTCACGCCCGGTCCCACCGTGACCACCTCGCCGGCGGCTTCGTTGCCGGCAATGAACGGCAGCGCCGGCGCCTTGTAGAGACCGGTCCTGTAATAGGTATCGATGAAGTTCAAGCCGACGGCGTGCTGCTTGATCCGCACCTCGCCCTGGCCGGGCGGCGGAACTTCGATGTCCTCATAGGTCAGCACCTCGGGGCCGCCGACCTGATGGACACGCACTGCCTTCGTCATCTCCGACTCCCGCTTTCTTTCGGCGAGATTAGGCGGCAAGTGACTGCGGAGCAACCCGGTCGGGGGTATCCTTGTCCGAGCCTATGACGGCCGTTCGCGATTGCGACGGGCCAGGATGTTGAACGCCTCGACCGCGAGCGCGAAGGCGATCGCGAAGTAGATGTAGCCCCGCGGAATATGGAATTCGAAACCGTCGGCAACCAGCGCAACGCCGATCAGCACGAGGAAGGCCAGCGCCAGCATCTTGGTGGTCGGATGCTTGGCCACGAAGGCCGAGACCGGTCCCGACGACACGTACATCACGATACAGGAAATCACGACGGCGGCGACCATGATCGCCAGGTCTTGCGCCATGCCGATGGCCGTGATGATGGAGTCGATCGAGAACACCAGATCGATGATGATGATCTGTACGATCACCCAGAAAAACGCGTTCGCCGGCGTCGTGCCGCCCCCACCCTCGCGGGCTTCGACCTCGCCATGGATCTCGTGGGTCGCCTTCGCGATCAGGAATGCGCCGCCGCCGATCAGGATGATGTCGCGCCAGGAGAATGCGTTGCCCCACACGGTGAATACCGGCTGGGTCAGCCCGATCAGCCAAACCAGGATCGACAGCAGCGCGATGCGGAAGATCAGCGCCAGCGCCAGCCCGAGCTGTCGCGCACGCTTGGCCTGATGCTCGGGAATCCGCGAGACCAGCACGGAGATGAAGATGACGTTGTCGATGCCGAGAATGATCTCGAGCACCGTCAAGGTCACCAGCGCGGCCCACGCTTCGGGACTGGTGAGAAGTTGCATCATGCGTTCACCCGCTTCGCCAGACGTACGACAATGTCGCTGCACAGAATGTACAGCGCGATGGCACAGAGGCCGATGGTCACGGCGGCCGGGACCCGAAAATCCCGGACGATGGTCAAGAGCGCCAGGCCACCCCACACCGCCATCAAAACCAGATTCAGGCTGCGCAGTCGGGTGACGCGCACCGGATGAACCACGTGGAACGGCACGAAGGTCAGCACCAGCAGCAGCAGTATCGCCACGCAGGATGTCACCGGCTCCGGCTTGAGCAGAAACAGATAGAACGCGGCCGCATTCCACAACGTTGGAAAACCGCGAAAATGATTGTCGTCGGCCTTCATCCGCCGATCTGCGAAATACAAGGCTCCGGTGACGACAATCGCCACCCCGAGCACCGGAGCCGCCACCGGCAACAGCAGCCCGCTCGCCGTGATGGCGTAGGCCGGCACGAACACATAGGTCACGAAATCGACCACCAGATCGAGCGTCTCGCCCGACCAGTCCGGCAGCCGGCGCACGACATCGAGCCGGCGCGCGATCGGCCCGTCGACGGCGTCGACCAGCAGCGCCGCGCCCAGCCACGCAAACATCGGGCCCCAATGTTCCCGAACCCCCTCGAGCAGCGCCATCAGCGCCAGACCGGCGCCCAGCGCCGTCAGAATATGGACACCGAACGCACCAACGCGGGCGGCGAGAGAGGCGATCGGCGCCTGGTATGGATTCGGATCGGTCATGGGTCGCGATCTGATTAACAGGATTGCGGGGTTTTGCACACCAGGGCTTGGCACGGGTCGGCTTGCGGCGTTCCGCCACGTGGATGTCGTCATACGCGTTCATCGCAAAGCCGATTGCGCGGCTCCATCGGGGTCCTTATATCCGTGATCCATGACCGATCTGCCTCCCTCTCCGCAGAGCTTCGACGTGGCCGTGATCGGCGGCGGTCCGGCCGGACTGGTCGCGGCGATCGGTCTGGCTGTGGCCGGGGCAAAGACCGCCCTGGTGGCACGGCGCCTCCCCTACGCCGACAACAGGACCACGGCCCTGCTCGGCCACTCGATCGATCTGCTGGAACGGCTCGGCATCTGGCAGCGCTGTGCCGCAAACGCGGCGGCGTTGCGGGTGATGCGCCTGGTCGACGACACCGGCCGCCTGGTCCGGGCGCCCGAGGTGCGTTTCTCCAGTGATGAAATCGACCGCGACGCGTTCGGCTACAACATCGAAAACCGCATCCTGATGGAGGCGCTGGAGAGCCGCGCCTCCGAGCTTGCGCATCTGACCCGGTTCGACGACGACGCCGATACGATCCAGCCGCACGACGATGCTGCCGCGGTTCGCACCCGGCAAGGACAGCACCTGAGCGCGCGCCTCGTGGTCGGGGCCGACGGCCGGCAGTCGCTCAGCCGCGATGCCGCGGGGATTGCCGTACAGCGGCGCGCACTGGATCAGACCGCGATCACCTTCAACGTGTCGCATAGCCGTCCGCACCGCAACACCTCGACGGAATTCCACACCACCAACGGTCCCTGCGTGTTCGTGCCGCTGCCGGGCCAGCGATCAAGTGTGGTCTGGGTCACGAGCCCGCACGAGGCCGGGCGCCTGATGTCGCTGAGCGACGACGACCTTGCGGTCGCCGCCGAGCAGCGGGCGCATTCCATCCTCGGCCGCCTGCAGATCGAAGGCGGCCGTTTTGCGTTTCCGCTGGCGATCGAACATCCGAAACGCTTCGCGACACAACGCGTGGTGCTGGTGGGCGAGTCCGCGCACGTGCTGCCGCCGATCGGCGCGCAAGGCCTCAACATGGGATTGCGGGACGCCGCCGACATCGCCGATATCGTCGCCGGCGCCCTCGCCGACAATGAAGACCCGGGTTCGGCACAGGCGCTGGCGCGCTTCGGGCGGGCGCGCTGGGCCGACGTCAACAGCCGCTCGCTGGCGATCGATCTTGCCAACCGTTCGCTGCTCAGTGACTTCCTTCCCGCGCAGATGGTGCGTGCATTGGGAATGCACCTGATCGGCGGTTATGGCCCGCTGCGACGGCTTGCCATGCGCGAGGGCCTTGCCCCGTCATGGCGCTCGGCTCCGCGTTAAGCGCGCTGCAAAGCCGCTTTCGGCTACGGCAGCACGATCTGGCCGGTCTTCAGCGCCCACATCACGCTGGTCAGCGTCACCACCGACACGAACGTTCCCAGCAGCACGGCGGCCGACGCCGGCTCGATCCAGGCCTCGTATTGYCGCGCGATCACGAACACATTSAGCGCSGGCGGCAGTGACGCCATCAGGATCGCSGYYGCCGACCACTCCGGAACGAACGGCCCGCACAGCATCAGCARMCCRARCACSATCAGCGGATGCAGCACGAGTTTGACCAGGATGATGCCGGGAACCTCCCAYGGCACCCGGCTGAACGGCCGCAGCGCGACYGTCACACCCAGCGCAAACAGCGCGACCGGTGCCGCGGCGCCCTGCAGGAACTGCAAGGTGTTGTCGATCGCGACCGGTGGATGCATGTGCAAAGCGGCAGCGATCGTGCCGCAATAGCCGGCGACGATCAGAGGATGAAACACGATCTGTTTCACCACGGAAACAATCGTCGGCCCCAGCCGCTGGCCCTTGCCGTCGGACACAGCCATCAACAGCGGCACCAGCGAAAACAGCAGAATGCTGTCGAAACAGAAGATCAGCGCCACCGGCACCGCGGCCTTGGGGCCGAGGGTCGCCAGCGCCAGGCCCGGGCCCATGTAGCCGATATTGCCGTAACCGCCGGCCAGCCCCGCCATGGTGGTATCGCGCAGCGACAGCCGCCCCATCAGCCGGCCCACCACAGCCGAGAGCGTGAATGCCAGCGCCGTCGCGGTCGTGGTTGCGACCACGAACGGCAGATTGTTCAGTTCCTCGAACGGAGTCTTGGCCAGAATTCTGAAGAACAGGGCCGGCAGCGACACGTACAGCAGGAAGAAATTCATCCATGCTAGGCCGGATTCAGGCAGCGCCTTCGCCTTGCCGCAGGCGAAGCCGATGAAAATCAGCCCGAAATAGGGCAGTGCCAGATTCAGGATATCGATCATCAGGATATGCGGCGCTTGAGCGCTTCTTGCTGCGATTTGGTCATCGGGAGGCAGGTTCTCAGGGGGTCAATTGGTCAGTTTTGCCACTAGCATCGGCCACAATCCTGGTTTATCGACGAGATATGATTATAGCGCGTACCGCCAAGTTCCAGATCGGCCAGATCGTCCGCCACCGGATCTTCTCTTTCCGCGGCGTGATTTTCGATATCGATCCGGAATTCAACAACACGGAAGAGTGGTGGTTGTCCATCCCCGAGGGGATGCGGCCGCACAAGGACCAGCCGTTCTATCATCTGCTGGCGGAGAACTCCGAGACGGAATACGTCGCCTACGTCTCAGAGCAGAACCTGGTGCCCGACGATTCCGGGGAGCCGATCCGCCATTCGCAGGTCGCCGAGATCTTCGTGAAGGACAAATCGGGCGGTTATCGCCCGCGCAATCCGTCGCTGAACTGATCAGGTCATCGCGACTGCTGTCGCGCCCCCCAGGGCAGATCTCAAACGAAGCAAGCATCCAACAAAAAAGGCGCGCATTGCTGCGCGCCTTTTGTTTTCAGCTGATGACAGCGATTATTTCGCAGCCGGATTGGGCGTTGCCGGGGCCGCAGTACCCTGCGGCTGCGCCGCCTCGAGCTTCTGGCGCGCCTCGTTGGCCCGCTTCTGCAACTCATCCTGCAGCTTCTTCTGGTTTTCCTCGAAGACCTTCGGGTCGGTCGGCGGGCCGTCATAGGCCTTGGCGAATTCGGCCAGCGGCAGCGGCAGCGTCAGCGGCGCGCCGTTGGAATTGATCGCCTGCACGATCAGGTTCTGGCCCTTCTTCAGATTGGCGATCATTTCCGGCGTGGCTTCGTAGTCGGACATGCAACCGTTCTGGAAGCAGATCACGTACGGGCTCTGTGCGGGAGCGTTGTTGTCGATGATGACCCGGGTGCCGTGCACCAGTTGCATGCCGAGCGGCAGGGTCACGCGCAGGATCTTCTTCGGCTCGCCTTCCGGCTCGATGATCACGGCGGCAACCACCGGCTGGCCGGACTCGATGCGGCCGTCCTTGCCGGTGAAACAGATCTGCTTGGCGTTGGCGTCCTGGCCCTTGAGGCAGAACTTGGTCCAGGGCGCGTAGATCAGCTGAACCTGCTGTTCGGCCGGCTGCTGCTGAGCCTGGGCCGGGGGAGCGCCCGCGGCCGGCGCCTGAGCGGCCGGCGCTGGAGCAGCCTTCGGAGCCGCCTTGGGGGCCGCCTTCGGAGCGGCCTTGGGCGCTGCGGGAGCAGGCGCGGGCTGCTGGGCGTAGGCAGTCGAAACGGTCAATGTCGCGGCGGCCAGCGCCACCAAAACCCGCCCGCGCGGCAGCGCCGGCACGGCCAAGAAACGAAAATTCATTGCGGAAGACCCTTTCTGAACCGTGGGATTGAACCCGCTGATGCCAGCGTACATCCCCCACAATTGGCGGCTGTCTCGGCGGCAAATAAGGCAGTAGCGTGACAGGCGTATGGCCCCGTCAGCGATCGCACGCCTTCATACATCCATCGACGAAAAGATCAATGCCAACGGTACCTTTTGCCGACATCATCACGCGATCGTCGGCCCCCTCCATGGTAGAGGTAAGCGTGCGCAAGGCCGAATCACGGATGGGTTTCGGGAGCCTGTTGCGGACCGGGCCGTTCCCCGTCCGAGACCGTGCGCTCGCCGTGCTGGCGGGCCTGCTGACGGGATTGGCAGTCCTTCTTTGTGGTGCGCCGGCCCGCGCGGAGTCGGGTCCCCGCCCCGGCATCGCCATGCTCGGCGATCCGGCCCTCCCCCAGGGCTTCACCCACATGCCCTACGCCAATCCCGACGCCCCCAAGGGTGGCCGGCTGACGTTCGGCATCATCGGCGCCTTCGACAGCCTCAACCCCATGATCGTCAACGGATTGGCCGTGCAGCAGATCCGGGGCTACGTGGTCGAGAGCCTGCTCACCCGCGGCCAGGACGAACCGTTCACGCTTTACGGTCTGCTGGCCGAAAGCGTCGAAACCGACGATCTCAGAAGCTTCGTCACGTTCCGCTTGAATCCGAAAGCGCGGTTTTCCGATGGCCGACGGGTGCTGGCCGAAGACGTGCTGTTTTCCTGGGCGCTGCTGCGCGACAAGGGCCGCCCGAACCATCGGCTGTACTACGCCAAGGTCGCCAAGGCCGAGGCGCTGGATCCGCTCACGGTGCGCTTCAGCTTCACGGATACCAATGACCGCGAATTGCCATTGATCCTCGGCCTGATGCCCGTGCTGCCCAAACACGCAGTCGATCCGGCGACGTTCGAGAACACCACCCTCGCCCCGCCGATCGGTTCCGGCCCCTACCGGGTCACCGACGTCAAGGCGGGCGCCCGGGTGGTCCTGACCCGTAATCCCGATTACTGGGGCCGCGATCTGCCGGTCAACCGGGGGCTCTGGAACTTCGATGAGGTGCGCCTTGATTACTACCGCGAGGCCAATGGCGCGTTCGAGGCCTTCAAGCGCGGCCTCTACGACTTCCGGGTTGAGAACGAGCCGCTGCGCTGGCACGAGGGCTATGATTTCCCCGCCGCCCGTCGCGGCGAGGTGATCCGCAGCGAGATCCGCACCGGCCTCCCCAAACCGTCCGAATATCTCGTCTTCAATACCCGGCGCCCAATCTTCGCCGACATCCGGGTGCGCGAAGCGCTGACGCTGCTGTTCGATTTCGAGTGGATCAACCGCAACTACTTCTTCGGGCTATATGCGCGCACCGGCGGGTTCTTCGCGGGCTCCGAGCTGTCGGCGTATCAGCGGCCCGCCGATGCGCGGGAAATCGAACTGCTCAAGCCATATCGGGCGGCGTTGCAGCCGGCCATCGTTGACGGCAGCTGGCGCCTGCCGGTCAGCGACGCCAGCGGCCGCGACCGCGAGACGCTGAGCGCCGCGCTGCAGCTGCTGTCTGATGCCGGCTACGATCTCGAAAACACGACGCTGCGTGATCGCAAGACCAAGGCCCCATTCCGCTTCGAGCTCCTGGTCACCACCCGTGACCAGGAGCGGATTGCGCTGGCGTTCGCGCGCGACGTCAAGCGGGCCGGGATCGCCGTCTCGGTGCGCGTGGTCGATGCGGTGCAATTCGACCAGCGCAAACTCAGCTACGACTTCGACATGATTCAGAATCGCTGGGACCAGTCGTTGTCGCCCGGCAACGAGCAGAACTTCTACTGGAGCAGCGCCGCAGCCAACACCAACGGCACCCGCAACTACATGGGCGCCAGGGAGCCCGCGATCGATGCGATGATTGCGGCCATGCTGGAGGCCCGCAGCCGGCCGGAGTTCGTCTCCGCCGTCCGCGCCCTCGACCGGGCGCTGATGTCCGGCTTCTACGCGATCCCGGTCTATAACGTCGAGAAGCAATGGATCGCCCGATGGAATCGGATACAACAACCGCAGGCCAATGCGCTGAGCGGATACCTGCCGGAGACATGGTGGCAGCGGCCGACAGAGAACGGGCCATGAGTTCAGTGGGACCAAGCTAGCACCAAGCCAACCTGGGACAGCCCAAACCTGGAAAACCAAGGTGTCAGACCGGATCGATCCCCACCTCTCGAGCAGGCCCTTGAAAGAGACAGCCCCGCCAGGCGCCGCCGCGGCCAGCACATCCCCTTCGCTCGACGATATCTTTCGCAGGATCGTCGCCCGCCAGCCCGGCATCACCGCCCTGATCGACCCGCCGGACAAGCGGCGGATCACCGGCGAGGCGCCGATCGGCCTGACGTATGCGGAAGCGGACCTCGCAGTTTCCGCACTCGCCGCCCAATTCGTCAATGCCGGACTTCCGGCCGCATCCGTCATTGCCATCCAGTTGCCGAATACCGTCGAGTTCATGCTGACGGTGCTGGCCGCGCTGCGGGCCGGCCTGGTCGTGGCGTTGCTGCCCCAACTCTGGCGACAGGCCGAACTGTCGGCCGCCCTCAACCGCACCGGCGCGCGGGCCATCGTGACCATGGGGACGATCGATGGCGTCAATCACGCCGATCTGGCGATGAACGCCGCGGTCGAGGCGTTTTCGATCCGCCATGTGTTCGGTTTCGGCGGCAATCTTCCCGAGGGCATGACGCCACTGGATATCTCGATCGTCCAGTCGTCCCCTCTCCCGTATTTTCCGGCCCAGGACGCGCGGCGGGTGGCGGCGATTTCGTTCGACATCACTCCGGACGGTCCCCGCGCGATCCCGCGCACGCAGCTCAATCTGATCGCAGGCGGACTCGCCATCTTCCTGGAGAGCGGCATCGACCAGGGGCCGACCATCCTGACAGCCATGCAGCCGTCGTCGTTTGCCGGCCTGAGCGCCTCGCTCGTGACCTGGCTGCTGAGCGGCAGCACCCTCGCGCTGCATCATCCGTTCGATCCCGAGATCCTGGAGCAGCAACTGACCGACGAGGCCTGTGGGGCGCTGATCGTGCCTGGCCCTCTTGCGATGCGGCTGAGCGAGAATGGCCTGCCGCAGCGCCTGCCGTCGTTGCGTCATGTCGTTGGACTCTGGCGCGCGCCTGAGCAGATTGCTTCCAGCCCGGAGTGGAACGTCGACGGAGTACACCTGACGGATGTCTATCTGTTCGGCGAGGTCGGCCTGTTCGGAGCCCGCCGAATGGATGACGGCAACCCGTCCCGAATTCTGCCCGGCCCCCACGGCGCCCCGCAGGGCATCGCGGGATCGTCCGTCGCCTGCGATATCATCCTGACATCGCACGGCACACTTGCGCTGCGCGGCCCGATGGTGCCCGCGGCGGCCTATCGACCGTTGGCGGATTCCACGGCAGCCCCGGTACCGCCCTCGATGTCCGATCAGGTCGATACCGGATACGCCGCGCGACGCGATCGGGCCACCGACGCGCTCTGCATCACCGCACCGCCCTCGGGACTGATGGCTGTCGGCGGCTATCGCTTTCTCGCCAGCGACCTGCAGGAATGGGCGAAGAGATTGGCGCAAGGCGCGATGCTGACTGCACTTCCTGACCGGCTCAGCGGTTATCGACTGGCCGGACGCGCCATCGACAATGCCCGCGCGCGGGAGGCCCTGACGATCCTCGGCCTCAACCCACTGATGGTCGAAGCGTTTCGCGATCGCGCGCCGACGTCCTGAGCAGCGGCACACACTTCGAATATTCAAGCCATTCAAACTTCAGCACCGGTGTTGACGCGCCATTAAGGGCGTTCGGCTAGCGTCGGCTTGCGCCTGCAGCAACAATGCTGGTGCAGTCGCAGACCGCCCAATCCATTTTCCAAAACCCGTTTGACGATGTCCCAGCAAGCCCCGGTTCTTTGCATCGCCGATGGTAAGAGCGCTTGGTCCAAGGCGTTGTCGGGAATTGGGACATTTCCCCTGATCGACACGGCCTGGAAAGACGCCGCGCGCGCCATCGACCGGCTGCAGCCGGCTGCCGTGCTCACCATGGACGGCGATGTCGCTGACGGCAGGCTGGACCCGATCGCCGCGCAGGTCGCCGCCCTGCAGCCCTACGTCCCCTTGATTGCCATCAATCAGACCCCGCCTGGACAGGCACCGAACGCTATTCCCTTTTCCGCCGCCGACGGCAATCTGGTCCGGCTCGAAGCGCGGCTGAACGCGGCCTTGCGGGTCCGCACCCTTCACGCCACAGTGCTGCGCAGGATCTCCGATGCTGCAACCATGCAGCAGCAATTGCCCGACACCGATCCGCTCGATGACGCCACCGTGCTTCTGATCGGCCGCGGCGCATCCTATCCCACGCTGTCGATCGCACTTGGCGAGCGGATGGGCGTGGTCGGCGCGCTCAGCATCGAAGCCGCTGCAAAGCATCTCAACGGGCGCGACCTCGACGGCGTGGTGATCGGTGAAGGATTCAGCCATCGCGTGATCGACGCCTTTCTCACCGTGCTCTCCGAAGACTCCCGCTTTCGCGACCTGCCCGCCATTCTTACCGGATCGGCCGCCGCCTTCGTCTCCGTGCAGAGCCTGCCCAATCTCGAAATCGTCGCGGGACGAGCCGAGGACGTGGCCAACAGCGCCATTCCCTTGATCCGCCAGCACGCCTTCGATGCCCGCCTGTCGCGCGCGCTGAAATCGCTGGATGCCGGCGGCCTGCTCGACGCGCGCACCGGCCTGATGACCACGACGGCGTTCGATGGCGACTTCACCCAGGCGATCGGCGACGCGCTGAAGCGCGGAGGCGGCCTGTCGGCCGCCCGCTTTGTGTTCGGCGCGGTGCCGGACCGTCTTCGTTACGATGCCGCGCGCATCCTCAGCCGGCTGATGCGGCGGATGGACTTCGCGGCGCTGCAGGACGACGGATCGATCGTGGTGGCGTTCGCCGAAACCGACCTGCGCACCGCGCACATGATCGCGCGCCGTCTCGCCAGCGTCCTGCGCCACACCATGCACGGCCTGTCCCGCGAAAAACGCATCGACCCGCATGTCACGCTGGTGACGCTGCTGGCCAAAGACACCGCGGCGACCCTGCTCGATCGCCTGTACGGCGAAAGCCAACGCACGGCGGCGGCGTCCTGAGGGACGTCACACGGTCTTGTCAAAAGGCGCAGCTCACGCCGCCTTTTTCCCCTCGGCCAACGCCGCAAGCTGCTGCAGGATGACGGTCGTGCCTTCGATCCGCTCGTCCGGCGTTTCCCAGTCCTGCAGGAACACCACCTTCATGTCGGGGCGCACCTTCGCAGCGGCGCCGTGGGTGCGGATGAAGCCGACCAGACGCTCCGGCTGGGCGAACGCATTGTCGCGGAACGCGATCACTGCGCCCTTCGGGCCGGCATCGACCTTTTCGATATTGGCACGGCGGCAATAGGCCTTGATCGCAACCACCTTGAAGAGATAGCGCACTTCATCGGGCAGTGGACCGAAACGATCGCGCAATTCCGCGCCGAAATCCGCGATTTCGTCCTCGGTGTCGAGATCGGCCAGCCGGCGATAGAGCGACAGCCGTACCGAGAGATCTTTCACATAGTCGTCGGGAATCAGCACCGGCATGCCCAGCGTGATCTGCGGCGACCAGCGGTCGGCGACCGGTTCGGTGATGCCGGCCTTGAGGCTGGTGATCGCCTCTTCCAGCATCGACTGATACAGCTCGAAACCGACCTCCTTGATGTGGCCGGACTGTTCCTCGCCGAGCAGGTTACCTGAGCCGCGGATGTCGAGGTCGTGCGACGCCAGCTGGAAGCCGGCGCCGAGGTTCTCCAGCGACTGCAGCACCTTCAGCCGGCGCTCGGCCTGCGGCGTGATCTTCTGCTGCGCCGGCAGTGTGAATAGCGCATACGCCCGCAGCTTCGAGCGCCCGACGCGTCCGCGCAACTGATAGAGCTGGGCCAACCCGAACATGTCGGCGCGGTGGATGATCAATGTGTTGGCCGAGGGAATATCGAGGCCGGATTCCACGATCGTGGTCGACAGCAGGATGTCGTACTTGCCGTCATAGAACGCGGACATGATGTCCTCGATCACGGTCGGCGGCATCTGGCCGTGGGCGACCGCGACCTTCATCTCCGGCACATGCTTGTCGAGGAAGTCCTTGGCTTCGGCGAGATCGTCGATGCGCGGGCAGACGTAGAACGCCTGGCCGCCGCGATAACGTTCGCGCAGCAGCGCTTCGCGCACCATCAGCGGATCGAACGGCGCCACGAAGGTGCGCACCGCCAGCCGATCGACCGGCGGCGACGCGATGATCGAGAGATCGCGCACGCCCGTCAGTGCCAATTGCAGCGTGCGTGGGATCGGCGTGGCGCTCAGCGTCAGCACATGCACCTCGGAGCGCAGTTGTTTGAGCTTCTCCTTGTGGCTGACACCGAAGTGCTGTTCTTCGTCGACGATCACCAGGCCAAGGTCTTTGAACTTGATCGACTTGCCGAGCAGCGCGTGGGACCAGGCCAAGGTCTTTGAACTTGATCGACTTGCCGAGCAGCGCGTGGGTGCCCACCACGATATCAACGGAGCCGTCGGTGAGGCCCTTCTTGACGAGGTTGAGCTCCTTGGTGCTGACCAGGCGCGAGGCCTGCGCCACATTGACCGGAAAACCACGGAATCGTTCGGTGAAATTCTTGGCATGCTGGCGCGCCAGCAGCGTGGTCGGCACCACCACCGCCACCTGCTTGCCTTCGAGCGCAACAGCAAAGGCCGCGCGCAGCGCCACTTCGGTCTTGCCGAAGCCGACATCGCCGCACACCAGCCGGTCCATCGGACGTCCCAGTTCGAGATCGCGCAACGTCGCCTGAATCGCGGTCAGCTGGTCCTCGGTCTCCTCATAGGGAAAACGCGCGCAGAACTCATCATAAGTGCCCTGCTGCACCGGATACTTCGGCGCTTCGTGCAGGAAACGCTCGGCCGCGATCTTGATCAAGTCACCGGCAATCTCGCGGATCCGGTTCTTGAGCTTGGCCTTGCGGTTCTGCCAGCCGCTGCCGCCGAGCCGGTCGAGCTCGACATCGGTCTGCTCGGAACCATAACGCGACAGCAGCTCGATGTTTTCGACCGGCAGGAACAGTTTGGTTTCATTGGCATAGCGCAGCTCGAGACAGTCGTGCGGCGCGCCGGCCACATCCAGCGTCTGCAGCCCGATAAAGCGGCCGATGCCGTGCTCGACGTGAACGACGAGATCGCCGGTCGAGAGGCTGGTGACCTCGGAAATGAAGTTTTCCAGCTTGCGGCCGGCGCGGCGCGGCCGCACCAGCCGGTCGCCCAGGATGTCCTGCTCAGTGATGACGGCGATGTTGTCGGTCTCGAAGCCGGCCTCGAGGCCGACCACCGCCAGCGTGGTCTCGTTGCGCGGCGTCGCCTGTACGGTGCGCCAGCTGTTGACGCTGGTGAGGTTGAGCAGCTTGTGGTCGCGCAGCATGTTCGCCATGCGCTCGCGCGAACCTTCGGTCCACAGCGCCACCACCACCTTCTTGCGGGCGGCCTGCAGGCCATTGATGTGCGCCACCACCGACTCGAAGACGTTGACCGCGGTGTCGGCGCGTTCCGGTGCGAAGTTGCGTCCCTGGCGCAAGCCGGCATCGATGATGCTGCCACCGTCGTCCGGCACCGCGAACGGCGTGAACCGCGCCAGCGCCACTTCGCCGAGCTTCTTGCTCCATTCGTCCTCGGTCAGATACAGCCGGTCCGGCGGTAAAGGCTTGTAGACGGCGCCACCGCCGGGATGCTCCAGCACCTCGCGGCGGGCCTCGTAATAGTCGTTGATCTGCTTGATGCGTTCGCGCGCGGCATCTTCGCCCTGCGGTTCGATGACAATGGGCGAACTGCCGAGATAATCGAACAGCGTCTCCATCCGCTCCTGGAACAACGGCAGCCAGTGCTCCATGCCGGGATGGCGGCGGCCCTCGCTGACTGCTTCATACAGCAGGTCATCGCGGGTCGGCGCGCCAAAGGCCGCGACATAACCCATGCGAAAGCGGCGAATGGTTTCGGTGACCAGCTGGAATTCCGACACCGGCACCAGATCGAGCGCGCGCATGTCGAGCAGCGTGCGCTGGGTTTCCGCATCGAAGGTCCGGATCGATTCCAGGGTGTCGCCGAAGAAGTCGAACCGCACCGGCTGGTCGAGACCCGCGGGAAACAGATCCAGGATGCCGCCGCGCACGGCGTATTCGCCGGACTCGCGCACCGTGGACGAGCGGTTGTAGCCGTTGTGCTCGAGCCAGGCGACGATCGAGTCCATCGGCACCGCATGCCCCGGCGCAACCGACAGCGCCTGCGCCGCGATCACCTCGCGCGGCGGAACCCGCTGCAGGATGGCGTTGACCGTGGTCAGCACGATCAGCGGCTTCTCGCTGCCCTTCAGGCGCGACAGCCGCGCCAGGGTGGTGACGCGCTGCGCCACGACGCCGCCGTGCGGCGACACGCGATCGTAGGGCTGGCAATCCCAGGCCGGGAACTGCATCACCGCGAGATCCGGCGCGAAAAATTCCAGCGCGCGGGCGAGCTGCGCCATGCGCGGGCCGTCGCGGCAGATCACCGCGAGGCTGACCGCGGGCGGCTTCGGCCTCGCCGCGACGGCGCGTGCGAGATCGGACGTGATCAACCCTTCGGCGCCCTCGGCCACATTGGCGAGAGTCAGCTGCTTGCCCACGGCAAGCAGCTCGGCGGGGGAACGCGCCCCGGACGGCTTGCTCATGCGTCCGGGTCCGTGGCGCGGAACGCCTTGAGGCGGAGGAAAATGCCGCCGGAGAACTCCGCCGGCAGTTCGCCCGCCCCACTCAGCGCCGCATAGAGATCGGGATCTGGCAGGTCCCCCAGCCGCTCCAGTTCGTCGAGCTCGGCCTCGGACAGCTCCGTGATATGGGCATCGGCAAAGCGGCCCATGATCAGGTCCATCTCGCGCGTGCCGCGATGCCAGCAGCGGTACAAGAGCCGCTTGCGGCGGTCTTCGAGGCCGTCGCTCGATCGTGTCGTTCCCGTCATATCCCTAATCCGTTCAACGCCAAAAGCCCTGTCTCTTATACACATCTAGATGTGTATAAGAGACAGGAACAGATGTCAGTAACTCTCTTTGCGTTGCATTCAGGCCATGCAAAAGCGAGCATCCCGGTCCATTCCGAGTTCTTTCCGAGTCGGTTGTCGATGCGTCCCGAACGTCTCAATCCGCTGTTTGCGCCAGCCACCAGTCTCTCGGGCGTGGGCCCGAAGCAGGACAAGCTGTTGCGTTACCTGCTCGACCGCAACGAGACGCCGCGTCTGGTCGACCTGCTGCTGCACCTGCCAGCCAGCGTGATCGACCGCCGGGCCCGGCCCAAGATCAAGGATGTTGTTGTCGGAACCGTGGTGACGCTGGAGGTGACGATCGATCGCCATCGTCCCTCGCCGCCCGGCCGCTCCCGCGCGCCCTATCTGGTCTATGCCAGCGACGATACCGGCGACGTGGTGCTGACGTTCTTTCGCGCCCAGCCGGGTTATGTCGAGAAACTGCTGCCGATCGGTGAGACGCGATATGTTTCCGGCACCGCGCAGATGTTCGACGGCACCCTGCAGATCGTGCATCCGGACCGCGTGGTCGACGAGGCCGGCTTCGCCAAGCTGTCGCTGATCGAACCGGTGTATCCGCTGACCGAAGGCCTGGCGCTGGGATCTCTGCGCCGCGCGATCGCCCAGGCGTTGCTGAAGCTGCCACAGCTCCCGGAATGGATCGAAGCCGATGTGCTGCGTCGCTGCGGCTTTCCATCCTTCGCCGAGGCCCTGAACCGGGTCCATATCCCGAAGGACCTGACCGACATCCTGCCAGATCGTCCCTTCTGGTCGCGGCTCGCCTATGACGAACTGCTGGCGGGGCAGCTGGCGCTGGCACTGGTGCGCGCACAATTGCGCCGGCCGGCAGGCGCCCGTCATGCCGGCGACGGCCATTTGCGCCACAAGATCATCGATGCGCTGCCCTATGCGCTGACGGCTTCGCAGCAGCAGGCCGCGACCGCCATCGCCGCCGATCTGACCCAGCCGCTGCGGATGCTGCGGCTGCTGCAGGGCGACGTCGGCTCCGGCAAGACCGTGGTTGCCCTGCTTGCGGCGGCAGCCGTGGCCGAGGTCGGCAAGCAGTCGGCGCTGATGGCGCCGACCGAAATCCTGGCGCGCCAGCACCTCAAGACCATCGCGCCGCTGGCCGAACAGGCCGGCGTTCGCGTGGCCATCCTCACCGGACGTGAAAAGGGCAAGGAGCGGCGCGATATCCTGGCGCGACTGGCGTCAGGCGAGATCAACCTGCTGGTGGGCACCCACGCTTTGATCCAGGACGATGTCGTCTACAAAGCCCTCGCACTCGCTGTCGTCGATGAACAGCACCGGTTCGGCGTGCGTGAACGGCTGGCGCTGACCGACAAGGGCGACGCCGTCGATGTCCTGGTGCTCAGCGCGACACCAATTCCTCGCACCCTGGTGCTGACCTATTTCGGCGACATGGACATCTCTGAGTTGCGCGAAAAGCCGGCCGGTCGCCAGCCGATCGACACCCGCGCCTTGCCGGCGAGCCGGCTCAGTGACGTGATGGACGGCATCGGTCGCGCGCTGAAGGATGGCAAGCGCGCCTACTGGATCTGCCCACTGGTCGAGGAATCCGAAAACATCGATTTCCTGACCGATGCCGAACAGCGTTTCGCCAGCCTCAGGGAGCGTTTCGGCGACCGTGTTGGCCTTGTGCACGGCAAGATGAAAGGCCCCGACAAGGACCGCGTCATGAGCCAGTTCGCATCAGGCGAGATCAGCCTGCTGGTCGCGACCACCGTGGTGGAAGTCGGCGTCGACGTGCCGCAGGCCACCATCATGGTGATCGAGAATGCGGAACGCTTTGGCCTCGCCCAACTGCACCAGCTGCGCGGCCGCATCGGCCGCGGCTCGGAGGCCTCCACCTGCCTGCTGCTCTACCGCGAGCCCCTGGGCGAAATGTCGAAGGCACGGCTGAAGGTCATTCGCGAGACCACCGACGGTTTCCGGATCGCCGAAGAGGACTTGAAGCTGCGCGGCGAAGGCGATGTGCTCGGCACCCGGCAAAGCGGCCTGCCCGGCTATCGCATCGCGCGTCCGGAGGTCCACGCCCAGCTGATTGCGCAAGCCCGCAACGAGGCGCTGCGCATTCTCAAGGACAATCCGAAGCTGAAGGGCGCTGAGGGCGAGGCGCTGCGCTGCCTGCTTTATCTGTTCGAACGCGATGAAGCGATCCCGCTGCTCGGCGCGGGGTAGCACCGATGCTCCGTAGGGCAGTTAGCCGAAGGCGTAACCCGCCATCGCACGCAAGTTTCGGAAACCTGCGTCGGCGGATTACGCTGCGCTGATCCGCCCTACAAATCCGAGGTCGAAAATTCAATTCGTCGGCGCCGCCACCTTCGGTGCCGGCTTCGCGGCCGCCTCCTCGCGCGTCGCACGCGCGGCATTGGCCATGTCGGCCAGCGCAACCACCTTCTTGCTGGGATCGCCGCCCGGCTGCACCACGCCCGCCGACATGATCAGGGTCGCGGCGTCTTCCGCGCTCATGTCGATCTCGATGATGCTGGCCTTCGGCACATAGAAGAAAAAGCCGGTGGTCGGGTTCGGAGCGCAGGGCAGAAACACCGAGATGTAYTCCTGCTGTCCSGGAAGYTTGGCGGCSACRTCRCCRCCGGGCGTCTGCGAGATCAGCACGATCGACCACATGCCSGGCGACGGGAAYTCCACCAGCCCGACTTTGCGGAAGCTCGATCCGTTGCCGGAAAACAGCGTCTCGAACACCTGCTTGAGRCCGCGATAGATCGCRCGCACCACCGGCATGCGSCCGAGCAGCCGCTCGCCGAGRTCGACCAGCGTGCGKCCGATCAGRTTGTGGGTGAAGAAGCCGAGGATGGTCAGCGCCAGGAAMGCRACRACCAGGCCCGASCCRGGAATGCCCCAYGGCAGRTAGGTTTCCGGCCGGTAGTCCTGCGGRATGAACGGRCGCACGAGGCCGTCCACCCAGGTGACGAACCACCAGGTCAGATAGGCCGTGATCGCGACCGGGCCGGCCACGATCAATCCGGTCAGGAAGTAGTTCCTGACTCGGGCCACGAAACCGCGTGGAACCTCGGGGGGCGGAGCAAGGGGCGGCAAATCACCGGACGGCGGCGTCGGCGGCTTTTCTTTCGAGGTCATTCTTGGTCCAGATCATCCACAAAAGGCTGTCGCAGGATCGACACAATTCGCCCGGCCCCATCATAGCAGGTTTTGGCACAGTCGGAGCATTTTCGGGCGACCAAGAACCCCTCGGTCGGCCGCTAAAAACTGCTTTATTTCAAGCTTATCGGCAAACGTGCGACGCTTTGTCTGATCACACGTTGTCTACTCAGACGCTGCAGTTTAGCCGCAGGCGCAGCCTGGGTCTAGCTGAGGCTGTTTACTCGACTGTGACGGATTTGGCGAGATTTCGCGGCTGGTCGACGTCCGTGCCCATGATGACGGCGGTGTGGTAGGCGAGCAATTGCACCGGGATTGCATAGACCAGCGGCGTCACGGTCGCCGGCATGTCCGGCAGCGTGATGGTGACCAGCGACTCGACGGTGGCTTCCGCCGCTCCCTTCGCATCGGTCATCAAGATGATGCGGCCGCCGCGGGCCGCGACTTCCTGCATGTTCGACACGGTTTTCTCGAACACCCGATCGTACGGCGCGATCACCACCACCGGCATGTGTTCGTCGATCAGCGCGATCGGCCCATGCTTCAATTCACCGGCGGCATAGCCTTCGGCGTGGATGTAGGAAATCTCTTTCAGCTTGAGCGCGCCTTCGAGCGCCAGCGGATAGCTGGTGCCGCGTCCCAGATAGAGCACGTCCTTGCTCTTGGCGATGTCGCGCGCCAGCTTCTCGATCTGCGGCTCGATGGTCAGTGCCGTCGCCATCAGCCGCGGCACCTCGATCAGGCCATGAACCAGCTTGGCTTCGTCCTCATCGGAGAGGATGCCGCGCGCCTTGCCGGCGGCGATCGCCAGCGAAGCCAGCACGGTGAGCTGGCAGGTGAAGGCCTTGGTCGACGCCACACCGATTTCCGGCCCGGCCAGCGTCGGCAGCACGGTCTCGCTTTCGCGCGCGATGGTCGAGGTCGTCACATTGACCACCGACAGCGTGTGCAGCCCCTGCTCCTTGGCATAACGAAGCGCGGCGAGCGTGTCGGCCGTCTCGCCGGACTGCGAGATGAAGATGGCGAGATCGCCCTTGCGCAACGGCGCCTCGCGATAACGGAATTCGGACGCGACATCGACTTCCACCGGAAGCCGGGACAGCCGCTCGAACCAGTAGCGGGCGATCGAGCCGGCATAGCTCGCCGTGCCGCACGCGGTGATCGAAACGCGCTGGATGTCACGGAAATCGAACGGCAATTGCAGCGGCAGCGCGATGCGTTCGCTGGCCATGTCGATGTAGCGCGCCAGCGTATGTCCGACGACTTCCGGCTGCTCGTGGATTTCCTTCGCCATGAAGTGGCGATAGTTGGCCTTGTCGACCAGGAAACTCGAGGCGCCCGATTTGAGGACGTCGCGACGCACGATGCCGTTGTGTTCGTTGCGGATCACGGCGCTCTCGCGCGTCAGCACCACCCAGTCGCCGTCCTCGAGATAGCTGATGGTGTCGGTGAGCGGCGCCAGCGCAATGGCGTCGGATCCCAGATACATCTCGCCATCTCCGAAGCCGATCGCCAGCGGCGCGCCCTTGCGGGCGCCGATGATCAGGTTGTCGTGGCCCTTGAAGACAAAGCCGAGGGCGAATGCGCCGCGCAGCTGCGGCAGCGCGGCCTTCACCGCATCCTCGGGCGTCAGGCCCTTGGCGAGGTACGAACTGACCAGGTGCACCGCCACTTCGGTATCGGTATCGCTGGCGAACTTTGCACCCTGCTTTTCCAGCATCTCGCGCAGCTCGCGGAAATTCTCGATGATGCCGTTGTGGACGACGGCGACACTGTCGGTGGCGTGCGGATGCGCATTGGTCTCGGTCGGCTTGCCGTGGGTCGCCCAGCGGGTATGGCCGATGCCGAGATGTCCCTGCAGCGGCGAGGTTTTAAGCCGGGCTTCGAGATTTCTGAGTTTGCCTTCAGCGCGCCGGCGCTCCAGGTGCGCGCCTTCGAGCGTCGCGACGCCAGCGGAATCGTAGCCGCGGTATTCCAGCCGCTTCAAGGAGTCGACCAGCAGGTCCGCAACCGGACCGCGCCCCAGAATTCCGACAATGCCGCACATGGGGTCAGTCTCTCCAAATCAGCTTAATTTGCGCTGAATCTCTTATCGAGATTTGCGACGCCAACGACTCAATAATTGTTGCGGATTGCGACAGGTTGAATTGTTAACCTAAACAAACCCTGTCTTGCGCCCTTCACCCTATGCCCTGAATTCTCAGGCTTTGGGCTTCTTCTTCCGCGCCAGCTTGGTGTCGCGGAAGCGCTTGGCCCACCCTTCCCGCAAGCTCTGCGCGCTGCGTTCGACCGCCAGCGCATCATCGGGCACGTCGCGGGTGATCACCGATCCGGATCCGATGTAGGCACCGCTGCCGATCTTGACCGGCGCCACCAGCGAGGAATTCGAGCCGACGAAGGCGCCAGCGCCGATTTCGGTGCGGTGCTTGTCGAAGCCATCATAGTTGCAGGTGATGGTGCCGGCGCCGATGTTGGCGCCTGCGCCGACATGGGAGTCACCGATATAGGTGAGATGATTGGCTTTGGCGCCGGCCTCGATGGTCGCGGCTTTGGTTTCGACGAAATTGCCGATCCGCGCGCCCTCGCCCAGCGACGTGCCGGGACGCAGCCGCGCGTACGGACCGACCGACGCATTGGCTCCGATCGCAGCGCCCACCACGTGCGAGAACGCATGAATCACTGCACCGTCGGCGACGCTGACGCCGGGTCCGAACACCACGAACGGCTCGACGGTCACGTCCTTGCCGAACAACGTATCGGCCGCGAGATAGACCGTCTCCGGCGCGATCAGCGTCACGCCGGCATCGAGCGCGGCCTTGCGCAGCCGCTGCTGCATCACCTGTTCGGCTTCGGCCAGTTGGGCCTTGGTGTTGATGCCGCGCACTTCGTCCTCACCGGTTTCGATCACCGCCGCCTTCAGTCCGAGTTCGCGGACCACGGCCACCGCATCCGTCAGATAGTACTCGTTCTTGCTGTTTGCATGGCCGATCGCATCGAGAATTTTCAGCGCCAGGCGGCCGTCGAACGCCATGATGCCGGCATTGCACAGCGTAATCTTTTTCTCCTCGGCGCTGGCATCCGCCTGCTCGCGGATCGCCACCAGTTCGCCGCCCTGCTGCACCAGGCGGCCATAGCCGGTCGGATCGGCAGCCTGGAAGCCGAGCACGGCCAGAGCGACACCATCGGCGAGCGGAGCACGCAGACGCTCGAACGTCCCGGCCGAAATCAGCGGCGTATCGCCGAACACCACCAGAAGATCGTCGGCACCGCCGGCAACCGCCGCGCGGGCGGCCAGCACGGCATGCGCCGTTCCTCGGCGCTCGCTTTGGACGAAGATCTGCGCATCCGGCCGCGCGCGGATCGCTTCGTCGCCCACCGCCTTGTGATCCGGGCCGATCACGACCGCGAGCGAGGAACCGGCTCCGTTCGGAGCCGCGGCAAGGACATGGCGCAGCAACGGCTGGCCTGCGACCGGGTGCAGCACTTTCGGCAGCGACGAGCGCATCCGCGTGCCCTCACCCGCCGCCAGCACGATGGTCAGATTGGTCCTGCCGTTCATTCGATATCCCGCAAATGCCTGTCAGGCAGGGTCATAGCCGAGCCGGACACCTGACAAAAGGCCCTTGCGCAGCCCGTTTGCCGGGCGCGTCCGCCGCGTTCCTGTTAACATTTGCTCGTGATTCGCGGGGCTGACGCGAATCACTGCGGGGCAAGGCGTTGCGAGCGGTCGAGTGCCGCGGATCGCGACAGGGGCATACGACATCAAGCGGCAAAGTTTGAATGGCAAAAGAGCAACATCAGCTTGCCGACATGACGGCCGACGATAGTCAGGGCCTGCTGACCAATCTTCTGGCTGAAGAGCGCGACTGGAGCTGGCACTCGCTGTGGCAACTCGGCGCGTGGGCGGTCAGCGCGGTCGGGGCCGTGGTGATCGCCTTTTTCGCCCTGCAGACCTCGACCGGCGTGCGGCGGGACCAGGTCGCGTCTGCGGATCTTGCGCGGCAGTCGCAGCAGATCCAGTGGATCGCCAAGGAGAGCCAGGCCGAGACGCGCCGCCTGTCGTCGGCGCTCAACACGCTGAACAGCGATCGTGACAGGCTGTTCGCCCGCGTCACGACATTGGAACAGGGATTGGAGTCCGTGACCGGATCGGTTGCACGGCAGACGCCACCTGCATCGCTGGTGATGTCGTCGGCGACACAACTGGTCAACACCTCGCCGCCCCCTGTGATTGCGGCGGCGACCGCGGTCCCGACACCTGAAGCGTCCCCGGCTGCGACGCCCCAAGCGGAGACGCCGCACGCCGCACTACCTGTGGTGCAAGCGACCGCCGCAGCCCCGGCTGCCAGGGAGCCGGCAAAGGACATAAAGGAGCTAGCGAAGGAACCTGCAAAGGACTCGCTGCCTGCGTCGACGGTCTACGCACCGCCGGATCCCGCGGCGCCCAAGCTCGTCGAGGCGCCCCCCGCGGCACCACCCCAACCGGACAAAGCCGCGCAACACGACAAGGCCCCGGGGCCTCCGTTGGTAATCGCAGCGGTGCCGGAGAACGACAGCGCGACAGCGGCCGCGCCCGCAATCACCATCCAGCGCACCGAGTTCGGCGTCGATCTCGGCGGCGCGAACTCGATCGATGGCTTGCGCGCGCTCTGGCAAGGCGTCGCCAAGTCCGTCGCCAAGTCCGACGCGTCGCCCGTGGCATCGTTGCGCCCGATCATCGTGATCAAGGAGCGGCGCACCGGACTGGGCTTGCAACTGCGGCTGGTCGCGGGTCCGCTGAGCGATGCCGCGGCCGCGGCCCGAATCTGCGCGGCCATGGCTGAAGGCGGGCGGGCATGCGAACCCACCGTGTTCGATGGCCAGCGGCTCGCGCTCAAGGCGACGGATGAGCCGGCGGCGATGGCGCGTCCGGTGGCGCGCAAGCGGCCGGTGCGGCAAGTCCGGCACGAGGAGCCGGCGGTGCAGGCCGCACAGCCCGCGGCGCAGCCGGCCGCAGCCGCCTCGGCCTCCGCCTCGTCGACCATTCCCAGCATGTTCCGCGGCCGTTGACCCCGGTCGCGAGGCTATTTGTTTGATGCGTTTTCTTTGTGCGGACCGGTGTCCACGCGGCACGAAAACGCTATAGTCGCGGCATGAAAAAACAACCCTTCCGTCTATCGGCGTTGCAGGTGCAGTGGCTCCTGGTCGTCGGCTTTCTTACCGTCGGCTACGCGCTCTATCTGCGTTATCTGGCGATCGAATATTCCTCAGTGGCACTCGCTTGCGACGCCGGCTTGCAAACCATGCTGTGCAAGACCCGCCTCCTGGTGACATCGCTGTTTCGCAATTCGGTGTTCGGCATCACCGCGCTGGTGATCGCCGCGCTGCACCTGACCCGGCCGTCGATTGTCACGCTCACCGCGGGACTGGTCGCCGCGGGGTTCGGGATCGTGCTTTACAATATCGTCCTGTCGGGGATCGCGGTCGGCCTGCTCATTCTGGGCTTTGCACGGCCCGCGCCTGCCACAGCGTAAGACCGAGCAGCACGTAGGCGCCGCAGGTCCACAGCGACTGCCAGTTGTCGAAGCCTTCGTTGAACACGATGTAAAGCGTGGCGCAGCCGAACAGGCCGGCGAAGATCGCCTCGGCCATCGGCCGCCTGCCCTCCATCGGCCGGTTCAGCAGCATCAAGGCGAGGAACGGCACCACGACCATGGTCAGCGACGCGAACGGGAAATCGCGGTAGCGCGGATCGAACACGAAGCCGAGCGCGGTCTCGGCCGCGATCAGGACGGCAACGATCAGGATCAGCCCCAGGGCGGTGCAAAGCACCGAATCGGTGCGGCCGCCGCGCGGCCCGATGATTTCGAGGAAGGTCGGCAGCGACCGGCCCGACATCAGGGCGGTCGCGGTCAGCGTCGGCGCCAGGATGCCGGCCGCGAGCAGCAGGCCCCATTGGGTCCAGCCGCCGAAGCCAAGGCTTTCATAGATCATCTTGTCGACCGCGAGCCCGAGCAACGTGCCGGCCGTGGTGGCCGAGACGGCGACCGCGATCCACGATGACAGCCGCGGCCGCCAGGGCCGCCGCCGGGATTTGAAGAACGCAGCACCAAAAACCACCACGCACAGCACGAGGCCGCCGGCCATCTGCAGTTTCCAGAGCGGAAAATTGCTGATCGGCTGGCCCGCCGGATATTTCAGCGCGCGCTGGTCCTCGTCGATCAGCCCCCAATAACCACCGACGGTGCCTTCGAGCCGCCGCTTCCAGGGCTGGTCATAAGCCTCGATCAGGTTGACCCGAAACCCTTCCCGCTTCGACAAATCGAGGATTTCCGACACCACCCGCGCCTGGTTGGTGCGCGAGGGCAGCGCGCCTTCACGCATCCGCCCGGTGCTGGGCCACCCGGTCTCGCCGATCAGGATCTCCTTGTCCGGGAAGGCCGCCGCCATCCGCTTGCGGATCTGGTCGACATGGGCGGCAGCGTATTTGGCGCGGATCGGGAAATCCTCCCAATACGGCAGGATATGGATGGTGACGAAATCGACCGCATCATAGATCTCGCGATTGCGCAGCCAGAACTCCCAGACATCGGCGTAGGTCACCGGGACCTGCGGCCCCACCTGGGCCTTGACCGAGCGGATCAGCCCGGCGAGATCGGACGCGGTCATCTCACCGCGCAGCAGCACCTCGTTGCCCACCACCACCGACGAGATCACGCCGGGATTGGCCTTCACCAGGCCGACGGCGGTCTCGATCTGCAGCCGGTTCTTGGCCTTGTTGGATCCGAGCCAGATGCCCTGGATCACCTTCAGGCCGACCTTGCCGGCCAATTCCGGAACCTGGTCGACACCGTTGTCGACCGAATAGGTCCGCACGCAATCGGTGATCTTGGCGAGCTGGGCGAGGTCCTCGGCGATCTGGGCTGCGTCGATATGCAGCGCCGGGTTGAGCGGGTTCTGGGCGCCACGGAACGGCGCATAGGACACGCACTCAAGCTTCGCGGCCGGGTCGATCGGCGCACGCGCCAGAATCACCGGCGTGGCAAGCCACCACCAGACCGCAACAATGACCCCTAAGGAAACCAGGAGAAGCGCCAGCGGCGTACGAAATGAAATGGGTTCCCTCCTCCCGAGTTCTCTGGTCGATTAGCCGGTCATCGCGCGTCTGCCAAGCCCCCGAGCCGGCCTCCGACCGGCGGGTCCCCAACGTTCGGCGGACCGGTCTGAACGAACGTTCATTTTTGCCGTCGTAAACTTCCGAGTTTGCTGGACAAAATCAAAAATGTCCGCCATGGAAATCTAGGGCGCGGTGGAACGGTGATCCGCCGCATTGGGGACCAATTTTCGCGGCATCACCAATTTTTCGCGGCATCACATGGGGCAACCACAGCTGGCGGCAAACCAGAGAGTGGCGAACCCAGCGCGGCCCGTGCTGCAGTCAAATTGTCGGGGACTTCATGCGTCTGCTGTCTGAGTTTCGTCACGCGACCCTTCGTGCAGTCGCTGTTTCCTGCGCAACCCTACTGTTGGGCGTCGGCGCTGCCATCGCCCAGAGCGGCGACGTGCGTCCCCAGGACCAGAAGCCAGCGGCGACCGCCGCGACCGACGCCGCCAAGGAGAGCCAGCGCAAGACCTCGGAATTCGCCGAAGCCGCGCAGGCGATCAATGGACCGGCCGGCAATCCGGAATGTGTCTGGCTCGGCCGGCGCTTCGTACGGTTGATGTACAACGACGATCTCGACACCGCCTTCCGCCACCTCGATCTGTACGATCGGTTCGGCTGCCCCGGCGGGCAGGTTCAGGCCGCCTTCCGCTGCCTCGTTCGCTTCACCATCGATTCCAACGTCAAGAACGATCTGGAATCCAAGATCCATGCCTGCTGGATCAATCCGAACGCCCAGCCGCCACAGGCAGCAACCGCCGCGGCTCCGGCGCCGGCGACACCACCGGCCCCTGCGGCCGCACCCGCCGCCGCGCCAGCGGCGGCTCCGGCAGCGCCAGCCGCTCCGGCGAAATAATCATCACGGCTGCGGGAACGATCCGGAATTTTTCGGGTTGCGCCCTCGCCGCGCCAAAACATGATCGCGAGATCCGCGTGCCCGGCATGTCGCCCTCAAAATGACATGCCGTCATACGAGTTGTTAAACTGCGTGGCATAGTTAAGCTGTCGTCGGACAATCCATTGCCACGTCCCAAGCTTTGCACGCCTGCGATTTGCAGGCCATTGCCTTGAACGTCATTGGTTGAACGCTTGAGCGGGCCCTTCGAGCTGAAACTGGGGGACGGGTTCGCATCCTGAGACCACAGTCCCGGTATGGTTCAGTCGCGAATGCGCGCCGTCGTCGCCGTCTTGTTGTGTGTCACCGCCGTCCACGCCGCGCTGTGGGGTCTCCTTCGCGACAAGCAGGAAGCGCCCGACTTTACCGGCAAGCTGCCGAGCGTCTCCTACTCGCCGTTTGACGGCAACGGCCATCCCGACGTCGATAACATCCCGACCGTCGAGCGCATTCGCGCCGACATGAAGGTCCTCTCGACCATGACCCGGGCGATCCGTCTGTATTCGTCCACCGGCGGCGTCGAGCTGGTGCCGCCGATCGCTAACGAGTTTGGCATCAAGGTCATGGTCGGCGCCTGGGTCGACAAGAATGCCGACCGCACCGACCGTGAAATCCGCGCCGCCGTTGACCTCGCTAAGCACAACAACAACGTCATCGGCGTCTTTGTCGGCAACGAAGTCCTCTATCGCGGCGATATGAAAGCCGACGAACTGATCCAGCTGATTCAGCGGGTCAAGAAGCAGGTCAGCGTTCCTGTTACCACGGGCGAGATCTGGAATATCTGGGGCGAGAACGCAACCGAAGCCGCCCAGGACAACAAGCCCAGCCTGGCCTCCACGGTCGACTTCATCGCCGCGCACGTGCTGCCGTACTGGAACGATTCCACCGACAAGCAGGCGGTGGACCTGGCGATGTCGCTCTATGGCCAGCTCCGGGACAATTTCCCCGGCAAGCGTGTCGTGATCGCCGAATTCGGCTGGCCGAGCGGCGGCTACAATCTGCGCAACGCGATGCCCGGACCGTTCGAGCAGGCCGTGACCCTGCGCAACTTCGTGACCCGCGCCCAGTCCATCGGCATGGACTACAACATTGTCGAGGCGATTGATCAGACCTGGAAGACAAATGAAGGCAGCGTCGGAGCTTACTGGGGCATTCTGAATGCATCACGTGAACCGAAGTTCGCGTGGACCGGGCCTGTTGTCGACCCTGATTACTGGAAGCTCGCGACCGTCGCACTCCTGGTCGGCGTCCTGCTGTCACTACCGATCCTGCGGCTTTACCGCCCCACCGCGATGCAAACCGCGGTGCTCGCCGCCACCGCCAACGGCGTCGGCGCCTGGGTGGCCACCGTGTTCGCCTACTGGAACAGCCATTACTTCGTGTTCGGATCGGCCTTCGCGCTGACGCTGGGCCTGATCCTGCTGGTGCCGCTGATCATCATCGCCATGGCGCGGATCGAGGAGATCGCCACCATCGCCTTCGGCCGCGCCCCCCGCCGCCTCATCGCCACCGGCCTGCCGGCGCCTGCGGACGGCGTGTTCCCGAAGGTCTCGATCCATATCCCGGCCTATTTCGAGCCGCCGGAAATGCTCAAGCAGACGCTGGATGCGGTGGCCAGGCTGGACTACCCGAATTTCGAGTGCGTGGTGATCATCAACAACACGCCGGACCCGGCCTTCACCCAGCCGATCCAGGACCATTGCCGCATGCTCGGCGAGCGGTTCGTGTTCATCAATGCCGAGAAGGTGCAGGGCTTCAAGGCCGGCGCGCTGAAGATCGCGATGGCCCGCACCGCGCCGGACGCCGAGATCATCGGCGTGATCGACGCCGACTATGTGGTGACGCCGGACTGGCTGAAGGATCTGGTGCCGGCCTTTGCCGACCCGCGCGTCGGTCTTGTGCAGGCGCCGCAGGACCACCGCGACGGCGGCCAGTCGCTGATGCACTACATCATGAACGGCGAATATGCCGGCTTCTTCGACATCGGCATGGTCCAGCGCAACGAGCACGATGCCATTATCGTCCACGGCACCATGTGCCTGATCCGCCGCGCCGCCATGGACATGGCCGGCGGCTGGGCCGGCGACACCATCTGCGAGGACACCGATCTCGGCCTTGCCATTGTCGAGAACGGCTGGATCACCCACTACACCAACAAGCGCTACGGCTTCGGCCTGCTGCCGGACACCTATGAGGCGTTCCGCAAGCAGCGCCATCGCTGGGCCTATGGCGGCTTCCAGATCGTCAAGAAGCACTGGCGGCGGTTCCTGCCCGGCGCCAGCCGGCTGACGCGGGACCAGAAGCGTGAATTCTCGCTGGGCTGGCTGAACTGGCTCGGCGCCGAAAGCCTCGGCGTGGTGGTGGCGATCCTGAACCTGGTCTGGGTGCCAATCGTCGCCTTCGCCGCGATCGCGATCCCGGACAAGATCCTGACCCTGCCGATCATCGTCTCGTTCGTGGTGTCGGCGCTGCACTTTCTCACCCTGTACCGCCTGCGCGTGAAGGTGAATTTCGGCCAGATGCTCGGCGCCATGATCGCGGCGATGTCGGTCCAGTGGACGGTGTCGCGTGCGGTGGCCAATGGCCTGATCACCGAGCACCTGCCGTTCGCCCGCACCTCCAAGGGCGGCCTGTCGCGGATGTCGGTCGAGTTCCAGGCGTTCTGGGAAGCCGTCATCGGCGTGCTGCTCTGGGTCGGCGCGGCCGTGCTGATCATCACCAATTCGACGAAGCAGATCACCGAGATCTACATCTTCGCTGGCGTGCTGATCCTGCAGAGCCTGCCGTTCCTCGCCGCCGTCGCCATCGCCATCCTGGAGAACTCGCGGGTCAACAACTTCACCTTCTGGCGCGAAACCGGCATCCGGACCGCCGAGCTGATCGGCCTGCGCCCGGTGGTGATGCCGATCCCCGGCGCGCTGAACCCGCCGCAGTCGATGGGCTCGGAAATCCGCAGCGAGGCGCCCTGACAAGGCATTGGTCCACAGGGCGCATTTCCGCAGCCTCCGGCTATTGACCCAAGGGGACCCGCCCCCTACACAGCGCGGCGAGTGAGCGCGTAGCTCAGGTGGTAGAGCACGTGACTTTTAATCATGGGGTCGAGGGTTCGAGTCCCTCCGCGCTCACCAAGCGATTGATATTAAAAAATAATTTTAAAAATTTGAAATTTCACCCTCTGCGCTGCTGACTAGGCCTCATCAGCTAAGTGGCAATTAGCTAGCGATCGCCGATCTCGAGTGAACCGCTCGGGTGCGTTGATACTCGCAGAAGAATGTTATCAATGGGTCGCCTCGATAACGAAACGAGGCTCCGATGACGATCAACCTCCCCGCTTGGCTTTCCGCAATAGCTTCAATCCAGAATGGTTGGGGCTTCGCCGCTTTTGTCCTGCTGCTGGCCGTCGTTATTTGGCGGGACCTCCACCGGCGACAAAAATGACCGGATCAGGTCTTCAGCGGTGGATGCGTGCGCAACATGCGCGATCCGCACGCAGGAACATTTGCCGGGGCTCAGCGCAACCTGCCATGGCCCTCTGCGCTCACCAATTTATCAACGGAACGAGGGCCCTGTGTCATCAGGCGAGCTAATCGCGCTGCCGCTCCGCCGGCGCGTCAACAACGGAATCGGCCGAAGGGAATATGCCCTCGTAGATTGCCCGGGCTTCTCGAATGAGACGCGCCCGCTCCAGTTCAGCCTTTGGGATAAATCGAATCACCTCGCCCATGTCAGCTCCAAATCCGAATTGAGGAATGTTGTTATTAAATGATGATCGTCATTCAAAACAGGTGGGGGCACGGCACCGATTTGCATCCCCGCCGAAGGTCGCGAGGGGGTCAAAAGCCTGTGAAGCCCTGCCCCGGATCTCCACTCTTGAACACGCCGGTGGCTGGGAGCCGATCCAGCCGTGCCTCCGGAAATACCGGCAAGCGCGACTGATCGCCCTCTTTTCCCGGGGTTTACTTGGATCGCCCGCCTTGAGTGCCTCAGCGAAACCCAGTAAAAGCAGCGCTTCGCGACGGGAGTGCCGACTTCAGATCATTGGATCTTGGGTTCGCCCCCCTTCGCATCCCTCAATAAAATCAACGATTTAGTGAAATTTGAGCGATTCTGCGCATCCCCGGACATTCGAATGTGGACGCAGGCGGCGGCCCGGGCGAACGATCCGGCACATGTTCGAGACCCGCGCGTTGTCTGCGCTCTGCCGGACATCAAGCTTCACCACAGATGCGACGTCGAAAACCCAACGAGGAAAGTAACAGGCCGTCACGATGAGCGGATTCAAGGAAACCAGTTTTGCCGATCGCCAGAAGGCGGCCCAGGCCGCCCGGAAGGCCATGCTGGAGAAGTTCAAGGCACAGCCCGCGGCTGACGATCCGGAAGTGCTGCGGCGGCAGGCTGAGCGCGAAGCCCTCGCCGCCGAGCGCGCCAAGGCCAAGGCCGCGCGCGAAGCCGCCAAAGCCGAGCAGAAGGCCCGCGAAGAGGCAGCCGCAGCCGAACTGGCCGCACAAGCTGCGCGGGAAAAGGCCGAGGCCGAGGCCCGCGAAGCCGCGCTCGAGGCCGAACGCAAGGCGGCCCGCGACGCACGTTACGCTGCACGCAAAAAGAAGAAGAAATAATCCGGGGCCTCGCTCACCCGAGATCCAGTGCGCCCGCGTGCGGCTGTCGAACGATCGGCAGTGCCGCCTCTCCGCCACCGTGGTAGGCTGACGCTCACTGGAGCCGGCCCATGGACAAGCAACCGAAGACGGCGGACGAACTCGCTGATCTTTTGAACGCCGCGTTGCAGACAACGGCGGTCTGCAACGGTGTCAGTGTGAAAAGCGTCCATCGCGACGACCACCCGCACGCGCAATCGAACTGGACCGCGGAATACCAGACGGCGTCCGGAGACCATGCCCACCCGGATTGCAAGCGCGCGTTCATCGCCGCGAAATACCGGTTGCAGCAGATGTACGATCTGAAAGCGGACTGAGGCACGGCCCCCTCATTTAGAGACGGCGCGTCCGTTGGCGCCCCGCTTCGTTATCCTCTTAAATCATTGATATAACTTAATATTATGACTGACGCATCGGACCGGCCTACCGGCCCGACGAAACCATTTAGCGGCGCGACGAAATCGTCCTGAAACGAACCCTGCCTAAACCTGCGATCAACAAGACGCCGGGACCCAGAAGTTTAGACCCGCGGCAGGAGCCTTCCAATGAACCACTCGATCCATTCCGCAGACCGCACCACTCACCTGAAGATCGTGATGGTCGCTCTCGCCGCCGGTATCGCGCTGGCTGGCTTTGGTTTGTCCATGCGTTCCGACTTGGCCGCCGGCAACACGCAGACCGCCGGCATTATCAAGGCCGGAAAGCTGGTGACGGTTTCGAGTTCAGGTGCATCCGTGATCCGATAAGCCACGGCTCGCATCCAGGCTGAGATGGACCGCCTTTCGGGCGGTCTTTTTATTTGGCGAGAGGACGGGCGTGAGTTTGAACCGCTCTCCTGCGCTAAAGCTCTGGAGGGCATCCCGCTTCACCCAAAGCGGGGCACAGATCCTGCGAAGCTCGAAGAGCGAAGCAGGATGGCGGGGGAGCTACGATTCGAACGCAGGATCGCGGGTTTGGAATCCGCTGCTTTGGACCTGGCTAAGCTACACCCCCGGATTGGTCCCGACTGCAGGTGCCGCCCCTGCTTTTCCCAGCCCACAACCGGACGCCTTAGCTGATAGACGAAGTCGGACAAACCGCATGGTCGCTCGTCCCGGCATCGAACCGGGCCATCGTCCGTTATGGGCAGACGTCCTCCCCAAGGAGCCGAGCGAGCAAACAGATGGTGGAGTCCAGAGCCGGACTTGAACCGGCGTACGCGGCTTTGCAGACCGCTGCGTCACCACTCCGCCATCTGGACGAAACTGGCTGGGGGACTAGGCTTCGAACCTAGACGACGAGAGTCAGAGTCTCGCATCCTGCCGGTTAGATGATCCCCCAAATTTGAGAATTGAGAGAGCGACAGGGCGCGTACGCCCTGTCTGTTATTAGCGCGCGAAGTCGGCCATCACGGACGGCGCCGCGGCGTCGAAGCCGACGACGTCGAGCATGCCCGCGTCGGTGGGATCGGCGATCGAGAAGCCGTTCGACGTCATGCCGACAACGATCAGCTTCGCCGGGATACCGGACTTCGCCCGGTAGTCCCGCAGAGCCTTGACGGGATGGACTGCACCCGCCCAGGTCTCGCTGTCGGTGTAGATCACGAAGGTGTCGACCTCGATCCGCTCGCGCAGCGCGTAGAGCATCGGCAATGCGCAATCCGTGCCGCCGAACGGCAGGTTCGCGACCGCCTTCACCGCATCCGCAAGCCGCTGGCGCGGCGAGATCGGAAGCCGGCTCAGCTCGGCCGTGCCCGCTCCCCACATCCCGCCGAACTGACGGCTGGCATGGCCGGCCGACGTGAAACCGACGACATGCGTCTTCGGCTCCACGGCCATCGTCACCAGCGCCATCGCCGCCGACGCATCGCGCGCCGACAGGCTGCCGCCGATGAAGGAGGTGCCCATCGAGCCCGACACATCGAGCGCCAGCAGGTGCCGCTTGCCGGTCGGGATCACGTTGGCGAAGGCCTTGTAGAAGGCCTCGTCCAGCGCATCGAGAACCGGCCGCGACGGCGCCCACGTGCCGGCGCCACGGACGGAACGACCCGCACCATAGACCGACATCGCCTGCAACAGCGCGAACGGATGCAGGCGCGACTTGCGGATGGCAACGCCATCCCGCAGCCGATCCGCAACCAGCGCCTCCGCGTCCGAGAGCGGCGCGATGGCGCCGACCTTGGTCATGTTGCCGAGGTTACGCACCAGGGCGGACAGACCAAGATGCGGCAGCATGGCGCGCCACACCTCCGGATCGGACGTCGCTGCCGTGGGGATCGCTTCCCACGGCAGCCGATGATCCGAGATGAGCGCCAGCAACTCCGCGCGGGAGACGCCGTCGCTCATCGCACGCAGATGCGCAGTCACCAGTGGCGGAAGATCCGGCGACAGCGCGGCCCCATCGATGCCGCGCATCCACCGGAACAATGCGATCCGATCCGGACCGTCCACCGCAGCCGGGTGAGCGGTCTGCAGCAGCCGCTTGTGGCTGTAGCCCTCGCGCTCCCGGTACTTCACCGCCTGGTAGGCGACATCGCCGACCGGCTTGTCGCGATACCAGTTGCCGACCGCCGTCTTCATCGAACGGCCCCAGCCGCGACCGAGCGCCCGCGCCGCCTTCACGAACTGGAAGAGGTGCGTCGCCGTCCGGCAGACCTGCGGCAGGGCCGCAAGCGCAAGCTTGCGAACCCGCTCGTCGGCATGCGCGGCACCGATCGCCAGCACGAAGATGGCCGGATCGTTCTTCGGCGCCCGGCCCTGCTCCGAGATCTCCACCGTGCGAGCCACGGTGCGTGCGGCGTCGGCTCCATAGCAGCGCTCGACCACCCCGGCGTTCTCACGCGTCAGCGCCCGCGCCGTCTGGTAATAGGTCGGCGCATCGCTGCCCAGGATCAGGAAACGATCGAGCCGGCCCCAGTCGTCGACGGCATAGCGCCTGTCTCTTATACACATCTAGATGTGTATAAGAGAAACTTGGTCATGTTGCCGAGGTTACGCACCAGGGCGGACAGACCAAGATGCGGCAGCATGGCGCGCCACACCTCCGGATCGGACGTCGCTGCCGTGGGGATCGCTTCCCACGGCAGCCGATGATCCGCGATGAGCGTCAGCAACTCAGCGCGGGAGATGCCCTCGTTCATCGCACGCAGATGCGCAGTCACCAGCGGCGGCAGATCCGGCGACAGCGCGGCACCGTCGATGCCACGCATCCACCGGAACAACGCGATCCGATCGGGACCGTCCACCGCCGCCGGATGCGCGGTCTGCAACAGCCGCTTGTGGCTGTAGCCCTCGCGCTCCCGGTACTTGATCGCCTGGTAAGCGACATCGCCAACCGGCTTGTCGCTGTACCACTTGCCGACCGCCGTCTTCATCGAGCGGCCCCAGCCGCGACCGAGCGCCCGCGCCGCCTTCACGAACTGGAAGAGGTGCGTCGCCGTCCGGCAGACCTTCGGCAGGGCCGCAAGCGCAAGCTTGCGAACCCGCTCGTCGGGAAACGCGGCACCGATCGCCAGCACGAAGATGGCCGGATCGTTCTTCGGCGCCCGGCCCTGCTCGGAGATCTCCACCGTCCGCGCCACGGTGCGTGCGGCATCGGCTGCATAGCAGCACTCGACCACCCCGGCGTTCTCACGCGTCAGCGCCCGCGCCGTCTGGTAATAGGTCGGCGCRTCGCTGCCCAGGATCAGGAAACGATCGAGCCGGCCCCAGTCGTCGACGGCATAGACGAAACCGCCGGCATTGTTCTCGACCTGGCGCGCGTCGAGCGGCTCGGACTGCGGCACCAGCATCTTCAAGATATCTGCATACTTCATGACAAGCCCTCCTGGCTCGCGTCGCAAGTTCATGGCGTTGCCAGTGACCTCCATCCGAACTTGCAAAGCGATGAGGACACTGGGTGGATGGGCCGATCAGCCAGAACGAACGGGATGGCGGAGATCGGTGCACCGGCGTTGCCGGTCGCCGGACTCCCGTCCAGCATGCGATGAGGTGGATAACCGAAATCCAGGGGCTCGTTCTGGCTGAGCGGGCTCGATAGTCGCGCTCCGATAAAATCGGAACGCGACTATCGATTCTTGTTTTGACGCGTTTTCTTGATGCGAACCGGTATCCACTTCGCTTGAAAACGCTTTGAGTGGCGAGAAACCGGTTTGCGGGATCGAGCGGAAATGGCGGGATCGGTTTCACGATCTTGCGACCGCGGCAGGGATCGAAACCTGCTTGACCAGATAACCGAAATCCAAATCAACTAAGAATTTGGGCTCAACCCCGCAAACCAGTTTGATAAACGTCAGGCGACCGGACGAACATGAGTGCGAAGATCGGAGTTTAGTGCTCTACCCGCTGAGCTACACCGCCTTGCGGCGATGGTTGGCTTCGAACCAACGACCTCTTCCTTACCAGGGATAACCGAACTTCAGGGGCTCGTCCGATAGGCTGAAGGGCGAACGTAAAAAACGGCAATCGGGTCTTCATCGTTTCAAGGTGATAACCGAAAGCCTGGGGCTCGCCCAAACATTGAGCTGATACGGGCATACGCGCGATGCGCCCACATCCAAAACCATCGAGGACACTCACCCTCGACTTATCAACACTGGTCAGTGCAACACAATCTGATCGAAACCTGCTTGACCAGATGAACGAAAGCTCAAGATCAACTAAGAATTTGGGCTCAACCCAGCAAACCAGTTTGACAAAACTTCAAACGACCGGACGAACATGAGTGCGAATATCGGGTTTTTAAGTGCTCTATCCGCTGAGCTACACCGCCACGCAGCGGTGGTTGGAGTCGAACCAACGACCTCTTCCTTCGTAGGGATAACCGAACTTCAGGGGCTCGTCCGATAGGCTGAAGGGCGAACGTAAGAACGGCAATCGGTGTGGGTCATTTAGCGAATGATAACCGAATGCCTGGGGCTCGCCCAAATATCGAGCCGATGTTGCGCCGATATACCCGGGCAGCGCTCCCGGATCGCCAGCATAACTGGAGCCCACGACAGGATTCGAACCTGTGTCCTCCTCGTCCGTAGCGAGGCGCTCATCCGCTGAGCTACGTGGGCCAATGCGAGCGAGGCGCGTACGCCTCGCTCAGTCCTTGAAGGGATCGAAGACATCGCGGCCGGCCATCAGCACCGCGAACGGACGCAAGGTGTGCGCGATCGCGACCGTTCCCGCATGATGGGCAAGAACGTCCGGCAGACGCCGATAAGCCTGCGGTGCCTCGTCGAGGTCCGCGCCCAGCAGCGTGACGCCGCGATCCCGCAGCCAGGTCTGCATCTCGTCATGACGGACACGGCCCGGCTGCCGGATTTTCTTCCCGGTGGCCGTATCCCTAACGAAACGACCGCGGGCTTCGGTTCGCGACATCACACGGCCGGCACCGTGAACCGTCGAGTACAGGCTGTCGGCCGAGACTTCGCTCTCGATGCCGGACAGGATCACCGCGTCGTCGCCCATCGATCCGCCGACAAAGCCGCGCTGGCCGGGAAACGCCGGCGTCGCGCCCTTGCGTACGACCCACAGGCTCCGGTCACCGTGCGTCTCCCGCCACGCATAATTGTGGTGGTTGTGCACGGTGTCGACCACATTGCCGCCGATGATCTTGCGCACGCGCTCGACCACCCATTCACGGCCGGCATAGGCATACTCGCCGGCCAGCGTCATGGCCGCGATGTACTTGCGGCCGAGATCGCTGTCCTGGTGAAGAACGCAGGGCGGCACATCGATGCCGTCCTTGCCGCCGCCGAGTTCGAGGAATTTGGTTGCGGTCTTGTGCCCCAGACCGCGCGAACCGAAGTGCACGCCGATCCAGACCCAGCCGTCCTCATCCTCGAACAGGTCGACATAGTGGTTGCCGGACCCGACCGTCCCGAGCTGATCGCGCGCCATGGCCTTCAGGTGCTTGATCTCCGGAACCTCGTCCCAGATCGCGCTCTCGAACAGCGGATGATCGACCTTCTCGTCGTTGCTGCGGCCGACGCCGAAGCTGACATGCCCGGCGATGTCGGCCAGGATCGCGCCCTTGTCGGCGGCGATCTGGTCCAGCCGGACATCCAGCTTCACCGCCATGTTGCCGCAACCGATGTCGAAGCCGACACCGCTGACCGAGACATGCTCCTCATAGGCGATGACGCCGCCGACCGGCTGCGCGTAACCGAGATGCCCGTCGGCACACAGCACCGCACCGGCCACGCTGCCGACGGATAAACAGCGCTCCATCTGCGCGATCGTCTTGTCGTCATGTTCGCCAAAAATCTTGATGTTGCTCATTTTCGAGCCTCCTGAACTTTAGATATAGCGCGTTGGCTGCTCGAGCAGGCTTCGAACCTGCACGCCGAAGCGGCGCATTAACAGTGCGCTGGGTCTGCCAATTCCCCCATCGAGCAAAAGAGTGGTGGAGACAGTCGGTGTCGATCCGACCTCGCCGATCTTGCAAGGATCGGCTGCGCCCCGGCGCTATCCCCGAATGTGGTGCCTGACCGTGGTTTCGAGCCACGCTCCCCGGCTCTTCAAACCGATGCTGTCACCAGATCAGCTAGTCAGGCAGAATGGTGCGGGTGTGGGTAATCGAAACCCAGTCTTCTGAGTGGCGCTCAGATGCTCGGCCTTCCAGCTACACCCGCCAGAGCGTTTTCAAACGAAGCGGACACCGGTTCCCCCGCGACAAACGCGAAGCGTTTGCGCGGAGAAAACGCGTCAAAACAAGAAAACAGAGTTGGTGGGTAACCCAGGAATTGAACCTGGCATGCACACAGGCGCAGGCTTTACAGGCCCGCTCAGTCACCAGACTTGGCGTTACCCCTTGTTCTCGACGGCCGACGGACGTTGCGACATCCGCCGGCCTCTTCTTCAGCTATCCAGCTCGGCATCCCAGTAGAGGAAGTCTTGCCAGGACTCGTGCAGGAAGTTCGGCGGAAACAGCCGTTGCGCCGCCATCAGCTCGTGCACCGACGGCTCCCGCGGCGCCCGCAGTGGCTTCACGATGAACTTGTCCTTCGTCGTGTTGCAGGGGCTGCAGGCCGCCACGATGTTCTCCCAGCACGTCGTGCCGCCGCGCACCCGCGGGATGACGTGATCGAACGTCAGGTCCTTGAGATGCTGGCCGCCGCAGTACTGGCAGCGGAAGCGATCACGCAGGAACACGTTGAACCGGGTGAAGGCGACGCGCGCCGGCGGCCGGACGTAATCGCGCAACGCGATCACCGACGGCAGCCGCATCGTGGTCGACGGGCTTCGCACCACCTGGTCGTACTCGGCCACGACCTGGTGCGAGCCCTTGACCACCGCCTTGATCGCATCCTCCCAATGGAGCAGCGACAGCGGAAAGTAGCTCAGCGGTTGAAAGTCGGCGTTCAGCACGAGCGCCGGATTTGCGGCAAACATGGTCGCCTCCTTTTTTGATCTAAACCGAGCCGATAGGAACCGAGCAGGCGCCCCCGGTTTGAGAGGTGCCTGCTCCGTGTTGGCGGAGAGTTGAGGTCTCGATCCTCATGGCTTGCGCCACCCACTGTTTAGCAAACAGCACCCGGCACCTGCCGGGTTAACTCTCCCTGGGGATGAGCCTGTCGTGAAAGCAGCAACCAGCTTCAAAGACCGCAACTTTCAGACCGGTCGAAGTGATGGCAAGCTGCCGCGATCACGCGCCTGCTTTTCCGCCAGCGCCTTGGCCTCGATACCGAAATCGGCCACCTCGACGACCTGATAGAGTGCGCCGCCGAATTCCTTCATTTCGACCACTGCGCCGACTTTAGCGCCGCGCTCCTCGATCCAGCCGAATGTTCGGCCGGTACCGTTCACTTCTGATAGACGACATTGAAAATGACGCATGACATGCTCCTTCTGTTGAATCGCGAACCTTTCCGCACGAAGGACACGGACCTGATCGAGGTCCGGTCCGTGTCGCCATGCAGACATGGAGCCGAGGCTTGAACTCCTCGGCGGCGCCGGCGGTACATCCGCGCGCGGCGTGACATGGCGGAGTGCCGAGAACCCGAGTCTCACACGGTTGCCCGTGCCATCGGTTTTCGAGGCCGTGCCGGCGCGCCTGTCCGGTTGACACTCCAAGATGGTGGAAAGCGGAGGCCTTGATCCCCAGCGCCGGAGCGCCCACTCGATTTCCAGTCGAGGCCGGCATCGCGCCGGTTCACTCTCCAGAGCTTTCTCGAATTGGTCAGGATGGCAGGATTTGAACCTGCGGTCTCGTGCGTCCGAGGCACGCGCTTTAGCCGGGCTAAGCTACATCCTGAGATTGGCGCTCCCAGCGAGAATCGAACTCGCCTTCCGCGATCGACAGTCGCGTCCCTTCGCCAGATGGGGATGGGAGCATGATGGGGGGCAGTGGCAGACCAGGTCGGACTCGAACCGACGAAGCTTTCGCGACAGCTTAAGAGGCTGCTCCCTTTGCCGCTCGGGGCACTGGTCTATGATTGGGGAATGGAGGATCCGGGTGGTTTCGAGCCACATGAGCACGGGTTAAAAGTCCGCTCCCTCTCCATTCGGGTTTAACTCTCCGGATCCATCGCGGGGATGGTTGCAGCGGCAAGCCGCGCCGGTTTGACTGATCGTGGCATCATCTCTCTCCTCTCCGCAAATGATGGTGCACGCTGCTGGAATCGAACCAGCCTCCACTCGCTTATCGGGCGAGGCCCTCACCGGTCGGACTAACGTGCATAGGCTTGGGTCGATGGTGCGTCCGGCAGGTGTCGAACCTGCCGCCTCCGCCATGTCGGGGCGGCGCTCTTCCGCTGAGCTACGGACGCGTGCTGGTGCGCGGCGCAGGACTTGAACCTGCACGGCCGCTGGCCATCCGGGTTTGAACCGGACGCGTCTTCATTCCGCCAGCCGCGCGTCTCCTCCAGAACGATATTGGTGCGCGATGAGGGATTCGAACCCGTCACTGTCCTGAGTCTAAGTCAGGCGCCTCCTACCAATTGGGCTAACCGCGCGGTATGATTTCGACATGAACGAACAATTGCTCGCCCATTACTCCACCCCCGGCCGCCACTATCACACCGTCCGCCATATCGAGGACTGCCTGCGGCAGCTCGACGACATCGGCGACCTCGCAGACGGTGATCGCGAGATCCTCAGGCAAGCCTTCCTGTGGCATGACGCCGTCTACGATCCCCAGCGGGCCGACAACGAGGAACAATCGGCGGTGCTCGCAATGAGTCATTGCGACCCTGCGATCAGGGATGAGGTCGCGCGGCTTGTTCTGCTGACCAAGTCGCATCAGGTGGACGAAAGCGACCGTCTCGGCGCCATCATGATTTCGATCGACCTGTCGATCCTGGGCGCGGCCCCCCATGTCTACGCCGGCTATGCCGCAGCGATCCGCCGGGAATATCAGCACGTCCCCATCAACGATTACCGAACCGGACGCGCGGCGGTGCTGCGAAAATTCCTGCAACGGCCGACGATCTTTCCGTTCGCTCCCATTCGCGACCGTCTCGAAGCCACAGCCCGACACAACATCGATGGTGAAATCACCGGGCTGGAAACTGGTGCTGGCAGCCTGGATTGAACAGGCGGCCTCCGCGTTACGAGGGCGGCGCTCTCCCGACTGAGCTATGCCAGCTTGAAAATTCACAAACAGGCGGATCGCTCCGCCCAAAATAGAAATTCCGCGCTGCCGGAAACCAGTGCGTGCCGCTCCACTCAAGGAGACCACTACCGGTCAGCGGGCTGCCTTATGTCCAGGGGCGGCCGACCTGTCGAAATCGAATTCAAGTCATGTCATCGCGCAGCCGCGCTCGGCCGGCGGTGACCCGTCGGTTGCGTTTTGCGGATGCGATGAAGAGCAGTTTCGCGCATTGCGGCGTCGCTGAAGTCGCGGCGTGTCCGCGCGCGGTTCACGACAGCGAGCGCAATCGTCGAGGACAGAGTCCTCTCGGGATCACGAAATGCTGGTCCTGTGGTGGTGATCGTGTTGCGGGCCATCTCGCCCTCCGCCTGTTCGGCAGAGGGGAAATCCCGTCTGCCCGTTACGCTCTTGCTGGTATCCACAGTCCGGTCAGTCCGGACGTGAGATAATTCGGACCTTGAATCGCGGGCATACGCGCGCAATCGCTCACCGGCATAAACCGGCGGACGCTGGCGGCTGTCGCGATATGTGAGCGTAACTTGCTCATCGTCGTGGTCCTCAAGAGCGCCGGCGAATTCCGGCGAAGCTGAATTGGGCGCAGGGTATGCGCAGAATTTTTAGAATCCGTCAAGCGTCGTCGCAAAATTTTGCGCGAGCGACATCATCGATCGCGAACGCAAACATCGCGCTCGCGAGTCTCGAATGTTCAAATTTCAAAATGGTTTAGCGTTGTGCGACGACGCGCGCTGCAATCCAAAAAATCAGCACGAAATTTTTTAGAGCGTCGCCTGTTTGTGTCCGCATTCCTTGCAGGTGAAGGTCACGCGGGTCTCGCCTTTGGCTGCGGAGACTCGGTTGGGCGCGCCGCACTTGCCGCACTTGGTCTCGATGCGCGTGTTGCCCTGCTTGACGACAACAGACTTGCGCTCCATCGCCTCGCGCATCAGGCGCTCGGCCTCTTCGCGCATCGCTTGCTTGGACATCCGGATTTCCTGCTGCTTCGGCGAACGTCGGTGGATTCGCCCGCCACCTTGTAGCCTGCTCCCGGCATCAGAAAAACGTACAAAGCCGGGCGGAACGAAGATTTCTGCCATGTCGCTGACGGAGCCGCAGAGAGTCGTCGTGTAATCCCGTCCGTTCGCGCGATGATGACGCCGAAGCGACGTGCGCTGCGCACCAGACGGTTGATCACCTGCGCTTCACAACACCATTCACACCACACACGCCAGGAGCGTCCACGGAATAGGCAATTGCTGATTTGCTCACCATTGAGGCAAATCCGATTGACGCCTCGAATAGTCAGGCTCATAATTAAGAACAAGGTTCCAAATTTCGGAACTCACATCTATCGCGATCCGCCCATGAGCGCCCTGACCAACGCCATCGAGATCCTCCGCTGCTTCTCGGCCGCACGTCCCGATCTGTCGTTCGCGGATGTGATGGCGCTGACCGGCAAGCCGAAGAGCTCGACCTCGCGGCTGCTTCGCTCGCTGCGCGAGTGCGGCCTGCTCGAACAGGATCCGCATACGCGCCGTTATCGTCCGGGCCTGCTGACCTTCGAACTCGGGCGGCTGCACCGCGCCCATGACGATCTGCTCGCTTTAGCCGAACGCGAATTGCGCGACGTATGCGCGCGCACCGGACACACCGGCTACATCGCCGTGCTGGACGGCTTCGAGCAGGTCGTGTTGCGCATCGCGCCGGGATCGAATCCGCTGCGTGTGGTGAACCCGCCAGGCCAGCGCACACCGGCGCTCATGACATCGAATGGCCGGGCGATGCTGGCGCGGCTGAGCGACACTGACATTCGCGCCCGCGTGCCGACGCCCTACCCGAAGCTGCCGCGCAATTCGCCGCAGTCGTTCACCGAACTGATGGCGCGGCTGAACGAAATTCGCCGCACCGGCGTGTCCGACGCCGCCGACGAATCCATCGAAGGCGTCGGCTCGCAGGGCTTTGCGCTCGCCAGCGGCGAAACCGGCGAACTGATCGGCATCGCCATTTCCTATTCGGTGCAGGCGACGACGGCCGATGAGCGAGCCCAGGTGCGTAGGGAATTGGACGCGATGGCGGCGAAGCTCGGCCGCCTCACCGGCGATCCGCTGCTCGGAGCTGACGGCCCTGCCCGCACCGGAGTGATCGGACGATGAGCACGGCCGCGTCCCGCCCCAACGGTTTGGCCCTTTTCATTCTGCCCAGCGCGCTGCTGTTCGCTGTGTTCTTTGTCCTGCCGATCGGACTGATGGCGGTGATGAGCTGTCTCACCGGCAATCCGGTGGTGGCCCCCAACGTCACCTTCACGCTGCGTCACTACCAGCGGATCCTCGACGATCCCTATCATTTCGAGGTGATCTGGACCACGATCCGGATCGGGCTCTGGACCACGGCGGCGGCGCTGCTGATCGGCTATCCGCTGGCGCACTGGATGGCGCGCATTAAGAGCCGGTCCGGCCACGCGCTGCTGCTGATGGCGGTGCTGGCGCCGATGCTGACCGGCATCGTGGTGCGCACCTTCGCCTGGATGACGCTGCTGTCGGACAAGGGCGTGATCAACCAGACGCTGATGTCGATGGGGCTGATCACGCAGCCGCTGCACCTGATGTACAACGAGACCGGCATCATCGTCGGCCTGGTCCACATCTACGTGCCGTTCATGGTGCTGACCCTGACCGGCGTGATCGGGCGCATCGACGAACGGCTGGAGCAGGCCGCCGAAAACCTCGGCGCCAGCCCGTTGCGCGCGTTCTGGGAAGTCACCCTGCCGCTCAGCCTGCCGGGCATTCTGGCCGGCTCGCTGCTGGTGTTCGCGCTGGCGATCAGCGCCTACGTCACCCCGATCCTGATGGGCGGCTTCCAGATCATGACCCTGCCGATCCTGATCTACCAGCAGATTTCCGCGAACTTCAACATCGGCTTCGCCGCGGCGCTGGGCATGGTGCTGCTGGTGATCTCGCTCGCGCTGGTCGTCGCCTACAACCGTATCCTCGGCCTGGTCTCGGGCCAGGGCGACCTGCAATAGGAGCGGCGTCATGACACCATCCCGTCCCCGCCTCGGTCGTTCGCTTTATCTGGCCGCGAATATCGCTGTGCTCACGTTCCTGCTGGCTCCGATCGCGATCATTTTCGTGTTCGCACTCAATCCCACGCCGTTCATCCAGTTTCCTCCGGTCGGCATCTCGCTGCGCTGGTTCGACAAATTCTTCGCCTCGCGCGAGTTCATGCACGCGCTGCGGTTGAGCCTCGAGGTCGCTGCCATCACCACCGTCTGCGCCACCGTGCTCGGCGCTTCGGCTGCGCTGGCGATCGCGCGCGGCAACCTGCCGGGGTCACGCGTCATCGTGGCGACCATGCTCTCGCCCTTGATGCTGCCGGCGATCCTCACCGGCCTTGCGCTGTTTCAATCCTATGTGCTGCTCGATGTCGGCCGCCCGCTCTGGGGTCTCGTCGCCGGCCATACCCTGGTGACGATCCCCTACGTGGTGCGCACCACGCTCGCGGTGCTGCACAACTTCGACATGCGGCTGGAAGAAGCGGCGCGCAATCTCGGGGCCGGCCCGGTGCGCACGTTCTTCGAGGTGACGCTGCCGCTGGTGAAGCCCGGCGTACTGGCCGGCGCCATCTTCGCCTTCATCGTTTCGTTCGACCAGTTTCCGGTGTCGCTTTTCCTGGTCAGCCCCGGCGACGAAACCTTGCCGATCACGCTGTTCAACTACCTGAAATACGATCTGGACGGGACCATCGGCGCCGCGTCGGTGGCCTCCATCCTGCTCGCCTTCCTGGTCGTGGTCGGGCTCGACCGCACCGTCGGCCTGCGCACCTACGTCAAACTCTAACGACAGCCAACAGAGGGGATCTCGAGACATGACAAAGCCTTCGACACCGATCTCATCAGGATCTGCCTCGCCGACGTCTGTCTCATCGACGATGAGCCGCCGCAGCGTCCTCGCCGCGGGCGCCTCGCTGGGCGTCGGCTTGATCGCCGCCCCCCATGTCGCCCGCGCCCAGGAAGCCACCCTGCGCATCACCGGTTGGGGCGGCAAATGGGGACAGGTCATGGCCTCCGAGGTCGGCCCTGCCTTCGAGAAGGAATTCAAGTGCAAGCTGCAGATCGACACGGCCTTCCCCTTCATGCCGAAGCTACAGGCGAGCTCGCGCTCCGCGCCGGTCTACGACGTGCTGCACACCAACTCGAACGAACAATGGGCCGCGGCCGAGATGGGCATCGTCGAACCCAGGATCGACACCAAGCTGGTGCCGAATATCGCCGACGTCTATCCGTACGCCATCAGTGACAAGATCGTCGGCGTCTCGATCTTTACCAGCGCCATCGGCCTCGGCATCCGCACCGACAAGGGATATTCCGGCATCAGCTCCTGGAAGGAGCTGTGGGACGCCAAGTACAACGGCGTGCGCGGCGGCTATGTCATCCCGGTCAACAGCCTGGGACAAGCGTTCCTGATGATGTGCGGCACGCTCTACGGCAAGGGCCAGATGGACCTCGACGCAGCCTATGCGGCGCTGGAGAAGCTCAAGCCGATCAAGCTGGTCGATTTCACCGGCGCGATGGAGAAGATGTTCCTGTCCGGCGAAGTCGGGATGGGCGTCATCCACGATTCCGGCATCTACCGTTATGACGGCGACAACCAGCCGATCGATTTCATCACGCCGGCTGAGGGCGTGCTCTCGCTGGAGCAGGTGCTGACCATCACGCCCGGCAGCAAAGTTAAGGAGCTCGCCAACGCCTATGTGAACTACATGCTCAGCGCGCCGGTGCAGAAGAGGCTCGCCGAGAGCGTCTGGTATTCGCCGGCCAACAAGACCGTCAAGCTCGATGCCAGGTATGACGCCAAGCTGCTGACCACGCCCGAGAAGGTTGCCAAGCTGATCCAGGTCGACTGGAAGTGGTACAACGCTCGCAAGGACGAGATCGACGCTCGCGTGAACCGGATCTTCCGGGCATGAGCGCATCGATCGACATCGCCGGCGTCAGCAAGGTCTATGACGGTGGCGTGCGCGCGGTGGACGCCGTTGCGATGCAGATCCGGCAGGGCGAGTTCTTCTCTCTGCTCGGCCCCTCCGGCTGCGGCAAGACCACCACGCTGCGCATGATCGCCGGCTTCGAGACGCCGAGCGAAGGCGCGATTCATGTCGGCGGCGCCGACATCACCCACGTTCCGGCGCACAAGCGCGACATGGCCATGGTGTTCCAGAACTACGCGCTGTTCCCGCACCGTACCGTGGCGGAGAACGTCGCCTTCGGTCTGCGCATGCGCGGGGTCGACAAGGCCGCGATCGCAACGAAAGTCAGGGCCGCGCTCGCCATGGTCGAGCTGATCGGCCTGGAAGATCGCCGTCCCGGCCAGCTCTCCGGCGGGCAGCAGCAGCGCGTGGCGCTGGCGCGCGCCATCGTCATCGAGCCGCGGGTGCTGCTGTGCGACGAGCCGCTCGGCGCGCTCGACAAGAAGCTGCGCCAGCAGATGCAGTTCGAGCTGAAACAGTTGCAGAAGCGGCTCGGCGTCACCCTGGTGTTCGTCACCCACGATCAGGAAGAGGCGCTGGCGATGTCCGACCGTATTGCCGTCATGAACGGCGGCAAGGTCGAGCAGGTCGGCACGCCCATCGAGATCTACGACCGGCCGGCGACCCGTTTCGTCGCCGACTTCATCGGCGACACCAATCTGTTTCGTGGCGAGCGCGTTACGACCGGCACCGCACTCGCGATAGGCGACGGCCTCACCTTGAAATTACCGGCAACTCACGACGCGGCGCCGACCGGCGTGCTCTCCGTCGCCCTGCGGCCCGAAAAGATCCGGCTCGCAGCCCGCGGTGAGCTCGCGGAGCCCTGCGCGTTAGGCATGATCGAGAGCACCAACTTTCTCGGCGGCGCGGTGCTCTATCGCATCGAACTCGCCGGCGGACGGCAAATCCTGGCGCAGCAGCCCAACAGCGGCGCCGGCCAATTGTTCAATCCCGGGGACGCGGTGGCGCTCGCCTGGGACGCATCGGATCTCGTGATCCTCAGGGACTGACAGCAATGACACAGCAAACTCCACAAGGCAGAATTCAGGGACGCATGGGCGTGGTCGTCATCGGCCAGAGCCCGCGGCCGTCCGTCGCCGCCGAAATCGCCGCCGTGCTGTCGCCCGGCATGGACATCGACCTGCGCGGCGCGCTCGACGGCATGACCCGCGCCGAAATCGATGCCATCCCACCATCGGATGGTTATGACGCGCTGTTCACCCTGCTGCCCAATGGCGATGGCGTCGTCATCAGCAAGACGGAGGTGGAGAAACGCGCCGACGTGCAACTCGCCCGCTTCCGCAGCGAAGGGGTCGGCGTCGCCCTGCTCGCCTGCACCGGAAAGTTTCCGAACCTCTCGCCCGAGGGGCTGGTGATCCTGCCCTCCGCGGTGCTGCACAACATGGTCGACGCCGTACTGCCGAAGGGAAGGCTCGGCGTATTCTCGCCGCTGCCAGAGCAAACGGCGCTGATCGCGAAAAAGTGGGAGCGCGCGGGTGTCGAGGTCGTAGGCGTCACGCTGCGGCCGGGCTCGTCCGAGGCAGAGGTCGATGACGCGGCGAAGACGATGGCGGCGCTCGCGCCGGACCTGCTGGTGATGGACTGCATGGGCTACACCAGCGCCAACAAGGCGCGGGTGCGGCTGAGCTACAGCGGCCCCGTGATCCTCGCGATCGCCGCGGCCGCCCGCGTTGTCGAGGAGCTGGTGTCGTGAGTCACCATCAATTGAAGGATATCAGCCTCGAGGACATCGAGGCCTTGGCGGTCGGCGCCTGGATCCTGGGCACCGGCGGCGGCGGCAGCCCTTATCTGGGCCTGCTCAATCTGCGCCGGCTCTATGCCGACGGCCATCGCGTGCAGCTCATGTCGCCGCTCGATCTCGACGACGACGACTGGGTTGCGGTAGTCTCCAACATGGGTGCGCCGCTGGTCGGACAGGAGCGCCTGGCCGACAGCCGCAGCATCGCGCGCGCCGTGCGCATGCAGGAAGAGCTCAATACCATCAAATTCAAGGCTGTGATGTCGGTGGAAATCGGCGGCGGCAACGGCATGCAGGCGTTGATGGCGGCCGCCCATCTCGGCATTCCGGTGGTCGACGCCGACTGCATGGGCCGCGCCTTCCCCGAGGCGCAGATGACGTCGGTGGCGATCGGCGGCCTGCGCCCCTATCCCTGCACGCTCTACGATCCGCGCGGCATCGAGGCCGTCGTGACCAAGGTCCCGAGCTGGAAATGGATGGAACGCGCCAGCCGCAAGATCTGCGTCGAGATGGGCTCCATCGCCTCGACCAGCAAAGCGCCGCGCACCGGCCGCGAAGTCAAGGATTGGGGTATCCACTTCACCACCACCGCGGCCATCCGCATCGGAGGCGTGGTGCAGGCGGCGAACCGCCGGCACGAGGACCCGATCAACGCGATGCTCGCCAGCGAAGGCGGCAAGAAGCTGTTCACCGGCAAGATCGTCGACGTCGAGCGCCGGACGACGGAAGGATTTTTGCGCGGCTCGGCCACAATCGAGGGCAGTGATGCCGACCGCGGCGACAGGCTCAAGCTCTCGTTCCAGAACGAATGGGTGGTGGCTTGGCGCAATGGCGAGGCGATCGCGATGTGCCCCGACCTGATCTGCGTGCTCGACAGCGTCAACGGCCATGCAGTGGGCACCGAGACCGTGCGCTACGGCCAGCGCGTCACCGTCGTGGCCCTGCCCGCGCCTGCCGTTCTCACCAGCGCGCGCGGCCTGGAATTCGTCGGTCCTCGTGCCTTCGGCTATGACCTCGACTTTCGTTCATTGTTCGCCTCGACTGAGGCAGGAGCCTGATTGATGAAACGCATCGGCATCGACGTCGGCGGCACCAATACGGACGCTGTCCTGCTCGTCGACGAACAAGTGATCCACTCGGTCAAGCGGCCGACCACGGCGGACGTCACCTCCGGAATCCTTGACGCGCTCAAGGCCCTGCGGGCAAATCCGGCGGCGGCGATCCCGGTCGACGCCGTTGTCATCGGCACCACGCATTTCATCAACGCCGTGGTGCAGCGCCGCCACCTGCAGAAGGTCGCCGCCATCCGCATCGGCATGCCGGCCAGCGCCTCGCTGCCGCCGTTCTGCGACTGGCCCGCGGATCTCGCTGCGCTGGTCAGTGGCGAGATTTTCATGCTCGAAGGTGGTCATGATTACGACGGCCGCGCCTTCATGCCGCTCGACATCGCCGGGCTGAAGGCCGCGGCGCGCAAGATCCGGGACACCGGCCTGCGCTCCGTCGCCGTCTGCTCGAGCTTCTCGCCGCTCGATCCGAGCTGCGAGGCCACCGCGCGCGACATTCTCGCCGACATCTGTCCGGATGCGGCGGTGACGCTGTCGCACGATCTCGGCCGCATCGGCCTGCTGGAGCGCGAGAACGCGGCCCTGCTCAACGCGGCACTCAACGACCTCGCCGTCACCACGGTGGCCGCGTTTCGCCAGGCGATTGCCGACAGCGGCCTCGACGCGCCGCTGTTCCTGACCCAGAACGACGGCACGGTGATGCAGGCGGAGATCGCGACCGCCTTCCCAGTGATGAGTTTTGCCTCCGGCGCTACCAACTCGATGCGCGGCGCGGCCCACCTCTCCGGCCTCGCAGATGCCATGGTGGTGGATGTCGGCGGCACCACCAGCGATATCGGCCAGCTCCGCCACGGCTTTCCGCGGGAAGCCAATGCCGTGGTCGAGGTCGGCGGCGTGCGCACGCTGTTCCGTATGCCCGACCTGCTCTCCATCGGTCTCGGCGGCGGCAGCCATGTCGAAGGCACGCCCATTCGCGTCGGCCCGCTCAGCGTCGGCTACCGGCTGACGTCCGAGGCGCTGGTGTTCGGCGGCACCCGCGTCACCGCGACCGATATCGCGGTAGCCGCAGGCCTCGTCGATGTCGGCGACTCCGCGCGCGTCAAATCCCTGCCCAAGGCGATGATCGAAGGCGGACTCGCTGACGCCAAGCGCAAGCTCGAGGAGACCATCGACCGCATGAAGACGGAAGCCGGAGACGTGCCGCTGCTGGCTGTGGGCGGCGGCGCCTTCCTGGTGCCGGAGCGCCTGCCCGGCGTGTCGGAGATCGTGCGTGTGCCGCATGGCGACTGCGCCAACGCGGTCGGCGCCGCCATCGCCCAGGTCAGCGGCGAGGCCGACCAGGTGTTCCGCGAGCTCTCCCGCGACGAGGCGATCGCAGCCGCGCGCGGCATTGCCGAGGATCGCGCGGTCCAGGCCGGCGCCGCGCGCTTCAGCCTCAAGACCATCGATGTCGAGGATATGCCGATCGCCTACCTGCCCGGCAACGCGCTGCGCGTGCGGGTCCGCGTCGCCGGCGCCATCGCCGAACCGGCGCTGGTTTGACCGCGTCGGCGCCTTGTTTTCGTCCCTGGGATGCGCGACAGAAGGACCATGAGCAGAGTCCGTTTCGCGCTCCCTCTTATCCTGCTGGCGTCGTGTTCACTGGCTCATGCCGGCGACAACGCCATCGGCAATACGCGTCCTGCCGCTCAGGCCAAACCAGCACCGTCCGCTCTCATCAAGCCAACGTCGAAAGCGAATCCCTGTTCGGAGTTTGGTCCCGGCTTCGTCCAGGTCGAGGGCTCCACCACTTGCGTGCACCTCGGCGGAGCCGCGGCGATCGGAGCCTCAAGCGGGTCAAGCCGCTGATTTTATTCGAATAAAAATCTTTTAAAATTCGATATTCATCCCTTGAAATTGATGGTGCGGTGCACAATATACCAGATCTAGGGATTCGAGACGTCCTCACGGGCAACCATGAGGAGAATTGTTATGAGCGATGTTGCAACACTCCGATCGACGTCGGGGACAGGCTTCATCAGGACGCTGAAGGCCAGTGAACAGCACCTGCTGCGCGACCATCTGTTGCGCCTGGAGCCGGCCAGCCGCCGCGACCGTTTCAACGGCGGCATCAGCGAGGAATTTCTGAAAACCTACGCCGCGCGCTGTTTCGAGGACGGCACGATCGTCATCGCCTACATCCAGGACGGTGTGGTGCGGGGCGCGGCTGAACTGCATGCTCCCGAGCGGTCGCCGGATGCGGTGCCCGAAATTGCGTTCAGCGTGGAGAGCCGCGTGCGCCGCCAGGGCGTGGGCAGCGCGCTGTTCGAACAATTGCTGCAGGAAGCCGGTCGCAAGGGTTATGCCAGCCTGCGGATCACGACCGGCGGGCAAAACGAGGCGATGAAGGCGCTGGCGCAGAAGTTCGGCGCACACCTTTCGTTTCGTCGCGGCGAAGCCACCGGCACCATCGACCTGAAGCGTAGCAAGCCGAAGGCCACCAACGTGGTCCCTTTCAAGCCTGCTGCACCGAAGCTGCCGGCGCCCTGGCGCGGCACGGCCGGCGCCAATGCCTCGTTCACCGCCGACCTGATGCGGGAGATGTTCCGCAGCAGCCAAGCGATGTGGAGCATCGTGTTCAAGTTCTACAGCGATCTGCTGAGCGGCCGCCAACGGCTCGGGACCCGCTGATCACGCCAAAAACGGCCGGCCCAATGGGCCGGCCGTTCCTTTTGGGCGGCCGCCAAAACGTCTTTGAAAAGCCGCCCTTGGCTCCGATCCTTGCTCCGATATGATCGCCGTGACGCGCCTCGGTGCGTCGTGATCTGGAGCCCGCGATGAGCCTCGCCGAAGTCTATGAGACCCCGGTTGCACGGGCGCCGCTGATCCCTCCGCGCCCTCCTGTCGCACCAGCAACCATGTCGACATTGGGCCGGCTGCTCGCGATGCGCAAAAGCGGCATCGGCACCTGGAGCGAGCGCGCCTACCAGGAGGATGTGCTGCAGGGCGGCTTTTTCGGCCGCAGCAGTTTCACCCTCAATGATCCTGCCTGCATCCGCCACGTCCTGATCGACAATTACGAGAACTACCACCGCACTCCGGCCGGCATTCGCGTGCTGCAGCCGATGCTCGGCGAAGGTCTGTTGCTGGCGGAAGGCAAGACCTGGAAACATCAGCGGCGGACGCTGGCGCCGGCGTTCACGCCACGTGCGGTCAATACCCTGGTGCCGCACATGATCGACGTCACCAATGAAACCATCGAGGAACTGGCCGGCCAGCAGGGTCAGCCGGTCGATCTGCGCGAAGCGATGCAGCGGATGACGCTGGAGATCGCCGGGCGCACCATGTTCTCGTTCGGCATGGCCGAGCATGGCGCCACGCTGCGCAACTTCGTCATCGAATATGCCTCGCGCCTGGCGCGCCCGCATCTGTTCGACCTGCTGCTGCCGCTGGGATGGCCGACGTTCCAGGACATCCAGCGCAGGTTCTTCCGCCGCCGCTGGACCGCCTTCGTGCGCAAGCTGATCGTGGAGCGACGCGCCACGGCAAAACCGGAGGCCGCGGCGCGCGATCTGTTCGACCTGATGGTCGCCGCGCGCGACCCGGAAACCGGCCAGGCGTTTTCCGACGACAATCTGATCGATCAGGTCGCAACCATGATTCTCGCCGGCCACGAGACCACGGCCACCGCGCTGTTCTGGTCGCTCTACCTGCTGGCGCAGGATCCCGCGACGCAGGACGACGTAGCGCGCGAGGCCAAAGCCGCAGAAGCAAGCGCTGGCGACGAGCCCGAGATCGACGGGCTCAAGTTCACCCGCGCGGTGCTGGACGAAACCATGCGGCTCTATCCGCCGGCCTTTCTGATTGCGCGCGCCGCCTCCGGGCCGGACACGATCGACGGCAAGACGGTGAGCAAGGGCGACGCGATTTTCATCGCGCCATGGCTGCTGCATCGCCATGAGAAGCTCTGGGACAATCCCAACGCGTTCATTCCGCAACGCTTCCTGTCCGGCCCTGCGCCGGACCGTTTCGCCTACTTGCCGTTCGGTGTCGGCCCGCGGGTGTGCATCGGCGCGCATTTCGCGCTGGTCGAAGCCACGCTGGCGCTTGCGAAGATCGTCGGCCGCTTCCGCATCGACCTGCTGAGCACGCAGCCGGTGATGCCGATGGGCGTGGTGACCACGCAACCCGACTACTCACCGATGTTCCGCATCACCCAACGCTGACGGCGCTATAGCTCCCAGGCATAGCGATAGACGCCCCGCAGCGCGGGATCGAACGCGTGCAGCCGTCGCACCATGAACGGCCGCTTGTCGGGTTGACGATCCAGCGCGGCATAACTGATGCCGAACGCCGAAGCGGGCTCGAAGCCGAACCGCGCGTAATAATCGGGATGGCCGAGAACGATCACGGCCGGCTCTCCTGCCATGTCGGCAATGCGCAACGTCTCGCGAACCAGGGCGCTGCCGACGCCCTGCCCCTGCGCATCCGGATGCACCGCGAGCGGCGCCAGCCCCGGGATCGGCGTATCAGCCAGATCGCCATGGCTGTGCAGGATGTGGCCCACCACAGCGCCGTCACGTTCGGCAACCAGATCCAGCGCCGGCATATGCCTGGGCGATCGCCAGACCGCCTCGACGATCCCGACCTCCTCTCCGCCTCGCCCGAATGCGAGGCGGATCACGTCCAGCACAGCCGGCCGGTCGGCTGGCACGGTGGATCGAAGGATGGTCATTGCCACGGGTCCTTCTGCTTGATTTTCAGACCGGCGCGATAGGCCTTGTTCCGGGCGATCCATCGCCGTTTCTCGGCGTCGCGCGCCACACGATCCTCCTTGCGGTCCAGATGCGCCAGTTCCCGCTGCAGCTTCTGGAAGCTGCGCCAGCGATCGGGATCGAGTTGTCCCGTCTCCAGCGCCGCGCGCATCGCGCATCCCGGCTCGTTGCCGTGACCGCAGTCGCTGAACCGGCAATCCTGCGCCAGGGCCTCGATGTCGTCGAAGGCCGCCCCCAACCCTTCCTCTGCATCGATCAGCCCGAGTTCGCGCATACCGGGTGTATCGAGGATCAGCGCGCCGCCGGGCAGCCGCACCAGTTCGCGATGGGTGGTGGTGTGGCGCCCGCGCGCGTCATCCTCGCGGATTCCAGCCGTCGCCATCCGCTCGCTCCCGGCAAACGCATTGACCAGCGTGGATTTGCCGGCTCCGGAGGAGCCGACCAGCACGCAGGTCTCGCCGGGCATGAGATGCGCAGCCAGCTCGGCCATGCCGTCGCCAGTCACAGCCGACACCGCAAGCACGGGCGTGCCGAATGCCACGGCCTCCGCCGCCGCCACGACTCCGTCCGGCTCATCGCACAGGTCGGCTTTGGTCAGCACGACCACCGGCCGTGCACCGCTCTGCCAGGCGGTGGCCAGATAGCGCTCAAGCCGCCGGAGATTGAAGTCGGCGTTCATGGATGCGACCAGGAAAGCCACGTCGACATTGGCCGCCACCACCTGCACGGTCTGCACGGTGTCGGCCGCTTTGCGGACGAACGTGGTCCTCCGCGGCAGGATGGCGTGGATGGTGGCCGCGCCTTCGGCCGGGCGCGCAGTAACGGCGACCCAGTCGCCGACAACCGGATAGCCGCCTTCCTGGGCGTCATGGGCAAGACGTCCCGCGAGTTGCGCCCGCAGTTCGCCGTGGTCGGTCACGAGCGTATAGAGGCCGCGCTGCTGGACGACGACGCGTCCCGGCACGTAGCCTTGCGCCACATAGGGCGCGAATGTCTGACCATCGCGGTCAGACCAGCCATAAAGGCTGATCAAAGGAGTCGGATTGATCAAGGAAGTAATCCTTCAGGTCGGAATGGGCGTGTTTCGCCGCCGACATGAAGGCCGCGCCATCAAGCGCGCACAGGCCTAGTCGGCGACGCCTCGAAGGGCGGCGCGAGCAAGATCTGTCATTTTGCGGGCCCTCCTAGGTTGCCGATCCGCTGGGATCAGTGATGAACCGATGGCGCCGTGTGTGCGCGGCAATCGTGTCAAAGCCGTGGCAACCGGCCGGTCGACGCGCTGCGCTATTTTAGCGCAGCGCACCACCGGGTCCGGTCGTTAGGCTTGCTCGACGCCGCACCAGTCGGCCACGAACAGCGCGATGGCGCGGGTGGTTTTCTTCAGCGAGTCCAGTTCGACGCACTCGTCGAAACCGTGCATGCGCTGCGCGGTGGCGCCGAAGCACAGGCAGGGAATACCCTGGTGCGCGTAGTAACGCGTGTCGGTGATGGCGGTGAAGCTCCACTCCTCCAGCCGTCCACCGTAGACGGTCTCGTAGGACTGGCGCAGCACGCTTTCCGCATCCGTCCCGTCAGCCAGCTCGAATCCTTCCGACATGAAGCCGGAGCATTCGACCTGCGGCGGGTTGTTGGCCAGGAACGGATGTTTGCGCGCCGCCGCTTCGACACAAGCGACGATCTCCTTCTGGCAGTCGCTCAGCTTCCAGCCCGGCAGGATTGCGATCCGGCAATCCACGTCGCACCAGGCCGGTACGCTGGACGCCCAGTCGCCGCCCTTGATGATGCCGGGGTTGAAGTTGAGCGGGTGGTTGACATCCCTGAAGTGGCGATGGCTGGCAGCCCGCGCATTCCAGTCCGCTTCGAGGCCTTCCAGTGCCCCGATCAGGTAGGTGGCGGCCTTGATGGCGTTGGCGCCCACCCCCGCCTCGAACACGTGCGCCGGCCGGCCCCGGACCTTGATGCGAAACCAGATCACGCCGACCTGCGCGCGCACCAGATGGCCGTCGGTCGGCTCCGGAATCAGGCAGGCATCGGCGCGGTAACCGCGCTGGATGGTCGAGAGCGCGCCGAGCCCGGTGCTCTCCTCCTCGATCACCGATTGCAGATGGATGCGCGCCGCCGGCTTCAGGCCGGCGTGGCGGATGGCATCCAGCGCATACAACGCGGCAATGGTGCCGGACTTCATGTCGCCGGCGCCGCGGCCATAGAGATGACCGTCCCTGATCTCGGGCGAAAACGGCGGCGAGGTCCACATGTCCAGCGGTCCCGCCGGGACCACGTCGCAGTGCCCCTGCAGGATCAGCGAGCGGCCTTTGGCCTCGGCCGGCCGGTAGGTCCCGACCACGGTGCGGGCTTTCGAAAAATCGGTCTCGACCGGACCGTAGTCGCGCAGGTTCTTCAGGTCGTTGACGTCGATCAACCAGTCATCGACCTCGTAGCCGCGCGCCCGCAACAGGTCGCCGAACATGTCCTGGCACGGCGCCTCGGCGCCGCGGGTGCTGGGGATGGAGGCGAACTTGATCGTGGTCGCGATCTGGTCGTCGAAATGGGTCTCCACAGCGTCGAGGATGCGACGCTGCTCATCTGCGGTGGCCATGACGCGATCAGATCCCTTCGAACAGCGCCGTCGACAGATAGCGCTCGGCGAATGACGGCACGATTGCAAGGATGGTCTTGCCGGCAGCCTCCGGCCGCTTGCCGATTTCGATCGCTGCGGCAATCGCGGCGCCCGACGAAATGCCGCCGGGAATGCCTTCGTTGCGCGCCAGCGCCCGCGAGGTCTCGAGCGCGGTCGCGCTGTTGATCTTGATGATCTCGTCGATCACCGAACGGTCGAGGATGTCGGGCACGAAGCCCGCCCCGATGCCCTGGATCTTGTGCGGGCCGGGCTGGCCGCCCGACAACACCGGCGAATCCTCCGGCTCGACCGCGACCATCTTCACCGACGGCTTCTTCGCCTTCAGCACCTGGCCGACGCCGGTGATGGTGCCGCCGGTGCCGACGCCGGAGATGACGATGTCGACCGCGCCATTGGTGTCGTTCCAGATCTCTTCTGCGGTGGTGGTGCGGTGGATCGCCGGATTGGCGAGATTTTTGAACTGCTGCGGCATCACCGCGTTCGGTGTGGTCTGCAGCAATTCCTCGGCCTTGGCGATGGCGCCCTTCATGCCCTGCGCCGGCGGCGTCAGCACGATCTCGGCCCCCAGGAAAGCCAGCATCTTGCGCCGCTCGATCGACATCGATTCCGGCATCACCAGTTTCAGCCGGTAGCCCTTCGCGGCCGCCACGAACGCCAGCGCAATGCCGGTATTGCCCGAGGTCGGCTCGACCAGCACGGTGTCCGGCTTGATGATCCCCGACTTCTCCATCGCGGCGATCATGGCGGCGCCGATACGGTCCTTCACGCTGGCGGCCGGATTGAAATATTCCAGTTTGGCGAGAATTGTCGCTTTCACCCCGTGCTGCTGCGGCAGCTTGTTCAGCCGCACCACCGGCGTATCGCCGAATGCTTCAGCAATGCTGTCATAGACACGGCCTCGACCCGGTGGGTGCGAGGTTTTCGAATTGGCGGACGTCTCCATGAGCATTCTCCGAAACAATTGAACGACAAGACAACAACGCGGGTTACGTTGCGGTCATTTAGAGCATTTTTTTTGGCAAAGTCGAATCCGGCCCGTGTTCACCGACAGCTCACGGAGAGATGAAAAGCAGCCCTGCGCGACGCGCGACAAAGTGCAGCAAGCTATTGCAGCGCAAAACACATTTCTTGAAACCAACGCATTTGTGTTGCGACATCGTCAAGGATTTCAGTGTAGGATGAATTCAGGCTCAGATCATGGGGAGACCCACGATGCCAGCGATTGCTGAGATCATGTCGTCTAGCTCGCAGCATTCCACCTCGAACGTCCCCGCACCGCGCGGACGCGATCTGCCGACCTGCGCTGTCTGCTCGGATTCCATGGTTGCAGCGGAAGCCTCGGCTTTCCTGGCGGAAGACACCGTCAGTTATCTCTGGACGTGCGAGACCTGTGGTTACGGTTTTGTGACGAAGCATGCTCTGGGGCGCTTCGCCTGCAACTAGGCAACCGTCACCAAGCAGCCGGACTATCATTCATCACGTTTCGATCAGCCTCCTCCTCCGACCAAGAGGAGCGCGTCATCGCGCCGCAATATCGCCCTGCTCCCAGCCCGCGCGCGTCCGCTCCGCAAACGCGGCAAAATTCCCCTGCGCGATCGCATCCCGCAGGCCGGCGGTCAGGGTCTGGTAATAGGCGATATTGATCTCCGACAGCAGCATGGCGCCCAGCGTCTCGCCGGATTTCACCAGGTGATGCAGGTAGGCTCGTGAATAGGTGCGCGCGGGCGCCCACGCGCTCTCCTCGTCCAGCGGGCGCGGATCGTCGGCGTGGCGCGCATTGCGCAGGTTGATGCTGCCGAAACGGGTGAATGCCACGCCGTGGCGCCCGTTGCGGGTCGGCATCACACAGTCGAACATGTCGATGCCGCGCGCCACGGCCTGCAGGATATCGTCGGGCGTGCCGACCCCCATCAGATAGCGCGGACGATCCTCCGGCAGACACGGGGCAGTCGCCTCGATCATCGCCAGCATCACCTCCTGCGGCTCGCCGACTGCGAGGCCTCCGATCGCGTAGCCATGGAATCCGATGCCGACTAGCGCCTGGGCGCTCTGGCGGCGCAGGTCGGCCGCATCGCCGCCCTGCACGATGCCGAACAGCATGCGCCCAACTGGGGAGCCCTCGAATGCCCGCTTGCAGCGCTCCGCCCAGCGGATCGACAACTGCATGGCGCGATCGATGTCGCCGCGCTCAGCCGGTAGCCGCACGCATTCGTCGAGCTGCATGGCGATGTCGGAGCCGAACAGCCCCTGCACCTCGATGGCGCGTTCCGGCGTGAGCTCGATCTTGGCGCCGTCGATGTGAGAGCGGAACGTGACGCCGCGCTCGTCGATCTTGCGCAGCTGCGCCAGCGACATCACCTGGAAGCCGCCGGAATCGGTCAGCATCGGGCCGCCCCAGCCGGTGAATTTTTGCAGGCCACCGAGCGCGGCGATGCGTTCCGCGCTCGGCCGCAGCATCAGATGATAGGTGTTGCCGAGCACGATGTCGGCACCGGCGTCGCGCACGTCGCGCCAGTGCACGCCCTTCATCGCCCCCTGGGTCCCCACCGGCATGAAGGCAGGCGTGCGCACCACGCCGTGCGGCGTGGACAGCGTTCCGGTGCGCGCCGCGCCGTCGCGGCCCAGCAGCGTGAAATGATTGGGGACTGTCATGAGTTGCGCTTAGCGCCGATTGCGGGCCGAAACAACAGCGACGCGTCGCCGTAGGAATAGAACCGGTAGCCCCGTGCGATGGCGTGGGCGTACGCCTGCTGCATGGTGTCGAGGCCGCAGAACGCCGACACCAGCATGAACAGGGTCGAGCGCGGCAGGTGGAAGTTGGTGACCAGTCCGTCCACGCCCCTGAAGCGATAGCCCGGGGTGATGAAGATCGCGGTATCGTCGGCGAACGGCGCAATGCGGCCGTCCTCGGTCGCGGCGCTCTCCAGCAGCCGCAGCGACGTGGTGCCGACCGCCACGATGCGCCCGCCGGCCGCGCGCGCCGCATTGAGCGCGTCGGCGGTGTCGCGCGAAATCGTGCCCCACTCCGCATGCATGCGGTGGTCGGCGGTATCATCCACCTTGACCGGCAGGAAGGTGCCGGCACCGACATGCAGGGTGATCCGGTGCAGCCCGACGCCGCGCGCGCGCAACGCGGTCTCGAGTGCCGGCGTGAAATGCAGGCCCGCGGTCGGTGCCGCGACCGCGCCTTCGTTGGCGGCGAACATGGTCTGGTAGTCGGCGGCATCGCGATCGTCGGGCGTCCGCTTGGAGGCGATGTAGGGCGGCAGCGGCGGCGCGCCGAGGTCCGCGATGGCCTGGTCCAGGGTCGGCCCGTGGAAGGCGAACGACAGCGTGATCTCGCCGGCGTCGCCCTTGTGCTCGACGGTGGCGTCGAGATTGCCGAGCAGGCACACTCGCCCCTCATTGCCGAACCGGACGATGTCGCCCTGCTGGAGTTTTTTTGCGGGCTTGACCAGCGCCTGCCAGCGCGAGCCGTCGAGCCGCTTGATCAGCGTGGCATCGATCCGGGGCTCGGTCTCGCGGCCGATGCGGCGGCCGCTGAGCTGGGCGGCGATCACCTTGGTGTCGTTGACCACGAGCTGGTCGCCCGGGCGCAGATGATCCGGCAAATCGCGAACGATGCCGTCCGCGAGCACCCCATCGGCGCCGACCACCAGCATCCGCGCGGCATCGCGCGGGCTTGCTGGCCGCAGCGCGATATTGTCAGCCGGGAGGTCGAAATCGAACAGATCGGTGCGCATGATCGTCATGGTTCAAATGTTGATGGCCGGGACAGTGCCCGGCCATCAGGTTTTGGGAAACTCTATCGCCTGGATCAGGCGGCGTCAGCCGCCATGTGCGCCTTGACGATCTTGTCCGGGTTCTGCACCGGCTCGCCGCGCTTGATCTTGTCGACGTTCTCCATGCCGGACGTGACCTTGCCCCAGACGGTGTACTGGTTGTCGAGGAAGCGGGCGTCGTCGAAGCAGATGAAGAACTGGCTGTCGCCGGAGTCCGGGTTGGCGGCGCGCGCCATCGAGGTGGTGCCGCGCACATGCGGTTCCTTGTTGAACTCGGCCTTCAGCTTCTTGCCCGAGCCGCCGGTGCCGGTGCCCTGCGGACAGCCGGTCTGCGCCATGAAGCCATCGATCACGCGATGGAACACGATGCCGTCGTAGAAGCCTTCCCGCACCAGTTCCTTGATGCGCGCGACGTGGCCGGGCGCAAGGTCCGGACGCATCTCGATGGTCACGGGGCCCTGGGTGGTCTCCAAAATCAAAGTGTTCTCGTTGTCTGCCATGATCTCTTCTCTGTTGATTTGGTTCGTCGTGCGTCAAATCTGAACCGTACCGGGCGACCGGCGACGGCATTTCCAAGTCCATCGGTAAATGGCATCGGCGTGCAGCGTTGCAATGCCTCGGCCAGTGCGGTTCGGTAAAGCAGCCGGTCCTCGTCCGAGGCGTATTCCGACTCGTAGGTGATCTTCGGTTGCCCCAGGATCTCGCCATTCCGCTTGAAGGTCACCATCACCGTGATCTGCATGCCGGGGTTATCCGGCGGCAGCACGGGCGACGTCCAGCAAGCCCCCAGCCGTGCAAACAGTTCCTGCAGCGTGTTGATTTTTGCGTCGTCCGCCGCGACCGGGACACCCCATGCCATCGTCGCGGCGGTGAGCGACGCGGCGAACAAGACCATCAGTCCCTCTCGCCGCGCCATGGCCTCATCCCTTGATGTCGGAGGCGACCTGAACCTTCACCATCTTGTCGGGATCCGGCACCGGCTCGCCGCGCTTCAATTTATCCACGACCTCCATGCCGGAGACGACGTCGCCGACCACGGTGTATTTGCCGTTCAGGAACGAACCGTCGGCGTACATGATGAAGAACTGCGAATTCGCGGAATCCGGCGAGCTTGCGCGGGCCATGCCGACAACGCCGCGCTTGAACGGCACGCTGGAAAACTCGGCCTTGAGATCCGGATACTTGGAGCCGCCGGTGCCGTTGAAGTTCTTGCCGTCACCGGTCTGCGCCATGAAGCCGTCGATCACGCGGTGAAACGGCACGTTGTTGTAATAGCCCTCGCGCGCCAGGGTCTTGATGCGCTCGGCGTGCTGCGGCGCGAGGTCGGTCCGCAGCTTGATCACGATACGACCCTTGTTGGTATCGATCACGATCGCGTTCGCCTTGTCGAGATTGGCGGGCAGCGATTGGGCAAGCGCGGGCGCCGCACAGACCAGCGCGGCGAGAACGGCAAGAATTCGGATCATGAGAACTCCAATTGACGGATCTGGTTTGTGTCGTGTCCGGATGGGAATGCCGGTCCGACTCGTTCGTTAGTGGCCGAATTTGGCCTTCAGGCGTGACGCGACGATGGCTGGAACGAAATTGGACACGTCCCCGCCCATCCCGGCGATCTGACGCACCAGTGTGGCGGTGATCGGGCGCACCATGGGCGAGGCCGGAAGAAATACCGTCTGCACGTCGGGCGCCATGGTCTGGTTCATGCCCGCGATCTGCATTTCGTAAGCCAGATCGATACCGTCCCGCAGTCCCCGGATCAGGATGGTGGCCCCGACGCGTTTGGCGGCGGTCACGGTCAGATCGTCAAACGTGATGCACTCCAGCGTACAGCCGCCCTTGGCGGCGATCGGGGCGAACACCTCCTGGATCATCTCCAGCCGCTCCTCGGTCGTGAACAGCGGCTTTTTGCCGGGATGAATGCCGATCGCGACCACCAGGCGGTCGACCAGGCTGACGGTTTGGCGGACCACATCGACGTGGCCGTTGGAAACGGGGTCGAACGACCCGGCATAAAAGGCAATGCGCGACATTCCCCCCTCTACCCCGCCCCGACAGGACCCGCAAGCGGCCCTGGTTCCATCCACCGAGGGTCTTTTATTTCCTGCCCGGGATCGAACCCGTTTGGCACCCAAGGCGTCTTATCTGCGAGGCGGGCGGCACGGGGCAACAGCAACGAAATCACTGCTTTTTCGGGCGTTTGTTTCATCCCACCACGCCCCACGAAACAATTCAGCGCTGCGACGAAACCATTTTCCGCCGCGACGCAGACCGGCTGAAACCTTGGCCGGTTAAACCACTAACCAACGACGAACCGGGCCGGATGGGCCTCGGCAGGATAACAGGGGACTTCCATGATCAAGGCGCTCTCAGCGATTGCTATCGCGGCTTTCATCGCGGCCGCTCTCACCGTTCTGCCGGGCTTCGCACCCCAGGTGGAAGCGAGTGTCCCTGTGGCCATGGCCAAGGGCGACCGGCTCGATATCCGCCCGGTCGGTCGTGACTGCTCCGAGCAGGCCTGGCCCAATTTCGAGAATTCGTGCCTGCGCAAGGCCGGCTCGAAGGCCACCGTGAGGGTCGAGGCCCGCGTCGTCACCGCCGAGCGGATTACCACCCGCTGAACGAGTTTCCGTAAAGTCGCGCGTTTTGTAGACCCACCGAGTTTATCGATCTCCCAAGCTTGTAGACCCCCACGTTTGTAGACCCCAAGCAAAAAGCCGCTCGTGTGCCCGCGAGCGGCTTTTCTTATTCTAACAAACCGGTTTAGATCTGCCCGATATCTATCAGGCCCCGTTACCGTTTTCGCCCTCGTCGGTTTCGGTCAAATGCTCGACCGACACCACGTGCTCGTCCTCGGCGGTGTCGAACACGATCACCCCCTGGGTCGAGCGGCCGGCGACGCGGATGCCCTCGACCGGGCAGCGGATCAGCTGGCCGGCGTCCGTCACCAGCATGATCTGATCGCTGTGCTCCACCGGGAACGAGGCCACCAGCTTGCCGTTGCGGTTGTTGACCGACATGGCGACGATGCCTTTGCCGCCGCGTCCCGTGGTCCGGTACTCGTAGGACGAGGTGCGCTTGCCGAAGCCGTTGACCGACACCGTCAGCACCACCTGCTCCTGCGCCGACATCTCCACATACCGCTCGGAGGAAAGCTGGATCGCGCCAGCGGTTTCCTCGCCGTCGGTCTCCACAGGCTCTTCCGTGCCCGCCTCGCCGGACACTGCCCGCCGCATCTTCAGGTAGGCCGTTCGCTCGTCGGACGTCGCCTCGACATGGCGCAGGATCGACAGCGAAATCACGGTGTCGCCCTCGGCGAGCGCGATACCGCGCACGCCCATCGAGGTGCGGCCCGTGAACACCCGCACATCGGGAACCGGGAAGCGGATGCACTGGCCGCCGGCGGCGGTCAGCAGCACGTCATCATGCTCGGTGCAGATCTGCACGTCGACGATGGCCTCGCCCTCGTCGAGCTTCATGGCGATGATGCCGGAGCGGCGCACGTCGACGAAATCCGACAGCTTGTTGCGACGGACGTTGCCGCCGGTGGTTGCGAACATCACGTCCAGATTGGCCCAGGAGGACTCATCCTCCGGCAGCGGCATGATGGTGGTGATGCGCTCGCCCTGCTCCAGCGGCAGGATATTGATCAGGGCCTTGCCGCGCGCGTTCGGCGCAGCCATCGGCAGGCGCCAGACCTTCTCCTTGTAGACCTGTCCACGGGACGAGAAGAACAGCACCGGGGTATGGGTCGAGGCAACGAACAGCCGGCTGACGAAATCCTCGTCACGGGTCTGCATCCCCGAACGCCCCTTGCCGCCGCGCTTCTGCGCGCGGTAGGCCGAGAGCGGCACCCGCTTGACATAGCCATGGTGCGACACCGTCACCACCATGTCCTCGCGCTGGATCAGGTCCTCGTCCTCGACTTCGCCTTCCTGGTCGATGATCACGGTGCGGCGCGGCGTTGCGAACTCGGTTTTGACCGCGATCAGTTCGTCCTTGACGATCGCCTGAACGCGCGCGCGCGAGCGCAGGATCTCCAGATAATCGGCGATCTCGAGCGCGAGCTTGTCGAGTTCTTCGGAGATCTCGTCGCGCCCCAGTGCCGTCAGGCGCTGCAGGCGCAGATCGAGGATCGCCTTGGCCTGCTCCATCGACAGCCGAGCGGTGCCGTCCTCGGCGAGGCGGTGTCGGGGATCGTCGATCAGCGTGATCATCGCCGCGACGTCCTTGGCCGGCCAGTCGCGCGACATCAGGGTGTCGCGGGCCGTGGCCGGATCCGGCGAGGTGCGGATGACGCGGATCATCTCGTCGATATTGGCAACCGCGATGGCCAGACCGACCAAAATGTGGGCGCGATCACGCGCCTTGTTCAGCAGGAACTTGGTCCGCCGGGTGACGACCTGCTCGCGGAACGCGATGAACAGCGTCAGCAGGTCCTTCAGGGTCATCACCTGCGGACGGCCGGCGTCGAGGGCCACCACGTTGGCGCCGAAACTGGTCTGCAGCGGCGTGAACCGGTAGAGCTGGTTCAGCACCACGTCGGGAACGGCGTCGCGTTTCAGCTCCACCACCACCCGATAGCCATCCCGGTCGGACTCGTCGCGCAGGTCGGCGATGCCCTCGATCTTCTTTTCGCGCACCAGGTCGGCGATGCGCTCGACCATGGTGGCCTTGTTCACCTGGTAGGGAATTTCCGAGATGATGATCGCTTCACGGTCCTTGCGGATGGTGTCGATCGTCACCTTGCCGCGCATCATGATCGAGCCGCGGCCGAGATGATACGCCGCGCGGATGCCCTGGCGGCCCAGAATGATGCCGCCGGTCGGAAAATCCGGACCGGGCACGATGTTGATGAGGTCGTCGATGCTGAGCGCCGGATTGTCGATCAACGCAACGCAGGCGTCGATCACCTCGCCCAGGTTATGGGGCGGAATGTTGGTCGCCATGCCGACGGCAATGCCGCCGGCCCCGTTGACCAGCAGATTGGGAAAGCGCGCCGGCAGCACCGTCGGCTCGCGCTCGGAATTATCGTAGTTGCCCTGGAAATCGACGGTGTCCTTGTCGATGTCATCGAGCAGCGTGTGCGCCACCTTGGCGAGCCGCGATTCCGTGTAACGCATCGCAGCCGCGGTATCGCCGTCGACCGAACCGAAATTACCCTGTCCGTCGATCAGCGGCAGGCGCATGGAGAAATCCTGCGCCATTCGCACCAACGCGTCATAGATCGATTGGTCGCCGTGCGGGTGATATTTACCCATCACGTCGCCGACGGTGCGGGCCGACTTGCGGAACGTCTTGTTCCAGTCGAAGCCGTTCTCGTGCATCGTGTAGAGAATGCGCCGGTGCACCGGCTTCAAACCGTCGCGCGCATCCGGAAGCGCGCGCGCCACGATCACGCTCATCGCGTAATCGAGGTAGGACCGCTTCATCTCATCAGTGATCGAAACCGGACGAATGTCGACGGGTTCGTCCGAACCCGAATCCGGATTGTCTTGGTCAGCCAAACGAATAAATCCCCGAACAGAATCTCATCCGGATATATAGGCGATTCAACCGGTCGAACCAACCCCTTTCGGAGCTTTCCGGCGTCCAAAAAACGCAATTAATTCAGATATTTATAATTTGACTCAGGAGCCCTGCCCGGGCCTGTGTTGCGGGCGCGGAAAAGGCCGCCTCAGGGGGCGGATACCGTGCCTCATCGCGCCCCGAAAACCACGGCGTGCATCACCCGTCCCGGCACCAGCGTGAATAGCCCCGCGATCACCAGTGCGCCGAGGAAAATCCCGACCATTGTGTATTTGTGCGAAGACACACGATGATGCCTCGCCGCCCAAACCGCCGAAATCAGCGCGAGCGGGGTAAAGACCGAGAGCAGGTGAATTGGACTCCACTGCCCCCAGACCCGCAGTCCGTGCAGGAAGAACGACGATCCGCTGATGATCAGCATCAGCACCACCCAGATCCATCCGATGGTGCGATGTGGCAGCGTGCCTTTCGGGGCGGCGAACTGCACCAGCCCGAGGGCGAAAGCCGCCATCGCCGCGAACGCGTGGATCTGGGTCTGCGGCGAAGCCTCCAGCAGGGGCGCGAGCGACATGCGGAACCGTCCTCTTTGGCCGTATCGGGCGGCGTGAAAAGCGATGCAGGGACTGCGGGGACAAGCGTGCCTTTACAGTTCGCGCCCCAGCCGCTTCTCGACCTGCCGCTTTTCCCACTCGCCGTTCAGGAAAGGCACCTTGTCGAACACGCGAAGACCGTGCAGCGCGATCCCGATGCCCCATCCCAGCGCGGGCCAGATCGCCCAGAAGTAACGCGGCGAGACAATCAGGTTCACCACCACCAGGAAGGCAATCACGATCCCGTACTGGGCAAGGTGGATGTAAAAGCCCTTGATCTTGCGGACCTGGGCGAGAGCGAGCGCCTCGTCGGCGCGGACATGGGATGTTGCGGCGATATCCATCTGCGGCTCCCTCAAGGTGGAAAAGTCGACCTCGAACACCGATGCCATAGCCTTCAACGATTCCACGCTGGCGTTCTGCCCGCGCTCGATGCGTTGAATGGTCCGGACGCTCAGGCCGGTCAGCTCGGCCAGCTGTTCCTGCGACCAGCCGCGCTGCACTCTGAGTTTCTGAATCAGCATGTGGGGTTCGTCAGTCATCGGGAGGACCATGACGTTTCGTGCCCGTGGAAACCACGTCAGCAACCCGACACTTACCCGACTTTAGGGCGACAAGGGGCGCTGTCAGGCGGGTTTTGACCAGATTCCCGTCCCCCCGTGCCGGAAAGCCGCAGCGGATCGGGCGCCAACCAAAGCGGTGCCGGCTCGACAATGCGTCAAATCAAAATGAAAGAGCCCGGCCATCGGCCGGGCTCTTCGTACCTAATAGGGATTCCACAGGCCTTAAGCACGCCTTAAGAATGCACGCCTTAGAAATGAATGGGCCTTAGAACGGAATCTCGTCGTCCATGTCGCTGTTGCCGCGGCTGGCACCGCCGCCGCCAGCGACCGCGCGACGCGGGGCGCCGCTCGAGGGTCCGCTGGAGCCGAAGTCGCCGCCGCCGTCATCCGGATATCCGCCGCCGGCACCGGCGCCAGAGCGGCCGTCCAGCATGGTCAGGGTCGAGTTGAATCCCTGCAGCACCACTTCGGTCGAGAACTTCTCGACGCCGGACTGGTCGGTCCACTTCCGGGTCTGCAGCGCGCCCTCGATGTAAACCTTGGCGCCCTTCTTCAGATACTGCTCGGCGACCTTGCAAAGCCCTTCGTTGAAGATCACGACGCGATGCCACTCGGTCTTTTCCTTGCGTTCGCCGGTGCCCTTGTCGCGCCAGGTTTCCGAGGTGGCGATCCGCAGATTGGCAATGGGGCGCCCGTCCTGGGTGCGCCGGATCTCCGGGTCAGCCCCGAGATTTCCAATCAGAATGACCTTGTTCACACTTCCCGCCATCGCCGCTCTCCACTCTTTCGTCTCGGATTTTCGTCTTGAATTTCGTGCTGGACCCGCCCCATCACGGCGGGCGGGCTCTCGCTCCAACGGACCGTATACCCGCTCGCGCGACCGTCAGGCGGCCCGGCGCAGGTTATCCACATCGATCGGATCGACATAGTATGTTCCCATTATGTTCTTAACGCGATGAAATGGCAAAATAAATCTGCGGGAACCGGGTTTTGCCGGGAACGAGATCCGATCGGCCGCGTTGAAATGTGGCGTAACTGCGTCGAAAGCTTGGGGCTCCGGGGCAAAATAAGCTAAATAAATCCTAAACTTAGACGACAGCATTTCACTTGCCGAGTGTTGCTTTTGGGTGACGGCATTTTACGGCGGAAGCTGTATAGTCACTGCAACGTCGGGCGCTCGCGACGACATGAATTTTCGATCCGCCTTCGGGTGGTGGGGACAAGTGGAGATGACAATGAAGAAGATTTTGCTGGGTACCGTGGCGCTGATCGCGCTGGGCACSGCRTCGGCTTTCGCGGCYGACTTGCCGGCACGCACCTACACCAAGGCTCCGGCCTATGTGCCTGCTCCGATCTACAACTGGACCGGGTTCTACATCGGTGGCCACGTCGGCGGCGCCTTCGCGGGCAACTCGTCGTTCGGCAACAACGATGGCCGCTTCCTCGGCGGTGTGCAGGTCGGCGCTGACTACCAGTTCGCTCCGAACTGGGTGCTCGGCATCGAAGGCCAGTACTCCTGGACCGGCCGTGACACCCGCTCGGCGGCGTTCGTCCCGGGTGGCTTCACGATCAACGATCGCACCAGCAACCTCGGCTCGGTCACTGGCCGTCTCGGCTACACCTGGGGCCCGGCCCTGCTGTACGCCAAGGGCGGTGTTGCTTTCCGCGAGAAGGACAAGGTTTTCGTGACCAACACGGCGACTGGCCTGGCGACTCCGTTCACCTCGAGCAGCGACGATGTCGGCTACACCGTGGGTGCGGGCCTGGAATACCTGTTCGCTCCGAGCTGGTCGGCCAAGGTTGAGTACCAGTACTATAACTTCGGCAAGACCAACGTGACCGACCTCGTGTCGGGCACTGCGGTCAGCTTCACCAACGACGTCCACACCGTGAAGGCTGGTATCAACTACCGCTTCAACTGGGGTGGCCCGGTCGTCGCCAAGTACTGAGCTTGAAGTACCGCGATCAATTTCTGATCCTGTCCTGATCCGTCAGAGACAAACAAAAGCCCGGCTCACAGAGCCGGGCTTTTCGTTTGCGGGGGGCGTTTGCCAGAGCGATCACAGCATTTGATGAGACAAGCCTGATCCGTTCGTGGCACTTCGAGCCGCGGCGCGCACGTTGGTCGGCGTCATCCCAAAGCGGCGGCGAAAGCAGCGGTTGAAATGCGAGACCTCATTGAAGGCGGCCGCATAGGCCACTTCGCTGACCCGCAGCGTCGCCCGATCGGGATCTTGCAGCATGGCGAAGGCCGCCTGCAGCCTGAGTTCAAGCACGCGATCTGAAAATCCCGTCCCGCTCTCCCGTAGCAAGGCGAAGACATAGCGCCGCGACAGGCCGAGCTTCGCCGCGATGGTTTCGACCGACAGCGTGCGATCGAGATAGCTGTCGGCAATTTCGGCCAGCACGGCTCGACGCCGCCCGATCCGCACACGAGACCCCACCGCGTCCGCGGCTGTCTCACGCCCGTCGATGTCACAGGCCTCGGCCAACGCAGGGCTCGACACCGCCACGTCGTCACAAGGCATGTCGCTCCACCGAGAGACCTCGGGCGCGTTCTCGTCGCCGGCGTCCCGGATTGCAAAAGAGATCTTTCCCAAATTCCCGTTCCCAAAGCTGTTGCTGCCAAGGGTAGTCACGGACGCGGGCCGTAAGGTTCATGGGCATCGCCACTGACACCCCACGGTTCCAGTGGCCGCCTGCGCCGGACCGCATGAAACCGCAACCTCGGCCGCTGCGACGACAATCGTCACGCGCGCAACCCTTGCCTCGCGGCGATGGCGCGCCACATAAGAGACCATCCGTTTCAATCCCGATCGTCTGGCCGTTCCGCGGGGCAACTCCCACTGGAAATCCGATCTTGTTCCTGATATGTTCCGTGGACAATTCGGGCAACGTGAGTCCCCGGTCTTCCGGCGATCAGCGCCCCGTGTACGATGCGACGGAAGCCTGCAGCCTCCCGAACGGAACCGTGCGCGGCCGACAGACACGAGATAAACCGCGCGTTCTTCGGCGCCGGCGGCCGCGATATCGCGGCCTGCGCATCGAGGAGTTCGCACCCAATGCCAACCTGACAACTGCGCGCCCGACGCGCTGGGAATGCCCGTGATGGATGAAGTTCTCAAGGCGAACCGCAGACAGCCCGCCAACAGCCGCGCCATCACCATCCGCGGCGCACGCGAGCACAATCTCAAGAACGTCAATCTCGAGATCCCGCGCGACAGACTGGTGGTGCTGACCGGCCTCTCCGGCTCCGGTAAGTCGTCGCTGGCGTTCGACACCATCTATGCCGAGGGCCAGCGCCGCTACGTGGAATCGCTCTCCGCCTATGCCCGCCAGTTCCTGGAAATGATGCAGAAGCCGGACGTCGACCAGATCGACGGCCTGTCGCCCGCCATCTCCATCGAACAGAAGACCACCTCGAAGAACCCGCGCTCGACGGTCGGCACCGTCACGGAGATCTATGACTACATGCGGCTGTTGTGGGCCCGCGTCGGCGTCCCCTACTCGCCCGCCACGGGTCTGCCGATCGAAAGCCAGACCGTGTCCCAGATGGTCGATCGGGTGCTGGCGCTGCCGGAGGGAACGCGGCTCTATTTGCTGGCGCCGGTGGTGCGCGGCCGCAAGGGCGAGTACCGCAAGGAACTCGCCGACTACCTCAAGAAGGGCTTTCAGCGGGTCAAGATCGACGGCGCGTTCCATGAGCTGGCGGAAGCGCCGACGCTGGACAAGAAATTCCCACACGATATCGACGTGGTGGTGGACCGCATCGTGGTGCGCCCCGATATCGCGCAGCGGCTGGCGGAGTCCTTCGAAACCGCGCTGAAGCTCGCCGAAGGCCTCGCGGTGGTCGAGTTCGCCGATGCGCCGGCCGGCGCCGAGCCGGAGAAGAAGAGCGACAAGAAGACCGCGAAAATCCACGACAAGAGCGGCCCGGAGCGGCTGCTGTTCTCGGAAAAGTTCGCCTGCCCGGTATCCGGCTTCACCATTCCGGAAATCGAGCCCCGGCTGTTCTCGTTCAACAACCCCTACGGCGCCTGCCCCGAATGCGGCGGCCTCGGCGTCGAACAGCACATCGACGCGGAGCTGGTCATTCCCGACAAGGAGCTGACACTGCGCAAGGGCGCCATCGCGCCCTGGGCGAAATCGTCGTCGCCCTACTACGTGCAGACGCTGCAGGCGCTCGGCAAGTTCTACAAGTTCACCCTCGACACCAAGTGGAAGGACTTGCCGAAGAAGACGCAGAACGCCCTGCTCTATGGCTCCGGCGACGACGAGATCAAGTTCTCCTACGAAGACGGCGTGCGCTCCTACGACACCAAAAAGCCGTTCGAGGGCGTGGTCACCAATATCGAGCGCCGCTTCCGCGAGACCGAGAGCGAATGGGCGCGCGAAGAACTCGGCAAGTATTTCAGCGACGTGCCCTGCAAGGGCTGCGCCGGTCATCGGCTGAAGCCGGAGGCGCTGTGCGTCAAGATCGGCGGCAAGCACATCGGCGAGATTTCCGAACTGTCTGTGAAGAAGGCCGGCGAATGGTTCGAGAGCGTGCCTGCTATGCTCAATGCCCAGCAGAACGAAATCGCGATCCGCGTGCTGAAGGAAATTCGGGAGCGCCTGTCGTTCCTGCTCGATGTCGGCCTCAACTATCTGACTTTGTCGCGCTCGTCGGGCACGCTGTCCGGTGGCGAAAGCCAGCGCATCCGCCTGGCGTCGCAGATCGGCTCCGGCCTCACCGGCGTGCTCTATGTGCTGGACGAACCATCCATCGGCTTGCACCAGCGCGACAATGCGCGGCTGCTCGATACCCTGAAGCGGCTGCGCGATCTCGGCAACACCGTGATCGTGGTCGAGCATGACGAGGACGCGATCCTCACCGCCGACTATGTCGTCGATGTCGGCCCCGGCGCCGGCATCCATGGCGGCCAGATCGTCGCCAAGGGCACGCCCGCCGAGGTAATGGCCAATCCGGCCTCGCTGACCGGAAAGTATCTCACCGGCGAGCTGTCGGTGGAAATCCCGGAACGCAAGCCGCCGAACCATCGCCGCACCATCAAGGTGGTGAACGCATCCGGCAACAATCTGAAGAACGTCTCGGCGGAAATTCCGCTGGGGCTGTTCACCTGCGTCACCGGCGTCTCCGGCGGCGGCAAGTCGACGCTCTTGATCGACACCCTCTACAAGGCGATCGCGCGCAAGCTCAACAACGCCAGTGAAGGTCCGGCGCCGCACGACCGCATCGAGGGCCTGGAGCATATCGACAAGATCATCGAGATCGACCAGTCGCCGATCGGCCGCACCCCGCGCTCCAATCCTGCGACCTACACCGGCGCATTCACGCCGATCCGCGAATGGTTCGCCGGGTTGCCGGAAGCCAAGGCCCGCGGCTACGAGCCCGGCCGCTTCTCCTTCAACGTCAAGGGCGGCCGCTGCGAGGCCTGCCAGGGCGACGGCGTCATCAAGATCGAGATGCACTTCCTGCCGGATGTCTATGTCACCTGCGACACCTGCAAGGGCAAGCGCTACAACCGCGAAACCCTCGAAGTGCTGTTCAAGGGCAAGTCGATCGCCGACGTGCTGGACATGACGGTGGAAGAAGCCGCCGAGTTCTTCAAGGCGGTGCCGCGGGTGCGCGAGACCTTCAAGACCCTGCATCGGGTCGGGCTCGACTACATCCATGTCGGCCAGCAGGCCACCACGCTGTCCGGCGGCGAAGCGCAGCGGGTCAAGCTTGCCAAGGAGCTGTCGAAACGCGCCACCGGCCGCACGCTCTACATCCTGGACGAGCCGACCACCGGCCTGCATTTCCACGACGTGGCGAAGCTGCTGGAAGTGCTGCACGAACTGGTCAACCAGGGCAACACCGTGGTGGTGATCGAGCACAATCTCGAAGTCATCAAGACCGCCGACTGGGTGATCGACCTCGGCCCCGAAGGCGGCGACGGCGGTGGCGAGATCGTGGCCTGGGGCCCGCCGGAAGACATCGTCAAGGCGCCGCGCAGCTACACCGGCAAATTCCTGGCGCCGGTGCTGGCCAAGGCCAACAAGCCCCGCAAGCGCCGCGCCGCGAGCAGCAACGCGGGCGACGATGTACCGGGAGAAGCGGCGGAGTAGAGTGAACGAGATCGCCGTGCACGCAGCGGTCCGCAACGTCGGGAATTTTCCGGCTTGCGGGCTGTTTAGGTCGGTGATGACACGAGTGCATTCAAACCGCCGCTTTCCGGGCCCTCCCAGGTTTCTCGCCATCTGCACGTTTGTGCTGACAGGCATCGCCATGCCGGCGCCGGCGCGCGCCGAAGACTGCGGCTTCAAGACTCCGCCGGACATCACGATCAGCAAGGAATTGCTGATGACCGATCTCTCGGTGGTCAACGATGTCAGGGCCAACGGTCCGGACGGCGCCTGGTCGTTCGGACACCTGATGACGGCGATGGCGCCGGGCAACGACGCCGGCGAACGCGTCAAAGGCTGGCTTCGCTCCTGGGAAACTGCGTCCCGCATCAACGGCTTTGCCGTGGACGCACGCCCGGCAATCCCCGACAAGATCGCCCGGCCCTGGATGGCCAAAGACGGCGCCACGTCGTTCGAGACCTGGACACCCAATCTCGCCAACGCGCCGTTTCGCCTGCTCGCAATCGTCTACCGGCCGGATCTCGGCATCGTCACCAAGGACAACACCATCGCCAATGCCGGTGAGGCGCGGCTGGTATTCAGCGCACTCGATCTCAACCGGACGACCGACCTCGATCGGGCGCCGCCGCTGCCCTTCACCCTGATCTTCGAATACGCCCTGCCCGCCTCCAACCGCGAGCAGGTCAAGACCTGGGCCGAACGCTGGCATGCGCTGGGACGGCTGCCGTTCGGCGCGACATACAACGAGGCGCTCGAGCGCATCACCCACGATTTCGACGGCTCGACCGGCGTCCGTGCCCTGGCGCGGCTGCGCACCAATGAGGGACTCGGCTTTCCCTGGCAGTTGCGCGAATTCCACCTCGACCCGCACGACCAGCGATTGATCGTGGCGCCGGTCAGCAATACACCGGATCTCAGCCTGATCAGCCAGGCCGACGCCTTGTCGGCGTACATCAACGACAACCGCGGCGACGATATCCCCACGCGTTTCATCGGCGGCCGCGCCAACATGCCTGACGGGAATTTCCGCTGGCCGCGAATGGCCATCGCCAACAACGTGCTGCGCCACAACTTCGCGATGCTGACCTGCAACGGCTGTCATGCCGCGGAAACCGGCCGCAAGGCGGATGACACCGGCACCGCCGACGACGGCCATTCCGGCTTCCGGCACATCAGCGGCCGCGACAAGGATGCGGAAGCCACGCTCTCCGAATTCCTGACCGGCAATCCGGCGGTGGTGACGGATCCGACCGGCAAGCTGCAGACGTTCTGCGATCTCAAGATGCGCCAGAAGGCGATGTTCGAGGCGCTGCATCCGCTGCCCGCGCCAGCCGCGACGGCCTCTCATCCCGACGACCTGTCGGTGGCGCGATCGCGCAAGGACCGCACTGACTGAACATGGTCTTAAAAGCGCTTCTCGGACAGAATCCGCGCGGCGTGTTGCAGCCGGTCGACAGAGCGTTCGGTGTCGGTCAGAGCGCAGCAACTTACCAGGGTATCGATCAGGGCGAGCTGAGCCACGCGGCTGCTCATGGCCTCGGGCCGATATCGCGTCTCATTGGCGACCGTATAGAGCAGAACCTCGCAATGCGCCGCGAGCGGCGATTTGCCGAGACGCGTGATGCCGATTGTCCGGGCACCGGACTCTCTCGCCAGGCGGGTCGCAAGCACCGTCTCCACCGTGCTGCCTGAATGCGACACCGTGACGGTCGTGACTGTCGGGCCGGTCATGCCGGCGCTGACCGCCTGGACATGGGAATCGACCACGGCGCTCGCCGCCAGCCCCAGTTGCAGCAGGCGATAGGACAGGTCCTGCGCGATTGGCGCCGAACTTCCGATGCCATAGACCTCAATGCGCTGCGCCTCTCTCAGCAGGCTTGCCGCCTTCGCCAATGACTCCATCGAGAGCAGCCGGCGCGTCTCGTGCAGCGACGCCGCATGGGCAGCGAAGATGTGATCGGTGACGGTCGCCGGATCATCGCCGCGATGCAGGTCCTCCTGAATCAGACGGACCGGCTCGATCAGATCCCGCGCCAAGAGAATCTTGAGCTCCTGAAACCCACGAACGTCCACCCGGCGGCAAAAGGCCACGATCGTGCCTTCGCTGACGTCACATGTCTCGGCGACTTCAGTGATCGACATGTGAATGAAAGGCTCGGGCTGCGCCAGTATCAGCTCGGCGATCTGCCTGGCTTTCGGCGGAAGCTCTGACTGCAATTCACGGATGCGGGACAGGATGCCGTTCACGGACGGTCCTGCATTGACGTTCGAACGTGTCACCCGCGCCCTCGCGACCAATATGGGAACTCATCCGATATCCCGATTCGTCTTGCACCAAGCTTCAATTCCCGGTGGCCACCGGGATCGCCCGGTGATGAAGCCCGCGGTGTCATGTCACACTCCTTCCCTCGCGCTGTTAGTGGCTGTCCGGTCTCGGAAAGATCCCCCGTTGAAAGCCTCAGGGATCATAACTGAGAAAATCTCATAAAAAAATGCTTCCTGAATAAATTATTCACACCGCCGTCAAGTCGGGTTGATACGCCTCGTCAGGCGCCCCCGTGCAGTGCGCCGACCTGCACTGCAAACCGGGATCGATCCCTTCAACCCCTCGAATGTCAGGCAGATAGAATGACAACACGTCGCGATTTTCTGGCGGGCACCGCCGCGGCGGCGGCCTTCACCAGCATCAACCGGGCGCTAGCCATTCCGGCGATGCGCCGGACCGGCACCATCCAGGACGTGAAGCACATTGTGATCCTAATGCAGGAGAACCGCTCGTTCGACCACTATTTCGGCACCCTGCGCGGTGTGCGCGGCTTCGGCGATCGTTTCCCGATCCCGCTCGAAAGCGGCAAGCCGGTCTGGTTCCAGTCCGACGGCACCCGTGAGATCCCGCCCTATCACCGCGACTCCGCAACCTCCAATGCGCTCGTCGGGTACGGCACGCCGCATTCGTTCGGCGACAGCCAGGCCGCGTGGAACCAGGGCAAGATGGGCTTCTGGCCGAAGTACAAGACGCAGTACGCCATGGGCCACTTCGATCGCACCGATATCCCGTTCCAGTTCGCGCTGGCGGAGGCCTTCACGCTGTGTGACGCCTATCACTGCTCCATCACCACCGGCACCGATCCCAACCGGATCACGTTCTGGTCGGGCTCCAACTTCAATCCGGCGTTGCGCGCGCAGGGCATCAACTGCACGACCAACGACTCCGAGCCCAACAACAACCGCTGCTGGCCCAATCCGTCCGCGTGGGTGGCCGGCCAGCCTCAACCGCAGCCGACCTATCGTTATGTCGGCAGCGACTTCACCTGGGACACCCTGCCCGACCTGCTGCAGCGCGCGGGCGTCAGCTGGCACATCTACCAGGACATGAACGACAACTGGACCGGCGCGATGCACGGCTGCCTGGCGTTCTCAAGCTTCCGTCATGCGCAGCCGGGCGATCCCAATTACGTGCACGGCCTGACGGGTGGTTCGGACTATCTGGACAAGTTGAAGGCGGACGTGACGAACGGCACGCTGCCGCAGGTCTCGTGGATCCTGCCGACACAGGCCAACTCCGAGCATCCCGGCGGCGGCAGCCCGACCCGCGCCGGCAATTTCACCGACGAGGTGCTGGAGATCCTGACCTCCAATCCCGAAGTCTGGAGCCAGACTGTCTTCTTCCTGACCTTCGACGAGAACGACGGTTTCTTCGATCACCTGCCGGCGCCGGCGGTGCCGTCCTATGACATCGACGGCAACCTGATGGGCAAGGCCACGATGCCGCTCGCGGGCGAGTATTTCTCCAACACCGTCGGCAATGTTCTGACCGCCACGGACACCATCAGCGGCAATATCCGCCCCTGGGGTCTCAGTGCGCGCGTCCCGATGTATGTGGTGTCGCCATGGAGCAAGGGCGGCTGGGTCAATTCGCAGGTGTTCGACCACACGTCGGTGGGACGTTTCCTCGAGAAACGGTTTGGCATCAAGGTCGCCGCCATCAGCCCCTGGCATCGCGCCATTTCGGGTGACCTCACCACGGCCTTCGACTTCGCAAGCCCCAACGATCCCCGCTTCCCCGATCTGCCCGACCAGAGCAACTGGTCCGCATCGGATGCCCACCAGCGGACATTGCCGGCTCCCACTGCGCCGGCGACACCGCAGCCGTTGTTTCAGGAGACCGGCGTGCGGTTCTCGCGCTCGCTTCCCTACATCCTGCACGCCAGTGCGCATGTCGATGCCAGCAAGAACAAGATCAGGCTGCTGTTTGCCAACACCGGCTTCGCGGGCGCCGTGTTCCACGTCTACGACAAGCTCCACCTCGATCGCATTCCCAAGCGTTACACCGTCGAGGCCGGCCATATGCTGGACGACGAATGGAGTGTCGGCGACGATGGCAACTATGATCTGTGGGTCCTCGCCCCCAATGGCTTCCATCGCCAATTCAAGGGCAACCTCAACAAAGTGCGGGACAGGCACGCGCCCAATCCGGAGATCTTCGTTGGCTACAATCTCTTCGACGGCGGTCTGCACGTGCAGTTGCGCAACGACGGCAACAGCCACCTGCAATTCACGGTGAAGTCCAACAAGATCTATGGGCCGCTGCTGGCCGTGAGCGCCTCGATCTCAGCCGCGTTGCAGCCGGAGTTTCCGGGCTTCGGTCCGCTTCCCGGCCTTCAACCTGTGGGCCTTGGCCAGGTGCCTGGTTTCCGCTCGGCTCCCGATCCCTTCGCGCCGGGTTTCGGCTTCAGCCCGTCGATCTTCTTCCCGGGGCCTGGCTTCGGTGGCCCCCGCACGTCGTGGGATGTCAAAGTGTCCGCATCCGGCCGCCCCAGTGAACTCTACTGGAATCTGCGCAGCACCGGACACTGGTACGACTTCGTCGTCACCTGCGACTCGGACGATGGCTTCTCCCGGCGCTTCGCCGGCCATGTGGAAACCGGCCGATCCTCGGTGAGCGATCCCGGCATGGGCGTGGCCGACCGGTTCTGACGCGGGCCGCCCAATCATCACACCGCTTGAAAGGCGCCTCCGGGCGCCTTTCTCTCTTTCATCTATCGCGCGGCTTTAGAACTTCACCACAAAGCCGCTCTGCACCGCGTGGCTTTGCGCTTTGTCCGCCAGGGCGCCGGTGTAGGTGACGCTCAGGGTCATGTCGCGTCGCACCTTCCAGTCGAGCCCGGCTTCGACGACGGCACTGTCACGCGCGATCGGCACGCCGGTCACAGCGAACGGCGCGCTGCCGCTGGCGAATGCGAAACCGGTGATCGGCGTCACATCTCCGAATGCGGAACGCCAGCCGACGGTGCCGCGGGCCACCAGCACCGTGGAGTCGCTCATCAGGAAGTTGCTCGCGGCATGCAGGCCGACCGTGGTGTAGGTCACGTCACGGCTCTCCTTGCCGCCGGCGAGCGCTGCCGGGCCACCCCACTCGGTAAAGGGATTGCTGTCGAAGTGGACGTAAGCCAGTCCGGCGAACGGTTCGAGTGCGACGGGGCCTGCGGCGATGCTGTAACCGATCTCGCCGAACACCTGCGTCGTGTGCGCGCTGTAGCCCGCCTGTGCTGAGCCGGCAAATCCCGGGAACACGATGCCGCGGCTGGTATCGATGTCGTGCCAGGTATAAGCGACGCCCGTCCTGAGACCCCAGGCGCCAACCTGACCACCGCCATAAACAGCCACATGATAGTTGTCGCTGCCGCCCGACGACGCGCGATCATCCACGTTGAAGGATGTTCGCGAATACCCTCCCGCGAGACCAACCCGCCATGTGCCGTTGAAGGTGGCATCGACACCCGAGATGAACCCGCCGCTGGAGTGATCGATCTTGCCGAGACCATCACGCCCGTCGATCCGGCCCCACGAGCCGAAGCCGTGAGCCCAGGTCGCGTAGACCAGGCTTTCCGGTCCAACCGCCGGTATCGGTTTTGCCTTGTAATAGACGGGCCGCTTCTCGCCGCTCGTACCCTGATTTGAGGACACCACGGGCCCCGTCGGCGCAAGTGTCGCAAGCCGCGGATCCGTCGTGTTTGACATCAGCTGACGCACGCGGTCCGTCACCGCGTCGCGAACCTCGTGGGACTCGTCGATCAGCACGCTCGATACGCTGGGATGGATCTCTCCCGAGAGCAGATCGAACGCCTGCCGTGCCTGGGGCGCCGAGGTGGAGAGGATGGCGGCGGCGACCGGATTGCCGAAGCCCAGGGTTTGAACGGCGGCTGCGACCGAGGCCTGGTTCGGTGTCTGGGCAACGCTTGCGAACGACGTGCCGTTGAAGGCCATCGTCACGAACACGCTGGTCGGATCGAACGAGAGTTTCGGAGTAAGGAAGGCCGATGGGGTCAGTCCGTTCAGGCTGCCAAAAGTTCCGGACACGCCGCCTGCCGCCGTCAGAATGGCATAAGGCAAGTTCGGTGTCAGGGTCGCCACCGGCTGCACGTTCACCGTTCCGCCGGACAGCGTGGCGGTGCCGGTGGCCGCGAGCTGAGTGCCCTGGCCATTGCTGCCGAGGCGAACATCAAGAGCCGAGCCTGCGGCCAGGTTCACATTGCCGGCAACGGTCAGGGTGCCGGTGCTGGTGGCACCAGCCGAACTGCCGGGAGCCACGATGCTGCCGTTCATCGCGGTGACCGGGCCAACCGTGCCGGTGCCCGCGAGCGTGCCACCCGAACTGATGGTGACCGCAGAGTTCGCGATCGAGCCGCCGACATCGAGCGTTCCCCCATTGATGGTTGTCGGGCCCGAGAAGGTGCTCGTACCAGTGAGCGCGAGTGTGCCTGCGCCAACCTTGTCCAGCGCGGTGACACTGGTGCCGTTTTGGATGCTTCCCGCGAAGTTGCCGGCGTCGGCCACCAGTGTCGCAGCCGCGGCGCCATTGTTGGTGATGGTGCCGTTACCCGTGAGATTGGCGGTGGTGGTGCCAATGCCGTTCAGGTTCACGGTGCCGGCCGCTCCGACATTGAGCGTGCTGCCGGTGCCGGCGGTGAGTGCCGCGGCAGCCGCATCAAGCGGCTGGAAGGTGCCGGCATCCACCGAGACCGTCAGGCCCGGCACCACCGTGCCGCCCGTCCCGCTCAATCCCAGTGTGCCGGTGTTGCCGGCCGATCCGAGATGCAGAGTATCGACCGGGGTCGCGCCGGTGCCGAGCGTCAGTCCTCCCGTCAGCGCCGTCGTCTGACCGGCGCCGGCCGCGATGGTGGCGTCGACGCCGCCACCGATATTCACCGCATTGCCGAAGTTGCCGCTGGCGTTGAGAGTCAGCGCCGTGCCGTTAGCGGCAAGAGAGACCGTACCGGTGCCCAGCGCCGTCGTGGTGCCGGCGACAAGGGTTCCGCCGTTGATGGTGGTGCCGCCGGAATAGGTGTTGGCGCCGTTGAGCGTGAGTGTGCCCGCACCTGTCTTGTCCAGATCGCCCGCGCCGGAGATGGTGCCGGTCACTGTTCCGGTAATGCCGCTGTTCGTGTTCAGCGCAGCCGCTCCGTTCAGCGCAATGTTGTTGGCGATCGTGGTGCCCGAGGCACTGATATCGAGCGTGGTCCCCGCTCCCATGCCCAGCGCGCCGGTGCCGAGCGCCGTGGAGTTGCCGACGCTCAGGGTGCCGCCGGTCAGATTGACGCCGCCAGTGAAGGTATTCGCGCCGGTCAGCGCGAGCGCGCCGGTGCCGTCCTTCTCAACCGCCGTCGTGCTGGTGCCATCCTTGATCACGCCGGCAAAATTGCCTGCGTCAACCACAAGCGTCGCGGCCGCAGCGCCATTGTTGGTGATCGTGCCGTTGCCCGTGAGATTGGCGGTGGTGGTGCCGATGCCGTTCAGGTTCACGGTGCCGGCCGCTCCGACATTGAGCGTGCTGCCGGCGCCGGCGGTGAGCGATGCGGCTGCCGTGTCGAGCGGCTGGAAGGTGCCCGCGTCCACCGAGACCGTCAGGCCTGGCACCACGGTCCCGCCCGTCCCGGACAATCCCAGCGTGCCGGTGTTGCCGGCCGAGCCCAGATGCAAGGTGCCGACCGGCGTCGTACCGGTGCCAAGGGTCAGTCCTCCCGTCAGATCCGCGGTCTGGCCAGCGCCGGCCGCAACGCTGACGTCGAGACCGCCGCCGACATTCAGCGCATTGGTGAAGTTGCCGCTGGCGTTGAGTGTCAGCGCGGTGCCGCTGGCTGCAAGAGTGACCGCGCCGGTGCCGAGCGCCGTCGTGGTGCCGGCGACAACAGTGCCACCGGTGATGGTGGTGCCACCCGCATAGGTGTTGGCGCCATTGAGCGTGAGTGTGCCCGTGCCGGTCTTGTCCAGATTGCCCGGCCCCGCGATGGCGCCGGTCACGGTGCCGCTGATGCCCGCACCGGTGTTGAGCGACGCCGCGCCGTTGAGCGCGATGGCGTTGCCGAGCGCAAGGCCGGTCGTTGCGAAATCCAGCGTGGTGCCCGCCCCCACGCTCAGGGCGCCGGTGCCGAGCGCCGCATTATTGCCGACACTGAGTGTGCCGCCGGTCAGATTGACCCCGCCGCTAAAAGTGTTCGCGCCGGTGAGCGTGAGCGTGCCGGTGCCATTCTTCTGCAGCGCCGTCGTGGCCGTGCCGTTCTGGATGAGGCCGGCAAAGTTACCTGCATCGGCGACCAGAGTTGCCGCCGCGGCGCCGTTGTTGGTAATCGTGCCGCTGCCCGTGAGGTTGGCGGTGGTGGTGCCGATGCCGTTCAGGTTCAGCGTGCCCGCCGCGCCGATGTTCAGCGTGCTGCCGGTGCCCGCGGTGAGCGCCGCGGCCGCCACGTCGAGCGGCTGGAAGGTGCCGGCATCCACCGAAACCGTGAGACCCGCAACCACCGTGCCGCCTGCCCCGCTCAATCCAAGCGTGCCGGTGTTGCCGGCCGAGCCGATATGCAGGGTGCCGACCGGCGTCGTGCCCGTGCCAAGCGTCAGTCCGCCGGTCAGCGCCGCCGTCTGGCCGGTGCCGGCCGCAATGGTGACGTCGAGGCCGCCGCCAACGTCAAGCGCATTGGCAAAGGTGCCGGTGGCGTTGAGCGTCAGTGCAGTGCCGCTGGCCGCAAGCGTCACCGCACCGGTGCCGAGCGCGGCGGTGTTGCCGGCCACGACGGTGCCGCCGTTGATGGTGGTGCCGCCCGAATAGGTGTTGGCGCCGTTGAGCACCAGTGTGCCGAGATCCGTCTTCACCAGATTGGCGGTTCCGGTCAGCACCGAGCCGATGGTCGCCGTCATGGCAGCGCCCGCCGCGGTGCCGTCACCGACACGGATGATGCTTTGTGCCGCCGCCAGCGCAATCGGATCGCCCTGCACCTGATAGCCGTTCACCGCGAACTGCATGCCGGTGACGCTGACATTGCCGGCGCTGTTGTCGACCGTCACCACACCCGGCGTTCCCTGGAAGATGGCAAAACCGGGCGCCGGACTGAGCGGCGTATTCAGGGTGCCGTTCTGGTTGGTCCAATTGTCGTTGGTCGCATTCCAGACGCCGTTGCCGCCGTTGACGACGCCGTTGTTATGGTCGGCGACATTGCCGCCATCCCAGAAATTGAGAGTCTGGCCGCCGGTGTTGACGAGGTTGACCTGGTTCGCAACGGCGGTCTGCACCGAAAGATTGGCAGCCGCAGTGCCGTTCGGAACGGTTCCGATGGCCATGCCGTTGTTGGTGAGAGCCCCGCCATAATCCATCAGGCGATAGATGCCGGCGCCGAAGCCGCCGAGGTCGGTCACGTTGAGCGTCCCGCCGAGCGTGAGATTTCCCGTCACATTGAACAGCGGCGTCGCGCCGGGCACGCCGAGAGAGGCGTTCACATTGGAGCCGGCGTTCAGCGTCAACGCTCCCACGGTCAGGGTCTGGCCCTGGATGCCGGTCAGTGTGCCGCCGCTGGCAATGCTGACTGCCCCGCCGATCGAGCCGGAGCCACCCAGCGTTGCACCGGCGGCGACCGTTGTCGCGGTGTTGCCGAGCGAGCCGTTGACCTGAAGCGTGCCGGCGCCGACGTTGGTTGCGCCGGTGTAGGTGCTGGCGCCATTAAGGGCGAGCGTCCCGCCGCCTGTCTTGCTCAGGCCTCCCGTTCCAGAGATGGCGCCGTTGACGGTGCCGGTAATCCCGGTCCCCGCGTTGAGTGAGGCGGGGGCGTTAAGCACGATGGCGTTGCCGAGCGCGAGGCCGGTGGTGCCGAAGTCGAGCGTGGCGGCCGCCCCGATGGTGAGCGCACCCGAACCGAGCGCCGCACTGTTGCCGACACTCAGCGTTCCACCGGTGAGGCTGACGCCACCGGTGAACGTGTTCGCGCTGTTGAGCGCCAGCGTGCCGGTGCCGGTCTTGCCCAGGCTCCCGGCCCCGGAGATGACGCCGTTCACCACACCACTGATGCCTGCGCCAGCGTTGAGTGAGGCCGCGCCGTTGAGCGCGATGGCGTTGCCGAGCGCAAGGCCGGTGACGCCGAAATCGAGCGTGGTGCCGGCGTCGATGGCGAGCCCGCCGGTCCCGAGCGACGCATTGTTGCCAATGCTGAGCGTGCCGCCGGTGAGATTGACGCCTCCAGTGAAGGTGTTCGCGTTGTTGAGCGCCAGCGTGCCGGCGCCGGTCTTGCCGAGCGAGGCCGCGCCGGAAATCACGCCGTTCACCGCACCGCTGATGCCTGCCCCGGCGTTCAGCGAGGCAGCGCCGTTGAGCGCGATGGCGTTGCCGAGCGCAAGACCGGTCGTACCGAAATCGAGCGTCGTGCCCGCGTCCATGGCGAGCCCGCCAGTGCCGAGCGCCAGGTTGTTGCCGACACTGAGTGTGCCGCCGGTCAGATTGACCCCGCCGCTGAAGCTGTTGGCGCCGTTGAGCGCAAGCGTGCCGGCGCCGGTCTTGCCGAGCGACGCCGCGCCGGAGATCACGCCGTTCAACGCGCCGCTGATGCCGGCACCCGCATTGAGCGAGGCTGCGCCATTGAGTGTCACGTCATTGCCAAGCGCAAGGCCAGTGACGCCGAGATCGAGCGTGGTGCCTGCACTCATGGCGAGCGCACTGGTACCGAGCGCTGCGCTGGCACCGACACTCAGCGTGCCGCCGGTCAGATCAACACCGCCGGTGAAAGTGTTCGCGCCATTGAGCGCAAGCGTGCCGGCGCCGGTCTTGCCGAGCGAGGCCGCGCCAGAGATCACGCCGTTTAATGCTCCGCTGATCCCGGCGCCTGCATTGAGCGAGGCTGCGCCATTGAGCGTGACGGCGTTGCCTAACGCAAGACCGGTGACGCCGAGATCGAGCGTGGTGCCGGCGCCCATCGTCAGGGCGCCGGTGCCGAGCGCCGCGTTGGCGCCGACACTCAGCGTTCCACCGGTCAGGTTGACCCCGCCGCTGAATGTATTCGCATTGTTGAGCGCAAGCGTGCCGGCGCCAGTTTTGCCAAGCGACGCCGCGCCGGAGATCACACCATTCAAGGCGCCGCTGATCCCGGCCCCCGCATTGAGCGAGGCCGCGCCGTTGAGGGCGATGGCGTTGCCGAGCACGAGGCCGCTCAAGCCGAGGTCGAGCGTGGTGCCGGCCCCCATCGCAAGAGTGCCGGAGCCGAGCGCTGCGTTGTTGCCGACGCTCAGCGTGCCGCCGGTCAGGTTGACGCCGCCGCTGAAGGTATTCGCACCATTGAGCGCGAGCGTGCCGGCACCGGTCTTGCCGAGCGCGGCCGCGCCGGAAATGACGCCATTCACCGCACCGCTGATGCCTGCACCCGCATTGAGCGAAGCCGCGCCATTGAGTGCGATGTTGGTGGTGAGCCCAAGGCCGGTGACGCCGAAGTCAAGCGTCGTGCCGGCGCCCATGGCAAGATTGCCAGTGCCGAGCGCCGCGTTGTTGCCGATGCTCAGCGTGCCACCGGTCAGGTTGACACCGCCGCTGAAGGTATTCGCATTGTTCAGCGCCAGCGTGCCGGCACCGGTCTTGCCGAGCGACGCCGCGCCGGAGATGACGCCGTTCAAGCTGCCGCTGATCCCCGCGCCCGCATTGAGCGAGGCGGCGCCGTTGAGGGTGATGGCATTGCCGAGCCCAAGGCCGGTGACGCCGAAGTCGAGAGTTGTCCCCGCCCCCATGGCAAGCGTGCCGGTGCCGAGTGCAGCGCTGGCACCGACACTCAGCGTGCCACCGCTCAGATTGACGCCGCCACTGAAGGTGCTTGCGCCGTTGAGCGCGAGCGTGCCTCCGCCCGTTTTGTTCAGTGCGAGCGTGCCGGCGCCGTCCGCAATAACGCCGCCGAAGATGCCCGCGCCGATATTGGCCGTGGCGAGACCTGCGACGCTTGTGCTGAGTGTGCCGCTGCCGGTCAGATTGGCCGCGGTCAATCCGAGGCCGTTGAGGTCGATATGACCGGCGGCTCCGACGTTCAGCGTGCCGCCCACGCCGGCCGTCAGCGTCCCGGCTGCGACATCGCCCAACTTCAATGTTCCGAAATTGGCCGACAGCGTGACGTTGTTGCCGATGGTCGAGCCCGCGCCGTTCAGCGTCAGCGTTCCGGTATTCGCCGCCGAGCCGATGTTGAGGGTGCCGCCCGCGCCAAGGTTCAAGCCGCCGCCGAACGCGGCATTGATGCCGGCGCCGGCCGACAGTGTGGCCGCGGCGCCTGCGCCGAGGCTCAGCCCGTTGTTGAAACTGCCGTTGACGCCGAGCGCCAGTTCGCCGCCCGCGCCGAGCGTCACCAGGCCGGTGCCGAGCGCACCTACGCTGCCGGCCACCAGTGTGCCGCCGTTAATGGACAAGCCGCCGCTGAAGGTGTTCGCACCGGTGAGGGTCAATGCGCCAGCGCCGGTCTTCGACAGACCGAACGCGCCGGAAATCACCCCGCTGGCCGTCGCGGCGCCAGTCGTGACATCGAGGCCCGCCGCACCGGTAAGCGCGATGCTGTTGCCAAGGTTCACGCCCGCGCCCAGGCCGAGCGATGTCCCCGCCGCAAGCCCGATCGCTCCCGCACCCAACGCGCCCGCGCTGCCCGCCACCAGCGAGCCGCCAGCCACCGTCAAGCCACCGGTAAAGGTATTGTTGCCCGACAAGGTCAATGAACCCGCGCCGATCTTGGTCAGGCCAAGCGCAGTCGTCCCATTGACAAGGTTGCCGGAAAAATTGCCGGCGCCGACCGACAGCGTCGCAGCCGCACCGCCATTGTTGGTGATCAGGCCGCTGCCGGTCAGGTTGGCCGCTGTCGCGGCAAAGCCGTTGAGATCGAATGCCCCGGCGGCACCGACATTGAGCGTGCCGCCGACGCCGGCGGCGAGCGTTCCCGCGGCCACATCGCCGAGCTTCAAGGTGCCGAAATTGGCGGACAGTGTCACGTTGGCGCCGACGACAGAGCCCGCGCCGTTCAGGGTCAGCACCCCGGTGTTGCCGGCCGAGCCCAGATTGAGCGTGCCGCCCGCGCCGAGATTCAGTCCGCCTCCCAACGTGGCCGCGACACCCGCGCCAACCGAGACAGTCCCGGACGCACCAAGGCCGAGGTTGATCGCATTGTTGAATGCGCCGTTGACGCCGAGCGACAGTTCCGAACCGCCACCGAGCGTAACGGCACCCGTGCTGAGCGCACCCAGGCTGCCCGCCACGAGCGTGCCCCCGCCGAGCGTCAATCCGCCGCTGAATGTGTTGTTGCCCGACAGCGTCAATGCGTTCGCACCGGTCTTGGTCAGCCCAAACGCGCCGCCGATATTGCCGGTGATGCTGGCCGCGCCGAGGGACGCGTCGAGCGACGCCGAGCCGGTCAGGTTGATGGCATTGCCGAGGCTGACGCCGGCACCAAGCCCCAGCGTTGTCCCCAGACCAAGCGAGGCCGTGCCGGTGCCGAGCGCCGTGCTACTGCCGGCAACGAGCGTGCCCGCAGCAAGCGTCAGGCCACCGCTGAACGTGTTGTTGCCGGACAGCGTCAGTGCACTTGCACCGGTCTTGGTCAGCGCGAATGCGCCGCCGATATTGCCGGCGAGACTGGCCGCGCCGAGGGACGCGTCGAGCGACGCCGARCCGGTCAGGTTGATGGCATTGCCGAGGCTGACGCCGGCGCCAAGCCCCAGCGTCGTCCCGGCCGCAAGCGATGCCGTGCCGGTACCGAGCGCCGTGTTGCTACCCGCGATCAACGTACCCGCACTGAGCGTCAAGCCGCCGCTGAAGGTGTTGTTGCCCGACAACGTCAGTGCGCTCGCGCCGGTCTTGGTCAGGGCGAACGCGCCGCCGATATTGCCGGTGAGGCTGGCCGCGCCCAGGGAGGCGTCGAGCGACGCCGAACCGGTCAGGTTGATCGCATTGCCGAGGCTAATGCCGGCGCCAAGCCCCAGCGTCGTCCCCGCGCCTAGTGTTGCGATGCCGGTGCCGAGCGCGGTGCTGCTGCCGGCCACCAGCGTTCCTCCGCCAAGCGTGACGCCGCCCGAAAAGCTGTTGTTGCCCGACAGCGTCAACGTGCCGGTGCCGTTCTTGATCAGCGCCCCGCCGGCTCCGTCGATGGTGCCGTCAAAGCCGGTGCTGAGGTTGCCGTTCAGCGTGAGCGCGTTGGCGCCGAGATGAAGCGCGCCGCCCCCGACTCCCGAGAGCGCGCCGGCCGTCATGCCGCCTGAGGTCAGTCCCGTGATGTCGAGGGCGCCTCCTGCGTTGACCACGAGTTGCGCGCTGCCGCCCGTGCTCGTGCCAGCGAACGAAATGCTGCCGCCGGTGTTCGCGGTGATGGTCGCTGTTCCGGCCGTGCTTGAACCGGTGAACTGCGTGATGCCGTTGGCATTGTTGGTGATGTTGACGTCACCCGCCGTGCTGGAGCCTTGGAAGATGAGACTGCCGGTGCCGCCGACGACCCCTGAGGTGATGAAATTCTGCGGATTGGACGACGTATCCTGAATGCCGGTGCCGGTCAGCGTCAGCGACGTGTTGAGCCCGAGGCCACCGGTAATGCTGAATATGTAGGGATTGGCCCCGCCGACGAATGAGATCCCCCCAACGCTGCTTGCCGTCCCTGCCGTGAACGCCACCGCCGGAACCAGGGATGCCCCGAAAGTCGCCGTGCCGGTGGGCACGGTTGCGGGTGTCCAGCTCAAGACATTGTTCCAAACCCCCAACCCCGCCCCCGTCCATGAAGCGTTTTGAGCGTGGCTTGGCGTGGGACCCATCGCCATCCACAGCGCCAGGCTGGACGCGCTGAGAAGCAGCGCGGACCGATCGAAGCGGCGGCCCGCGATAGGACGTTGCATGATGCTGCGTGGCGGAGTGGCAATTGCCGGTCGGTCGGCAGGCCCGCTCGTCGCTCGCCGACGCCGCTGGGAACGTCGGTCGCGAACCCGGACACCGACCCCGGCCTGTGTGCCGGCGGCAGGATCTGTCGATGCAGCGAACTCAGCGGTTGGACACGGCGGCTTGGTCACAACATCAGCCGCAACCGACGAAACCGGGTTCGCACGCATCGCCACAACTCCTCTGGTCGCGAGTTTCCAAGCGGCCGCGACCGGTGGGTCGCTGACCTTCCGAAGAATTCAACGTTGGCTTCCGAGTGGATTTTGCTGGCCTGTCCTGGGCCTATGGCCTACGGCGGGCGCACACTGCGACGTGCACCGGCAAGGTCGTGCTCGGTCATTGGCGAGAGCTCGGCCAATGACTCAGGCACGAATCGAAATTACACCCGAAGGTTGTATTTCGTGCCCGAAAATTGGGTTCCCTGCGACTTTAGTCGACAGTTGTTGCCAAAATAACGCAACCTATACGTGCACACCTTCCGCATACGGAGTTGTACGGGGATTGTGGCAACCGGCGCGCGACAGCATCCGAACGGATTGCGGACGGATTGCGGATCGCTTTTGCGTTGTCTTGGCGGGGGGACACAACGTCGGCCACATCAACAATGCATGCAGCCGATCACGATGAAGACGATGACATGCCACAATCGACGTGGCGCGTGCGCAACGACGTCGTTCGCGAAACGATCAATGAAAAATCGACCACACGCGCGGTCATGCCGATCGCAACCGCGCACTGCCAGCGCCTTGCTCACGCACGCGCATCACAACTCACCGTCGTCCGCAGCCCAGCCCGGACGACGGCCGTTGCGCCTGACGTCACTGCCCGTGCCGGGCGAGATCGTCGTCGCTCAATTCCCAGTCCTGCCAGAGCTTCAGCGCCGCCAGCAAAATCACCACGCCGCCCAGGCTGGAGTGCCAGTAGCGCAGCAGCCCTTCGCCCGCATAGCCGAACAGATAGGGCGAGATCGCAAGCCAGATGCCGAGGCCGGCTTCCGCGACCTCTTCCCAGCGCTGCAGCACGACATATTCAAGCTGCGCCAGGAAGAACACCAGAACGCCGACAATGAACGCATTGGCGACGGCAACACGATAGTCGAGCTGGCCTGCGAACCAGGGCGACAGCGCAATCAGCAGACCGGCCAGCATGCCCAGCCAGTCCTCCCACGGACGATGACTACTGAAAAAACGCATGTTCAACATCGCGGCCTCCTCCTCAGGAAGCGGCATACGTCGATCAGAACCTGCCCAGCACTACGAACGACCGTGTGAGCATGGCCGCATCGCAAGCGTATGTCTCCCATGCACGTAGGGCCGCCCTGAAGCTTTGCAAGATGGGAGCGCCATGATTTGATAAAGCCAAGTGTCAAAGGAGTCCCGATGAGCGCCGACGTGGTTAACAACGCAACTGCCCACCGTTTCGAACTCGAGGTCGACGGCCATGTCGCCGCCGCCTATTACGAGCTCAAGCCCGGCGTGATCACCTTCACCCACACCGAAGTGCCCAAGGAGCTGGGCGGCAAAGGCGTCGGCTCGAAGCTGGTCAAGGGCGCGCTGGAACAGGTCCGGCGGGACGGACTGAAGGTGGTGCCGGACTGCCCGTTCGTGAATGCCTATATCTGTCTCTTATACACATCTAGATGTGTATAAGAGACAGCCTTCACCCACACCGAAGTGCCCAAGGAGCTGGGCGGCAAAGGCGTCGGCTCGAAGCTGGTCAAGGGCGCGCTGGAACAGGTCCGGCGGGACGGACTGAAGGTGGTGCCGGACTGCCCGTTCGTGAATGCCTATATCGAGAAGCATCCCGAACAAGCCGACCTCCTGGCGTGAGGGAGACAGCGATGACGGACACTTCAGGCCGGACAGCATCGGCGGTCCGTGACAATTCCGCGTTGCAGCGTTTCGAGATGGATGTCGGCGGCGCCACGGCCTTCGCCAACTACCGGCAGGCGGGCGGCGCTGTCATCATCACCCACACCGAAACGCCGCGGGCATTGCGCGGCCAGGGCATCGCCTCGCAGCTGGTCGAGGGCGCGCTTCATCTGATCCAGGCCAAGGGCGAGAAGGTCGTCGCCGGGTGCAGCTTCGTGGTCGACTACCTGGAGAACCATCCGCAGTGGCAGGCGCTGGAGCGCTGAGGACGAGCTCGGTTTCGCCGGCAAAACCTGGAATCTCTCAAAACCGCCGCCGCCCCGGCTTGCAGCGGTAAAGTCCGATCACCAGTTGGGCTTCATCATCACAGGGATAACCGCATGCTCGTCACCGAGACCCAGATCGCCACCGCATCCGCCAGCCGTTACCTGCAGCAGCTCTGCAAGCACTGGAGCCATAAATTCGCGGTGGAATTCACCCCGGAGAAAGGCCGCATTCCGTTCGGCGACGATCGTGCGGCCATGCTCGAGGCAACGCCAGATACCCTGACCATGCGGATCGAAGCCGCCGATCCGGAACTGCTGGCGCGCCTGGAAAACGTCGTGGTGGAGCATCTCAAGCGATTTTCGTTCCGCGAGGATCTCGGCGAGATCCGCTGGACCCGCGCGCAGTAGTCGGCCCCTCAGCGCAATCCGGTCCCGCCGCAGCGCTGGCACTTCACGACCTTGTCGCCCTTTTTCAGCAAGCCCTTGCCTTCGCAGTTCTTGCACTTCTGCTTTTTCTTGACGTTGGGGCCCTTTTCATTGGCCATGACGGTCTCCAGTCCGGTGTTCAGGTTCTGACACGCGCATTCCTGCGTGTGCCAGAACCAAAGGACCACTCATAGCTGGAGTTGGCTGACAAGGCGAGACGGCGCTCTCGCCCCTACCCGCCAACAGCACGCCTCATGCAATCCTGATCGACATATCCGGCAGGCCTTCGAGCTTGCACAACAGCACATCGCCCTTCACCACGGGACCGACATTTTCCGGCGTACCCGAATAGATGATGTCGCCGGCCTTGAGCTCGAATGCCTCCGACAGCTTCGCGATCTGTTCGGCGACACTCCAGATCATCTTGTCGAGATCGGAGCTCTGGCGGACCGTACCGTTGACCGCGAGCGAGATCGCGCCCTTGGTGAAATGACCGGTCTTGCTGACCGGATGGATCGGGCCGAGCACCGCCGCATGGTCGAAGCTCTTGCCGATTTCCCACGGCTTCTTCTCCGCCGCCATGCCGTTCTGCAGGTCGCGCCGCGTCATGTCGAGGCCGAGCGCGTAACCGTAGACATGCTCGAGCGCCTTCTCGGCGGGGATGTTGGTGCCGCCGGATTTCAGCGCAGCAACCAGTTCGACCTCGTGATGGTAGTTCTTGGTCAGCGACGGATACGAATGATCGGCCACGGTGCCGACAGCGACGTTCTGGATCGCGTCGGTCGGCTTCTGGAAGAAGAACGGCGGCTCGCGGTTCGGATCCGAGCCGCGCTCGATGGCGTGGGCCGCGTAGTTGCGCCCGATGCAGTAGATGCGGCGCACCGGAAACACCTCGCTCTCGCCGACGATCGGAATGGTGACCGCCGGCACCGCGAACAGCGGCTTCGCGCCGGCCTGTGCAGCCGCAGGCGCGCTCACAGCCGTCGCGCCGGCAAGAGCGGCCGCGCCGGTGGCGAGGATCGTTCTGCGATCGATGACTGAAGTATCTTTTCTTGTCATGGTGTTTTTCCTTCTTGTTGATCCGTCCTGGAGTGCGACAGCGACTTCAATTACGTGACGAACGGCTTGCACGGCACGGCGCTATGGCACCGGCTCCATCCCCTTGGCCGCGATGACGGCGGCGCCCGGCTTGCTGCGCAGCAGCCGGATCAGAGCTTCCGCCGCAGCCCGCTGGCTGGTCGTCGATGCCACGGCCGCCGCATAGATCGTGTAATTCTGGATCTCGGCCGGCAGCGGCCCGGCAAGCACGACACCCTTCACGGGAAGGATTTCGCTGATCTGCTGGATCGCAATGTCGGCCTCGCCGCTGACGATCCGATCGGCGGAACTGCCGCCCTTCACCAGCACCGACTTGGCCCTCACCTGCGGACCGATGCCGAGCCGATCGATCACTTGCGAAATGTAAATTCCACTGGTGCCGCCGGCCGTCGGATTGACATAGGCAACGGCCTTCGCCTTCAGCAGCGCCTGCTTGAACGCCTCGACACTACTGATATCAGGCGGCGGCGCACCGTCCTTTACACCGACCCCGACGCCAACCCGCGCGAGCGCAACGGCGCTGTCCGCGACCTTGCCGGCCTTCTTCAAGGTCTCGAGTGCCGCGGGCGACGCGACCAGCAGGTCGAAAGCCTCACCCGCCTCGACCCGCTTGAGCAGCCCGCCGACGGTATCGGTATCGAGCTGCACCATCGTCCCGCCGCTCTCGAATTGCGAGATCACCCCAAGCATCACCTGCTTGAAGGCGCCCGCGCTCAGCACCTTCAGCGGTTCAGCGCTCGCCAGGCCGGGCACAGCCCAGGCAAGAACGCTCGCGATCGCAGCCACATGTCGCCATTTCAGCATCGATCGATGATCCCTCGGACATGATCTCTAATGATCACCTGATATCACCAATGCAGTATACCAGCAGCCAAAAAAGGCCCGCCGAAGCGGGCCTTTGGTGGTAAAATTCAAAAGACTGGGATCAGGTGTTCTGGATCAGCAGATCCCGGATCAGATCTGCGATCAGGTCTTGAGATCGTCCGGCACCTTGCCGCCGTTCTCGGCAAGCTTGGTGATCACCTGCTTGTGCAGCCAGATGTTCATCTTGGCGGAGTCGTTGGTGTCGCCATCATAATGAAGTTCCTTGGCGAGTTCCTTGCGCGCGGCAAGACTCGAATCCAGGTTGAGCGCCTTCATCAGGTCGACGATCGAGGTTCGCCATTCGAGCTTTTCTTTTTGCGCCGCGACGGCCTTGTCGAGGATGGCCGCAACGTCCACGGTCTGGGTCGGCGCCGCGGCACCACCAGCCGCCGGTGTCGATGTCGAGGCTGTGGTCGACGCGGGTGCCGCGCCGGGGGCGGCTGGCGCGGCTTCGGCCTTGGTGCCGAAAATTGCGCCCATTATCTTTCCAAAGATGCTCATGAAGTCGCTCCCAATAACTTGAACATGGATCGCACAATGTTGGCCGACGCTACGCAAATTGTTGCGAGCACCGCGCCAGACATCGCAACTGTAGACGGACGATCCAACCTTGCCAATGTGCGAAAATACGCAGTTTGCGAAGTTTCGGCCGCCTGGGACAGAATGACGCCACAATAACGTTGTTGGCGCACCGGCGATGCTGTCGTTTGACGTTCGTGTGACACCCGCGCTCGCGTGCGCCGGCGTTTCATTCCTGTTCATTCTCGCAAACGATCGAACCTGAACAACCCCGGTTCAATGCTGCGACTGCACAAAACATCTCACCGAAGCGTGAGAACCATTTGGTTCCAACGGCGTTAGGCTTGCACGACAGGTTGCGACAGGTTCTTGCCCAGCAAAGCTCCGTCTCGTCGAACTTGCGTCCTTTGCTCTGCTCCGCCTTCCGCTCTGCTCAGGCTTCGACTTGATCGCGACCGTTGCGGCGACAGGCGAGCGCATTGCGCACTCAACGCGCCGATGCAAGGGAGAGAACGATCATGGGCATCCCATATCCGGGCAATGCGCCCCCACATGTGACACAGAGTGCAGACGCCACATCGGCGCCTGCCGTGCGCAAAATCAGCGTCTCCGATCTCAGCGATGTGCTGGCGCGAGGCTGGGACGATTTCAAAGCGGTGCCGAGCCACGCCATCATGCTGTGCCTGATCTATCCCGTGCTGGGCCTGGCGATCGCGCGTTTGGTGCTCGGCTACTCGGTGCTGCCGTTGCTGTTCCCGCTGGCCGCAGGTTTCGCCCTGCTCGGCCCGTTCGCAGCGATCGGTCTTTACGAGTTGAGCCGCCGCCGTGAACGCGGCGAAGAGGTCTCGGCATCGCAGGCGCTGGGCGTGCTTCGTTCGCCGTCCTTCGGCGCCATGCTTGGACTGGGGACCGTGCTGCTGATGCTGTTCGTGGTGTGGGTCGCAACCGCGCAGGCGATTTATGTCGCCACCTTCGGTTATGCCCCCGCCGCCGGGATTCCCGATTTCCTCTCGCGGATCCTGACCACCGCGCAGGGGTGGATGCTGATCATCGTCGGTTGCGGGGTCGGCTTCCTGTTTGCGCTGGCTGCGCTGTGCATCAGCGTGGTCTCGTTCCCGATGATGCTGGACCGGCACGCCAGCGCCACCGATTCCGTCCTGACATCGCTGCGGGTGGTTGCGGCCAATCCGGTGGCGATGGCCGCGTGGGGGTTGATCGTCGCCGCGCTCCTGATCATCGGCTCGATCCCGGCCTTCCTCGGGCTTGCCGTGGTCGTCCCGGTGCTGGGACACGCGACCTGGCACCTCTACCGCAAGGTGGTGGAGCCCAATCCAACCCCCTACGAGGATCCGCCTCGCCCGCCCCGTGGCCCGCGCTATGCGGCGGACTTTCCGGCCAATCTCATTCCATGGAGCCGTGAAAAGAACCGATCGTAGAAATTTTTGCCCTGCGATGGTCGCCGGCCGGCGCCGCTGGCCGGTTGATCGCGGCGATGCAGTTTGGCAAGAAGCCTGGTGATGATGAATCAGCACCAGGCTTCTATGTTTGACGGCCTCAATGTTTGACGGCATTGCCTTCGCAGGCGGCGGCAACCGCTGCTACTGGCAAGGCGGCTTCTACGAAGCCGTAGCCGATCGCATCGGTCTCGCGCCCGGCGTGGTGGTCGGTGCCAGCGCCGGAGCGTATGCCGCGACCTACAGCCTGCTCGGGATCGGCCCGGAGGTCCGGCGCAGCGTGATCGGCGCCTGCGGACCGCATCTCAGGAATTTTGATGTCGCCGCCTGGCGGCAGGGCAAACCGCTTTGCCCGGTCGGTCCGATGTATGACGACCTGCTGATGCAGACCGTCGACACCGCGGCACTTGCCCGCATCAAGAGCCTGACCGATTTCCGGATCGCGGTGGCGCGGCTGCCGCGCGGACTGTCGCCGGCACTCGGCGCGGCCATCGGGATTGGCGCCTACCAGATCGAAAAGCACCTGTTTCATCCGGTGCATCCGCGGTTCGGCCGGGCGCTGGGCTTCCGCAGCGAATTCGTCACCGTGCGCTCCCTGACCGATCCGCAGCAGATGCGGAGCGCTCTCATCGCCAGCGGCGGCGTCCCGCCGTTCATGCCGGTCACCCTTGTCGGCGACCGGCCGGCGTTCGACGGCGGCCTGGTCGACAACGTCCCGATCGAGCCCCTGACCGCCGTTGAAGCCGCGGGCGGCCGCACCCTGGTGCTGCTGACCCGGCTTTACAAAAACGTCCCCTCGATCCGCAATCGCACGTACGTGCAGCCGTCGCAAAAGATCGAGGTGAAGCAGTTCGACATCACCAATCCCGACGGCATCCGAAAGGCCTTCGAACTCGGCCTTGCGGATGGCGACAGGTTCGCCAGATCCCTTCGCAGGTAAGGTTACTTCGCAGGTAAAGCTCCGCGGTGGCATCCCACGCCTTGTTTTAGCCGCCGTTGCCATCAATTTTAAACAGTCCGGGGCATTAATATTCATTCGCTAATCCGCTGCCGTGAGTGACCACAAAATGGCCCGTCGACGATACCTTCCGTTCGCAATGCTCACCGTCATGCTCGCCACCCCGCTTGCGGGGGCCGCTGCCGCAACCTGCGGCACGGGCAGCTTCGACAACTGGCTCGATGACTTCAAGCGCGATGCCGCCGCACAAGGCATTTCCCAGCGCACCATTGCCGCAAGTCTGAACGGCATCACCCTCGACCAGAGCGTGATCTCGCGCGACCGTGGTCAGCGCGTCTTCAGCCAGAGCTTCGAGGAATTTTCCGGGCGGATGGTGCCGCCGCGCCTGATGCGCGGGCGAAACCTGATGAAACAATACGGTTCGCTGCTGTCGCGCATCGAACAGAAATACGGCGTGCCCGGCTCCGTCCTGGTTGCGATCTGGGGACTGGAAACCGATTTCGGCGTCAATATCGGGAAGTTTCAGACCATCCGCTCGATCGCAACGCTGGCCTATGACTGCCGGCGATCCGAGATGTTCCGTGGCGAACTGATGGATGCGTTGCGCATCGTCGACCGCGGCGACCTCGCCCCGACCGAAATGCGCGGCGCCTGGGCCGGCGAAATCGGCCAGACCCAGTTCATGCCGTCGTCCTACATCAAGTTCGCGGTCGATTTCGACGAAAACGGTCATAGCGACCTGTTGCGCAGCGCGCCGGACGTGCTGGCCTCGACGGCCAATTTCCTCGCCAGTTACGGCTGGCAGCGCGGCAAACCCTGGGATCCCGGCACGCCGAATTTCGACGTGATCCAGCAATGGAACAAGAGCCAGGTCTATTCAAAGACCGTCGGTTATTTTGCCAGCCAGCTCGAGGTGCCGTGAGACCGACTGGCTGCGCGTGACGACGCAGCATGACGTTGCCGTGCCGCCTGCACGCCCATCACTCCGGAGGCGTGCGCAGCGCGCCCCCGAGATGACGATGCGTCGTTTTTAATGCTGGTGCTGCATTCCGCCGGTCGCGCCCAGCGCGTTGATGCTGAAATTCACGTCCAGCGTTCCCGCCTTTTCGAACTTCAGCGTCGCCTTGAGCGTGTCGCCCTGCTTCAGCGGCTGCTTGAGATCCATGAACATCATGTGAAAGCCACCCGGCTTCAGTTCGACGGTCTCGCCCGGCTTGATTTCAAGTCCATCGGTCAGCGGGCGCATCTTCATCACGCCGTCGGTCATCGACATCTCGTGGATTTCGACGTGATCGGCGATGCCTGACGTCGCGCCGAGCAGGCGATCCGCCGCTGCGCCGTTGTTGGTGATCTTCAGATAGCCGCCGCCGATCTTCGCACCGCCCGGGGTGGCGCGGGTCCAGGGCGAGGCCACCACCAGGTCACCGATCTTGTAGGTGTCGCTGCCCGACGCGGGCATCGCCATCGTCATGGCGCCATGTCCGCTGTGATCCATCTGGCTGTGATCCATCTGGGCTTGGCCCACGGTGGCCGTCTCGGCAACGATCCGCAGTTGCGGCGCCGGGGTCTTCAGATCATGCGCGGTCTGCTGATCGCCGGGAATGTCGACCCAGCGGGCCTCTCCCTTGGCGCACTGCTGGATCGTCGGGAAATAGACCGCCTGCCCCGGCTTGAAATCGCCGCCGATGAAAGCGGAGAACACGAACTCATCGTAATTGTCGTTGGGGAGGCTGCCGCCCGACCAGACGATTTCCTTGACGCCATCCTTCACGCTCTGGCCGTGGCTCTGATAGCTCCTGGCATAGTCGTCGCGGGTCATGTTGAGGGTCCAGCCTGACTTCGGCATCGGCTTGACGCTGATCACGCCCTCCGGAATCTGCACGCGGATGGCCTGCGTCGCCTCGCCGGCGCAGCCGTGCGGCACTTGCAGCACCCCCTTGTAGGATGCGTTGGCTCGCGCCTCGGCGGTCGCGAGCGTGACATGGGCGAAGGCTGCGGTGTGTGACAGGCCGAGTCCCAGCGCTGCGACGGCAACGCCGAGCAGCGGCTTCGGGCAGCCGTGCGAAAACTGAATCATGATGTCCTCAACGAAAATGGATCTGAACGTCGTGCGGTACGATGTGGCGCGAGAGAACTCAGACCAGGTGCGGTGGCGCCCGCGCGGCGAACGATGCGGACACGGTGCGCAGATGCGCGAACGCAAGGCCATCCATCGGCTGCACGGCGGCGACCGGCGCATCGCGGGCCGGCAGCCCGCCGACCTGCGCCATGGCGAAGCTGCCGCCACCCAACGCATTGAGACACGCCAGGGCGCAATCGTGATGGCCGGATGGCGCAGGCAACTGGTCGGGCGACGACGGCGTTTTGCCGGCGGGGTTGAAAACCGCGTCCGATGATCGGCACAGGGTGCCGAACAGCGTGTCCGCCGTGAAGCCCGGTCCATGCAACGCAGCGCCCCAGCCCGCCACGATCACCTGCAACGCGAATGCGTAGGCCAGGACCAGGATCGGCAGTCGTTGCTTGGGGACTCGCCACAGCATGAACTTGGCTATGCCACGCAAGCGCTGTGACGTCCATGCGGAGCTTGCGACCGTCCGGCCGCGCGTGCGGCGCCAAACCAGTTCGGAACCAAAAATTTGATTCCAACCCCTGGTCGATTTTGCGATTCGCCAAAGAATGAACATAAAAATCGATGTTAGCGAGTTCCATGCGTCGAGAACATGGTATCGGAGGAAGGATCTCGGAGGGCTTTTCACGGAAGGTATGGAACCCGCCGATTGCCGGGCGAATCTTTCGCTGCAGATCAAGCCATTGATTTTATGTCGACAATACCCATATCGGGAGAGAGGCTGAGGTGCCGAATAACCTGCCTTAGTCGCTTCGAACAGTTAATCAGTTCTTGCTTAAGGCATGCAAATTACGACTAGCTGCATCGCAACATAAGCTATGTTGCACTGCAGATTCGGCGCCTATATTGAATTCACCGGAGCGGCTTCCCTCCAAGGGCTGAATCCGGATACGAAGGAGACTACTGCTATGTTGATGTCACTGATCCGCATGATCCAGGCGTTTAGGGATTATCAGCGCAACCTCAGCGAGCTGTCCCGCTTGAGCGATCGTGAACTGGCCGACATCGGCCTCGATCGTTCGGACATCCCGCGCGTTGCTGCTGGCTCCTACAACGGCTAACCGTTTCGACTTGATTGACGAACGGACAACGCCCGCTGCAGAGCGGGCGTTCTCGTTTCCAGCTCCTTTTTTTGCGCAGTTTCAAGCTGTTATCCCCAGCGCAGGGCTGCGTTCGGGTATGGCGCGTATAAATTGCCGCAACTGGGCATCGTGGCCTCTCTGAAGGTTGCCTTGCCCCCGGTCAGGTTCTAGGTGTGAGCCATGACGACCGGATCGCAAAACCCCTCGGACCCCATCCATATCGTTGGCGCCGGCCTTGCAGGCTCGGAAGCTGCCTGGCAGGTGGCCACCGCCGGCCGCCGCGTGGTGCTGCATGAAATGCGCCCGACGCGGATGACCGATGCCCATCGCACCGAGGGCTTGGCGGAACTGGTGTGTTCGAACTCGTTCCGTTCCGACGATGCCCAGAACAACGCGGTCGGCCTGCTGCACGCTGAGATGCGCCGGCTGGGCTCGCTGATCATGCGCGCCGCCGATGCCAATCAGGTGCCGGCCGGCGGGGCTCTGGCGGTCGACCGTGACGGTTTTTCCGCCGCCGTGACCCACGCCCTCGAAGGCCACCCGCTGATCACGATCAGCCGTGAGGAAGTCGCCGGCTTGCCGCCGGCGGACTGGGGCCAGGTCATCATCGCGACCGGCCCCCTCACCGCCGCGCCGCTGGCGGACGCCATCCGCGGCCTGACCGACGAAACCGCGCTGGCCTTTTTCGACGCGATCGCCCCCATCGTGCATCGTGACTCCATCGACATGTCGGTGGCCTGGTTCCAGTCGCGCTACGACAAGGCGGGTCCCGGCGGCACCGGCGCCGACTACATCAACTGCCCGCTGACCCGCGAGCAATACGACGCCTTCGTCGATGCGCTGATCGCAGGCGAGAAGACCGACTTCAAGGAATGGGAAGCCAACACCCCGTATTTCGACGGCTGCCTGCCGATCGAGGTGATGGCGGAGCGTGGCCGCGAAACCCTGCGGCATGGACCGATGAAGCCGGTCGGGCTCGACGATCCGCGCACGGGGCGCTGGCCGCATGCGGTCGTCCAGCTTCGGCAGGACAATGCGCTCGGCACGCTCTGGAACATGGTTGGCTTCCAGACGAAATTGAAGCACGCCGAGCAGGTGCGCGTTTTCCGGATGATCCCGGGCTTGCAGAACGCGGAATTCGCGCGGCTCGGCGGCCTGCATCGCAACACCTTCCTGAATTCGCCAAAACTGCTCGACGGCCAATTGCGGCTGAAGGCGCAGCCGCGGCTGCGTTTCGCCGGACAGATGACCGGCTGCGAAGGCTATGTGGAATCGGCCGGCATCGGCCTGCTGGCCGGGCTGTTTTGCGCGGCGCAGGCGCGTGGCGAAGTGCTCGCGCCGCCGCCGGCGACCACGGCACTCGGCGCGTTGCTCGGCCACATCACCGGCGGCCATATCGAGACCATCGACGCCGGCCCGCGCTCGTTCCAGCCGATGAACATCAATTTCGGCCTGTTCCCGCCGCTGACGTCGCCGCCGACACGGAAGGCCGACGGCACGCGGTTGCGCGGCAACGAGAAGACCGTGGCGAAGAAGCAAGCGCTGAGCGCCCGCGCGCTGTCCGATCTCGAATTGTGGATCGCCGACACGCTGCCGAACTCAGCCGCGGCGTAACCGCAGTCCCGATTTCATTCACTTGCATCATTCCCTTGCATTTTTCAGATCGCGCATGAGCTTACCCAGATCCGACGCCGCAGCCCTGTCAGACGCCTGGATCGAAGGTGTGCTGCTCAAGCGCGACGTTTTTTCCTCCATCGAACGTGGACGCTTCCGGACCGCTGACGGCGAGGTCGGCGCGGTGCTGCGGCGCATCGATCAGGTGCCGTGGTGGTCCTACCTGCTGGCGCGCCACCTGTTCGCCAGGGAACGCAAGGCGCTCCGCCTCGCCCGTGACATCGATATCGGGCCGCGGCTGCTGTGGGCCGGCGACAAGGCGCTGGTGCGCGGCTTCATCAACGGCATTGCCCTGCATCAGGCGCGCCCGTTCGGCGACGCCGCCTATTTCGCCTCCGCCAAGGCGGCGCTGCGCCGGATGCATCGCGCCGGCATCTGCCACAACGATCTCGCCAAGGAACAGAACTGGCTGCGCGGCATCGACGGCCGCGCCTATGTCACCGATTTCCAGCTGGCCACCTGTTTCAAGCGCCGTAGCCGGCTGTTTCGCATCCTGGCCTACGAAGACATCCGTCATCTCCTGAAGCACAAGCGCCGTTACCTGCCCGCCGCGCTGACGCCTAAAGAGCAGAAGATCCTGGCGCGGAAATCGCTGTTCGCGCGGGTCTGGCTCGCGACCGGCAAGCGCGTCTACCGCGCCATCACCCGCGGCGTTTTCAACTTCACCGACCGCGAGGGCGGCGGCCGGCGCCTGGTCAACGACGCGCCAGTGCTGATCGAGCGGATCAAGACCCATCCGGACGTGCGGGATGCCGCCATCGTCGCTTTCGCCGACCGGCGCGCCGGTGTCGGCCTTTATGCCTTTGTCGAGGCCGACGCGTCGACCACTGAGACCGAGTTGCAGTCGTCGCTGACCGGCGCGCGCAACGGGCCGAAGCCGCCGGAGCACCTGCAGGTGGTGGCGGCGCTGCCGCGCGATTCACACGGCGACATCCGCACCGAGATCCTGCAACTGGTTGCGATGAATCAGATCGACCTGATCGAACCGATGCTGACCAGCCAGACCGACCTCGCCTTCATGAAAAGCATCCTGGACCAGCGCAAGAACCTGCGCGACAGGTTCAGCTTCTAGGCAATGGTCAGGCTCGGTACGGCGAGCTACGGGACGCGCGCCAGAACGTCCAAAGCACCGCCAGCCGCGACAGCGGCTGCGGCCGGAACGGATCGAACGCCCCCTGCTCCATGTGGCGCAACGCCTTGCGCACCTGGGCCAGAGGCAGGAAGGCCCGGCGCGGAGCCGGTGGCGCTGATACAAGCGCCGCGACGGCGGCCTCCAGATGCGTCTGCGCCTCGCGATTGAGATAGGCGAGCACGGTGTGCAGTTGCGGTGTCGCGGTTCCGGCGAAGACGTCCTCGACCTTGACGGCATTCAGATCCAGCAATTGCTGCGGCAGATAAAGCTGCCGCCGCGCCGCATGCAGCGGCAACAGCCCGATGAGACGAACGAGCCCCTGCGCCAGTCCGGCATGGCGCGCCAGTCCCTCCGGCACGGCCGTCTGCGGGCCGCAAATGCGCGCCGCCAGCTCGAACAGCGTCGCAGCCGTATCCGTGAGATAGGTTTCCAGCGCATCCATGGTCGGCATCGGATCGTCGTAGAGGTCGAAACGATGCGCCTCGATCAGCCGCACCAGGTCGTCGACCGGCAAACCGAATGTCCTGATGGCATTGAACATCTCGGCGGCCACCGGATGGCCCTCGACCTCGCCGTGCCCGGTGCCGGTCAGTGTGTCGACCCACCATTGCAGGCGGATTTCGCCGGGCAGCGCCTGGCTGATGTGATCGCGCACGCGGGCGATTTCGCCGGCAAACGCATACAGCGCCAGCAGCGCGCGGCGCTGGGCCGGATCGGTGAACAATGTCGCGGCGTAGCGTTCGAAATCATGCGCCCGCACTTCGTCGGCGCAAAACGACGCGTCGGCCGGGCCTGACGGCGCGGCTGTCATGGCACCGCGATCAGCGCCGCCGCGACGCGCCGGCGCTCTCCGATCATGATGTTGTAGGTGCGGATCGCGGGCCCGGTCATCATGGCATCAACGCCGACGTGCACGGCGCGCAACGCTTCCCGCAGCCGGTTCGGCGGCAGCCAGATCTCGGTGCCGGTCCCGATCAGCAGCGTGTCGATGCTGTTCGCCTGATCGAACACGCGCTGCAGGGCATAACGGTCGATCTCGGCTGGTGTCGTGACCGGCCAGGCCCAGATCGAATCCGGCAGGCACAGCAGTGAGCCGCGGTGCGACATCGAATCGAAACGAAACCCGCCGTTTCCATAGGCCTCGATCGGCGCAGACCTCGGAAGATGCGGCGTGTCCGAAGAATTCACCATCAGCGCTTCGACGGCTTTTCCGGTTTTTCCGGCGGATCCTCGGCCCCGCCATGACGATTTTCGCCGACACCCAGATAGATCAGGATCGGTGCCGCGATGAAGATCGAGGTGTAGGTGCCGACCAGCACCACGCCGAACATCATGGTCGCCGCGAACGAGTGGATCGCCTTGCCGCCGAACAGCAGCAGCGCCAGCARSGCCAGSGTCACGGTGACGTGGGTGATGATGGAGCGCGACAGCGTCGAATTGATCGAYGCGTTGAGCAGYTCMGGCATCGGCATCTTCTTGTAGCGGCGCAGCATTTCRCGGATKCGGTCGTAGATGACCACGGTRTCGTTCAGCGAGTAGCCGAGAATGGTCARMAGCGCCGCGATGCTGGTCAGGTCGAARTCGATCTGCGTCACCGACATGAAKCCGAGCGTCAGCACGATRTCGTGCACGTTGGCGATCATGGCGCCGAGCGCGAACTGCCATTCGAAGCGGAACCAGAGATAGATSAGGATGCCGACGATGGCGAGCATCARGCCGATCACGCCCTTRGCCAGCAACTCGCCCGACACGCGCGGGCCGACGACTTCGACGCGGCGATAGTCGACCGAATCGCCCAGCGTCTGCCGCACCTTCTGCACCGCCGCCTGCTGCGCCTGGTCGCCGCCCGGCTGCTCCGCGATGCGGATCAGCACATCGGTCGGAGCGCCGAACTGCTGCAGCTGRATATCGCCGAGCCCCARCGTGCCSAGTTCCGAACGCAGCGCCGAGATRTCCGCCGGCCCYGACTTGTTCTGGATCTCGAGCAGCGTRCCGCCGCGAAAGTCGATGCCGAARTTCAACCCRTGGGTGAAGTAGAGCGTGATGGCGATGATCGACAGCAGCGCCGARACSGGAAAGCTGATCCGCCGAAACCGGATGAAGTCGAACTTGGTGTCGTCGGGCACGACACGCAGCGACGGAATGAAGCCATAGACRCTGAGCACCGTCAGGATGACGATRAACACAGCGAGYGCGATGATAATCCAATGGGTCACAGCCGGAACTCTCTTCTCAAATCGGCACGGACTGCGGCCGCTTCCACCTGACCCACGYCGCCACGATCAGCCGGGTGACGGTRAAGGCGGTGAACACMGTGGTCAGGATGCCGATGCCGAGYGTCACGGCRAAGCCGCGCACCGGGCCGGTGCCGATATAGAACAGCACGGCAGCGGCGATGAAGGTGGTGATGTTGGAATCCATGATGGTYGCCAGCGCCCGGGTRAAGCCGGCGTCGATSGCYGARATGGCATTGCGGCCRCCRCGGATTTCCTCSCGGATGCGCTCATAGATCAGCACGTTGGARTCCACCGCGATGCCGACCGTSAGAACGATGCCGGCGATGCCSGGCAGYGTCAGCGTCGCRTTGAGCAGCGACAGCACGCCGAAGATCATGGCCACGTTGATGCCGACGGCGATGTTGGCGAACAACCCGAACAGCCGGTAGGTCAGGGTCATGAACACGATGACCAGGATCGAGCCGACATAGGAGGCCAGTTCGCCCGCGGCGATCGAATCCTGACCGAGGCCGGGACCGACGGTGCGCTCCTCGATGATGGTCAGCGGCGCCGGCAGCGCGCCGGCGCGCAGCAGGATCGCCAGATCGTTGGCCTGCTGCACCGTGAAGCTGCCGGAGATCTGGCCGGAGCCACCGGTGATCGGTTCGCGAATGACCGGCGCGGAGATCACTTCATTGTCGAGCACGATCGCAAACGGCTGCCCGACATTGTCCGAGGTCGCCTGGGCGAACTTGCGCGCGCCCGAGGTGTTGAAGCGGAAGCTGACGATCGGCTCGCCGGAGCGCTGGTCGAAGCCCGGCTGGGCATCGGTCAGGTCAGCGCCGGAGACCAGCACCTGCTTCTTGATGACGTACGGCACCTTCGGCGACTGCGAACTCATCAAGACTTCGGATTCCGGCGGCACCCGCCCCTGCGCCGCCTGGTCCGGCGGCACTGACGTATCGACCATCCGGAAATCCATCTTGGCGGTCTTGCCGAGGATTTCCTTGAGCCGGCTCGGATCCTGCAGGCCCGGCACCTGAACCAGAATGCGATCGACGCCCTGGCGCTGGATCAGCGGCTCAACGGTGCCGAGTTCATTGACGCGTTTTTCGATGATCTGGATCGACTGCTCGACCGCCTGGCGCATGCGCTCGACGATGGCCGCCTGCGGCACGCTGAGCCGGATCAAGCCGCCGCCGGCGTCGCTGATCTCGACCGAGCGCTGGCCGCTGCTGCCGAGAATGCCGCCCAGCGGCTGGGAGAGCTCGCGCAGCTTGGTCAGCGCCGCCTGGGTGTCGGTATCGGCGACCCGGACTTCGACATTGTCGCCGCGCACATTGATGCCGCCGATGAAGCGGATGCGGGCTTCGCGCATCGCCCGGCGGGCGTCGTCGGCCACCTGGTTCAGCTTGTCCTTGCGCACCGCATTGCCGTCGACCTCGAGCAGGAGGTGCGAACCGCCCTGCAGATCGAGGCCGAGGACGAGATGGCGCTGCGCCCATGCCGGCCAGGTCTTGACGGTGTGTTCGGGGAAGAAGTTCGGGACCGCGCAAAGGCACACCACGAGTGCCGTGAGCACGATCGCGAGCGCCTTCCACCGCGTGAAATACAACATCGTCTTAACCTGTCAGATTGGGGCCGGTCGTCATGATCGCAGCGAACGTTGGCTCAGCTCGAGGCGGCCTCGTCCTTCGCAGGCTCGCCCTTGGTGCGCACGCCGGAGACCATGCTGCGCATCTGGCGCACCCGCACGCCGTCGGAAATCTCGACTTCGATCTGGTCGTCATCGACCACCTTGGTCACCTTGCCGACCAGCCCGCCGCTGGTCACCACGGTATCGCCGCGGCGCAGGTTCTTCACCAGGTCGGCGTGGTCCCGGACCTTCTTCTGCTGCGGCCGCAGGATCAGGAAATACATGATCACGAAGATCAGCGCGAAGGGCAGCAGCGACATCAGCATGCTGTTGGCATCGCCACCGGCAGCGGCCTGAGCATAGGCAGGAGAGATCAGCATTCGAAGGTCCTTAATGGTCGGAAAGACGGACGGCGGGCTTGAACAGAAGACTTGAACAGAAGACTTGAAGCCGAGCCCGCGCAAGGCCCGGAAAAAGCCCAACTGTGAGCCCGTCCGGGGGCAAATTCGCGCGGACTATAGCGGCGAACCGCCCAATTGCAACGCTGCTCCGCGCCGCCTGGAACACGGCTTGCGGCGCAGCGCGGCGGTCGATTAGGGTGCGCCCGCAGAAAGGCGAAAGATGTCAAAAAAACCCAATAAATCAGCCTCTAAGAAGGCCCCGAAAGCGAATCCTGCGCCCACCCGCCGCGCCGCGACAAAACGTCCGCCGGCGCCCTCCAAGGAGGGGTTCGAACAGCGTATTGTGACCGCACTTGAAGCCATTGCCGCGAACCTCTCGGCACAGGCCGCCAGGCCGCAAAAGGCCGATTCCCTTAACGACGCGGATGCCTTCGTCTGGTCCCCCGAGGGGCGCCTGATTCCGGTCCCCAAGGTCAGCCGCGTCGATCTCGGCCTGCTCAAGGGCATCGAGCGGATGCGCGACATTCTGATCGAGAACACCGAGCGTTTCGCCACCGGCCTACCGGCCAACAACGCCCTGTTGTGGGGCGCGCGCGGCATGGGCAAGTCCTCCCTGGTCAAGGCGGCGCACGCCAGCGTCAATGCGCGGCCTGACGTCAACGGCCGGCTCAAGCTGATCGAGATCCACCGCGAGGACATCGAGACCCTGCCGCTGCTGATGACCCAGCTGCGCGCGTCCGACCTGCACTTCATCGTGTTCTGCGACGACCTCTCCTTCGACGGCAACGATGCGTCCTACAAGTCGCTGAAAGCGGTGCTGGAGGGCGGCATCGAGGGCCGGCCCGACAATGTCATTCTCTACGCCACCTCGAACAGGCGCCACCTGCTCGCGCGCGACATGATCGAGAACGAGCGATCGACCTCGATCAATCCCGGCGAAGCCGTGGAAGAGAAGGTGTCGCTGTCGGACCGTTTCGGCCTGTGGCTCGGCTTCCACAAATGCAGCCAGGACGAATATCTGGCGATGGTCCGGGGTTATTGCGCGCACTTCAAGATCAGGATCGACGATCAGGAACTGGAGCGCGAAGCGCTGGAGTGGGCGACCACCCGCGGCTCACGGTCGGGCCGCGTCGCCTGGCAGTTCGTGCAGGAAGTCGCCGGCCGCAAGGGCGTGCGGCTCACCGGCGCGATGGTTTGAAAAAACAAACACCGCGCTGACACGTCAGCGTCAGCGCGGTGTTGACGAATAAACTCCGGTGTCCCGAACCCAACGTCCGCCGAGGGGGGCATAAACGTTGGCGAGCGTCGGATTCCAGGGACACCAGAACCCGAAAAACTGCTTACCAAGGCTTGGTCTTATCAAGGCTTGGTCTTATCAAGGCTTGGTTTTACCAAGACTTGGTTTTATCAAGACTTGCGCGCCGCCTCGCAGCGACGTGCCGTTCAGATCAGGCGCCATTCAGGAACTGCAGCGGATCAACCGGCGACGAGCCCTTGCGGATCTCGAAGTGGAGCTGCGGCGAGCCGACTTCACCCGACTGACCGGACTTGGCGATGACCTGGCCGCGCTTGATGGTATCGCCACGCTTCACCATCAGTTCGCTGGCATGGGCATAGGCGGTCACGTAGCCGTTGGAGTGCCGAACCAGGATCAGGTTGCCGTAGCCCTTCAGCTCGTTGCCGGAATACGCCACGACGCCGTCTTCGGCCGCCTTCACCGGCGTGCCTTCGGGCACGGCGACATTGATGCCATCGTTCTGCTTGCCGTTGGTCTTGGCACCGTAGGTGGTGATGACGCGGCCACGCACGGGCCAGCGGAACGACGGCAGCCCGCTGGTGGTCTCGGCGACCTTCGCTGGCTCAGCTTCGGCGACCGGAGCGGTCGGGCTCGCCAGCATGGCCTTCTGGGTCGGCTCGACCGAGGCCACCTTGGCGCCCGGTGCAGCCGGCTTTGCGGCCACCACGGCGGCGGCCGGAGCCGCCACAGGCTTGGTTTCGGTGGCGGCAAGAGCGGGTCCTGCCGGTGCAGCCATCGCCGGCTCGGCGGATGCGGTCCGGCCGGGCACGTTGATCTTCATGCCGAGCTTGAGCTGGGCGTTCGGCGGAAGATGATTGGCCTTGGCGAGCTGCGACAGCGAAATGTTGTTACGCCGTGAAATGCTCATCAGCGTATCGCCGCGATTGACGACATGCACGCTGGCCGGAACGCTGACCACCTTGGTGGCAGGCGCCGGCGCCAGCACCGGCGGATGTGCGGCAGCAACCGCGGCCGGATGCGGAATGATCAGCCGCTGGCCCGGCTGCAAGGCCCGCGGACCGGACAGACGGTTGGCTTGCATGATGGCGGCCGCGGACACGTTGTAGCGGCGCGCCAGGCCATCCATCGTATCGCTGGTGCCGACAATGATCGGCGTGCCGGCGGTCGGCGTCGCAGCAACCGAACGCGGAGCGACGGTTGCGGTGGTTTCGATCGGCCGGGCCGGCGGCGTGTACGACGCCATGCCGCGACCGCCGCCACCCGACACGCCGGTCGGCGTCGGATAAGACTGCGGCGCCGCGATCGGCGGCGGCAACGCGGAAGAGGAATACTGCGGCCGGTTATACTGCGGGAGCGGCCGGCTCTCGACCGGCCCCGACGGCGCCGCATATTGCGGCTGCACCGACCCTGTGGCTTCCTGGCGCGAATTGAAGGGATTGGAAAACCCGTTGGAGAATCCGTCCTGCGAAAAGCGCGTCGAGGTATCGGCGCTGCATCCGGCAAACCCAACTGAAACCAGCGCCAGGGCCGCGATCTGCGGCATACGGCGCGAGCGAAGCAACTCAACTACGCGGGACATGGTTACTCACTCGGTACGCTACTCACACAAAATTGAGTAAACACATTCCCAGTAAACAACCGCTTAACCGCGCGGCGCGACATCGAAATTCGCCAGATTTCGCGGCATGTTCTCCGCCGCTGCCGGCCCGCGACTTCGCCGCGGACGGCCGCGGTGTTCGTACGGCTTCGGTTCAGAAAGCGTCGCGGTCGACGGGCTGCAACAATGCTGCAAGGAAGGTCTGAACGTCCGGCAGCGGGGGCGACAATGGCGCGCCGAGCGTTGCGCTACATCTCCCGCGCGACCCCGGGCAGCGCCGGCACGAAACGGACGCCGATCAGCTCGGTTCGCTCCACGCCCTCAGGGGTTTGCCGCAGCCGGACCAGAACCTGGCTGCCCATCTGGGGCCCGACCGGTGCGATCAGGATGCCCTCCGGTTCCAGCAATCCAATCAGGTCTTCCGGGACACTCTCCATCGCCGCCGTGACGATGATCCGGTCGAACCGTCCGGCTTCGTCCGGAACGCTGAAGCCATCACCGACCAGAACCTCGACATTGCCATAGCCGAGCCGGTCCAGGCGCGTGCGCGCCCGATCAGCCAGTGAGCGAAACCGCTCCAATGTCACCACCTCGCCGGCCAGGCGGGACAGAACGGCGGCCTGATAGCCGGAGCCGGTGCCGATCTCCAGCACCCGATGGAAGTTCCGCAACTGTAATTGTTCGGTCATATATGCGACCACGAACGGCTGGCTGATGGTCTGCCCACAAGCGATCGGCAGGGCCGAATCGAGATAGGCATCCTCCCAGTTGGCCTCCTCGACGAAGATTTCCCGCGGGACCTCCTCCATCGCGCGCAAAACTGCCTGGTCGCTGATGCCGCGCCGCCGCAGGGTCAGCTGGAACTTCATTTTTTCGTGCGGCGCACGCCTGGCCGAATTCATCGACTCCCCTCACCCGAAACCACGAAAACCGAATGCCGTTCATCTTGCAAGGTCGAACCGCAACGGTCCGGCAGCGTGGAGAGCGATTTCCGGCGCACAAGTCCAGTGCCATCGGTAATATTGGTTGTTGCCAAGGTGCTGACGCATCGACATATTCACACTCAATCCATGGCAGCGGGAACATCCCTGAAATGACGGCACCGGCGGCTTCGCGCGGCTCGGTTCTCCTGGTCGAAGACGAGACCATGATCCGAATGCTTGTGTCCGACATGCTGTCGGACTTGGGCTATGACATTGCCGCCGAAGCCGGCGATATCGATCAGGCGATCAAGCTTGCGCAATCGGCGAAATTCGACCTGGCCATCCTGGACGTGAACGTGAACGGCAAGATCATCTCGCCGGTCGCCGAAGCGGTGGCGCTGCGCAACCTGCCGTTTGTGTTCGCTACCGGCTATGGCGCCGAAGGACTGCCGGAAAAGTACCGCAACTATCCGGCGCTGCAGAAACCGTTCAAGATCGAAACCCTGCAGCAGGCAATCGAGACCGCGCTGCACGGCAAGACGATCTGACGTTTCCGCCGATCGTCTCCAACCGGCCAGTTTTCCCGGAAGATCATATCCCAAGACCATATCCAAGATTATATCCCATGACTGAAGCAGAGATCGCAGCTTGCGCCGAGGCGCTTGCGCAGGCCTACCGTAGCGACACGCACATCGAGGCGCTGCCCACCGCGCCGTCTTCGGTGGCCGATGCCCATGCGATCCAGGACCGTGTGGCTGCATTGCTGGGAAAACCCGCGCAGGCCTACAAGGCAGGCGTAGCGGCAGACGGCGAGCCGCGACGCGGCTTGATCTATCCGCGCCTGATCCGCCCAAGTCCGGCGCGGGTTGCGCCGGCCGAGGCGCCGCATTTCGGGGTGGAAGGTGAAATCGGCTTCCGTTTCCTTCGCGATCTGCCGGCGCGGCGGCAGCCTTACACGCGCGACGAGGTGGCGACGGCAGTCGCCGTGCTGCCGGCCATCGAGGTGGTGTCGAGCCGGTTTCGCGATCCGCTCGGCCGGCCGCCGCTGGAGCAGCTCGCGGATTGCGGCATCAATGGCGGGCTGGTGTTCGGGACAGAGCTCTCCGACTGGTCGCATCTCGACCTGCCGCGCCTGCACGTCACGCTGCTGGTGAACGGCGAACCTGTGCTGGAGCATCAGGGCGGCCACCCCAACAACGATCCGCTTGGCCCCGCGGTTTCGCTGGTCGACATGCTGCGGGTGGCCGGCAGCGGCGTCGAAGCCGGACAGATTGTCATCACCGGCAGTTGCACCGACGGGCTGCGCTTCCTCAGGCACGGTGACCGCTGCACCGTCCGCTTCGAGGGCCTGGGCGAGGCCGAAGTCGTGTTTGACGACTGAGCCCCACCGCGTTCTAGCGGCGATTGCCAAGCCTTAAGTTCAACGTCTTAAGTTCAACGTCTTACTTCAACGTCTCGGCCAGCTTCTCCGAGAACGCGGTCGCGGTCAGGTCGAGCAGCAGCGGCGTGACCGACACGTGGTGCGTGGCCAGCACCGCGAGATCGGTGCCCTCGCCCGGCGGATCGATGTTGGCGAGACGCTCGAAGCCGATCCAGTAATACGGATTGCCGCGGCCGTCGCGGCGCTCGTCGATGCGCAGGAAACCCTGGTTGCGCTTGCCCTGGCGGGCCACGGTGACGCCCTTGACGTCGTCGGCCGCGCAGTTCGGGAAATTGATGTTGATCACCGTGTCCTTGGGAATGCCCGCGGCCAGCACCTTCTTGATGATGTCCGGGCCGAGCCTGCGTCCGGTCTCCCAGTGCGGATTGCGGCGGCTGTCGACACCGAATTCCTGCGACAGCGCGAACGACGGAATCCCGAGAATGACGCCTTCCATGGCGCCTGCGATAGTGCCGGAATAGATCACGTCCTCCGCGACGTTGCGGCCCTTGTTGATGCCGGACAGGATGAGATCGGGTTTCTTGTCGCCGAGGATGTGCCGCGCGCCCATGATGACGCAGTCGGTCGGCGTTCCCCGCACCGCGAAGTGCCGCGGGCCGACTTCGCGCAACCGCAGCGGGTCGTTCAGCGATAGCGAATGCGACACCCCGGACTGATCGAGCTCGGGCGCCACCACCCAGACGTCGTCGGACAGTTCGCGGGCGATCTCCTCGACGATCTTGAGGCCGTAGGCGTGAATGCCGTCGTCGTTGGTGCAAAGAATCCGCATCCGCTCACATGCCCTTTTCGATGGTTTTGATGCCGCCCATGTAGGGCAGCAACACGTCCGGCACGGCGATCGCGCCGTTCTCCTGCTGATAGGTCTCCATCACCGCGATCAGCGCGCGGCCGACAGCGGTGCCCGAGCCGTTCAGCGTGTGCACGAAGCGCGGCTTGCCGTCGGAGCCGCGGTAACGCGCCTCCATCCGCCGCGCCTGGAAATCGCCGCACACCGAGCACGATGAGATCTCGCGGTACATGCCGCCCTCGCCCTGCCCCGGCATCCAGACCTCGATGTCGTAGGTCTTCTGCGAGGTGAACCCCATGTCGCCGGTGCACAGCGTCATCACGCGGTAGTGCAGATCGAGCTTGCGCAGCACCTCCTCGGCGCACGACAGCATGCGCTCATGCTCGTCGCGGCTCGCCTCGGGCGTGGTGATCGACACCAGTTCGACCTTGGTGAACTGGTGCTGCCGGATCATGCCGCGGGTGTCGCGCCCGGCGGCGCCGGCTTCGGCGCGGAAACACTGGGTCAGCGCGGTGAGCCGCATCGGCAGTTCTTTTTCGTCGAGGATGGATTCGCGCACCAGGTTGGTCAGCGGCACCTCGGCGGTGGGGATGAGCCAGTGGCTCACATCCGGCGGCAGATCGTCGATCACCCGCATTTCGAACACCATGAGATCGTCGAGCTGCAGCTCGGCGGCGGGCTTGTTCAGCTCCTTGACCGCCATGTCCACGGCCTTGACCCGGATCTGTTCGTAGATCTCCGCCTTGTTGACCGGCGGCGCGGTCCCGAACTGGTCGTCGCGGAATTTTGGCAGCTGTCCGGTGCCGAACATGGCGGCGTCCTTGACCAGCAGCGGCGGATTGACTTCGGTGTAGCCGTGCGCGGTCGTGTGCAGGTCGAGCATGAACTGCCCGATCGCGCGTTCCAGCCGCGCCAATCCCTTCTTGAGCACGACAAAGCGCGCGCCCGAGAGCTTGGCCGCCGTCGCGAAATCCATGAATCCCAGCGCTTCGCCGAGATCCACATGCTCCTTCGGCGTGAACGCATAATTGCGCTTCGCCCCGAACTGATGGTGCGCGACATTGCCGTGCTCGTCGGCGCCATCGGGCACCTCGGCGAACGGCAGGTTCGGGATCGCGGCCAGCGTTTCGAACAACTCGGTCTCGGCGGCCTTTGCGCTGGCCTCGAGCTCCGGCAGCCGGGTCTTGAGTTCACCGACCTCGGCCATCAGCGCATTGGCGCGGGCCTCGTCCTTGGCCTTCTTCGCCTCGCCGATTTCCTTCGACGCCGCATTGCGCCGCGCCTGCGCCCGCTCGGACTCCGTGATCGCGGCACGACGGCGGTCGTCGATCGCCAGCAGCGACGCCGACATCTGCTCAAGTCCGCGCCGCTTCAGCGCAGCGTCGAAAGCCTCGGGATTGTCGCGGATCGATTTGATGTCGTGCATGGGCGGTCTCGTCTCAATCGGGCGTCGTGTCAGGCGTCATGGGACGCCAGCGAGCATCCAGTACCCCGAAGCGGCGGGGTTTAAAACCTCAAACAGCGCCAAAAGCCCGATCGGCCACTTTCGCGGCCGATGCCGGCAAGAATCGTCAGGAATCGCTGAAAATCATAACAAGTTTGGAAGCCGCCCGGGACGGATGGCAGCTATTCCGCAGGTGTCGCACCCGGTGCATCGGCGGGCGGTGTCGTGCCACCGGAGGCCTTCTGCGCGGCTGCTTTTTTCTCGACGATGGCGACCGCGATGATCGATCCTTCGTAGAGCGCCAGCAGCGGGATCGCCAGCGAAGCCTGGCTGATCACGTCCGGCGGGGTCAGCACCGCCGCGATGATGAAGGCCACCACGATGAAATAGCGGCGCTTTTCCCGCAGCTGCTTGGCGGTGAGGATGCCGACCCGCCCCAGCAGCGTCAGCACCACCGGCAACTGGAAGGCGATGCCGAACGCGAAGATCAGCGACATCATCAGCGAGAGGTATTCGCCGACCTTGGGCAGCAGCGCGATCTGTGCGGTCTCCGCGCCCGCGGCCTGCTGCATGCCGAGCGAGAACCGCACCAGCATCGGCAGCACCACGAAGTATACGAGCAGCGAGCCCAGCACGAAGAAGAACGGCGTCGCGATCAGGTACGGCAGGAACGCCTGCTTCTCGTTGCGATAGAGCCCCGGCGCCACGAACTTGTAGATCTGGGTGGCGACGATCGGGAATGAGATGAAGCCGGCCCCGAACATCGCCAGCTTCAGTTGCGTGACGAAGTATTCGAGCAGCGCGGTGTAGATGAATTTGGAATTGTCGGCTCCCGCGACCCAGACGAACGGCCACACGAGCACGTTGTAGATCTGCTTGGCGAAGAAGAAGCAGAACAGGAACGCCACGCCGAACGCCAGCAGCGCCTTGATCAGCCGCGACCGCAGCTCGATCAGATGCTCCATCAGCGGAGCCTTGGTGGCGTCGATATCCTCTTGGGTCATGGCGCCTTGCCGGCTTCCTTGCCGCCCTCTGGGCCGCTCTCCGGCAGATCGTGCGGCACCACCGGCGGGGCGATTTCGGAGGCAATTTCGGACGGATTCTGCTGCGCGTGGGTCTCGGCCTCGATGAACGTCTGCGGCGTCGGCGGCTCGGGCGTGGTCGGCGTCATCACCGGCTGGTCAATCTTGAGCGCGTCCTCGACGTCCTTGGTCACCGACGACAGGATATTGCTGCTGGAAAACCCCTTAGCCGCGTCAGCCACCTCGTCGAACGATTTCTTGAGGTCGGCCATCTCGGCCTCGCGCATGGCCTCGTTGAACTGCCCCTGGAATTCGGACGCCATGCGCCGCGCCTTGCCGACCCACTGGCCGACCATGCGAAGGACTCCGGGCAATTCCTTCGGGCCAATGGCGACCAGCGCGACAACGCCGATCACCAGCATTTCACCCCACCCGATGTCGAACATGAATAAATCCGCTCACGCGGGCCGATGCCGCGCCTTCAGCCACACGACGGCCGGGCTTCTTTTTGTCAGACTGCCTTGCTGCCAACGTCGGAACGTTGCGCGGGCTGCGACGACGCATTGTCGATGCTCTTGACCGGCTCGGACTTGGTGTCCGCCACGTCGTCGTCCTTCATGCCTTTCTTGAAGGCCTTGATGCCCTGCGCGACGTCGCCCATCAGATCCGAAATCTTGCCACGGCCGAACAGCAGCAGGACCACCGCGATCACCACGATCCAGTGCCAAATGCTCAACGAACCCATCCTGCTAACCTCCACAGAATGAGCATTTTCCTTGAGGAAAACGCTCACCTTCAATGACCTGCGCGCACTCTCATCGCAGAACCGGTACCGGCTGTTGCGGACTGCGCGTTCTAAAGCGCGTCTGCGCGCTTTAGCCTTTTGATTGAGCATGATCTTTTCGGAAAACCGGTATCCACTTTTCCGGATCATGCTTGAGCCGGCTTGGCCGGCCCGTCCTCCCGGGAAACTAGGCGCGGGAGTTGTCAAAAACAAGGACTTAACGCGCGCCCGCGACCCGGTGAAGCGGCGCATTGCCTGCAGCGTTAATCCGTGTCAGCCGCCCGGAGGAGGCGTTTGGACCCCCGTTTCCGGATGCGGAACAGAGCCTCACTCCTCGCCGGGCTTTTCCGGCTCCACCGCCGGCGCCAGCGACAGATCGAGATCGCCGGGCTCCAGCGGATCCTCGTCCTCGCGCAAGGCCGGGTCGTCGGAGGGCGCCGGAACGCTGAATCCGGACGGCAGGCGGGAATCCAAGAGGCCCGTGCCCTTCAGTTCCTCCAACCCCGGCAGATCGCCCAGCGCCTCGAGGCTGAACTGCGACAGGAAGCTTTCCGTGGTGCCGAAGGTGAGCGGTCGGCCCGGCGTCTTGCGACGCCCGCGCGGGCGGATCCAGCCGGTTTCCAGCAGCACGTCCAGCGTGCCCTTCGAGGTCACCACACCGCGAATGTCTTCGATTTCGGCGCGGGTCACAGGTTGGTGATAGGCGATGATGGCCAGCACTTCGATCGCCGCGCGCGACAGCCGCCGGGTTTCGGTGCTCTCGCGGGTCATCAGCCACGACAGGTCGTTGGCGGTGCGGAAGGTCCATTTGTTGCCGATGCGGACCAGATTGACGCCCCGCAGCGCGTAATCCGCCTGCAGCTGGGCCAGGGCCGCCTTGACGTCGACCCCATCGGGCATGCGCTTGCCCAGGGCCGACTGGTCGAGCGGTTCGCTCGACGCGAACAGCAGCGCTTCCAGCAGACGCAACTCCTCCGGCCGCGCCGCCGCCTGCTCCGAAGGTTCGTTCGGTGCGACGTCGGCATCCGGTGCCGCGGCGGTCGAGGGCGATGACTCTGATGACGACGACTTGCGTGCGGCAGCCTCGGCCGACGACCCCTCGTCGGCGGCGGACACCTCCTCCGAGGCCGACATCTCGGGCGCCCCCGCAACCGCCATCTCTGCGGCCGAAGCTTCGACCTCGGGGGCCTCCGCGGACACGACCTCGGCGACCTCGATGAGGTCAGAGGTTTCGACGAGCTCGGAGGTTTCGGTCAGCTCGGCGTCGCCCGCGATCGCCTCCGGAGGAGCGATGTCGGCGGACGCGGCTTCGGCGGACGAAATTTCGGTGGTCTCGACGTCGAAGGTCTCGGATTCAGAAGCCTCGAATTCAGAGGTCTCGGACTCGGAATGCGGCACCTCGGTGATCGAGGTCTCGACAGCGGCGATCTCGGAAGACTCTTCGTCGATCTCGACGACGCGCTTGTGTGCCAGACGTGGCATGGCTCGGTCTCCTTCTTCCACTTAGTCTGCCGGCATGTCGGGCGCCGACATGACGTCGGCGGCCGGCTGTGCCTGGCGCTTGCGAAAATAAATCGGGGCGAACGCTTCTTTCTGGTTCAGCTCGACCTCGCCCTCGCGCACGAGTTCGAGCGCCGCCGCGAAGCTGGACGCGAACACCGTGGCGCGCTGCGAGGGATCGACGACATATTTCATCAGATAGTCGTCGAGCGAGCTCCATTCCTCGGCGAGGCCCACCAATCGTTCCAGCGAGGCCCGCGCCTCGGCCAGCGACCAGACCGTGCGCTTGGCCAGATGGACTGACGCCAGCACCCGCTGCTGGCGCTGCGTCGCATAGGCCGACAGCAGGTCGAACAGCGTGGCGGTGAATTTCGGATGCTTGATCTCGGCGATCTGCTCCGGCGCGCCGCGCGGAAAGATGTCGCGCATCAGCTGCGGCCGGGTCATCAGCCGGTTCGAGGCCTCGCGGATCGCCTCCAGCCGCCGCAGCCGGTTGGCGAGCGCGGTCGCCATTTCCTCGGCGGACGGACCGTCGGGGGTGGCCGGCTCGGGCAGCAGCAGGCGCGACTTCAGGAAGGCCAGCCACGCCGCCATCACCAGATAGTCGGCAGCGAGCTCGAGGCGGATTTTTCGCGCGGCTTCGATGAAGACCAGATACTGGTCGGCCAGCGCCAGGATCGAGATCTTGCCGAGGTCGACCTTCTGCGTCCGCGCCAGCGCCAGCAGCAGGTCGAGCGGGCCTTCATACCCTTCGACGTCGACCACCAGCGAGGGTTCGTCGTCGGTCGGCGGCGCCGGCAAGCCGGTTTCGAATGAAAGAATTTCTGCGCTCATACGCTTAAGCTTCCTGCCCGTGCCACCAGGTCATCGAGTTCGCTGCGCCCCGCGACACGATCAAACGGCTGCGGCGGTTTGCGCGCGGCCTTCGCTTGCTCGGCGCGCGCCCGGGCGGCCGCGTTTTGGCCCAGAAGCGGCGTCTGCGCGGCCACTTGGCGCATCTCGTCCATGTTGCCATTGCAGTGCAGGACAACGTCGCAACCTGCTGCAAAGGCGGCCCTTGTGCGCTCGGCGATGGTCCCCTGCAGCGCGTTCATGGACACGTCGTCACTCATCAACAAACCCTGRAACCCGATCGCACCGCGAATCACCTGTSCGATCATTGTCGCAGAAGTCGTWGCCGGTTGGGCGGGGTCCAGCGCGCTAAACACAACATGTGCGGTCATGGCCATGGCCAGGTCCGCCAGCGGCTGGAACGCGGCAAAGTCGGTCCGCTCCAGCTCCGCCCTCGCCGTGTCCACCACCGGAAGCCGATGATGCGAGTCCGCCGTGGCACGGCCGTGTCCCGGGATATGCTTGAGCACCGGCAGGACGCCGCCGTGCGCCAGCCCGTCGGTCACCGCGCGGGCGATGGCCGCGACCTTGTCCGGGCTGGTTCCATAGGCCCGGTTGCCGATCACGGCATCGGCCCCCGCGACGGGAACATCCGCCAGCGGCAGGCAATCGACCGTAATCCCGAGATCGCTCAGATCGGCCGCGATCAGCCGGCTGGACAGCCAGGCCGCGCGCAGGCCGGCCTGCGAATCAGTGTCGTACAGCGTCCCGAACACCGCACCCGGCGGATACAGCGGCCAGTGCGGCGGCCCCAGGCGCTGCACCCGGCCGCCTTCCTGATCGATCAGGACCGGCACATCGGCGTCGCCCACCGCATCCCGCAACTGCCTCACCAATTCAGAGACTTGCGCCGGATTGTCAATATTTCGCTTGAAGAGGATGAAGCCCCAGGGCTTCTCAGCACGCAGGAACGCGAGCTCGTCCGCGGTGAGGACGAGCCCGGAGACACCGGTGATAAAAGCGCGCGTGGTCATACCTTGGGCGATAGCCCGCGCCGCGCCCCAGGGTCAAGGAAACGGCGATTAATTCCTTTGGACGACGCACTGTCCGCCGGCGGTTTTCAGGCTGCCGCAGAATTGTGACGCTTCGTCGGGGGTGCCGAACGGCCCGACCATGGCGCGGTAGTAGATTCCCTTTTCGCCGAGATCGGCCCGCTTGATCAGCGGCGCGCGGGAGCCGAGCACGCTGGGGAACTTGCCCTGCAGGGCGCGATAGGACGCCTGGGCATCCGCTTCGCTGCGCTGGGACGAGATCTGCACCACATAGCCGCCGGTGGAGGCCGCAGCCGGAGCCGCCGCGGCCGGATTGTTGGACGCGGTGCGCGTCGGCGCCGCGCCCGGGGACAGTGACATCGGCGCGTTCGCCGGCGGTGATGTGGTGGCCGTCGTGGCGGGGGCCGGTGCACGGGTGGGCGCGGCGACCGGCTGTCGCGCGATGGGGGCAGCAGCGGCCGGCCCGGCATCAGCCTGATCGGGCCGGATGGCCAGGGTGCGAACCCTGCGCGGCTCGTCGCCGACCAGCGAGGTTGCGGTCGCGCCAGGCGCCTGACGGGACGCCGGAATGACCGGAGCCGTGACGCCGCCCGGGTTCGGGTTGGGATTCTGGGTCAGCGGTGGAAACACCACGCGCGGGCCGGTCTTGACCGTGTTCGGATCGACCGGTTGCTCCTCGCGCGACACGATCCGCTCCGAGCCCGGCGCGGTCGCCACGCGATCCTGGATCGGCTTGCTGGCGCCGTCGGCGGACTGGGTCGGCGGCACCACCTTGTTCGGGCCGGGATCGGCCTTGATGATCGGCGCCTCGCCGTTGCGCGGCGATCCATGCCAGGTGCGATAGGTGTAAGCGCCGGCCGTCCCCACCACCGCCAGCGCCGCCACCACGACCACCGTCATCATGCCGCCGCGCTTCGGTCTGACGCGCTCGGCCGCCTCTTCGTCGTAGCCCTGCTGGGCATAGGCGTCTTCGGGATAGACCGCATGCGGATCGTAATTCGGATCCTGCCCGTCGGCCACGCCATAGAGCGCGTCGTCATAACGCGACGGATCGGGCTGCTGCTGATCGTACGCCTGGTCATGCGGCTGCAGATACGCGGCGTCGTGCTGCGACGGCGCATAGCGCGGATCGTCATAATGCGGATCTTGCGGCACCGTGGAATGCGGTGTTGCGGGATACGCATCGCGGAACGACGGTTCGGTGAAAGACGGCTCGTTGTAGGTTTTTGTAGCTTGCACCGGTTCCTCGTAACTCTGCGGAGCTTCGCGTTGCGCAACACGCTGCATCCACGACGGCCGGCTCGGCTTGACGTCGAACTCGGGCGGCGCGTCGTGATCGGAATGATCTTGATCTGATGTGTCTTGATAAGATGTGTCGTGGCCCGATGTGTTCTCATCAGGCGCGTCGTGACCCGGCGCCTCGTAGCGGTCGTCATAGTTCGGCGCGGGCGGCGGCTCCCGCCCGCCACGGCCGAGATTGGCGAAGGGGTCGGTTTGACCGATCAGGCGTGCGAGCTCCGCCAGCGGATCGCTCTCGCCCGCTTGCGGGGCTTGGCCGGGTGCGCGCCCATCCTCCGCGCGTGTCGGCCTGCCCTGGTATCGATCTGCGTATCGATCTGCCATCGTGATGTTGCGTCCCCTTCGGGAAGACCGCCGATCGCATTCCGGGAGCTTCCTCCCGGATCAAAAGCGGCTGCCGCTGACCGCCATCACAGTCCCCTTGTGACCGGCGTATCCCCCTCGCTTATCGCATCTCGTTCGGAGCATGGACGCCGAGAACGGCGAGACCGGATGCCAGAACCGAGACGACCCCCTGAACCAGGGCCAGTCGTGCGATAGTGATTTCTGCATCATTAGTTATAATGAAGCGTAAATGAGGCATATCGCGCCCCTTGGTCCAAAGCGCGTGAAATTCGCTCGCCAGATCATACAGGTAAAACGCGATTCGGTGTGGCTCATGCGCCAGCGCCGCCCCCTCCGCGATCCGCGGGAAAAGCGCCAGCCGCCGCATCAGGCTGAGCTCGGCAGCATCATCCAACCGCCCGAGATTGGCTGTGCGCAACACATTGCGTAGCGCCGCCGCATCCTCCGGCAAATCCGGATACGCCTCGCGCGCGTTGCGGAAGATCGAGTGTCCGCGCGCATGGCCGTACTGGACATAGAACACCGCATTGTCCTTGGACTGCTCGATCACCTTGGCAAGGTCGAAGTCCAGCACTGCGTCGTTCTTGCGGAACAGCATCATGAAACGCACGGCGTCGGAGCCGACCTCGTCGACCACCTCGCGGAGCGTAACGAAATCGCCGGAGCGCTTCGACATCTTCACCGGTTCGCCGTTGCGCAGCAGCTTCACCAGTTGCACGATCTTGACGTCCAGGATGCCCTTGCCGCCGGTGATCGCCGCGATCGCCGCTTGCACGCGCTTGATGTAGCCGCCGTGATCGGCGCCCCAGACGTCGACCATGTTGACGAAGCCACGATCGAACTTGGTCTTGTGGTAGGCGATGTCGGAGGCGAAATACGTGTAGCCGCCATCGGACTTCAGCAGCGGACGATCGACATCGTCGCCGAACTCCGTCGATTTGAACAACGTCTGCTCGCGATCCTCCCAGTCCTCGTCGACGGCGCCCTTCGGCCGCGGCAGCCGGCCCTGATAGACAAAGCCGCGCTTGCGCAGGTCGTCGATCGCGGCCGCCACCTCGTTGCCGTTGCCGGACTGCAGCGAGCGCTCCGAGAAGAACACCTCGTGGGTGATGTTGAGGGCCGCGAGATCGTCCCTGATCATCTCCATCATCATGGCGATGGCCTTGGTCCGCACCAGCGGCAGCCATTGCGCCTCGGCCTGCGTCAGCAGCGCGTCGCCGTGCTCCTTCGCCAGCGCCGCACCGACCGGCTTCAGGTAATCGCCGGGATAAAGACCTTCCGGAATCTCGCCAATGCTCTCGCCCAGCGCCTCGCGGTAGCGCAGGAAGGCGGAGCGCGCGAGCACGTCCACCTGGGCGCCGGCGTCGTTGATGTAGTACTCGCGGGTGACGGCATAGCCGGCGAAATCCAGCAGGCTCGCCAGCGCATCGCCGAATACGGCGCCGCGGCAGTGGCCGACATGCATCGGACCGGTCGGGTTGGCCGAGACGTATTCGACATTGATCTTTTCGCCGGCGCCGATGCGGCTGCGGCCATAGGCGCCCTCGGCCTCGAGAACCGCGCGCAGCGCGTCGGTCCACGCCGTGGGTTTCAGGGTCAGGTTGATGAAGCCGGGACCGGCCACCTCGACCGCCGCAATCAGGTCGTCGGCGCGCAACTTGGCCGCAATGGCGTCGGCGAGATCACGCGGCTTGGCCTTGGCTTCCTTGGCCAGCACCATGGCGGCATTGGTCGCCATGTCGCCATGGCTCGCGTCCTTCGGCGGCTCGACCACCACGCGCGAGAGGTCGGCGCCCGCAGGCAGCGTGCCCTCGGCGGCAAGCACGCCGCAGATCGTGTGCACGCGCGCCAGCACGTCGGCGAAAATGTGCGAAGGAGCAGTGGAATTGGCCATGTAATTCAACGATCCAGGTCGGCCGACGGTGGTTTCAAATTCGGCCGGATGACGCGCCGCCTAACGCAAATCCGGGGTCGAGTCAAAAAGCCTGTGATGCTCGACCATGGCGAAACGGTCGGTCATTCCGGCGATGAAATCGGCAATCCGGCGGGTGTGATCCGCCTCCCCGTCCCCGCCCTTGAAGGACGACCATTCCGGCGGCAGATCCCTCGGCGTCTTCCGGTAGCGGGCGAACAGCTCGCAGATGATGTCTTCGGCATCGCCCATGATCCGCATCACCCGGGCATGGCGATACATCCGCTGGTACAGGAACGCCTTGGTCGCCGCCTCGGCGGCGGCGGCCTCGGTTCCGAAGGCCACCAGCGCCTGCGGCTGGTGCCGCACCTCCTCGGCCGATCCCGGACGCGCTGCATCCAGCCGCTGGCGGGTTTCCGTCACCACCGCCTCGATCAGGTAGGAAATCAGCTCCCGGACCAGCTCCGCCCCCAGCCGCACCTCGTCGAGATCGGGATACCGCCGGCGGATCTCCGTGATCATGGCGGCGGTGACCGGGATCGATCCGAGGTCGTCGACCCTGAACAGGCCCGCCCGCAGGCCATCATCGATGTCGTGGGCGTTGTAGGCGATGTCGTCGGCGATGGCCGCGATCTGGGCTTCCAGCGAGGCATAGCTCCAGAGCTCGAGATCATGACCGGTGACATAATTGGCAATGTCCTGCGGGACGCCGTGCTCGCGATAGGGCCCGATCGCCCGCCCCTCGCGATCCCTGAGCGGACCGTTGTGCTTGACGATCCCCTCGAGGGTTTCCCAGGTCAGGTTGAGGCCGTCGAACAGCGGATAACGATGCTCCAGTTGGGTGACCACACGCAGCGCCTGGGCATTGTGGTCAAAGCCGCCCTGGGCCTCCAGGCAGGCATCAAGCGCCCGCTCCCCGGCATGGCCGAACGGCGGATGGCCGAGATCGTGCGCCAGGGCCAGTGTCTCGGTCAGGTCCTCGTCGACGCCGAGCTGGCGCGCCAGTGCACGGGCAATCTGGGCCACCTCCAGCGAATGGGTCAGCCGGGTGCGGAAATGATCGCCTTCGTGGAACACGAAGACCTGGGTCTTGTGCTTGAGGCGGCGGAAAGCTGTCGAATGGATGACACGGTCGCAATCCCGCCGGAATGGGCTGCGGGTGCGGCTCGCAGGCTCGGAAAACAGCCGGCCGCGGCTCGAATCCGGGTCGCAGGCATAAGCCGCGCGGGGAGCAGCCATTCCGACGGACACGGTTTTTCACCTTTCCAGCGTTTGATTCCGGGACGCGCAGCACTTAACTATGTGTAGCGGGAGATTCAAACCTTGCTGTGACCATTCCCGCGCAAGGACGACGGAGCATCCATGACCGCCAGTGTGACGATTTCCGAGCGGGCTGCGAAGCGAATCGGAGAAATCCTGAAATCCGAGGGCAACGGCGCGATGCTGCGCATCAGCGTCGAAGGCGGCGGCTGCTCCGGTTTCCAGTACAAGTTCGACGTCGCGCGCGAGAAAGCCGACGACGACCTGACCATCACCCGCGACAGCGCCGTGGTGCTGGTGGATCCCACCTCGGTGCCGTTCCTGGCGGGCTCGGAAGTCGACTTCGTCGACGACCTGATCGGCGCATCGTTCCGGGTGAACAATCCGCAGGCGACGGCGTCGTGCGGATGCGGGACCAGTTTTTCGATTTAACGACGACAATCTGAGGCCGCTCCGATCCGCGCGGCGTGAGTTGGCTTGCTAAATCGTCATCGGGCGTAAGACACGATCGAGGATTTGAATCCGCCCGTCAGGGTCGGACAAGTGAATTCACCGCCTCATGAGGGATAGCGGACTGCTCGCGGTGATCGAGCGTCGCCAAACGCATGGCCAGCTCGCGCTGACCGGGGATTGAAGGCAGAATTTGCATATTCGTCCGTTCCAGACAGCGCCACGCACGCCGTTTGCCGCCACCAAGGCCCTTCGAGACAGAATGTGATGTTCCGTGTTCGGATTCGCCCTGCGATATCGGACGAGCGCTGCAGCTTATTGGACTTGCAGCGACGGGCGTCTCTGACGCACGACGCTTATCGGGACCATCTGTTGCAGCATCCGGATGCGATTGATCTTCCGGTCGAGCACATTGAATGCGGCGGGACGTTCGTCGCCGAGATCGACGATCGGATTGCCGGGTTCGCCGTCATTCTGGCTCGCCCCGACGGATTCATGGAATTGGATGGCCTGTTTGTGGAGCCCGAAAGGAGCCGCTCGGGGGTAGGCCGGCGCTTGGTACAGGAAGCGAGGCACCGGGCGATCGAGTCCAAAGCCGAGGGCCTGATGGTTGTCGCCTCACCTGAAACCCAGGAGTTTTATCGCCGATGCGGCTTCGTGCCGACGGAAGAAGTCACGACCCGCTTCGGGACCGCGATCGCCATGACCATGCCAAAGCTGGTTCGCACCTCTCAAACATAGCAGCGCCCTCCGACACTTTCCCGCCCTGCGCCCAGAACATGGTCTTGTTCGGATCTCGTGCCAAAATCGGTGAGTCTCGCTTAATTGCCTGACTCGCTAACCATACTTGACGGTGGTGCTCTGCCCCACCTCGATGAGATAACCGTCAGGATCGCGGATGTAACAGCGCCACTCGCCGTATTTTTCCAACGGCTCGGTGATGAACTCGGCTCCTCGACTTCTCCACAACTGATAGCACGCTTGAATGTCCGCGACGCGGATATTCAGGAAACTGTTGATGTGGTTCGGATCGGGAACGCTGAGCGTGACTGTCGGCTTGTCCGGTGTCGGTCCGCCCCCGACGTTCAAAATCATCCAGATATTCGCGAATTGAAGGTAGCCGGGCGCGTTGCCGTCACCGAGGCTCAGAATGCGAGCGCCGAAAACCTTTTCGTAGTAGCGAGCCGATCGCTCAATGTCGGCGACGGTGAGAAATTGCGCGATGCTGATCCCTTCCTCCGGAGGCATCGCATAACTCTGTTGCTCGACTTGCACGCCGTTCATTGCGAGTTCCTTTTCCGATGCGGAGCCCCGCCAGGATTAGACACCCCAAATCCGTCGTACGAAACCCAATTCCATCGCCTCGCGATGGAATGGCGCGGATTCCGATGATCGCGCCCGAGGCGCGAAGCGTTCTGTGTGTCTGGTCTCCAGGCTTCTCAACGGCCGGTTCCCGCCCACAAAAATACCGGCGTTGACCAACCTCTCGGGGGACGTCCCGGCGACCCGGGGACGACGGCGATGGTGCACTTATTTTGAAAACTCTCTGCGCCCCGGCGGGAGCGATAGTTAAATGGACGTTACCGCAACCACCACGCGTTATCCGACATGCGGCTCACCCCTTCGCCCGGAATTGAACGCCGAGCAGATCCTCGAACGGCAGCACCATTGCGCCCTTGTCCTTGTCGCCGTGCCCCTGGCGCAAGACGGTCTGGTAGGTCGCCGTGGCCGCCGCGGTGACCGGCATCGGGAAATTGCCCTCGGCGGCCACCGCCGCCATGCTGACAAGATCCTTGTAGGCCTTGCCCAGCGGGTAGCCCTCATCAAACAGACGCTTGAGCATCCGCGGCACGAAATACTCCGAGGCGTAGCTGCGGCTGGTGCCCGTGGTCACGACCTCGGCGAGCTTGTCGGGATCGAGCCCCATGGCCACGGCCATCGGCAGCACCTCGGCAAGTGCGGCGATGTTGATGTCGTAGATCGTGTTGTTGATGGTCTTGGTCAGTTGACCCGAGCCGGTTGGCCCCATGTGCAGAATGTTGCTGCCGAAACGCGCGAGCAGCGGCAGCACGGCCGCGAACGTCTCTGGAGCCCCTCCGCACATGATGGTGAGCGTGCCGGCCGCCGCTCCTGCCGGCGCGCCGGACACGGGCGCATCGATGAATGTTTTGCCCTGCGCGGCCAGGGCGCGATCGATTTCGAGCGTCTTTGCATGCGCAATGGTGCTGAGGTCCACCACCACGGCCCCGTCGGCCAGCCCCGCAGCAACGCCGTCCGCGCCGAACAGCACAGACTCCACGACGTCTCCGTCCGGCAGGCAGAGGAACAGCACCTCCGCGCCCGCAATCTTGCTGCGGTCTGGAGTCGCCACGAGCCCCGGCGCGACAAGCCCGTCAAGCCGTGCGGGGTCGGCATCAAACGCGACGATTTTCTGGGAGTCCGCTTCGCCCTTGTTGGCGAGATGGAGAACCATCGAGCGGCCCATGGCGCCAAGGCCGATGAAAGCGATGTGTTTCATGACAACATTCTCCATTCGTTTGGCTGGATCACCGGATCCGGGAACGGTGTCGCTTGGCTCGGCCAGGAGCACAACAGTCATGTTTTGCAACCCGGCCATTCAGCGGTCAGCGAAAATGGCATCTATTGGGATGATGTATAAGAGTTGCTTCGCGTGGCATCCCGGTACAGGAGCGGCGCCGAACTTTTGGACTCGAACTTTAGGACCAGAGCAAAATGGATCGGCAGAACTGGCAGCTCAACAGCGAGACGGTCATCGTTGTCGACGTTTCAATCGAGAGGCTCTGGGCTGCACTGACAGACCCTGAAGATGCGCGTCGATGTTTCATGGGTGCGCGCGTGAGCGTCGGCAACGTCGGCGAGGCTTATCGCCTCGAACGAGATGACGGCTGGGGCGTCGCCGGTGTCGTGCTGGCAAAGGATGCTCCGCACAGATTGCGCGTGACCTGGGGACTCAAGACCCCGCCCGGCGTCGCAATGCCGAACTGCGAGGTGGAGTACGTCATCGAATCCGCCACCGCCCCGCACAAGACCCCGCAGCTTCAACTGAGCATCCGTGAGTATGTCGATGGACCGGTGCCGCCACCGCTGGCACAGGCAAGCCGCACGGGCTGGGCCATGATTGCGCGGAGTATCAAGGCGAATCTTGCCTGAGGCTTGACGCCTGGCTCGGATCAAGGTCTTTCGCGCGCCGCATCGTCGGCGCGCATCGCTCAATCCGGTCCCTGCGCCGGCCTAGGCCGCCTTATCCTTCACCACCTCGAACTTCTCGAGGATCTGAATGCGGATCTCCTCCGCGACCGGGCCTTGGGCCCGCCGCAAGAGATTCCAGAGCCGGATGAGTTCCTGTTGTCGGGCTTTATCCATGGAGGCACCTCCGACTCGGACAATGAACGAAACGAGAACAACAATCAAGGCACTCGAGGCGGGATCAACCCTTTTGCTGGGTTCGATCAGATTTCAACGCGCCCGCAACCACTCCGGTCTTTGTCCGACCAAGAAACCGGAAAACAAGGAATTGCCGCCAAGGTGCAGGAAACACTCTCCGTCGTCGTCAATCGTGTGCCCGCTCTGAAAACCACCTTTCCTCACCCGCACGACAGTGGCAGCCTGCCCCGGCCCATGCACGACAGGCCGGCCGCCGCCACGTCATCGTCGCGCGCCACCAAGCCTGCCCCTCGCAAGAAACGGGCCCGATCAGGCAAGACCACGTTCGCTCGCCGCCTCGGCTTCGGCGTGCGCTGGGCGAGAGGAAAATTGGCCGCGGCGCCAGTGGCGGTTCGGATCTCTCTCGTCGTGGTGACGATCCTCGCGGTCGCCCCGCTTGCAAACCTCGCCTATCAGGTCATCCGCAAGCCGACCGAGCTGTTCTTTTTCGTCGGCCGCGCGCTCGACAAGGAGCCGGCCGACACCTGGCGGGAGTATGGAGCGCTGTTCCGCGAATATTCCACCGACGCGGTCGCGCCCGAACTGCTGGCGGCGCTGGCGCAGACAGAGAGCAGCGGCAATCCGGTGGCGCGCACCTATTGGCGCTGGCAGCTGACCTGGAATCCGCTCGCGGTGTACAAGCCCGCCTCGAGCGCGGTCGGTCTCTATCAAACGACCAATCCGGCTTACGCCGAGGCGACACGCTATTGCATCCGCCAACACGCCGTCGTCGACACCGGCTGCTGGTTCAACAGCTTCTACATCCGCGCCGTGCCAAGCCATGCCATCGAGCTCGCGGCGATCTACCTGGACCGCCAGGTCGCCGGTGTTCTCGCCGCCACGCCGGTCAGAAAGCTGAGCCCGCAGCAGAAGCAGGATCTCGCCGCAGTCATCCATCTGTGCGGCGCAGGCCCCGCCCGCGCCTTCGTGCGCCGCGGCTTCAAGGTGATGGCTGACCGCTGCGGCGATCACCTCGTCGCGGCCTATCTCGCCAGGGTCAATGCGATGAAGCGGCAGTTCGTGCGCCTTGCGGCCAGCGATCCGGATTAGGCGAAAACCCCCAGTGCCCAACCGCGAACGACGGTGTCGGTGCTCGCGGATAACGCGCCACATACCGGATTTGCGACAAAATCGCGCAGGCCTGCGATGATGCAACCTCTCCCATTTGGGAGATGAATTCCGCGTTGCCGGCCGCGACTGAGTCCGCTCCATTGTGGCGTTTCAGCACTAGCGAAATTGTTTCGATGTGCAATTCTTCATGATGTTTTGTGTCATGGACTTGGAGGTAGAGATTTTCTCATGGCGGCAGCGCGGGGGCTTTATCGATTTCAACTCGGGGCCGCGGCGTTATGCGTTGCAGGGCTCGTTCTCGCATCCGCTGAAACAGCGCGCGCGCAATCGATCCAGGACGTCCAGCAGGAGGTCGTCAACAACGTCACTCGAACCGTCCTGCAGAACGTTCGCGATCAGGTTCAGCGGCGCCGGGGGCGGAAGTCCGCGGGGGTGATGCGCTTCTCCGGCAGCGAGGCATCCATCCTGGACTACAACAACCCTTTCGCCAGCATCGCCACGGGCGCCCCCATCGGCGATCCCATGAGCGCCCTCGCCTATAACAAGATCCCGACCAAGGTGCCGACGCTCGAGACGATCGCGCCATCGTATCTGTTCGGCGTCAACGTGATCGGGACTGGCGACGCCTCCCAAGCAGGAGGCGTCACGACGACGTCGGCGGCCGCCGCCGGCGCTTTCGATGTGACCCGGATCGGCATCTTTACGGAATCCGACGCCTTGACCGTCGTCGGCACGGGCACCGGTGTCTGGTCGAGCCTGCCGGGCATCGACGCCACGGCAACGGCCGCCTCGGGCACGATCGCCTATACCAACGGTGGTTTTTCAACCGACTTCACGGTGACGGGGACCTGGTCAAGCGTTGTTCTGAAAGCGCTCGGCATCGTGCTGCCCGCAAACAGCACGGCCGTCAGCTACGCGCCAAACGTCCAGTACAAATTCGACCTCGGCAATAACTGGTACATCGAGCCGACCGTGGGCGTGACCTACACCGAGAGCTATACCGCCAATTTCGACAGCAAGATCGGCGACAGCACCGAGGTTCACGGCGGCGCCCGTTTTGGAACGGAATGGATGTGGGGGGACTGGAAGGTTCAGCCCTCGGTAACGAGCATCCTGTTCACGGTGGTCGATCAAAACTCCATCTTCGACCAGTTCAACCAGCTTGCTCCCAACAACAACACCAGCACCAAGGGCCTGTTGGGAGGCCGCGGCTCCGGCAAGCTCAATTTCGTCTGGAACTCCAATTTCTCGAGCTACATCGAAGCGCACGGGTCCAGCATCGGAGGCGCGAAGGCCTATGGCGGGTCCGGCGGCCTGCGCTGGACATTTTGATCAGCAGGCTTGCTGATATGTCTCACCGTCGTTTCGGCCGCTGGACGTGGGCGAGGATATCTGCTGCTTCCTTGCTCCCGGCCTGCGCAGCCTTTCCGAGCCATCTCTTCGCTTCGGCGATGTCCCTGCGGCCGCCGATGCCGTTGGCCTGACATCGCGCCAGATTGACCATCGCAGCCGGGTCCCCCAGGGCCGCACTCTTCTCGTAGAAGGCACGGGCCTGCTTCGCGTCCCCGGCGACAGCCAATCCTTTCTCGGCAAACTCCCCCATCTTGTTGATGGCGCCGGGATCATCGAGGTCGGCAGCCTGCCGGAACAAGGCGTGCGCCTTGGCGAGATCCCTGGCACCGCCGAGGCCGCGTTCGTTCTGGATCGCCAAGCGGACGATGGCCGGGGCGAACTTCGTCTTCGCCGCGATCTCATAGTAGAACCGCGCGAGAGCCGGATCCCGGCCGACACCGGTGCCTTCGTCATACATGACGCCAAGCGCGTAGAGCGCGCGCGTATTGCCGAGCTCGAACGCCTTCTTGTAGCTCACCAGCGCGGACGCATAATCACGCACCGCGAACTGCGCGCGTCCGAGCTGATAGGGGAACCGGTCGACAGCCGGAAAGCGCCTGACGGCGTCGGCGCACGCCGTAATGGCGTCGACCGTCTTGGTCTTCTCGACGGCGATGCTTCTGGCGTTTGGAGCCTGCGCGGGATCCGGCGCGGCCGTGAGCTCATCGCAGGGCTGCGCCACCGACGGATCGGACAGATCGACCTGCTTGACGGCGTTGAGAAAGATCCTGTCCCTGGACAACTGGCCGTACATGTAAGGCGTTTGTTTCTGCTGCGTCGAACTCCTCACCTCGTCCCGCACCTTGCGGAACAGGAAGTTGATTTCGAGATCGGGTTCGGCCAGGTATTTCACGATCGCCGCGGCAAACGGGCTGTTGCGGCTGCCGGCCTCGGATGTCTTGCCGTCGGATATCTTGTCCACGGAGATCTTGCCGGGTTCGGCGGCAAAGAACACCAGCACGTTCCTGAACGCCTCGGATGAGCCGGATGCACCATCCGGGTCGGCGAGATCCTGCCGGTCCAGCCCGGCTGCGAACGGATTTCCACGCAACGCGTCGAGGAAAACCAGCCCAAGCTTGCGCGCCTTCGCCACGCTCGACCACACCGCGCGAAGCGGTACCGCCTCGGTTGAAAATGCCGACGAGGTCGCAAGTCTGGCATCGGTGGGGATCAGATATCCGTCGACGCCAGCGTTGATGCTGTAGCCGGCGAAATAGACTATCGCGATGTCGGCCTTGGCGGATGCCTCGGAAAAATCATGCAGCGCCTGGCGCAGATCGTCGCCGGTGGCGTCACGCCGCAGAATGACGTCGAAGCCAAGTCCGGTCAGCGCGGCGGCGATATCTTCGGCATCATGGACAGGCGTGGCAAGGCCGGGCGCATGGCTGTAATTCGCATTGCCGATGACCAGCGCCGCACGATTGTCGGACGCATCAGCGCAGGTGGTGACGATCAACTGGAGGACGACAGCGAGTGCAAGCACAACAAACCGCAAGGCGAAGTCCCCTTGTCAGTTGATTGCGCGTGAAGGATACCGCGCCACCCAGTCCCGATAGGTCAAAAACGCGAGTCCCAACCGACCATAGTCCACCTGCAAATAGCCGCTGTCGGCCTGCGACACAGCCGCCGGCCTGCGTTTCGCAACCTCCTGAGCCATGACGCCCACATAGAGGCTGGAGTCGCCGATGTACCTGTAGCGGTACAGGTGAAGCCCGCCGGTTGTGCGCCCCAGCAGCACGATGTCCCGCTTGAGACGCCGATCCGAAGGTATTCTGACATTGCTGGCCGCATTGGCGGCAGCCGCCGCAGCAGCTTCAGCCGCTTTCTTCGCGGCGTGCGCCGCCGCTCTGTCCGCCGCGCCCGATGCGGCGCGGCTGGCTGCAGTGGACGCAGCCCTGCCCGCCGCGTTCGAGGCCGCAGAGGAAGCCGCGCGACTGGCTGCGCTTGACGCCGCGTTGCCGGCTGCATGAGCTGCCGCCCGGCTTGCCGCATGCGACGCGGCCGCGGCGGCGGCCTGGCTGGCCGCATTCGCGGCCGACATTGCTGCTGCCTGGCTCGCTGCGGAGACCGCGTTGCTCACGGAAGTGTTGACGACATTGCCGACAACGTTGCTCACCACATTGCCGACGATGTTGCCGACATGCTGATTGACGCGTTCGACCGTCTTGCGATACGCGCGATTGCGCTCGATTTCCTGGGCTGAACGGGTATAGGCCGACACGAGGTATCCGCGCCGGCGCGCGTCCCGCACGGCATCGGCCATGCATCGGCCGCGATTGCGCTCCCGACTTTCCAGGATCCGGCAACGCTGAAATTGAAGCTGGGCGTAGTCGGGATACTTGCCGACCGCTTTGGCGCAGGCGGCGGCGTCGCCGCTAAAGCAGCCGTTGACGTCCTCATCCTGCGCCGTGCGCAGCATCAGCTCCGTGGGATCGACCCGCCGGAGCGCCATATCGCTGCCGGGCGGCAGGCGGTGATGGCGCATGCTGGGATATTTTTCCGCGAAACGTCCGACCACCTTCTGATCCGGAGAGTCCCTGAGCACCGCCCAGACCTTCTCGATGGAGTCCGAATTGCTCGTCGTGGCGTCAGGCGAAGCCGTGTCGAGCTGATAGGCCGAAGCCGGCGGCTTGGGCAGATCGATCGCCTTGGATGCCGCCTCACGCGTGCCTGGCGAACGCTCGAGCGAGGCCAGCACCGTGCGTGCTTGCTCGACATGGTCGCCGCGGGGATAAAGATCCAGAAATGCGCGATAGGCCACGGCGGAACGTTGCTGCTCGACGAGCGTCCACGCGAATTTTTCAGCGCCCTGAAGTTGCACAATCCGATCACCGGCTTCAGCCGCGTGGGGGCTTGAGGGGAATTGCTCCTGGAAACGACGTAGCGTGGCGATCTCGTTGGTCGAGCGGACGAACGTCCAGGCCACCCTCTCCGCATCGGCCTCGGCGGCGGCCGCGGCGACCGCCGCATCCCCCTTGAGATAGACCTCGTCGTTGGAGAGCGTGCCGTAGATCGCCGGCTGCTGCGTCCCGGTTTCGGCCACGACATCGTCGTGAACCATGCGAAAGAGATAATTGATCTCCAGGCCTGGGGTCTCGACATGGCGCACCAGCGAACCTGAATACGGACTGTTGCGCCCGGTGCCATCATTGGCCGTGGTGCCAGCGGCGGCGGAAAACGCAACCAGTACATTGTCGTTGACATCGACCGGCGCCAGGCCGCGCGAAGCCGCGGTCGCCATGGTGTCGCTCGCCGCTGGCGCAGACCCGGCCGGATCAGCGCGGGCGGCGGTCACCTCCCGGGCAGTCTTCGAAGACCCCTTCGCGCCTTGCTTGGCGTCGGCAACCGATCGTCGCGCGGCCAGCTTGGCCGCAGCGAACGGGTCGTTGCGGCAGGCGTCGAGGATCACCAGGCCGATCACTTTCGGAAGCAGGGAGATATCGATCAGCGTTTCGAGATTGATCCCCTCGGCGTACACGTCGACCGCGGACTTGATCTCGGCATCCACCGGAATCAGCCAATTCCTGCCGTCGATCTCGACACCATGACCGGCGAAAAACAGCACGGCCTTGTCGGCCGTCTTTGCCGCGTTGCCGAAATCGATCAGGGCGAGACGGAAGGCGTTGTAGTCGAGATCGGTGAGATGCTTGACGGAGAATCCAAGCCTTGTCAGGGACGCCGCCATATCTGCCGCGTCGTTGACGGGATTGGGCAGCTGGACGACCTTGCGGTAGGCACTGTTGCCGATGACCAGCGCGATCTTGTCCCCTGCCCAGGCCGGACACGCAGCCGTCAGCGTCAGCAGCATCGCGCCGAGGGCCCTCGCGCGCAGCGGTTTCTCAAGACGTCGGAAGATCTGACGCGTCCTGCGGATGAGTTCTCCGCCGACCTTCCGCAACAGTCGAACAGCTTCCGGCATTTCTGACTAAACTCGAATAATTTCAACGGGATACCCGTGCGCAGCGCATGCCGAGCAAAGTCCACCTTTGATTGGTCTCTTGGGCGCAAAGATGGTTCAAGCCTGGACCATTGCGCGCGAAGATGTCGCAGGCCGGGTCAGAGGCCGTCGTAGACGCTCTTGATCCCGGCATGGTCGCCCAGGACATTGTATCCGCGCAATCCTCCGCAAGCACGAGGATGGTGCACTTTTCGGTTCACCGGTCATCTCCCAAATGGGAATGACCGTATCGCAGCTTTTTGACGATCCGCGCTCCCGCGCTAGCCGTTACGCACCCTGACACTCTCCGCGAGATTGCCGCGGAACATGTGCTGGCCGAGATGGCCGAGATCGGAGCGCAGATCTGCATGGACCTTGCCGCCGATATCGCGCCAGCGGCGGCAGAAGGCGTAATCTTCCGACAGGTAGCGCTTGGTGTCCGGGTCGACCATGCAATCGAAGAACAGCCAGTAGAACGGCGTCTCCGGATTATCCGGCGGTCCATCGGGCACATAGTTCAACTGCGGATAGTGCGCCATGAGTTTGGTGAAGACCTGGCGCCTGATTGCCATGAAGCCGGTCGGCGCCTCGGCCACTTCGACGAAATCGTCCGGCGTCACGAAATCAGCGAGTGGTCGCTCGCCATGGCCAACGAGATTGATCGGGTAATCCGTGTAGAGCGTTTCGAAGTCGTCTTTCGTGGTCCCTGCAGGCACGCCCTGAGGAGGCCAGTTGAAGCGCTTGATGGGATAGACGCCGGCCGCCACATCGTGATCGGACAGCAGCAGGCGGATCGCGGCCGCCGGACTGAATGCCAGATCGGAATCGATCCAGAACAGGTGCGTGTACTGCTGGTTCATCAGGAAGAATTTGACGATCTCATTGCGCCCCCGCGTGACCAGGCTTTCGGCACGCATGTGCAGGCTCGACCGCAACCCAAGGCGGATCGCCTCGTGGGTGAGCTCGAACATGCTGGTGACGTAGCTCATCGAAACCGCCGAAACGTAACACGGCGTGGCCCAGAGCACGTTCATGGATCGCAGGGAATCGATGGGAAGCATGGGAACCTGATCTGCTTGGCTGGTCGTGGCTTGACGAATCGTAGGGCCGGTTAGCCAGCGGGTCCGCGCGAAGCGCGGCCCGATGACAGCCTCCGCGTAACCCGCCATCGCACGCAGACTCGGAAACGTGCGCCGGAGGATTACGCTTCGCCAATCCGCCCTACACGCTGCGCGCTCTGCAGTTGGATACGGATTGGGTTTCACCCGCGGTCATGCATGGTCGCTTCATTGAGCATCAGCGTGGCGATCCAGGCGAGCGCGCCCAGCAGCGCCATGCCGGTGAGCATTCCAAGCAGGAAGGTCATTGTCACTCATCCGCCCTCACCCGGCAATCCGCAACGCCGTCACCGCGACACAGGCATTGCCGACGGGAATCAGCACCACCTGCGCACCGTTCGGCAGCGTGATCGTCGCCAGGTCGCCAAGCACACCGTTCTGGCCGTTGAGCTTGGCGAGTTCGGCGGCGACAGCCGGACAAGTGTCTGCACTCGGCGTCACCCGCACCAGGTTGCCTTCACAGGCCGATCCGACAGGGGCCGCGAACACCACGCCGGCAGCGCGCTGTGCGTTTGGCGCATTCTGCGCCGGACCGAGCGCAACCAGCGACTGCACCGAATGCGCGTTGCCGGCCTTGGCATCCCACTGGGACTGGGCCGTGTAGGTCGAATTGGTCGCAAGGCCGCGACCGAGCGTGCCGAACAGATTGGCGCAGGTTGCGATGTTGCCCTGGCGGGCATGTTCGTCAAACACCGTCGGCTGCTGCGCTGCCGCGGGCTGCGGCTGAGCCGCGGCGGCATTGCCCGGCTGCCCTTGTCCCTGTCCTTGCGCCTGCGGCTTCGGCTGCGGTTTCGCGGCCACCGGCTTCCGGGCGGGTGGCGCGGCATAGGTCGGCTGCAACTGCGTCGGCTGGCTCTGCTGCGCATAACCGACCACGCCGGCACCGAAAGCGGCCACGACAAGAGCGACGACCACCGATGACAATATCAAAACGAATGTGCGGTTCACCTGCATCGACGCGACGTCCTTCTGTTCATTTCAACTTCGACAACGCACCGGACAATCCGTCCAGCGGCGCCTCCAACGTGATCAACCCGGCTTCCGGAAGGTGGTACGACACCACGCACGGCGTCCCCGTGTGGATGTGCCGTCTGAGCATGTCGCCGATGGCAATGGTCGCGAAGCAGAAGCCGGCGTCGCAACGATCGGTCTGGGCCATGATCCGATCCGGCTTCGCGCCCATCGCGAGTTCGATGGGTTGCCCGACTCCGATGGCCGCGGGAACGCGCATCACCATCAGCGGCTTGCCCTCGGCGGTGGCGACCAGCGACCAGTTGAAGGCGACCACCCCCTGCCCGTTGATGATGGTCTGCGTGATGTTGCAGACGCGGCGCCTGGACTTGAGGCTCTCGTCGCAGATCAGAGTCCAGTTCAGAAACGGCTGGATCATCCGTCGGAATTCGCCGAGGGTCTCGCCCGGTGGAACCGCCACATCGGACGGCTTCACCATATAGCTCGACGACGGCGCAGGCTGCGCGGCGGCGCTTGCCGCCCCGCAGACACTCATCGCCAGAACCAGACATGACAGTCGTCTTGCCAGTCGCCTTGCCAAGATCCCGATCAGTTGAGCGTAATGCTCAAGCCTCCGCCCACGCCCCAGTCGCCCCCGGCCGTGGTCGCCGCCGCGTTGGTGCGGAAGCGACCGTTCTCACTGGTGTAGCCCATGCCGAACGAGAGCGCGGTCTCGCCGCGCCAGACGCCACCGCCGACCGATCCGCTGATCTTGCCGGGCCGGTCGTCATAGCGCAGCGAAGCCGCGGCCATGCCGATGGCGGCGCTGCGCCAGGCCTCCTGCCGCGCCTGCATGATCTGACCGTTCAGGCTGCCGAATGCGGCGTTGAGCTGGTTGACGTTCACCGCATCAGTGCCGTTCACGCCCGCCGCCACGTTGCTGATGTTCACCGGCCCGCCATTGCCGCTGTTCAGCGTAATCTTGTTGACGGTCTGGCCGGAACTGTTGGTGTCGTAGTGGATCGTGTTGTTCGCCAGCGCCTGCAACTGGCTGACATTGACAGCGTCGGTCGCCGACGAGCCCGCGGCAACGTTGGTCACGCGGCGTTCGGCGCCCGCCGAGCCGACCGACACCTCACCCGTGGCCGTGCCGGCAACAGCCTGCCCCACGACAGGCGTATAGGCCGCGTCGCTGAGGTTCGCGGTGGTGGTTGAATTCGCACCGAGCGCCAGCGAGTTCGCCGCCGTGGCCTTGGCGCCGGCGCCGATCGCCACCGAGTTGTCGCCGGACGCGGCGGATCCGTTGCCCATCGAAATCGCATTGGCACCGCTGGCGACCGACTGCGGGCCGATCGCGACACTCTCCGCGCCGGTCGCGGAGGAATCCGCCGCCGTCGAGTTGGCGTGGAAATACTTGATGCCGCCGCTGCCGGTGGTGATGTTGCTCACCGTGGTGTAGAGCGCATCGAGCGAGGTGTTGGTGGCATAGAGTTGCGAGCCATTGATGGCATCGGTCGAGGTCGCGCTGATCTGGCCCGCGGCCACGTTGGTGATGGTGCGCTCGTTGCCCGCGCTGCCGACGCTGACCGTCGATGTTGGCGCGGTGCCGGCGAAGCTGTAGGTGGTGCCGCCGATGGTGGTACTGGCGGTCTTGACCACTGTCGAGGTGGTGGAGTTGGCGCCGAGCGCCACGTCGCCCGCCTGAGCCGTGGCTTTCGCGCCGGCACCGAGTGCGACACCGGTGGACGTGCTGGTGACGGCCCCCGCGCCGAACGACAGCGACTGCAGGCCGTTGGCCTGCGCGTTGGTGCCGAACGCGATCGAATCCGCRAAGCTGACCACCGARTTCTGGCCGATGGCGATGCCGCCGGGSGCGGTCTGCTGCACGATCGCRCCATTGCCCATGCCRATGCCGTTGTCACCGTTGACCACGGTCTGCGGCCCKATGGCGACRGAATTRTTGCCGACCGCGAGCGAGTCCGCSAGCGTSGAGTTGGCGTGGAAATACTTGGTCGTCGTGGTCGCGAACGAGGTGAGCGCACCGGTGAGCTGCCGGATGGTGACCGCATCGCTGGACTGGGTGCCGTCGGCCACATTGGTGATCTGGCGATAGCTGGTGGCATTGCCGACCGACACCGCGCCGAGCAGCGCGAGATCSGTGGTGTTGTAGGGAATGACGGTGCCRCCGATGGTGCCGGAGGCCGGCGCGACCGCGCGGTTGGASAYCGAGCCSGAGCCGATGGCGACGCCGTCGGCSACSGTCRCMKRSGTGTTMWAGCCCAGCGCCGTCGCMCCCGCSGCGGTKGCGGARGCGGCGACGCCGGCSGCCATSGAATTAACRCCGGTYGCGCCATTGTTGGCGTAGTTGGCCTGCTGGGTGCCGCCGTCATTGACATCATAATAATGTGTGAGGCCGTTGGTGACGGTGGTCGAGAGGCTGTCGATCGCCTGCGTCGCGGCCCAGAGCTGMGARCCGTTGATCGCATCGGTCGARCTGTTRCTGATCCGCCCCGCGGCGACATTGGTGATGGTGCGCTCGGCGCCAACGGCGCCGACGCTCACCGTCGAGAGCGGGTTGGTGCCGGCGAAGCTGTAGGTGGTGGTGCCGATCACGACRCTGSCGGTGCCGACGGCSGTGGTSGTCTGGCTGCCGGACCCCAGCGCCACGTCATTGGCGTTCGCGGCGGTGGCGCCGTTGCCGATGGAGACCGAGCCCGTCCCCGTCGCGGTCGAGACGGGACCGATCGCGACGGAGTTCGTGCCCGTCGCTGACGAATCCGTCAGCGTCGAGTTGGCGTGGAAATACTTGATGCCGCCGCCGGTGTTGATGTTGTTGACGGTGGTGGCGATGCTATCCACGGCGGAGTTGGTGGCGAAGAGCTGCGAGCCGTTGACCGCGTCGGTCGAGTTGTTGCTGAGCCGACCCGCGGCCACATTCGTTATCGTGCGCTCGGCGCCAACGGCACCGACGCTCACCGTCGAGAGCGGGTTGGTGCCGGCAAAGCTGTAGGTGTTGCCGCCGATCACAGCGCTCGCCGTGCCGACAGCCGTCGTTGTCTGGCTGCCAGCGCCGAGCGCCACATCGTTGGCGTCGGCCGCGGTGGCGCCGTTGCCGATCGACACCGAGCCGGCGCCGGTTGCGGTGGACGCCGGGCCGATGGCGACGGAGTTCACGCCCGTGGGCACGGAATCCGCCAGCGTCGAATTGGCGTGAAAATACTTGATGCCGCCGCCGGTGTTGATGTTGTTGACGGTGGTTCCCAGCGCATCGACAGCCTGATTGGTCGCGAAGAGCTGCGAGCCGTTAATCGCATCCGTCGAGGACCCGCTGATCCGTCCCGCGGCGACGTTGGTGATGGTGCGCTCGGCGCCGACAGCGCCGACACTCACCGTCGAGGTCGGGTTGATGCCGACGAAGTTGTAGGTGGTGCCGTTGATCACCGTGCTCGGCGTGCCGACGGCTGTCGCGGTCACCGAGCCCGAGCCCAGGGCCACATCGCCGGAACTCGCTGCCGCCGTTGCGCCATTGCCCAGCGCGACATTGCCCACAAAACCGGCGGCGCCCGCGGTGGAGCCGTTGCCCAGCGCCACGGAGCCCTGCCCGATCGCCTTGTTGTTGTTGCCGATCGCGACAGCGCCGGCGGCCTGATTGGCGGCGGTGGCGCTGGCCGTGCCGTCACTGTTGGCGATGTTGTTCGCGCCGCCGGTGAAGGCGCCGGTGCCGCTGGCATAGCTGGGATCGCCGATCGCCACGGCGCCATTGCCGTAGGCGGTGTTGTTCGCGCCGATGGCGACGGCCTGGCCGCCAGTGGCCACCGCACTGGTGCCCATGGCCACCGCATTGGCGGAACTGGCCGCGGCACCGTTGCCGATGGCGATGGCGCTCGTCGCCGACGCATTGGCGCCGATGCCAAGTGCGGTACTGGTGACTCCGCTGGCGCTGGCGCTGACGCCGGCAGCAAGAGAATTGTCTCCTGTCGCTTTCGCTCCGGACCCGAATGAGGAGGCGTTTTGGCCGCTGGCAACGGCCGTGTTGCCAACGGCTGTGCTGGCCGCGGCATTGGCAACGGAGCTGGTGCCTATGGCGAGGGCAGATTGAGCGCTGGCAGCGGACTGGATGCCAACCGCAATGGCATTGTCTGCCGTCGCCCGGGCACCCGCGGTTGTGGTGTTTCCGGAACCAAGCGCGATGGAATTGCTCCCGGTGGCCCCGCTCCCGACGCCGGTGGCGATCGAATAGGTGCCGGCCGAGTTCGCGTTGTTGCCGAGGGCGATGCCGCCGGTCGCAGCGGTGGTGACGATTGCGCCCGATCCGATTGCAACCGCACCGCCGGTGCCCAACGCCTGCGCCAGGTTGCCGAAGGCGGCCCCGAAATCCCCTGATGCGCTGGCCGAACGGCCAACGGCCGTAGCGCTTGCGCCTGATGCATTCGCCTGAAAACCAACCGCCGTGGCCTGCGTGCCAGTCGCGTTGGCGGTATAGCCCATCGCGATGGCCCCCTGGGTGGTGGCATTCGCTCCATTTCCGATCGCTGTGCTCTGGTCCGCTGTCGCATTGGCTGATGTGCCGAAGGCGCTGGCTCCGATTCCAGTTGCGAGCGCGCTCGAGCCGATGCCGGTCGACCACGCCCCGGTGGCGTTCGCACCGGTGCCGATCGCAACGGACTCGAAGGTAAAGCCGCTCGGCGCGGTCCCGCTTGCATTGGCATTCACGCCGATGGCAATCGGAGAGCCGCCGCCGGTTCCGGCGTTGGCCTTGGCCCCGACCCCGATGGCAGTGCCCGAACCGTTTGAAGATGACGCGTTGGAGGACAATCCAATCGCGATCGAAGCGCCACCGGAGGCGCTGGCCGTCGAACCAAGAGCGACAGAGTTGGCGCCACTTGCAGTGGTGTTGACACCAAAGGCTGATGCGCCGTCCGCGACGGCGTGGGCGTTCCCGCCTATGGCGAGGGCGTTGGTGCCGGTCGCATTCGCGAAGACGCCCATGCCTATCGCGTTGAGGCCATTGACAGCCATCGAATAGCCGATGGCGATCGACGCATCGCCGGTTGCGGAGTTAGCGGTCCCCAACGCGACGCCGTTGTTGCCACTCACCTTTGCGCCGGTCCCCACGGCGGTTGAGCTGGCGCCGGTGGCGGTGCTGCCACAACCGATAGCCGTGCTGTTCAACCCCGCAGACGGGGTCGTGCAGTTCGCGGTATTGGTCAGAACCCCGTTACCAATGGCAAGTTGCGCAAACGCCGCTTGCGGGGTCATGACCCCCACCACGGCAAGCAGCGCCCCGGCCGCCCCGCCGACACCCAGCGAGCCCAGTCCCAGCCGGTCACGTTTCGCGCCGAGGATGCGATGCGCGGACCGCAGCACCGCCAGCAGCCGCCGCCGCAGCGAGCGGCTGTCGGCGTCGCCACGCGCGACCCAGTTGCGGACAAAGCCCACGCGACGACGCACGATTACCGGGACCGACGGAACGATTGCAGCCATGGCGTACCCCTTTTTATTCTTGTCCAAGCACCTGGGCAGCTTCGCCAAGGGCTGCGCGGGCGCAGCACGAGATGGCGCAGGGGACGGCAGGCCGACACGGCCGCGCAGCACGCGACCGTCAGCGAGTTCCAGCCAACGATATCTGAGTTGAATGAATGCGATTTGCTGATCGACCCGATCAGCGCCCGCTCCAACTGCCCCATCACAACAACCCCGAGTCATGATGCTGCAAGATGATAGACACAAATTCGCCAGCGTCACCCAGCAAGCCGTCCAAACAGCAGGCACAATGTCTCACAAGTTGAAGGAATTGCGCGATACACCATCACGCAAATTTCACATCGCGACTGAATTGAAATTAATCCAAAATTTATCGATGGCGCGCGCGTTCGCGCGCGTCGCGCGGAGACATGCCGAACTCGCGGCGATAGGCGCGCGCGAAGTCGGACGCCAGCTTGAAGCCGTGGCGATAGGCGATCTCCTGCACCTGTTTCTCGGCACTGCCGATGAGCTCCTCATGGGCCGCATGCAGTCGCTTGCGCAGGATGAAACGTGCCACACCACCCACGCTCTCGAACGCGCGATAGAGATTCGAACGCGAGATCCGCAGTTCCTGCGCCACGCGCTCCGGCGAGAGATCGAATTCCCCGAGGTGGGCCTCGATATAAAGACGCGCGCGCTCGAACAGCAGCGATTCGATCGACCCGCGCGCCTGCTCCAGCCGATCCGGCGACGGCTGGATGCAGGCGGCGACCAGCTCGGCGGTGGCATGCCCGGCCTGCTTCAACTCGTCGGGGGTCATGTCAACCACGCGTATTTCCAGCGTGGTCAAATAGTCGGCCAGCAGCCCGACCAGATTGCCCGAGAGAATGGTGTTGCAGGCGCGGTCGAGCTCGTCCGCCACTCCCGTGAACACACGGCGCGGCAGGCTGAGGAGCAGAATTTCACAATCGCCGGTACGGCCACGGAAATCGTCATCGAGCGACATCAGGAACATCTCGCCCGGGCGCACATGAAGCTGCCGCTCGCCGGCCTCCAGCCAGAGCTCTCCGGACCGCAGGCGGAACAGCCACCAATGCTCGATCGACGCGCCGTGCGCCGGCTCGGGCGCGCGCGCGAAGGTCTGGGCGGCAAAGTGCCCCGATGTCAGCACCATGTCGGCCATCTTGCAGGTCATGAGCTCGACGTCGAACCCGTGCGCGGCGCTGGTGCCTTGCGGAAGCCCGACATCCGTCAGCGGACTCATCCGCGTCTTCCAGACCTCGAATTGCTCGGACGGCGCATAAAGTCGCGTCGAGAAGATTTTCGGCTGCGCCGGAATCTTGTCACGGATATCCCATGGCTCGCGTGGCAGAGGCACGGGTTCCAGGAGCTTGGTGCCGGACGCCGGAATGTGATCGTCTTCTCGCATGACCTTTCAGCCGCGTTGTCATCAACAACGAACGTGGCCGCCTTTTGGACGCAGCAGTGATGTGCAGATAGGGAATGCCGATCGCCGTAGATCAACAGGCGAGACTCAGGTCGACGGCGGCGGCCGTGCCTCCCCGCGGCAAGCGCAGGCACCGTCCCGCACACAAGGACTGCTCCTGACAAGACGGATGCTGGTGGCTACGATCGTCGTTCTCATACGCGTTGTTCTTCGTACTCTCCACCCGGCTCGGGGCGCGCCCTCTCCTGTGTTGCCTGGAAATAGTCAGACTAATCTAGACGCAATCTGAACCAGAACCCAGGGAGCAACAACCCATCCGCAACGAAATCCAAGAGTCTTTCATGCAAGCGGGGATCGACTGGGGCTTCCCGGCAACGCCTCGCTAAAATTCTCTCTGTTCGCCGCGCAAGTGTGCGCGAACGAATGGCGAAGCGTGACGAGACCAAACGCCGCAACGATCATACGCAAATCGATTCACGCCATCACACAAGTCGGAATGGCTGACTTGCAGTCTTCGAGGAGCAGCAGTCGACGCGTTCACGCATGATGCAATCCATCCAATCCGAGCAAGCTTATCGTCCCACCTCGCCGAGTTCCCAAGTTGCTTTGCCTCGAATAGTTGCAGCGAAAGGCGTGCTGATGTCCCGGATTCGATGTTCGCATTGCGTGCAAAGGCAGCACGTTCGCTACAATTTTAGTAATTACCCTCAGTATTCATTGCCCTCTGTCTGGCATCTGGTGTTCCTCTTCCCGAGAACGCCCGGCGCGTCAACGCTGCGGGCTGCGAAGTGATGCAGGTCACAACCACAATGAACGGACTTAGTCCCAATGCGACGATGGCATTGATTGGACCGGGCATTCTTGCCGTCTTCGGCATCGCTTTCGTCTGCGCCTGGTCGATCGAGAAGAAGCGTCCCTATCTGCTGCTGCTCGCGCTTGCATGCGGGCTGTTCGGCTTGGGCGCCTGCTCGCAGGTCCTCGGCTGGCCCGGCGATGCCTATCTGAATGCGGTGGTGTCCGGCCTGCTGTATACGTCAGCCGTCGTGGCCGCCGCCGAGGGTGTCCTGCTCCGTGCGCGCAAGCCGTTCGGATGGCCGCTCGACCTCGCCATCGTCGCCGCGGTGACGGGTCTGCTCTGGTACTATGCCTACGTCACGCCCTTCCTCCTCGCCCGCGTCTACATCCAGAATTTCGGCTACGGCGCCATCCTGCTCATGGCCGCCCTTCGCCTGAGGCCGATCGCGAACGCGCGCCGCGTGGATCGCGCGCTGTTCTGGATCCTGCTGCTGCTCGCGCTGCATTTCTTCCCACGGACGATCCTGACCATCGGGCTGAAGGCGCCGGCCGACGCCAGATCGTTCGCCATGTCATCGTTCTGGCAAGTGCTGCAGCTCTCCCTCGCAGTGCTCGGCGCGGCTTTCGCCGTGACCATCATGGCCGCGACCGTCGCCGACATCGTCGATGACCTGCGGCACGAGCGCGATGGCGACGCTCTCACCGGCGTGCTCAACCGCCGCGGCTTCGAAAGCCGGGTGAGCCAATTACTCGCGCGCGCATCGGCGTCGCGCGTGCTGGTGCTCTGCGACCTCGACCATTTCAAGTCGGTCAACGACACTTATGGGCACGGCGCCGGCGATGACGTACTGCGGACGTTCGGCGCCATATTGCGCGATGGACTGCCTGCCGATGCCATCGCCGGACGCCTCGGCGGCGAGGAATTCGCGATCCTGCTGCCCGACATCACGATCGGCGATGCGGCCGGTGTCGCGGAACGGATCCGCACAACACTCGAGCGTGCGCGCTTTGCCACCATACCGGCGTCCCGCCGGATCACCGCCAGCTTCGGCATCGCGGAACACCGGGACGAAGAGCCGCTGCGCGATCTTACCGCGCGTGCGGACCAGCGCCTCTATGCCGCCAAGTCTCAGGGGCGAAACAGAATCGTGGCCAGCGATCCGGCCGAGACGCCCGCGCGCGACCATTCGCTCTCGCCGTCGTTTACGAGCACGGCTGGAACCGTCGCCTGGCTCAACGAACGCGAACTCAGCCTCTCCCGAAGTTCGCCGCGTCGGTAACGGAGATTCGATCAGACGCCGTCGTAAATGTCCTTGATGCCGGCATGGTCGCCCTGGAAATTGTAGTCCCTGGCAACGGCGGCTCGCAACCTTGCGACGGCATCGCGACGCACACGATATGGCCTCGGCCCTTTCATGAGACCTTGTGTCTCGGCAAGGATTGCATCGGCGAGGTTCAGCGCCTCGGACTCCGCGCTGCCTTCAATGACCGGGCCCGTCACATAAGTTCCTCCCACATTGTTTTCAGCCAGCCTGACAAACAGCGACTCGGCGAGCCACGCCGCCGCCTCATCATCGACGGCGAGGACGTAATTGCCTTGCCTGGGCCCAGCGAGGTCGAATTGCGCATGGGTCGCCTCGTGCACGATCGCCACCTGCTCGCTGCGAATGGCGCTGCCAAAACTCTCGCGTGGAAACCGGAACTGGTTGGCTTGCGGATCGTACTGGGCCGTGGCGATGTTTCCCGCGGGCAGACTTGCCCGCTGCGGAACGCCGACTTCGCAGCTGATCTTTCCCGACTCGACGGCCAATCGCACCAGTCCATAGCCCAGGCCCGTCACCCTGAGCCCGTTGAGCTCGAAAGTGATCAACGGCAGCATGGGATGGCAGAGGACCGCAATCACGGTTTGTCTGAGAACGTTGTTTGGCACCGTGCAGTCCTCCGTGCGCGATCTCCGGCCCGAAGATGGGTGCACCTTTCCGTCCACGGGTCATCTCCCAAATGGGCGTGAAAACAGGCGCCGGAATGCGCGCGTACGGTGCGTCCCGGATTTTATGACAGAAACGTAACACCGACACGCCGTTGACCTGACATGGCGCGTGTCCCCGGCAATTCAGGCACGCCGGCGGTGTCACAATCCTGCCGGCCGTCATACGCCTGAGATGTATTTGGCTAAACCTGTACAGATGCGAATCAAAAACCAGCGCAGGGAGTATCGGTCATGCGGATCCTGATCGCGACCGACGCCTGGCATCCGCAGGTCAACGGCGTGGTCCGCACGCTGACCTCGCTGGCCGCGAGCGCGTCGGCGCTGGGGGCCAAGGTCCAGTTCCTGGTCCCCGACGGGTTTCCCTCCCTGGCCGTGCCGACCTATCCGGGATTGCGGATCGCGCTCCCGAACCGGCGAGACATTGCCGCCAGGATCGAGGCGGCTGCGCCCGACGCCATTCATATCGCGACCGAAGGCCCGATCGGATGGGCCGTGCGTGCCTATTGCCGCCGCAGGAAGCTGAAATTCACGACGTCCTACACGACGCGCTTTCCCGAGTACGTCGCGGTCCGTTCCATCATCCCGGTGTCCTGGGGCTATGCGGTGCTCAGGCGCTTTCATGCGGCCGGCGCGATGACGATGGTGGCAACAAAGTCGCTCAGGAAAGAGCTGGCGTCGCGTGGCTTCGGCCGGCTCGGCACCTGGGGCCGCGGGGTCGACACCGACCTCTTCACACCCGACCATGTCGCCGCGCTTGATCTGCCGCGGCCGATCTTCATGAACGTCGGCCGCGTCGCGGTGGAAAAGAACCTCGAGGCGTTTCTCTCGTTGAAACTGCCTGGCACCAAGGTGGTGATCGGGGATGGGCCGCAGCGGGCCGAGCTCGCGCGCCGCTACCCGGCGGTAAAATTCCTTGGCGAAAAGACCGGTCGCGACCTCGCCGCGCATGTGGCCGCGGCGGACGTTTTTGTATTTCCGAGCCTGACCGACACCTTCGGCGTGGTTCAGTTGGAAGCGCTCGCCTGCGGCACCCCGGTTGCGGCCTTTCCGGTCACCGGCCCGATCGACGTGATCGCGGACCAGCCGGTCGGCGCCATCGATGCGGACCTGCAACAGGCGTGCATGCGCGCGCTCGGCATGTCGCGCGAGACATGCCGGAGTTTTGCGCTGGAGCATTCCTGGGAAAGCAGCGCCAGGCAATTCATCGGCAACCTGAGTGACCTGCGCGCCAGCTCGCCGGTGCGTTCCACCTACCGCGTCGCCAACAAGACCGCGACGGGCAACTGATCGAACCCAACACAGAGCCAAAGACACCGAGACAAGGGACACCATGTCAGAGATCGCAAAGACGAACGCGCCGAAGCAGTTGGTATTCGACACCGACATGGTCGAGCGCGCCTACGACAGATGGGCGCCCTTCTATGACCTGGTGTTCGGCTCGGTGTTCGCCAAGGGGCGGCGCGCCGCCATTCGCGCCGCGGACCGGATCGGTGGCCGGGTGCTCGAGGTCGGCGTCGGCACCGGCATCTCGCTGCCCCTGTACCTGTCTCTTATACACATGTCGGCACCGGCATCTCGCTGCCCCTGTACAGCCCCTCCTGCCGCATCTTCGGCATCGACATCTCGGCCGGCATGCTGAGCAAGGCCAAGGCAAAGGTCGCCGAACGCGGCTTGAAGAACGTCGAGGGCCTCGCCGTCATGGACGCCGAGAAGCTGAATTTTCCGGAGCGCTCGTTCGATGTCGTGGTAGCGCAGTATGTCGTGACCGCGGTGTCGAATCCCGAGGCGACGCTGGACGAGTTCGCCCGGGTTCTCAAACCCGGCGGCGAGATCATCCTGCTGAGCCGGGTCAGCGCCGACAGCGGGCTTCGCCAGGTAATCGAACACCTGCTGGCGCCGATCGTTCACCGACTGGGCTGGCGCAGCGAGTTCGCGTGGTCGCGCTACGCGGAATGGGTGAAGCGGCCGCTCGGCATGGAATTGGTCGAGCGCTCTCCTGTGCCGCCGTTCGGCCATTTCTCGCTGATCCGCTTTCGCAAGACTGAAGCAGCAAATTAGAACTTCTACAATCGACGACGCATTGCGTGCGACATTGTGTACGACACTATCATGTCGTCACACACCAGACATCGAACCCATGTAGCTAAACCCACGCTGGGCTCTAGGAGGAATTATGAATCGCTTCCTGACGGAATTGCGGAAGCAGCGCTGGGATGACCATCGCTACTACCATCACAGCCGGATCAACCAAGCTCTGCACTTTGTCAGCGCCTTCAGCTTCCTCGTCGGCTACGCCATGATCTTCGTGGACCCGGTGGCCGCTGCCTTGATCGGCTGGCTGGTCTCCATGACCACGCGGCAGGCCGGTCATCTGTTCTTCGAGCCGAAGGGCTATGATCACGTCAACCAGGCGACTCACGAGTACAAGGAAGAGATCAAGGTCGGATACAATCTGCAGCGCAAGATCGTGCTGCTGGTGATCTGGGCGCTGTCGCCGCTGGTGCTGTTCGCCGATCCCACCCTGTTCGGCATCTTCACGCCCTGGGTGACGCCGGCTGACTTCATGCGGCAGGTTGCCAAGATCTGGCTCGCTATCGGAATTGGCGGCCTCTTGTTCCGGACCGTGCAGTTGTTCTTTATCCGCGACGTCATGACCGGCCTGGTCTGGATGACCAAAATCCTGACCGACCCGTTCAGCGACCTCAAGCTGTACTACAAGGCACCGCTGTTCCTGCTGCGCGGCGAACTGATCGATCCGGGCCTGGAAAAGCACGCCTGAGATTGACGCCTGATCTATCATGATCGGCTTGGGGTGAATCGTTGCGGCAACGACAGCATGCTCCTTCTCCCCGCCCGCGGGGAGAAGGTTGGGATGAGGGGCACTTTCCTTCCGCGAAGGTGATGGCGGCGCCCCCTCACCCGCCGCGCCAGAGCGCAGCGACCTTTCCCCGCAAGCGGGGCGAGGTGAACCTCGGGCGCGGAAGCACCGCTTCAAACCAACTTCATCTCGCTAGAGCATATAGGACACTGGCGACGTGCCCATTAACATCGGCCGTCGCCTCGCCATCATCTCCTTGCGATCATCTCCCGGAGGATCTGCCGGCGGATGGTTTTGTTGGTCGTCGCGGCCGCGTGCCACCACCAGCCGGCCAGCTTCATCTTGCCGGCGGCGGCAACGAACCGGTTGGCAACCTCGGCAAAATCCGCGTCGGTGTAGTTCAGGCTGAAAATGAGACGGCCGGTGCCGACCCAGCTCAGCGCCAGCCCCTCCGCCCGCAGATAATATTGAAGCATCCAGTTGTAGCGGGACGGCTCGACATAATGCACCATCCAGATCGACGACAGGTTCGCGACCCGCACGGGAAGACCTTGCGCGGCCAGCCTGTCGTTCAACTGCTGCGCCCGCGCGTTCCAGGTGGCATCGAGCCCATCGTAAACGGCACGGAACGCCGGATCCGAGAGCCGGGTCAGGAATTCGTCCATCGCAACCATGACATAGGGATGCGAATTGAAGGTGCCGCGGGCAAAACACACGTCGACCGGGCGATCGTCCCGGAAGCGGCGCATCAGGTCCTTGCGTCCGCAGATCGCGCCGACCGGCAGGCCGCCCGCCAGGGTCTTGCCATAGGTCACCATATCGGCGCGCACGCCGAAATACTCCTGGGCGCCTCCGGGCGCGAGCCTGAAGCCGACAAACACCTCGTCGAAGATCAGCACGATGCCGCGCGCGGTGCAGACCTCGCGCAGCGCCTTGAGCCAGGCGGTGTATTCAGCGCGATCGAAGGCGCCCGTGCGCGCGCTGTCGACCAGCGCGGAATCCGCCGGCGCATTGGCGTTGGGATGCAGCGCCTGCAGCGGGTTGACCAGGACGCAGGCGATGTCGCGCCGCGTTCGCAGTACCTGCAGCGTGCGCTCGGACATCTCGGCGAGCGTGTAGGTCTCGTGCGGCGCGATCGGATTGCCGACGCCCGGCTGCACGTCGCCCCACCAGCCATGATAGGCCCCGGCGAAACGAACCAGATGCGAGCGCTTGGTATGGTAGCGCGCAAGCCGCACCGCCTGCATCACCGCCTCGGTGCCGGACATGTGGAACGAGATTTCGTCGAGCCCGGAGATGGTGCGCAGCCGCGCGACATTGTCGGCGACGACGGGATGGTAGGAGCCGAGCACCGGCCCGAGCGCGGCGGCACGCACCTGCGCCTTGGCGATGCAGTCCTTGTAGAAGTCGTTGCCGAAGACGTTGACGCCGTACGACCCGGTGAGATCGTAGAAGGTATTGCCGTCGACATCGGTCACGGTGACGCCGCTGGACGCCTGCATGAAGACGCCGGCGCCGAGGTTTTCGCGGACCAGCCGGCTGTACTGAAACGGCACCCGGTAGGACTGGGTGAACTGCAGGTCGGAGATGCCCTGCGACGCCTCCGAGGTCATCTGCCGGTTGCGGGCGAACCGTTCGCGGAAGACCTGCGAGAGCTGGAAAAAGCCGTCCCGGCGCCGGTTGGCCACCTCGGGCGGCGCCCCGTCGGACCGAAAGAAATCCTCGTCGCCGAATTCATAGAACGGGATCAGTCGCGCGACGCGGCGCGACATTTTCGAGTGTCCGGTCAGCGAGCGATGCTTGGCGCGGGAGAGCATGATCCGCGCTCTCAGTTTAACGAAGGCCGGGGCCGCGAGAACGACCGCGATCGCCGTGCCGGACAGAATCATCGTGTGCGAATCCATGGCAAACAGCGCTACCCAGCGCCGCTAACAGAATCATGACAATGCGCAGCCTTATCTCCAGCCTGACCCAGCAGGAGGACATCAACTTCCTGCTCACCAACCGCATCCCCCGCGCGGCCCTGACCAACTTCATGGGCTGGTTCAGCAAGATCGAACAGCCCTGGGTCCGCGACCTCTCGATCGCCTGCTGGCGGCTGTTTTCCGACCTCGATCTCAGCGAAGCCCGGAAAACCAGCTTCAAAAGCCTGCACGACTGTTTCACCCGGGAGCTTCGTCCTGGCCTGCGGCCGTTCGATCCCGATCCGTCCGTGCTGGCGAGCCCCAGCGACGGCATTGTCGGCGCCTTCGGGAGCATCGCGGACACCGAGCTGTTCCAGATCAAGGGCGCGCCCTATTCGCTCTTGGATCTCTTGGGCGACCCCGCGCTGGTGGAGACCCACCGCAACGGCCGTTTCATCACCTTGCGGCTGACGTCGAGCATGTATCACCGCTTCCACGCCCCGCAGGATGGCCGGATCGACCAGGTCACCTCGATCAGCGGCGACACCTGGAACGTCAATCCGATCGCGCTCAAGCGGGTCGAGCGGCTGTTCTGCAAGAACGAGCGCGCCGTCATTCGCATGCGCTCGAGCGCCGGCGATCCGCTGACCCTGGTGCCAGTGGCGGCGATCCTGGTCGCCAGCATCCGCCTGCACTTTCTCGATCTCGTCATCAACACGCGGCAACGCGCGCCGGCCGTCTACCCCTGCGACACAACCGTGCGCAAGGGCGAGGAGCTGGGATGGTTTGAGCATGGCTCGACCATCATCATCCTGACCTCGGATCGTTTCGCGTTCTGCGACGACATCCGGGATGGGCAACGGGTCCGCGCCGGCCAGGCGCTGATGCGCCGCGTGGAGTGAGGCGCCGTCTCAATACTGGCCGGAGGTGATGGCTCGCGCGGTCTGCTGCAGCATCTCGAACGCCCGGAAACGACGCGTGTGCGCCTGCTCTGCCGCTGCGTCAGGCCGATAGATCTCATCGATCTCGGACATCGCCGGCATCGCCTCGGTGAGGCTGCCGTAGTAGCCGGCGGCAACGGCGCCCAGCATCGCGGATCCCAGCAGCACGGGCTCGGATGACGCGGGCGTCGCGACCAGCAGCCCCGTGGTGTCGGCCAGCAGCTGGCGCACCAGCGTGCTCGCGCCGGCGCCGCCGCTGATGACGATGGTGTCGATCGGCACGCCCTTGTCGCGCAACGCGCGCACGATCTGGCGCGCGCCATAGCCGAGGCCGCAGACCCCGGCGAGATACAGCGCCATCAGGCTGCCGAGGCCGCTGTCCATACCGAGGCCGGCGATCACCGCGCGGGCATCGGGATCGGCGAACGGCGCGCGATTGCCGAGGAATTCGGGAACGACATGCAGATCGCCGATCAGCGCGACCGCCGCCGCGGCCCCGCCTCGCCGCTCGGCCTCCAGCGCCAGCCAGGTGCTGAGCCCGACATCACGTGCCCGCGCCAGCTTCGACGCCTCGATCGCCGCCGGATGCATGCGCACCAGGTGATCGATCGCCGCGCCCGCCGCCGATTGGCCGCCTTCGTTCAACCACAGGCCCGGCACCATGGCGGAGAAATACGGTCCCCACACCCCCGGCACGAACGTCGCCTCCGCGGTCGACGACATGGTGCAGGCCGATGTGCCGAACACATAGGCCATTCGCGTCAGCAGGCTCCCCGCGGCGCCGCGCGCGCCGACCGTGCCGACCCCGCCGGCATGGGCATCGATCAGCCCCGCGGCGACCGGCGTTCCCCGGGTCAATCCGAGGTCCGCGGCCGCCTCCAGCGTCAGCCCGTCGCCGAGCGGCGTGCCGCCGGCCACGATCTTCGTGCCGATGCGATGGAAGCTTTCATCAGCCAGGCCGCCGAGCCCGACCTTTTTGAAATACCCCTCGTCCCAGCGCTGCTCGTGCGCCAGATACGTCCACTTGCAGGTCACCGTGCAGACCGAACGCGCGAGGCTGCCGGTGGCCTTCCAGGTCAGGAAGTCGGCGAGATCCATGAACTGCCAGGCCGCATCGAAGGTGCGCGGCAGATGTTCGGCCAGCCACAGCAGCTTGGGCGTTTCCATCTCCGGCGAAATCGCGCCGCCCACATAGGCGAGGACGGCGTCTGGGGTGCCGTTGATCCGGCGCGCCTGCTCCACAGCCCGATGATCCATCCAGACGATGATGTTGCGCGCGGGATCGCCGGAGGGGCCGACCGGCAACGGCTGGCCGCCCGGCCCCAGCACCACAAGCGAGCATGTCGCATCAAAGCCGATGCCGGCGATGGATTCACGGGGAACGCCGGCGCGACGCACGGCCTCCTGCACGCAGCCGCACACCGCGCGCCAGATATCGTCGCTCGACTGCTCGACAATTCCGCCGCTGTCCTGCCAGAGCGTGATGTCGGCCCTGGCGACGCCGAGCAGTGTGCCGGTCACGTCGAACACACCGGCGCGCGCGCTGCCGGTGCCGACATCGATGCCGAGGAAATGCCTTGCCGCCATCGCGACACCCGCTCTCTACAAATCGTTGCTCTGTGGCAGGATGACCAGATCGCGGATGGTGACATTGCGCGGCCGCGTCAGCATGAACAGCACCGCTTCGGCCACCTCGCCGGGCTGCATCAGCCCGCCGGCGGCCAGTTCCTCGTCGAGCTTGGCCTTGGGCCAGTCCTTGATCAGGGCGGTGACCACGGGGCCCGGCGCCACGGCGCCGACCCGCAATCCGTGCTTGGCGACCTGCCGCCGCACTGTGTGAACGAAGGCCTGCACCGCGTGCTTGGACGCGGTGTAGATCGGCTCCCAGACCACGGGCACAAGGCCCGCGATCGAACTGGTGACGATGATATCGCCGGTCTTGCGGCCCACCATGTGCGGCAGCACCGCATGCACCGAGCGGAACATGGCGTTGATGTTGAGGTTGAGCATGCGGTCCCAGGCATCGGGATCGCCGCCCAGAATCTCGCCGCCGATGTAGGAGCCGGCATTGGCATGGAAGATGTCGAGGTGGCCCGCGAGCTCCAGGATTCCCGGCATCATCTGGCCGGCGCTCGCCGGATTGGTGAGATCGATGACCAGCGGCAGCGCCTCCGGACCCAGTTTGGCGCAGGCGAAATTCAGCGCGGCTTCATCGCGATCGATCAGCACGACACGCGCGCCCTCGCGCAGCAGGATGCTGGCGCATTCGAGGCCGATGCCCGAGGCCGCGCCGGTGATCGCAGCCACTTGTCCGGAGAGTTTGAGAGGCATGTCTTTCCTGTTTCTTGTTGTTCTTACGATTCACGCCCGGCCATGGGACACGCGCGAGCGGCGGGCCAGCGAGTCGACGATGACGGCGACGGCGAGCACGGCGCCGGTGATCATGTACCGGAGCGAGGACGAGAGATCGAGCAGCGTCAGGCCGCTGGCGATCGACTGGATCACGATGATGCCCAGCAGCGCGGAGTACGCGTTGCCCCGGCCACCGAACAGGCTGGTGCCGCCGATCACCGCCGCGGCGATGGCGTTGAGGTTGACGTCGCCAGTGCCGGCCTGCTGGCTGGCGGACGCCAGCCGCGCCGCCGAGAGGATGCCGCCGGCCGCGGCCAGCGTCGCACACAGCACGAAGGCCGTCGTATAAGTCCGCCGCACATTGATGCCGGCGCGGCGCGCCGCCTCGCGGTTGCCGCCCACCGCATTCATCGCACGCCCCCATTGGGTGCGCACCAGCGCGTAGTTCATCGCCACCACCAGGGCCACGAACAGGGCAAACATCCAGGGCACGCCGCGATCCTGGTTGAGATAGAACACGACGAGTTCGAGCACCACCGTGATCGCCCCCGCGCGCGCCAGCAAACTGCCGAGGGATCGGGCGGAGAGGCCCGCCTGCTTCCTGCGGGCGGCAGTGCGAAACCCGGTCACGAAGGTCACGGCGCCGGACAACGCGGCGAGCACGTAGGCGACGGCCGGCGACATCACCAGCGTCTGGCCGAAATCCACCAGGGGCGAGTCGTACGGCAGGTTGATCGATCCGGTCGCCCCCAGGAAATAAAGCTGCAGGCCGAGAACCGCGAGCAGGCCCGCGAGCGTCGAGACGAAGCTCGGCATCCCGAACCGATTGAACAGCACGGCATACACTCCGCCGATGGCGCCGCCGACCACCAGCGCGGCAACAATCGCCGCCCACGCCGGCCACCCCAGATTGACCCAGAGCACACCGACCATGGCCGACGCGAAGCCGCTGACCGAACCGACCGACAGATCGATCTCGCCGACCATCAGGATGCAGACGATGCCGAGCGCGATCACGCCGACGGTCGAACAATCGAACAGCAAATTGACCAGGTTGTTGCTGGACAGGAAAACCGGATTGAGACTCTGGAACGCGGTCCAGATGATGACGAGACCGACCACCACCGGAAGCGAGCCGAGATCGCCGGACCGCACGCGGTCCAGGAAGCCTCTGATGGCGCCGGCAACGCCAGCATCATGCCGAACGCGCTCGTCGACGCGGTCCAGCGGCGCGGGTGTCGCGGGGCGCTCCATATCGTGGCTCATGGCGGTGACTCCCCTGCTCCGTCGCGCTGGCCCTCGCGGCGCTGGGCGCGGCGCGACACCGCGTTGTTCGACGCCCCGGTGATGGCGCTGACCAGTTCCTGATTGGAGGCGTCGGGATGGAAGATGCCGTTGTTGCGCCCGAGCCGCAGCACCACGATGCGGTCGGCGACCGCGCGGACGTCTTCCATGTTGTGGCTGATCATCACCACGGCGAGACCGCGGTCCCGCACGCGCTCGATCAAATCGAGCACCGCTATGCCGTTTTTGACGTCGAGCGCCGCCGTCGGCTCATCCAGCAGGATCAGCTTCGGCTCGAGCAGCAGCGAGCGGGCGATCGCAACGGTCTGGCGCTGGCCGCCGGACAGCGAGGCCACCGGCTCGCGCACGCTGGGAATGCGCGCCGACAGCTCGTTGAGCAGCGTCCAGGCCTTCAGCTCCATCGCCACCTCGTCCAGCCGCAGCGGACTGAGCTCCCGCCCGAGGAAAATGTTGGCGACCACGTCGAGGTTTTCGCACAGCGCCAGGTCCTGGAACACGGTGGCGATGCCGAGTTTCAGCGACGCCGCCGGATCGCCGAGGATAACGGGCCGGCTGCAGAAACTGATCGTCCCCGAACTCGGCTGATGCACGCCGGCCAGGATTTTGACCAGCGTCGATTTGCCGGCACCGTTGTCGCCGACCAGGGCTACGACCTCGCCGGCATGCACATCGAGATCGATGTCGGTCAACGCCGAGACCGCGCCGAAATTCTTCGACACGCCGCGCAGGCTGAGGACCAGCTCGGACTCTGCGGCGGATCGAGATGTGGAGTCGGCTATCATAGGATGTTCCTGACCTTTTCGGCTCCCCAGTCCGTCATCCTGAGGTGTGAGCCCTGCGGTGCACTTGCATCGCGGGGCGAGCCTCGAAGGATGAGCGGCCCCGGAGTTTGCCGCTTGGGCCGTCGCCCTTCGAGGGCCGCGCAAAGCGCGGCCGCCTCAGGATGACGGATTTGCGCTGTCGGCCGAATGCTACTTGATAATCCCGAGCTTCTTGCAGCCTTCCGCATAGCGGCCGCCGCAGAGTACCTCGGCTGTCTGGATCGGCTTGCCATTGATCTTTTTGTCGACGATCTCCGCCTTGAGATTGTCGGCCGTGACCAGCGTCGGCGTAAACAATTGCGACGGGGTATTGAACAGCGTCGTCTCCGCCTTCGGCGCCGTGCCCGCCAGCAACTGCACGGCGACGTTCGCCGCCGCCGCGGCGACGACTTCGCTGGGCTTGTTGATGGTGTTGTACTGGTCGCCCGCAATGATCAATTGAAGACCGGCGATGGTGGCATCATTGCCGGTGACCGGCGGGACCGGATTGACGCCCGCCGCCTTGAAAGCAGCGACCGCCGCGCCGCCGGTGCCGTCATTGGCGGCGACCACGCCGACGATCTTCTTGCCGAAACGGGTGATCTGGCCGCTGGCCCATTGCTGCGCCTTCGGCGGCGCCCAGTCCGGCGTGTCGTATTCGGCGAGCGTCGTGTAGCCACTGCCGGCCAGGCCCTCATGAATGCCGTCCCGGATCAACCCGGCCGCAGCATCAGTCGGCGAACCGTTGATCTCCAGCACACCGGTCTCGGCGGCCGGAACATTGGCCGCCTTCAGGCGATCGACCAGCGACTTGGCGATGGCCTTGCCGATCGCCTTGTTGTCGAAGGAGACGTAGAAATCCGCCGGCGTGGACGGAATCGGACGGTCATAGGCGATCACCTTCACGCCCTTGCTCTGGGCCTGCTTGACCAGCGACGCCGCGGCCGTCGAATCCACGGGGTCGATGACGATGACCTTGGCGCCCTGGGAGATGACGGAATTGAACTGCTGCTGCTGGCGCGATGCGTTGGCGTCGGCGTTCTGGTAAAGCATCTTGCAGGTAGGACAGAGCTTGCTCATCTCGGCGACGAAACCGGGGTGATCGTGCTCCTCATAACGTGTCGACGCCTGATCCGGCATCAGAAAGGCCACCGTGGCGCCGGAGACAGTGGCGCCCTGACCGAACGCCGCTGTTGCGCTCAGCAACGACAGTGTCAGCGCCGTGCTGCCGATCGATCTCAACGAAAATATCGTCATTCGTCTTCTCCCTTTGGGTCATTTCTGATTTTTTGGGTGAGTTGTTAAAATCTTGCCTGCGTCGGGGTGCCCGGCGATCTCCGACAATCTCCCTCCTCTCCATCGTGTCGATCGCTGAACACACACGTCTCCTGTCGCGGGCCCGCCGGGATCCGCGCCGTGATGCCGTCGATGATGTCGGTCGTGCCTTGTCTTGCTCCGGGCCTTCTGCAGCCTTCCCTATGCCGCTTTGGCCGCGTTGATGTTGTCGAGCAGCAGCCGCCGGAATTGCGACGGCGTCATGCCCTTCTCGGCCAGGAATTGCCGGTTGAAGTTCGACAGATTGTTGTAGCCGATCTCGAAACAGATGCTTGCGATCGAGGCCTGCTCGTCGCTCATCAGGATCTGGCAGGCGAGATTGATCCGTAGCCGCTTCACATATTGCACCAGCGACATCCCGGTGCGCTGGCGGAACGCGCGTGAAAAGGCGCTCGTGGTCTGGCCGGCGATATCAGCGAGATCGGTCTCGCTGAAGGGTTCGGTCAGATGCTTGCGGATATAGGCGAGTGCCTTGTTGATGCCCGCGGACATGTAGCCGGACGGATCGGGCAGATAGCTGGCGCTGGCCAGCATGCGCGATCCCTGCGCGCGGCTCAGCACGCCCGCGATCAGCATGAACAGTTCGATGCGGCGCACGCCCTGGGCCTGCATCATCTCTTCCATTAGCGGCGACAACTGCTGGCTGGTGGCGGCGTCGAACTGCACGCCGCGCCGCGACGCCTCCAGCACCGGCGCGAGGGCGGCAAGTTCCGGCAGGGCTTTCATGGTGCCGTTGATGAAGTCTTCGCTGAACTGGATGATGCGGCAGCGCAACGGAACGCTTGTTCCCGGCGGGACATCGCTGACCCAGTTATGCGGCAGGTTGGGCCCGGTCAGCACCAGGTTGCTCGGCTCGAACTCGCCGATGAAATCGCCGACAAAATACCGGCCGCTCGTGGCCGCCACCAGGTGCAGCTCATACTCGGGGTGAAAATGCCAGCGCACGGTCCGGAACGGATAGCCATGCGACCAGGCGGCAAACGACTCCCCCGGCCTTATCTGGACCACTTCAAGATCCGGCTCCATGTCCGCGTCCTCCCCGGTCGAATGCAGGCACCGACCTCGCTCCCAGGCCGATTTTCCCATCGGCTCTCACTTGGAAGGCAGCGTAGGTGATCGGCGTATCAGCGCCACCACATTCCGTGGTCAACAATGATACTTTTTTGACCTGGGAGAGGTCAAATTCGGGGATCGGGGATTGCCGGGCGCAGGTCGGGCCGCGGTCCGCAAGGGCGGGTTAGCATAGCGTAACCCGCCCTGCGAATCTCGCATCGCTCAGGCCGACACACTCATCTTCGTGATCTCGGCCGCGCTCGGCAGGGTCTCGACACCCCAGCAGGCGTCCATCACCCGGCGGATCATCGGCGTCGGGATGATGCCGTCGGCGAGATCCGTGAACTTGGTTTCCAACTGCGCGTCGATCATCGGTTTTTCCACGCTGCCGATGGCGTGCTCGATGTGACGGTGCAGTTGCCGCCCGTCCTTCAGCACCACCGTCATGTCGACTTGCGCCGGATCGATGCCCGGCGTGATCACCGGAATGACCTTGCTGCGCAGGGCGACGATGGTCGGATCAGTCACCGCGCGGTCGCTGAATTGTTTTTCGCCGCCCGCGCCTTCGACCAGCGCGACGGCGACCGCATGATAGATGCTGAACTTGCCTTCGAGGCCCTCGCGCGGGGTCTTCTTGCCGGTCAATTCCAGCACCAGCGGATGCACCTTGAGATCGATGTGATCGATCTGGTCGGCGGTCAGCTTGTTCTCGTTGCGCAACTGGATCGCGGCATCGATCGCCGGATGCATGACGATGCCGCAGGCGAACGGCTTGTAGGTGTTGAGCGCGGACTCGTAGCGCTTGCCGAGGTCACCGAGGATCTCGTTGTAGTCCTGCTTGGTGCTGATGGTGTTGGCCCAGCCGCGCTTGGCTTCGATCATCGCGTCGGACGAGGTGAAGTTCTTCGCCGCCAGCATCGCCGCGAAGATGCCGCTGCTGGCCGCCCGGCCCGGATTGAAGCTCTTGTTCATGGAGCCGAAGGATTCGCGCAGCCCCACCGGCTGCGATGCCGCAAGGCCAAGCGCCCACACCATCTGCTGCTCGTTCAGGTTCAACAGCTTGCCGACGGCTGCCGCCGACCCGAACACGCCCGCCGTGCCGGTGATGTGCCAGCCGACATCGTAGTGGTTGGGATACACCGCATTGCCGATCCGGCACTCGGTCTCGACACCGAGCACCAGCGCGTTGAGGAACTCCTTGCCCGACACCGGCTGCATCTCCGCCAGCGCCAGGATGGCGGACGCTACGGGACCTGCGGGATGGATGATGGTCTTCAAATGGGTGTCGTCATAGTCGAAGATGTGACTGGAGACGCCGTTGATGAAGGCCGCGTTCATGATGTCGAAACGCTCGCGCCGCCCGAACAGCGAGGCCTGCGCCGGCCCGGAGAACGGCGTCAGCGCGCTGACCGCGATATCCACCGTCTGGTGATGCGAACCGCCGATGGCGACGCCGACCCAGTTCAGCAGCGTTCGCACGCCTTCCTTGCGGACGTTGGCCGGGAGATCGTCGTACTTCGCGGTGACGAGATAATGCGCCAGCGTGCGCGTGACATCCTTCGGTGGCGCCGCCGCCTTGGCGGGAGCTGCTGTCTCCTCCGCATGCGCCGGCGTCATGCTCGCCGCTGCCGTGGCCAGCGGAAGCGCGGCTGCGGTCTGCAGCAAGGTCCTGCGATCAGTGATGGGCATATGAGTCTCCCGACGAACTCTGTTGTCTTCGTTCCATGTTAGACCAGCACCATGCCGGACGCACGCATTACGCCGTGGCGATCTCGGCGCTTGGCACGCGAACTCCCGCAACCGCGTGGGACGACTGCCCCTTTGCCGCCACCAGTTGCGCCGCAAGCCGTATCGCGCTTTCCAGCGCGCCGGTGTTGGCCACGCCCTTGCCGACGATGTCGAAGGCTGTGCCGTGCGACGGCGTGGTGAACACCGTCTCCAGGCCCGCCGTCACCGTCACGCCGCGGTTGAAGCCGCGCAGCTTGGTCGCGATCTGGCCCTGGTCGTGATACATCGCGACCACGCTGTCGAACTCGCCGGCGAAGGCTCTGACATAGACGGTGTCCGCCGGGAACGGCCCGCTGCAGGCGATGCCGGTCTTGGCCGCGGCCTCGACCGTCGGGCGGATCATCTCGATCTCGTCGCGGCCGAACAGGCCGTTTTCGCCGGCATGCGGATTCAGTGCCGCCACCGCGATGCGCGGTTTTGCGATGCCGGCCTTGCGCATCATCCGGTCGGCCAGTTCGATGGCGTCGGTGATGCTCGCCGGGTTGATGCCATCAAGGGCCGTGCGCAGCGACTGGTGCCCGGTCACCCGCGACATCCACTGCCCGTCCAGCACGTTCATCTCGGAGAAATAGCTCTCGTGGCCCAGCAGATGCGCGAACATCTTGTGTTCGTCGGGGAACTTCCAGCCGCCGTCAAACATCGCGCGCTTGTTCAGCGGCGCGAATGTAATGGCATCGACCTCACCGGCTTTGGCAAAATCGATCGCGCGCGCCAGGGTCTCGCCGGTCAGCCGGCCGGACTCCGCGCTGGCCTTGCCGAGCGGAAACAGCGCCGGGTCGGTGTTGGCGAGATCCACCAGTTGCACGGCGCCGCTGTGCCAGTTGGCCTCGCACGGCGAACTGATGCGTTCGACAGCGAACCGCACGCCGGCATGGGCCATGCCCATCTCCAGCACCCGCGCATCGCCGACCACCACCAGATGGGCCACATCAGCGAGTTTGCCCTCGGCCAGCACACGCGCCGTTTGCTCCGGCCCGATGCCGGTGCAGTCGCCGGGAACGAACGCGATGGTCGGCAGCTTGGTGTCGTTGATGGTCATGGACGTCTCACTTTGCGGTTGGAATTGAAGTGCGGGTGGATCTGGCCCAGGCCTGCGGGTCGAACTCGCCGTCCCACTTGGCGACGACAATGGCGGCGACCGCATTGCCGATGGTGTTGGTGACGGCGCGCCCCAGCGACATGAAGCGATCGACGCCGAGCAGCAGCGCCAGCCCTTCGGCCGGCAGGCCGGCGGCGATGACGGTGGCGGCCAGCGCCGCGAAGGCGCCGCCGGTGACGCCGGCCGCGCCTTTGCTGGTGAACAGCATCACCACGAACACGCTGACCTGCTGCGCCAGCGTCATCTCGATGCCGTAGACCTGGGCGATGAACAGCGTGCTCAGCGGCAGGGTCAGCGCCACGCCGTCGAGATTGAAGGAATAACCGGCGGGGATGACGAGCCCTGCGACCGCGCGGCCGACACCGGCCGCCGGCAGCTTCTCCATCATGCCCGGGATCGCCGTCTCCGACGAGGACGTGCCGATCACCACCAGCAGTTCGGTGCGCAGCAGCCGCAGCAGGTCGAACAGGCGAATGCCGATGACACGGCACAGCGTGCCGAGCCCGATCAGGATGAAAATCGCCATCATCGCCCAGGCGGTGCCGACCAGCAGCGCCAGCGCATACAGGGTCGCGACGCCGAATTTCGCCACCGTGAAGGCCATGGCGCCGAAGGCGCCGATCGGCGCCAGTTGCACCACGATGTGCACCACCTTGAACACCAGGTCGCCGATCCGCTCCAGGCCGTCGCGCAGCGGCACGCCCTTTTCGCCGAGCAGCAGCAGGCCGAGGCCACAGAGCAGCGCCAGCACCAGCACCTGCAGCACATCGCCGCTGGCGAAGGCGCCGGCAAAACTCTCCGGGATCATGTGCTGCACATAGGCCGACAGCGACGTCATGTGCGCCTGCGAATAACGCGCCACCGTCTCCGCCTGTTGCGAGGTCGCGCGCGCGACCCCGGCGCCCGGCTGCACCCAATGCACCACCAGCAGGCTGAACAGCAGGCACAGCGTGGTCGCGACCTCGAAATAGACAAAGGCCTTCAGCCCGATCCGCCCCACCGCCCGCATGTCGCCGACCTGGGCGATGCCGGTGACCACCACCACGAAGATCAAAGGCGTGATGGTCATCTTGATGAGGGAGATAAAGACGTCGCCCAGCGGCTTGAGATCGACCGCCAGCGCCGGGAACAACGCGCCCACCAGCGCACCCAGCGCGGCGCCGGCCACCACGAGCACATACTGTTCCCGCCAGAGCGGCTTGCGACGTCGCGCCGCGGCCGGCTGCGCTGATACGGAGGGATAAAGCGGAGCTTCGGCAATCTGCAAGATGGTATCCTCCCACGAAGCGGCGGCCATGCTGGATGGCTCTGTTTTGTTCGCATTTACATTGGACCAGCGGCGCGCCCGGCGCTAATGCCGTATCGACATCATTTCAGGACAAAACGTTATATGGATCTGATCTGGCTGGAGGACTTCCTCGCCATCGCCGAAGAAGGCGGCTTCTCGCGGGCCGCCGAGCGCCGCCATGTCACCCAGCCGGCCCTGAGCCGCAGGATCAAGGTGCTCGAAGAGTGGCTGGGCACACCGCTGATCGAGCGGCGATCCCACACGCTGACGCTCACGCCCGCCGGCGAGGCGTTCCGTTCCGTCGCCGAAGACATCCTGCGGCGCCTGCTGGCCGGACGAGACGAAGCGCGCGAGATCGCCCGGCTGAAGGCCGAAACCATCACCTTCGCGGCAACGCACGCGCTGTCGCAGACATTCTTCCCGAGCTGGATCCACAAGGCGGAGGCCGCCAGCGCCGGTGCCGCGGTTCAACTGGTGGCCGCCAACTTCGCCAGTTGCGAAAAACTGCTGCTCGACGCGCAGGCCCACTTCCTGCTGGCGCATCATCATGCCTCGCTGGCGAGCCGGCTCGATGCGGATCACTTCCAGCGCATCGAATTGGATACCGACGTGCTCGTTCCCATCAGCGCGCCCGGCGTGAAACGGCCGGCGCGCGCAGGACGCCGGGCACAAATCGAGCCGCGCTATGCCCTGCCCGGCTCGGCCCAGGCGCCATTGCCCTATCTCACCTATCACCCCGGCTCAGGTGTCGGCCGCATCGTCACCGCGTTTCTCGCCAAGAAGGAGCAGCCCTGCTGGCTGGTGCCGGGCTTCTCCGCCCCCGTCATGCTTCTCGCCAACATGGCGCGCGAGGGACGCGGCATCACCTGGGCGCCGCGCAGCCTGATCCAGGACGATCTCGCCAGCGGGCGCCTGCTGCGCGCGGGGCCGGACGACTGGGACATCGCCATCAGCATCAGCCTGTTCCGCGCCCGCGCCCGCATGACCATCGCGGCGGAGACGTTTTGGAGCGCCGTGCAGAAACTCAAGAAGGACAGGAAGAGCCCGGGCGTATCGTCGCGCGCGCGATGACGGGGCGATAAGCTGCGCCGATCTTACATCTGCGGCGCCGGCACTGGCGGCAGCACGGCCTCGACCGCCAGGGCAATCCCCAAGAGATCGCGATCCCGATACGCGGGCGCGTCGAATGCGAGGCCGACCGGCAGGCCGGCGCGGGTCAGTCCGGCGGGCGCGCTGATGCCGGGAATGCCGGCATTGCTGCCCGGACCGGTGTTGCGCACCACTGTGACGAAGGTCGGCACCGCGCGCCCATTCAGCATGATGGTCTCGTCCTCCCCGATCGCGGGTGCCGGCAGCGGCGTGGTCGGAAAGGCGATGACGTCGACGCCATGGGTGGCGAAATAATCGCGATAGGCCACCTGCAGCCGCACCCGCTGCTGGTCACGCGCTTGCCGGTAAACCTGTTCGGGAATCTCGGTCTTGGACTCGAGCAGCGATCCGAGAATGCCTTTGACATCGGGGCTCGCTGTCTCCGCCACCACATCGGCGAAGCGTAGCGACAGTCCCTCGCCGCGGAGATAACGATCAAGATCCCGCGCCACTTCATAGAGCGCGATGCTGAAGCCGCAGGACTCATCCAGCGCCTGCACGTCGGGCACATCGGCCTCGACCAGGGTCGCGCCCGCGTCCTTGAGCCTGGCCAGCGCCGCCTCGCACAGCTGTCGTGTCTCGTCCTCGACGTCGTCCCAGAAGTGGGCTCTGGGAACACCGATGCGGACACCGGGGAGCAGCCTGACCTGGACATCCAGCGGCTGGCCGGTGACGGCACCGTCGAGTGCCACGAGATCGGCGACGCAACGCGCGAGCGGCCCCGCGGTGTCACGCGTCGCCGAGATCGGCACGATGCCGGCCTGCGGCCAGCGATGCACGGTCGGACGCAATCCCCACGTACCGCAAAACGCCGACGGCACGCGCACCGATCCGCCGGTGTCGCTGCCGATGCTCGCCGGCACCAGCCGTGCGCCGACCGCAGCGCCCGAACCGCCGCTGGAGCCGCCCGGAATCTTGCCGGCATCGTAAGGGTTATGGATCGCACCGAACGCCGTATTGTTGGAGGTGATGCCGAACGCCAGCTCGTGCATGCCGACCTTGCCGAACAGGATGGCGCCGGCATCGAACAGCGCCTGCGCCACCGGGGCATTGTGTGCAGGGCGATGCGCGCGCAGCGCGGGCGTGCCGGCCGATGTCGGCAGCGCCGTGGTGTTGATATTGTCCTTCAGTGCAATCGGCACGCCATGAAGCGGCGGCATCAGATGTCCCGAACTGCGCACGCGATCGGCACCGCGTGCGGCCTCCAGCACCTGGCTCGCATCCTGCGCGCAGAAGGCATTCAGCCCGGTCAGCGCCGCGGCACGGCTCAGCAGCGCCTCGCACAACTGCTCGGACGTGATGTCGCCGGTGCGAATGGCGGCCGCGGCCTCCAGGACCCCCAACTCGTGCAACGATTTCATGGCGACGGCTCATATCAAATGGATTCTGTGCGCAAGCTTAGCCAGCCTGCGCAGGCATCGCCATCCACAAATTTGGACCGGCCCATCCATTGCTCCGGCTCCAGCGGGACCGGAGCCTTATTTACCAGGTATAGCGCGCCGTGCCCTTGCCGGCGTAGCTGCGGGTGACGTTGGAGAACTCGCCCTCGAAGCTCGCGGCGAGCGAGAAGCCGTTGGCCCATTTGCGTTCGACCGAGGCCGTGGTGAGTGCGGCATCGCTGGCCTGCGCCGCGCCACCCACGGTGAACGAGGCGCCGGGCAATGCCTGGAAAGTGGCGGAGATCGTGCGGTCCGGGTTGTAGTCGTGCGACCAGGCGACACGGCCGCGCAAAGTGAGGATCGAGTCCGGCAGCTCAAAGGACTTGTCGGTGCGAAAACCGAGCTCCGAGCGCGCGTCGGTCACGGTCTTCGAACCGTAGGCCAGCGCGAAGGTGCTGGTGCCGGACAACACCTGCTCGGCGTAGGCGGGAAGATCGAATGTCGTGACCTGTGCGGCCGCATACGGCGTGACGCCGATGCCCCCCAGCCAGGGCATGACAAAGCGGTAGCCGCCTTCGAGCCGGCCCGACCAGGTGTTGGCATTGAATTCCGCGCTCAGATGATCGGTGCCCGCGATGGTCACCGTGCGGTTGGTCGTGACATCCTGCCAGCCATAGGCCAGCGCGCCGGAGACATAGGCCGCACCGACATTATGGCGAATGAAGGCGCCGGCCTGGAACAGGTCGGAGCGGCCGGTGCCGCCATTGGCGACACTGAAGGAGGTGCCCCCGCCGGCCAGCGCGAAGCCGGCCAGCGTATCCGGCGAGATGCGGTAATCCGCACCGACGGCCGTGCCGTAGACACTGCTCGTCGCGCTGCTTGACCCGAGCGCGGCACGGCCGTCGGTCGTCTGCCAGCCACCAAACCCGGTGGCCCAGACACTCCAGCGCGGATCGCTGTCCCCGCGAACCGGCGCCTTGGTGAACATCGCATAGGCATCGTGTTCGGCGGCGCTGCGCTTGCGCGCCGCGGCATAGGCATTTGCCTGGTCATCCGCCGCAAAGGCCGGCGCGCCCGCCTGCCCCGACGGACTGCCGCGACCGTCGATCGAGGGATCGGTCATGATCCCCATGAACTGGGTCATCGCATTGAAGGTGGTCTGCTGCGCCCCGGTGGCGGTTTCGCCGGAGGCCTGCGTCAGGCTGCCCGCCGGCAGCGCACCGAAGGCAAACGGAATGCTGCCGCCGCTGTTGAAGAAATTGCTGACCGCATTGCTGACCGCCTGCTGATTGCCGGTGAGGCCACCGGGCGTGGCGAAGTTCAGGTTCAGATTCAGGAACGCGTGATCGGCATCGTAGCTCAGCGCGGCCTGAACGTTCGCTGGAAGATTGGTGACGACTGGCGCAAACGTGCCGGAGACGCCGCCCGCTGCCGAGAGGATGGTGTACTGCCTGGAAATGCTGCTGCCGGGCGCGAGGATGGCATTCACCGTGGCGCCGCCAAGGGTGGCCGTGCCCGTGATATTTGCGAACGAAGCCCCGGCCTGGCCGACCTGCACCAGATAGGTCGCGCCGGACTGGAAGGCGAGATTGCCCGCAACCGTCATCGACGTTGCAGCCACCCCGTTGCCGGGGGCGAACATGGCGCCGCTGTTGACCATCGTTGTTCCGACGGTGCCGGCGCCGGTCAGCGCGCCACCGCTGTTCACCGTGGTTTGGCTTGACGCGGCGATCGAACCATCCACCTGCAGCACGCCGCCGGTGATCGTGGTGGCGCCGGTGTAGGTGTTCGCGGCCACCAGCGTCACGAGGCCCGGGCCATCCTTGATCAGCCCGGCCGTGCCGCTGAGCGGCGCCCAGATCGTGCCGACCTGGAGTTCGAACGAAGTCACCGGCCCCCCGGCGCGCACTGTGTCGGCAGCAGCGATCGCAAGCAGTTGAGCGTCCGTTGCCGAGATGCCCAGCGCATGCGCCGCGGATGACAGGAAGTTCGGATCGTTCGGGTTGGCTTCGGAGCTCAGCAAGACCGGATCGATGCCGGTGATCTTGTAGAACAGCGTGAGCGCATCGAGGTAGGCGCCATAGGAACTCGGATGATAGCCGATCGGCGTGGTGCAGCACGCGGTCAGTGGATTGCTGTCCCAGAGATCGACCTGGCTGGCAGGGTTGTTCGCCAGATACGGATTGCGCACGGCGACGCCGAGATTGATGGCGCTCACCCACGCGTCGCCCGACAGGGCGACGTTGACGTTGGACTTGGTCGGGTTCGCGGCGTTGTATGCGTTCGCCGCGTTGGTGTAGGCGTTGTGCAGGTCCGAAGCCATCTGGCCGATCGGGTCGGCGGCGCCGACATACGGCGCATAGGCGGGATTGCCGCCATTCTGCGCGGCCGTGCTGCTGCCGAAGATCGGCGCATTCGGGTTGCTGCTGGTGTAACCGTAGGACGCCAGCGGCTGGGTCTCTTCGAGGGTCACCGCGGCATTGGCCTTGCCGGCCGCAGCGTCCGCACCGCTGATGGCATTGACCAGACCGTTCACGCCGGACTGAAACCCGGTGGGGTTGCCGCGGGTCGGCACCGACGCGCCGTTGACCGTGACGGACGTGGGCAGCGGCCGGAAGCTCTGATCCTGCATGATCACTTGATTCCACTTCGAATTCGCGATCAGTGGAAGCATGCCGGCTTCGCTGCCGGAATTGGACAGATAGCCCGTCAGCGTTGCGCTGCTGACGGCCACCAGCGAGACCTCATAATGCAGGCCGGCCTCCTTGGTGAATTGCAGGAAGACGCCGGCCACGCCGGAGAACGGCCCGGGCTCGGTGTATTGCGACGACGGATGACTCTGCAGATAGGCCAGTTGCCCCGGCAGCGTGCCGCCGGGCGTATTGGCGGACGTCGGGTTCACCGGCGCCACCGCGCCGGCACCCGACGAGCATGCGCCTGTCGATGTCAGCGATGGACACAGCAGGTCGTGCACCACGCCGGGATCGGTCGAGTTGCCGGGACCGGAATTGTAGTTGAGCGCGGGATTGTAACGTCCGTGCGTGAAGCTGTTGCCGACGAACAGGACTTCGATGGGGTTGGCGGCGGTCTGAGCCGCCGCCGGGCTCGCGGCAAAAGCCGATGTCATCGCCAGCGCGGCCGCGAATATCGCCTGAGAATACGCGGCCGGGCGATGCCCGACCAGCTTGACCTGACACACGCCAAACCCCGCGCGCCCGCAACACTTCAGCATAGCTGACCTCCCCCAAAACTTTCAGCCTGGGTCGTCTGCGGACCCATGCCGTCGATCTAAGCGGCCGCTATACCGGTTGTAAAATATATAATACGTGGGTAGTTCATATCCATTAGATATGGAGCCTGCATGGAACTGCGTCATCTGCGCTATTTTATGGTTGTCGCCGAAGAGCGGCACATCACGCGCGCGGCGGCGCGGCTCGGACTGCAGCAGCCTCCGCTCAGCCAGCAGATCCACGCGCTGGAGAAGGAGCTGGGCACCAAGCTGTTCATCCGCGGGCCGCGCGGCGTGGAGCTTACGCCGGCCGGCGAAGGATTCCTGGAGGAAGCGCGTTCGGTCCTGAGCGGCGTCGACCGCGCCACGGTGCGCGCGCGCGCGGCGGCCATGGGCCAGCCCGGGCGGATCTCGATCGGGCTGACCACGTCGGCGTCGCTGCACCCCGGCGTGACGCACATCCTGCGCGCCTACGCCAACAGTCACCCGGCGGTCTCGCTCGACCTGCAGGCGAACAGCGCGGCCAGCCTCACGGAAGCGTTGCTTCGCGAGAAGGTGCAGGTGGCGATCATGCGCGCGCCCGTGGCGCGGCCGGCGGATCTGGTTTTCAAGGAGCTGGGCCGGGAAAACATGCTGATGGCATTGCCGGCGAACCACCGCCTCGTCAAACGCACGGCTTCGGGCGCGACCGCCCCGATCTCGCTGAAGTCGCTGGCCGGCGAACGGCTGATACTCGTTCGCCGCCATGCTGCTCCCGGCATGTACGGCAACGTCGTCGACGCCTGCCACAAGGCCGGYTTCGAGCCRCTGATCGTCGCSGAGGTCGAACAGATGCTGATCAGCATCAACCTGGTCGCCGCCGGCGTCGGCATTTCGCTGGTCCCCGCCTCGATCCGGGACATCCGGCAGGACGGCATCGCCTACTGCCCGGTGCTGGATGCGCCGTCCCTCGTGGCACCGCTGACCCTTGTCCACAGGCGCGGTGAGGCGCGGCCGTTCGTGACGGATTTCATCGCGCTCGGCCGGAAGCTGCCGAAGGAGAAACGCGCGCGTTGAGGTACGAAATCACGCCATGTGCGAAATCAAGCCATAGCGTCCGCAAGCTGGTCACGCATGACAAACACAACACGTCCGCCACACCTCGCCAATTGCCAGCCGGCCGCGGTCCATCTATTTTCAAATTGCTGTTTATGAAACGCCCAGCGATCGTAGGGGCTACCCAGTGGCCATCACCGTTCGACCGATGACCCTGCAGGAAACTGCACTGATCATCGCGTATTTCCACGCAGCGACGCCGGAGCACCTGGAAATGCTCGGGGTCGATCCGACACGACTGCCACCGGCCTCCCAATGGCAGCGACTTTACGAGCAGATGTTCGACCAGCCTGTCGCGCAGAGAAACGGCTTCTTGGTAAGCTGGCTCTCCGATGACCAGTTCCTGGGGTTCTCGACGGCCGACAAGATCCGCATTGGCCAGCACGCAAACATGCATTTGCACATCACGGATCCCTCGCTACGCAAGCAGGGGATCGGCGTGGAGTGTGTCCGGAAGACCGTCGACCTGTATTTCCAGGTTCTGCAGTTGAAGCAACTCTTCTGTGAGCCCAATGCGTTCAACGTGGCTCCGAACCGCACGCTTCAAAAAGCGGGTTTCACGTACGTCAAGACGCACATGACCGTTCCGGGCCCCCTGAACTTCCACCAGGCGGTCAACCGCTGGATGATCGACAGAAGTTGACGGCCATAAATCGCGGTCTCGACGAAGTTATGAGTCCGCGCCCTGCGTCGAGGACCTCGCCGCGCTGCCGACCTCGGCGGGGCGCGCCGAGGTCGAGACGGTTACCGCTTCCGAACAACGTAGCTCAGGTGGGTCACCCGCTGTGTCGGTTCCGCGCGGATCGGCTCTAAAGCCACACGGCGCGCGTCCACGCCCGCGAACAGGCTGATGCCGGAGCCGAACAGCACGGGTGAGAGCGCGATCGAGAATTCGTCGATCAGCCCGGCGTTGATCGATTCCAGGATCGTTGCGCCGCCGCCCGCGATGCGGACGTCCCGGTCGCCGGCGGCCTCCCGGGCCTGGGCGATCGCGGACGCGATGCCGTCATTGACGAAGTGGAAGGTGGTCCCGCCCGGCCGCACCCAGGGGGCACGCGTCTCGTGCGTCACGACGAACACCTGCGTGTGGAACGGCGCCTCCTCCGGCCACGCCTGCTCGCCGAGTTCGAACATGCGCTTGCCCAACACGCTCGCGCCGGTGCGCGCGAACGTCGCGCGCAGGATGTCGTTGTCGCGCCCCTCCTCGCCGCCCTCGCCGAACTTCAGGTTCTCCCGGAAGAACCGCTGCGGGAAAACCCACTGCTGCAGCTCCATCCACTGCGCCGTCCAATCCGGCTCGCCCATGCGCCCCTCGGGCGCGATGAACCCGTCCAGCGACATCGATACGCTGAAAAACACTTTCCCGGCCATCAGTCCTCAACTCCCTTGCTAATGATCTCGCTGACATAGGCCGCCAGGTTGTCCAGGGTCTGCTGGCCGCCCTCGATCGCGTGATACTTTTCGACCACCTCGTCGCGCATCGCCTTGGTGGGGAACACCGTGCGCATCTCGAGCCGGGTCGCCGCGCCGTCCGGCGCGAACGTCAGCACCGACGTAAAGGCGTTGGGATCGCCGCGGGACTCACCGTGCACCAGCGCGATCCGCTCCGGCGGCGTGATCTCGGTCCACGTGATCCACTCCGAATAGTCTGTCCCGTCCGGTCCATGCATCATGAAAACCCACTCCCCGCCGACGCGGAACTCGAACGCCCGCGTGGTGGTGGTGAACCCCTGCGGTCCCCACCATCGCGACAGGTGCCGGACTTCGGTGAACGCCTCGAACACCAGCTCCGGCGGGGCATCGATGACCCGGGAAACCACGATCTCGCGGTCGGCTGTCGCCGACTGTGCCGGCGCATCCCATCCTGTCGCTGCCATCGGTCACTCCTTGTTTTTCTTCGCCATGTTCTTTTCCTTGGCCTGCTTGAGCTCCTGCACGTACGCATCCAGCCGGCCGAAGCTCTCATTCCAGAACCGCTCGAAACCGCCGCTCCACTCGTGAACCGGCCGCAGCCCGCGGGCATCGAGGCCGTACAGGCGCTGCTTGCCTGCCTTGCGGTCCCGCACCAGTCCGACATCCCGAAGCACCCGCAGGTGTTTGGATGCCCCCGGCTGAGTCATCCCCAGTTCCAGGGCCAACTCGGTCACCGGCCGCTCACCCGCCCGCAGCAGTGCCAGGATATCCCGTCGCTGCGGCTCGGCGATCGCGTTGAAAACGTCCGAGGTCGTCGCTGCTCGTGCCATGGAGCCATCATATGCCGATATGGGAATATGTCAAACGATATCGAACCGGAGGACGCCCTCCGGTCATCCGTTCCGGAGGTAGTTGACCAGCATCATCGTCGCGATCCCGCCGAGTGCCGGGATGACCGTGCGCCTGACGATTTCGAATGGCGAACACGCGCCGGCCTTGCTGACCGCGATGATGACCCCGGACACCGGCGAGACGGCGCGTCCCATCCCGGCCATCAATTGCATGGGAAGGATCATGGTCACCGCGCTGACGCCGAACTTGGTGGCGATGCCGGGAGCCAGGCCCGAGAATGCGAAAAACGCCGCCACGCCCGAACCGGTGATCGTCGCGGTGACGCCGACCATCAGCGTCATGATCACCGCCATCACATTGACGCCGAACCCCGCGTTGCGCACGGAGTCGATGAGATAACCAACCGCGCCGACCACTTCCAGCCCCTGCGCAAACACATCGGCACAGACCAGCAAGGACACCACGCTGGCGAAACTCGATCCGATGCCGTTGAAGAAAACCTGGAACCCCTTGAAGACCGCCCGCGCGTCGCGCCTGACCAGCAGTTCGCAAGCGAGACCCGCAACCGAACCAATCACCATGGCGGTGACGACATCCATCGTCACCTCCCCGACAAGCAGAGGACTGAACACCAGGATCAAAACGATCGGCAGCAACGGCAGCAAGGCATAAAATCCGGGAGCCTCATTGCGCACCGGTTCGCCCGCCGATGGGCCCTGCGGCCTGTCGGATTGCTCCCTGAAGATGCTGCTGTCGCCTCTCCTGTCGAAGTAACGGGCCGAAAAAAAGATCAGCAGCGCAACCACGGCGATGACCCAGACGACGACGGGGATCTGATACTGCACAAAATACACCGCCGGCGGGATACCGGCGGTCTTGGCGGCAAGGTTGGCCGTCCCCACCGCAGGCCCCAGGTCCATGAACGAACACAATGCGATCATGGCCGCGGCGGCAGGCTTGCTGACACCGAGAGACACCATCATCGGAAAAAACGTCACGAGCAGCAGCATCGCGAGCCCGGCCGCGCTCGGAATGGCGACATGAAGGCATTGGCCGAGAACGTAACCCAACGCCAGCACCACATAGGGCGCCTTGATCAGTTGCAGCGGCTTGATGCAGAAGCGGACCATGGCGGCCGTGGCACCGATGTGATCCATGTAGTCGGCGAACGCCGCCGAGACCATGATGATCAGGCCGATCCCGCTCATCTGCGCGATCAGCGATTCCTTGACAAAGGCGAAGATGTCAAAACCGACCCAGCCGGTCGTTTTGGTCTTCTGATACAGGATCGAATGGTCCGGGAAAAAGATCGCTGTCAGGGCCAGCAGAATCAATCCGGCCACCAGCAGYACGGCCTGCGGTTGATAGTTGCGGATGATCATCGTCGCCGCCACGGCAATCACGGCAACGCCAATCAGAAGGCTCAGCAAATCGGACTCCTCGCGCGTACTATTGTCCCGACAGGAATTGATCGATCAGGTTGTTGTAATAGGAAGGCGCCTCGAAATACGGGGCGTGGCCGAGCCCCGGCATGTCGACGTGCCGCGTCGTCGGGGTCAGCCTGAGCAGGTCGGCTCGCAAGCCCGGTTGAACGTCGGTATCGAGCTCGCCGGTCAGGATCAGAACCGGCATCTTGAGTGTGGGCAGCAGCGGGCGATTGTCGGCCAGTTGCAGCATCCGGGTCGCCCGGCGCAGGCCTTCCGGATGGGTCTCCGAGGCGATCTCCGCCGCATAGTCGAACACTTCCGTTGAGATGGACTCCGGCAGAAGATCCCGCGCGCGATTCCTCCCATAGGCCGTTGGGCCGAGGTCATCGAACTCACGCATCCGGCGCTCGAATTTCGCGGACATCGGCGCCGATGCCGGAGCGCCGTATCCGGCATGCGAACACGACAGCACCAGGCGCGCAACCAGATCCGGATATCTGGCCGCGAAACGCGTGGCGACCGCTCCGCCCATGGAGTGCCCGATGAGGGACACGCGCGGACCGATGCCCGCAACGAATTCGCGCAACGCATCGACATAGGCATCAATCGAAACCGACACCATCCCGGATTGTCCAAACCCCGGAGCGTCCCATGCAATGGTCCGATAGCGGCCGGCGAAGTGGTCGAACTGAAACGCCCAGCTCTTGGAGCTGCCGAGCAATCCATGCAGAAACACGATGGTCTCGCCCTCTCCTCGCGAGCGGAACGACAATTGACCATGTGACAGTTTGGCAAGTTGAAGCGGCGGGCAAACCGGTACGGGCACGTAAACACCATGAGTGATGGAAGAACAGCCTTTGACTGACGTCGGACCACCTCCCGTTTTTTGTCGTTGGTTGCGAAACCTACAGTGTGGCGCCGATACGTCAAATATCTCGGAACGGATGCCGTGATACGAATTTCCATATGGGGGCGGCCCCGAGGCATGCGCACGTGGCACGCCTCAAGGAACCAACCCCGTTCGATGCCGTTGGCCTACTCACAGGAGACTGACATGACCGACGACAAGAAGCCGAACGAGAAGCCGCCGCACGAAAAACCCGAAGGCAAGTTCCACTACAATCCGGGCAACCAGTCCGGCAAGGAAGCGGAGATCCTGCCGAAGGATGAGGCGGAAAAACCGTCACGCGACTAAGTGTAATCCGTCATCCTGAGGTGGCCGCGCGCAGCGCGGCCCTCGAAGGACGACGGCCACGACGTTAAATGCCTCGGCCGCTCATCCTTCGAGGCTCGCCCAGCGACGCAATTGCGTCGCAAGGCTCGCACCTCAGGATGACGGAGTTGATTCACTATTGCGGGCAACCGCCCCGGCGTACGGCGTCAGGCCCCGTCTTCGCAGCCTTGCCATCAACTACATCATGCCACGCGACAGCCGACCATCCCTGAGCCGTTCAATCGTTCGCTCAGCGACAATGCGGTCGACGTCACCGGGAGTCAGGCCGATATCCATCAGCTCCCTGATACTCAGATCGTGCAAACGGACGCGCAACCTCCCGCGTTGGCGCCACTCTTGAAACGCACGCCAATATTCCCGCAGCAGGCTCAGGACGCTGCGCGTCGATGCGACGGGTGGTTCGGCCGCTTCCTTGTCCGAGAATGCGTCTCTCAGCACTGCGATGGAGGCATCGGGACACGCCCCGGCCAAAGCATCGCCCGTAGTGTCTTGCACCACAGCGATTGCGTGGTCGCGGCAGCGCCCTGCGGTTTCGCGCACGGTGTCGGATGTCGGGATCGTCTGGTGGGGAGGCATCGGGTGCTCCTGCTGGTGTGCCGGCAGGGAGCATGGCCAAACAAAAGGCCCCGTCCGATGCCGGCGGGGCCTGGTAAGATCGCATCGTCGAATTCCTAGCGCGCGACTCCGTCCATGGCCCAGCGAGAGCGGGTCATATGTTTACGGTTCGCGATGCGCACGACGTTGATCATGACCTGCACTTACCATGGAGACCGCGCAAAATCAAGGGATGTGCCGGTCTGCTCGCTTTTGATATGGCGGATGCACTGCCAGCTGAACAAGAAACGGAAATCGCATGTCCTTCCCGAGGATGACTCGTCGCACCGCAATGGCCTCAACGGCAATGGCTGCTGCGGGGCTAATGTTGGCTCCGTCCAAGGCCATGGACAGTCCTCGACGCATCGAAGCGGGGCTCAAAGATCTCGAGGCGCGCAGTGGCGGACGGCTAGGCGTTGCCGTGTTGAGTGTCGCGACCGGCCAGGTCGTGGGAAACCGAATCGACGAGCGCTTTGCCATGTGCAGCACAATGAAAACACTTGCTGTCGCCTATACCCTCGCCCGCATCGATCGAGGCGAGGAAAGGCTAGCCGGCGAATTGTCTTCACTGAGCACGATCTGGTTACGCCCTTCGAGGCAACCCGACCTCATGTCGGCCCCAAAGGCATGTCGATTGAGGCGCTTTGCGAAGCTGCAATCACACTCAGCGATAGTACAGCAGCCAATCTGCTGCTGACCGGCTTTGGGGGCCCAGCCGCACTTACAGCCTACTTGCGATCCTTGGGGGATCGTGTCACGCGCGTCGACCGTTTCGAGTTGGCATTGAATATCGTCAAGCCAGGCGAAAATCATGACACCACGACGCCCCGCGCCATGGTTGGGACATTGCGCCGGCTGCTTCTGGAAGACGCCCTTTCCGACGCATCTCGTGCAAAACTGACGAACTGGATGGTCGAGGCAAGGGACGCGGCCACGCGGCGCCTGCGCGTCGGCCTGCCGCCCGGTTGGCGAATTGCGAACAAGCCGGGCACATGGGAGGGAATTTCAACCAACGATATCGGTGTAATCTGGCCGCCTGATCACGAGCCAATCGTGGTCGCAGCCTATCTTGGGAATGCGCCAGGCTCCGTTAAGGCGCAAGAAGGTATCTTGGCTGATGTCGCCAAAACTATAGCTGAACAAGTATAGCATGTGCGATCCAGCTGACTGAGCGGTCAGCTTGATGTTGGGTCAACACGACGCGATTTCGCAGAGCTTGATGACCGCATTGGGCAGAGAGCGCGGCGGGATGCGAGTCCTGAGCGGGCCTCGGTGAATTCTGACGCCGGCAAATGCGCAAGCGACTCCCGATCCCAGGGCATGCGTCACACCATTCGCTGCTTCCTCCCGACGACGGTTACCGGCCGAGTGACATCGCAACCTATCGAATCCGAAGTTCACGCCGATGGTGCGATTGAGTGACGCGAACTCCGAACTCGAAGCACTCAGGCCGACGCACCGCCCGTGAGATCGATTTCCGTCATCGTTGTCATGTCGCGGCCGAACCACGCCTTCAGCACCGCCTGGCGCGTCCCCAGATAGCGCGGCTCATCGCCGTCGATCCGCATCGGGATGTCATGGCCGGGCACCACGATCGTACCCGGCTTCTCGCGCCACATCCGCCAGATCGCGGCGATGGTGCTGCGGCTGATCGCGGCGTCGTAAGTCATGTCGGTGTCGCCGGAAATCAATTCGGCGCGGTTCTTGGCGGCGTCGCCGGTGAAGATCACGTCGCTCTCGCCGCCGGCAACGCGGAAGATCAGGCAGCCCGGCGTATGCCCGGGTCCGAGATGGGCGGTGACGCCGGGAAGGATCTCGTCGCCGTCATTCACCCTGACCGCGGTCGGCCAGCTCAGGAGCGCATTGGCATAAAGCTCCGCGACCGGCGTCTCGCCCCATGGCTCTTCCACCGCCCAGGTGAGTTCGGTCTCGCCGATCACGATGCGGGCGTGGCGGAACAGCGTCCAGTTCACCGCATGGTCGTAGTGCGAATGGGTGAGCAAGACATCCGTGACATCGGCCGGGCGCACGCCGCGCTGCGCAAGCCCCTCGATCAGCAGCTTGCGCATGCCGAAATTGCCGGTGTCGATCACGGCCGTGCGGCCGTGCCCGCGCAGCAGCGCGATGGTGCTCCAGCCAAGCCCGCCATGGCACACGGACTTGCCGGGAAAGCCCTGGATAAGGATGTCGATGGTGTAGCCGCCGATGTTCATGTCAGAGATCCCGCAAAATCGTAGAGGCCGGCCGGATTGCCGGCCAGAATGTGAGCGCGTTCGTCGTCCGAAGTCCAGCGGGCGAGCCGGCGCAGCGCAAGGCCGTCGTCGACCGGTTCGAACGGCTCGACGCGGTCGGGACGGCGCAGCGCGCGCGGCCCGCTGCCGGTGTGCGGCCAATCCGATCCCCAGAGCAGGCGGGCAGGATTGGCCGCGATCAGCGCGCGCACCAGCGCCCTCGCCTCGTCGCCATCGCCGGTCACGCCGATGCGATGCGCGGCCGAGAGCTTCACATACACCTGGCCGCTGGCCACAAGGCCCAGCAGTGCATCGAGATCCCCGCGCCTGCTCACGTCGAGCGGCGCATAGGCGAAATGGTCGAGCACGACCGGCACCGGCAGCCGCGCCAGCACGGGCGCGATCCCCGCTACCAGCGGCAGCCGTGCATGGATCTGGATGTGCCAGCCGAGACCGGCGATCCGCGCCGTGGTTTGGTCCAGCGCGTCCGCGATCGCATCGTGGTCGCTGTCGCCGAAGGTTTCCAGGTTCAACCGCGCGCCGCGTACACCGGCGGCGTGCATCGCCTGAAGTTCGGCATGCGCGACGGTTGGCCCAATCACGACGACGCCGCGGGCGCGCGGCCCGAGTTCCACGAGCGCACGCAGCAGCAGGCGGTTGTCGGTGCCGTAGGGACTCGGCTGCACCAGCACCACCCGGTGCAGTCCCAGCGTTTCCAGGAACTGGGCGAGATCCGCAATCGTAGCCGTCGCCGGCGTATAGGTGCGATGCGCCGCGAGCGGATAGCTCTGCGGTTCGAACACATGGACGTGGCAATCGCAGGCAGCGGCGGGGAGCGCGAAGCCGGGATCGGAATGGAAAACGCCGAGGATGGAAGGTGGATTGTGGGATTCAGGATGCATCGCGGTCTCACATCGAGAACGGCTTAATTCCCGTCATCCTGAGGTGCCCGCGAAGCGGGCCTCGAAGGACGACGGCCGAGGTATCAAACGTCGGGGCCGTCGTCCTTCGAGACGGCGCCATAGCAGCCGCAGGCTGCGTAAACTTGCCTGCATGCGCCTCCTCTGGATGACGGATAACATCAACCAATCTGCCTCATCAGGCTCACGCGCGTCCGCCCCGCTCACCCCCCATGCCGCTGCTCCTCGATCTGGCTGGCGAGCACGAAGCGGTGAGAGGCGCGGATGTGTTCGCGCATGCGTTTTTCAGCCAGATCGGCGTCGCGGTTTTCGATGGCGTCGATGATGGCGCGATGCTCGGTGAGCGCGTCCCTGGTGCGGCCCGCGTTGCGCCGGGTGGTGTGGCCGGCCAGCGCACGCAGCGCCGTCACGTTCTTCAGGTGCGCGATGAGATAGCGATTGCGCGAACACTCGTGGATCGCCCGGTGCAGTTGCTGGTTGTAGGCCACGCCGGCGGTGAGATCGCGCTGGGATTTCTCCTCCAGCGCATGGAGCTGGCGCATGAAGCTGATGTCGGCATCGCCGGCAAAGCGCGCGGCGAGCGAGGCCGCGTCCGCCTCGGCCAGTTCGCGCGCGGTGAACAGTTCGGTGATCTCCTGGCGCGTCAGCTTGACGATGCGGGCGCCGCGCTGGGCTTCCAGAACAATGAGCCCGTCGGCCTGCAGCCGCTGCAGCGCCTCGCGCACCGGCGTGCGGCTCATGCCCAGCGACAGCGTCAGCTCCGCTTCCCGGATCAGCGTCCCCGGCCGCAGGCGGCCGATCTGGATGTCGGTAAAAATCGTCTCGTACGCGCGGACGCTGAGCGATGTGTCGCTCGGTTTCGCGTCGGCCTGCGACGGCATGGCCTCTCCTCCGGATCAGGTCCCACCTCCGCAGCTTGACGCGGAGAGGTTAATGAATTTAATTGCATGTAGTTGTATACAACGATACACAAAAAGCAAGAGCGGCAGCGAAACACGTCGCGGGAGACAGCATGACCGATCCAGCCCAACCCATCTCTCCTGTCCGCCTTGAACTGGCTGTTGCCGCGATCTTCGCCGCGCACGGGCTGACGCAGACCGACGCCGATCGCGTCGCCCAGTGCCTGGTCGAGGCCGATCTGCGCAACGTCTCCTCGCATGGCATCACCCGGGTGCCGATCTACACAAGGCGGCTGCGGGAGAAGCTGGTGGCGCCCCGCCCCGAGATGGTGCTGACCCAGCCCACGCCCGTGGTGGCGCGGCTCGACGGCGGCAACGGCATGGGTTTCCTGGTGGCGACGCGCGCCATGAACGAGGCGATCGCCCGCGCAAAGCAGTTCGGCGTCGGCATCGTATTCGCGTCCAACAGCAATCATTTCGGAATGGCGGCCTGCTATCTGCAGCAGGCGCTGCGCGCGGGCATGGCGGCCATGGTGCTGACCAACGCCTCGCCGGCGATGCCGATCTGGGGCGGCCGCACCGCCTTCCTCGGCACCAGCCCGTTCGCCATGGCGGCCCCCGGCCCGACACCGCTGCTGCTGGACATGGCGACGTCGGTGGCGGCGCGCGGCAAGATCCGACGCGCGGCGGATCGCGGCGAACCAATCCCGCTGGGCTGGGCGCTCGATCCGCAGGGACAGCCGACCACCGACGCGGACGCCGGCTATCGCGGCATCGTGCTGCCGGTGGGCGGACCGAAAGGCTCGGGCCTGTCGCTGATGATGGAGGCCTTTGCCGGCGTGATGTCGGGGGCGGCCTTCGGCGGCGAGGTCGGCAACCAGTACAAGGATTTCGAGACCTCGCAGAATGTCGGGCACTTTTTCATGGCGCTGAAGCCGGACCTGTTTGCGCCCGAGGGCGCCTATGCCGCGCGCATGGACGACCTGGTGACGCGCGCCAAGGCCACGCCGCGTGCGGCCGGCTACGATGAGATCCTGATGCCCGGCGAACCAGAGGCGCGGATCGCCGACCAGCGCCGCCGCGAGGGCCTGGTCATTGCTCCCGCCGACCTCGACATGCTGCGCGCGGAAAGCGCCCGTGTTGGCCTCACCGCTTCCCTCTAACCGAGACATATCCGCATGAAACTCGTTGTTCTCCCCGGCGACGGCATCGGCCCCGAAATCACCGCCGCCACCTTGACCGTGCTCGGCGCCGCCGCCACGCGCCACGATCTCGCGCTCGATATCGCCGAGCATGATGTCGGCCATGCCAGCCTCGCCAAGCACGGCACCACCGTGCATCCGGACCTGCTGGAGACGGTGCGCCGCGCCGACGGTTTCATCCTCGGCCCGACCGCCACCTTCGATTTCAAGGATGAGGCCAAGGGCGAGATCAACCCGTCAAAGTTCTTCCGCAAGTCGCTCGACCTGTTCGCCAACATCCGGCCCGCCCGCACCTACAAGGGCCTGAAGGCCCCGGTCGGCGATTTCGACCTGATCGTGGTGCGCGAGAACACTGAAGGGTTTTATGCGGACCGCAACCTGGAGCAAGGCGGCAGCGAAATGCTGGTGACGCCGGATGTGGTGATTTCGCTCCGGCGCATCACCCGCCTCTGTTGTGAACGCATCGCGCATGCCGCCTGCGCTCTCGCCGTGCGCCGGCGCAAGCATCTCACGGTGGTGCACAAGGCCAATGTGCTGCGCATCGCCGACGGCATGTTCCTCGACATCTGCCGCGCCGTCGCCGCCCAGTATCCCGGGCTTATGGTCGATGAGATCCTGGTGGATGCGATGATGGCGCACGTGGTGCGCGCCCCCGCCCGCTTCGATGTCATCGTCACCACCAACATGTTCGGCGACATCCTCTCGGACCTCACCGCCGAACTCTCCGGCAGCCTCGGCCTGGGCGGATCGCTCAATGCCGGGCATGACCATGCCATGGCCCAGGCCGCCCACGGCTCCGCCCCCGACATCGCCGGCCGCGACATCGCCAACCCGACCTCGCTGATCCTCTCCGCCGCGCAGCTCCTGGAATGGCACGGCGCGCGCAAGCAACAGCAGCGCTTTGTCGACGCCGCGCAAACCATCGACGGCGCGGTGGCCGCCGTGATCGCCGAAGGACATGCGACGCGGGATGTCGGCGGCAGCCTCGGCACGGCGGCGTTCGGGCAATTGGTGGCGGAGCGTATGCGGGGATAGGGTGAGAATGGAAGCGCGAGCTGACGAAACTGGCGTTTATTAGTTTGTCATCACCGGGCTTGTCCCGGTGATCCCGCTTAGGAAGGCACTGCGTCCCTAAGCGAGGTTGCCGGGACAAGCCCGGCAACGACAAGAGAGATGCACCGTGCTGTCGTCCAACTAACAAAAAACAAAAAACACCGAGGGAACGAAACCATGAGCATCGCCCAACCCGTGGCATCCGCGCCGCCGTCACTCGCCGACCTGAGCGCGCGGGAAAAAGTGGTGTTCGCCAAGATCGCCTGGCGCATCCTTCCGCTGCTCAGCCTCGCCTACATCATCAATTTCATCGACCGCAACAATGTCGGCTTCGCCGGCCTCACCATGATCAAGGATGTGGGGCTGACGCCGGCGCAGTTCGGCTTCGGCGTCGGCATCCTGTCCGCCGGTTACTGCCTGTTCGAGGTGCCCAGCAACATCGCGCTGTACAAGTTCGGCGCGCGGCGCTGGCTGGCGCGGATCATGATCAGCTGGGGGCTGATCTCGATGGCCACCCTGTTCACTGTCGGCCCGTACAGCTTCTACGGCCTGCGTTTCCTGCTCGGCGCCGCCGAGGCCGGCTTCTTTCCCGGCGCCGCCTTCTACCTCACGCTGTGGTTTCCCGCGGAATACCGCGCCCGCATCTATGCCTGGTTTTTGATCAGCATCCCCGCCTCCACCTTCGTGGCCGGTCCGGTGTCGAGCCTGCTGCTCGAGCTCGACCAGTGGCTGGGCATCGCCGGCTGGCAATGGCTGTTCCTGTTCGAAGGTCTCCCCGCCGTGATCGTCGGCATCCTCTTCCTGTTCTGGCTCTCGGACCGGCCGCAGGATGCGGCGTGGCTCAGCGACGAAGAAAAGGCCATCGTCGCCGCGCGTATCGGTTCGGAGAAGAAAGAGCGCGAACGCCACGGTCTGTGGCAGACCCTGAAAGACCCGCGCGTGCTGATCCTGGCGCTGAACCAGTTCACCTTCCTGGTCGGCTCCTATGGCGTGACGATTTTCCTGCCGCTGATCCTGAAGGCGCAGAATTTTTCCAACTTCACCGTCGGCTTTCTCGCCGCCGTTCCCGCATTGATTGCCTGCGTCGCGATGATCTTTTGGGCCGGCGTGGTCGATCGCAGCGGCAAGAAGATCGATCACCTCATCTACACTTGTCTCTTGTCATCAGCCGGCATGCTGGTGGCGGTCTATGCGCCGACCTTCATCATTCCCTTCCTGGGGCTCACCGCGGTGCTGGTCGGCACCAGCACCGCGCGCGCCATTCTCTGGACCATCCCCACGCGCTTCCTCTCCGGCATCGGCGCCGCCGGCGGACTTGCTTTCATCAATTCGGTCGGCACGCTCGGCGGCTTTGTCGGCCCCTCCATCATGGGCTGGACCCGCGGCCTCACCGGCTCCTACGATGCCGGCCTGCTGACGCTGGCGGGCTTCATGATGGTCTCGATGCTGCTGGGCTTCTCGCTGAAGCTGTTCATCAAGAATGAATGAGCGGGCTGAGCATAGCTCTCTGTTGGCCTGACGCACAACCTTTGCAGGTCGCATCGCGCCGGACGGATCCGGACCGGACTGGACCATGCCATCCTCTCTGACGAACAGTTCGGAATGCGGATCGATGGCAAGGCGATCGAACAGCGCCTGCAGTTCGGGCCGGAGGGCATCGCCGCACAGGGCGGCGATCGAATGAAATTTGCGCATGACGTGCTCCCTGCTGTTTGCGGCACGTTAGGAGTTTGGGGCCGCGGAGCCACCCGATTCCCGAGCGCAATCCCAATTCTCGCGCGCAATGACGATCTCCGGCACACTCTCACAGCAATTCGGAAATCGGGTGGCGCCGATGACGTACCGGTTGTTTGACTGCACGCATCGAGACGCAGCCAGCTTTGCATTCGCAAACGCGGCCACGCGTCAACGGAGATGCGCCGATGTCACACGACAACAAAACGATCGTCACCCGGTGGTTCACCGAGTTCTGGGGAAACCCCTGGAATCCCGGCGTCATCAACGACCTCGCAACCGCCGATATCGTCATGCACTACCCGATGCATGAACCGAAACGCGGCCGCACGGCCGTCACGAAATTCATCACCGAGTTTCGCAATGCCTTCCCCGATCTGAGTTTCCACGGCGTCGGTGATCTCATCGCCGAGGGCAACTATGTCGTCGGCCGCTGGGAAGGCGGCGGCACCCACACCGGCCCCGCCTTCAGCGACTTCCGTCTGGGCTCGCTCCCCGCCGCGTCGGGGCGGCGGATGACATTCGCGGGCACAAGTGTGCTGCGTCTGGAGAACGGGCGGATCGCCGAGGAACTGGGACAGGAAGACGCCTTGAGTGCGATGCTGCAGATCGGCCTCATCCGCCTGCCCGAACATGAGCGGCCTGAAGAGAGGCCCGGCGGCGCGCTCCCGCAGGGGTGGAATAACATGCCGGACGCGCCGGCAACGGTGCGCTGAAACAACGATCAGGCACGGCACGTTCACGCGTCGTCGAGCGGCAGTCTCAGCCGGATGTCGGCGCTGCTGAACGTGCCGTCGCTCATGGTCACCACGGCGACGTCGACCACGCGCAGCGACCCCGGCCGCTCGAAGATGTAGGTCAGATGCGAGGGCGAGGCGAACTCCGGCGTGACCACGAAATCTCCGGAGCGCAGCGCCCGCGAGATCAGCTTCGCAGCCTCGGAATTCTTCAGCGGCGCATGCAGCAGCGCATCGATCAGCGCGGCCAGCGTCGTGCCGTTGGTCAGCATGAAGCGGGCGATGTCGTCGCCATGGACATGCCGCAGCGCGCCGACGATCGCCGCCACGGTCTCCGGATCGTTGAGCCTTGCCATCCCCTCAACATCTGACCGTCGCCCCCGCCCCGAGAAAGGCAGATTCCGGGATGTTTGACCAGCCCTGCCACGGGCTGGGCGAGGCCGAGATCAGAGCTGCGCCTCGATCGCCGCCTTGTCGATCACCGACCAGACCTGCACGATCCTGCCCTGGCGAAATTCATAAACCACGTTCTCGGCAAAGGACACGCGCCTGCCGTTCACGGGCAGGCCGAGGAATGCCCCCTTCGGCGAACAATCGAAGTGCAGCCGGCTGGCGATGAAGGGTGGATCCGACAGCAACAGTTCAATATTGAAACAAAGGTCCGGGATCTCGGCAAAGTCGTTTTCGAGCATCGCGCGATAGCCTGACAGCCCGAACCGCCGGCCGTTGTGGATGGCGTCCTCATCAACGAACTGCCCGAGCGTCGCCCAGTCCTGCCGGTTCAGGCAGGCGATGTAGTTGCGGTAGATCTCGGAGAGTTCGGTCTTGATCACGGCGACGGCTCCGGTGTTGCGATACGGTGCCATAATCTCGGCCAAGAATACGGATGATTCATGATGCGCGCCTGTCCCTGCTCGTTGCTACCGGTCCCCGGGGTGAGTGCAGCGATATCCAGGGGCCCACGCACGCGTCATCGCCCGGATATCGCGGAGCCTGTCATCGGGCCGCACTACGCGCGGACCCGTTGGCTGATCCGGGCTACGTCTTCCCGCAAAATGAGACGCGGTGGTAAGTCCTGAGATTCACCGGCATGGCGGCGGCAGCCCCCGGCTGACACCCTTCCCCCAAGCGCAAAAGCGCAGTGGGGGGAGATCTGCAGAATGACCATCGAGGCAACGCGCGCACGCGGAAAATTGCGGCTCTCCCTCTGCGTCGCCGCGGTGCTGGCGGCAGCCCTGCCCAACGCCACCCGCGCCCAGGGCCCGAATTATCCCACCCGGCCGATCCAGGTGATCGTCCCGTTCGCCGGCGGCAGCGCCAGCGATGTGATCACGCGGATCCTGCTCAATCGCATGAGCACGTCGCTGGGCCAGATGTTCGTGGTCGACAACCGCCCCGGCGCCGGCGGCAACATCGGCACGGCGGCGGCGGCGCATGCCGCGCCCGACGGCTACACCCTGGTGATGAGCACCTCCGGCCCGCTCGCCGCCAACAAGGCGCTGTTCAAGGAGCTGGGTTACGATCCGCAGACCGATCTCGCGCCGATCTGCCTGTTCGCGGTGATGCCCAATGTCGTGGTCATCAATGCCAAGCTCAAGCCGACAACGCTGCGCGAGCTCATCGACTACGCCAAGCAACACCCCAAGGAGCTCAATTACGGCTCGGTCGGCGTCGGCTCCTCGCAGCACCTGGCCGGCGCCTATTTCGAGCAGCTCACGGGCACGCAACTGACCCATGTGCCCTATCGCAACATCGCCGGCTACACGCCGGACTTCATCTCCGGCCAGGTGCCGCTCGGCTTCCAGCTCTTGCCCAACGTCATCGGCCTGATCAGGAGCGGCGACGCCCGCGCGCTGGCGGTGGCGAGCGACAAGCGCATGGCGGCGCTGCCCGACGTGCCGACGGCGGCCGAGGCCGGTGTGAGCGATTACGAGAGCTCCGCCTGGCTCGCGCTGCTGGCGCCCGCCCACACCGACAAGGCGATCGTCGACAAGCTCTATGCGGCCGCCGCGGAAGCCCTGCAGGATCCCAAGGTCGTCGCCGTGTTCGCCGAACAGGGCGCGCACCCCACCCTGCGCGATCCCGCCGGCCTCGCGGCATTCATGGCCGCGGAAACCGACAAATGGTCGGGCATCATCCGCAAGCTCAAGCTCGAACCCATGTGACGGCGATGCGGGCATGGTCATCGACGACCGTGTATCCGCGCGACGCTGAATTCGGGATCCTCTTTTCGAGTCTACGCGGCTTGGCCCAGGCGCGGCTCCGTCCCGGCCCATAGCCGCCGAATGTTGGCGCGATGGCGCGCGATCACGTAGACGCCGCCGGCGATCACCAGCAGCCGATAAGGCAACGGTTGCTCCAGGGCGCAGATGAGGGCGATCGCGGTCAACGCCGCCAGCATCGAACTCAGGGACACAATCCGGGAGATCGCCAGCACCACGCCGAACACTGCCACGGCCCCCAAACCGACCGGCCACGACAACGCCAGCAGCACGCCGAGCCCGGTCGCAACCGATTTGCCGCCCGTGAAATTCAACCAGACCGAACGGCTATGCCCCAGCAACACCGCCAGCCCGGCCAGGCAAACCACCCAGGGAAGAAGCTCAGCAAGAACCTGAGGAAGCAGCCATGGCCCCCAGGTTTGCTGATCGGGCGCGACTGGTGACGCAGCGGACGACGACGCCAAGAACCGGGACAAAATCCACGAAAAAGCCAAAGGATAGAACCAGCGGGCAAAAACGATCGCGGCTGCACCTTTCAGCGCATCGACCAGCAGCACCACCAGCGCCGGCCATTTGCCCAAGGTTCGCAACACGTTCGTCGCGCCAGTGGATTTCGAGCCGTGCTGGCGGATATCGATCCCCTCGAGCAGCTTTCCCGCCAGATAACCCGCGGGCAGAGAGCCGAGCAGATAGGCGATCGCCGATCCGACCACACCCGCGATCCCGACAGCTATGATCCAGACATCCATCGGATTCACCTCGACGTTCTCATATCAGGTCGTGCAATCGTCATTGTCGTCGACCTCTCCGACCATGGTGACTCATCATTAACCGAGTCGACAGCGATCGCGAGATGAATAGCCGTCGACGATTGTGAATGACGTCACCTTGATTTCGCGTGAGCCGGCAAGCGGGTGTCGAAATCCCGCAGGCCCTCGATATCGAGAACCGTGATGGTCCGGTACGCCATGGTGATCAGCCCGGATTTCTCCAGCTCCTGCAACGCCTGGCTGATCCGTTGCCGCGAGACGCCGACGAGATAACCCAGCTCTTCGTTGGAGATATCGATGCGGGATTCCCGGCTCGGATAAAGTTGCGGATGCAGCATGTCCGCGAGCGTGTGGGCGACACGCGCGTCCAGGTCGTCCAGGCGGTCATGCTCGAACGCACCGAGGAATTGCCCGAGGCGTTCGTTCAACTGGTTCAGGATGAAGCGGTTGAAAGCAATGCTGGTGTCCAGCAGCCACAGGAATGTGGCCGATGGCATCAGCGCGACGCGGGAGGGACGCAGCGCGACGACATCGTATTTGCGCGGCTCCTGCTTGAGGATCGACCCTTCGCCGAACCAGCAATCGGCGGGAAATGTCGCGAAGGTCACGGGTCTGCCGGTTTCCGACAGGTTCGCGACCTTGACCAGTCCGTCGATCACACCGACCCACACATTGGACGGATCGCCCTTGTGGCACGCATAGTTCCCGGGCTTGAGGTCGCGGATCATGATGGTGGTGCGCGCACGCTGCAATTGCGCTGACGACAGCGCGCTTGCCCATCTGCTCGTTGCCAACACATCGTCGAGCGACCGCATCGTGCAACCCGATTGTTAGAACGGCGACAGTCTCCAAGCGCATCACTGATCTATCATGGCGAAACGGGCATGCAAGCGCCCGAATAATAATGCGTTGCAACAGGGAGGTGCTCATGATGACAAACAAACAACACATAAGACGAGCCTCGCGCTATCTGCTGGCTGCGGCCGCGCCGATGGCGATCGGGTTGTTGTCGGCGTCGCCGGCCGCGGCGTCGGCGTGCTCTCAACTGGCGAGCCACTTCCATCGGCCGAATACGACCATCACGACGGCGCAGACCGTTCCGGCCGGAACATTTGTGACACCGACCACGCCGCCGCAATCGCTCACGGGTCTTCCGCAATTCTGCCGGGTGGCGGGGTTCACGACGCCGACGCCCGACTCGCACATCAATTTCGAAGTGTGGCTGCCGGAAGCGGGTTGGAATCTGAAGTATCTTCAAGTGGGTTGCGGCGGCTTCTGCGGATCGATTTCCTACGCCAGTCTGGCCGAGCCGCTGCGCAGAGGCTATGCCGCGGCGGGAACCGATGATGGCCATGAGGCCGGCGGCACCGACGCATCCTGGGCGGTCGGCCATCCGCAGAAGGTGGTCGATTTCGGCTATCGCGCGCTGAAGGAGACGACCGACGTCGCCAAGGATGTCATCATGGCCTTCAAGGCGAGCGGCCCGCGCCGCTCCTACTTCATGGGCTGTTCCGATGGCGGGCGCGAAGCGCTGATGGAAGCGCAGCGTTATCCGCAGGATTTCGATGGCATCGTGGCCGGATCTCCGGCGAATGACTGGACCCATTTGTTCACCGGGTTCGTCTGGAACCAGAAGGCGCTGGCCGCGATCCCCGGTGGCGATCTCTCGCAAGCCGACCTCACCGTGGTCAGCAACGCCATGCTGGCCCAGTGCGCCGGACACGACGGAGGGCTCCGCACGGATCAATTCCTGAACAATCCGCCGGCCTGCCGCTTCGACCCGGACAAGCTGTCGTTGCCGAAGGAGAAGATCGAGGCGATCAGGAAGATCTTTGCCGGCCCGCACGGGATCTTCCCGGGCTATCGCGTGACCGGTGATGAAGCCAGCAATCCGGCCAACTGGCCGGCGTGGCTGACGGGCAACGGCAATCCGGCCACCGGACTGCAGGAAGCGTTCGGGGACAACTTCTTCCAGTACATCGTGTTTCCGAATTCCGGATGGACGGCGGACTCATTCAGCATCGCCGACAATGCCCATCAGGCTGATATCCGCGTCGGCGCGATCCTCAATTCCGTCGATCCCGATCTGCGTCCGTTCAAATGGCATGGCGGCAAGCTGATCCACTATGTCGGCTGGGGCGACACCGCGATCTCGCCCGAGAACGACATCAATTATTACAACGCCGTGACCCGGGAGATCGGCCGCCACGACGATGTCAGGGACTTCTATCGTCTGTTCATGGTGCCGGGCATGGCGCACTGCGGTGGCGGCCCCGGCGCAAACGCGTTCGGTCAGGGGACCAACGGGCCGAACCCCACTGACGCCGCGGACGATATACTCACGGCGCTCGACCGCTGGGTCGAACATCGCGATGCGCCCGAGAAAATCGTCGCCACCAAATACGTCAATGACGATCCGACCCAGGGCATCGCCTTCCAGCGACCGCTGTGTCCCTTCCCGCAATTTGCAAAATACAACGGGAACGGCAGCACGGCCAGCGCGACAAGCTTTGCCTGCGTAAAACCGGATCACGACGACGATCACGACAGAGAAGCAAGCAATCACTGATCTCTGAATAATCGGCCGCGCGGGCGCATGTCGTCCCGCGCGGCACCTCAGGTGAGGCCTTGTCCGTCTCTGCCTTGGTGCGGTGGCCGGACGACCATGAGAGTTGTGCACGTTTCCGAAGGTCGCTACGCTCGATTTTGACTGCAGCGGATTCTAACTGCAGCTCCATGTCTCGATATTTCATTGGTGTTGCCGGAGATTTGTCATGAGAACCGTGTGCGTTTTGCACGTTGCGGCATTTGCCTTCTTTGCATTGGTCTGTTCGGCGTCGGCCCAGGTTGTCGCCCTTGGCGCCAGCAATACGCAAGGGCGCGGTGTCAGTTCTTCGGAATCCTATCCGGGCCAGCTCCAGGCCATGCTGGAAGCCAGGGGCTCCAGGATGCAAGTGGCGAACGCCGGCATCTCCGGCGATACGACGACGGGCATGCTGGCGCGATTGTCCAGCGCCGTCCCTGAGGGGACAAAAATCGTCATCCTGCAATTCGGCGGCAACGATGCGCGCCGGGGAAGTTTCGATCCCGCCGTGCGCCGGGCCAACATCGCCGCCATCGAGCAGCAATTGCACGCGCGCGGCATCAGGACGGTTCATGCCGATCCCCTCGTGCGGGCCGCCCTCGCCGCCGGTTTGAAGCAGCCCGACGGTATGCATCTGACACCGGAAGGCCATCGGCGCGTTGCGGCTCAGTTGCTTGCATCGATCCGCTGAGCGCCGCCAAAACATTTATTCAGGGCACGCGTTCAGCCCGCGAAACCCGCGGCCGTCGAACGTATGACGGTGTCATGACGACGACCGTGCGCCAAATTGACATCGCCACCGCGTCACGCCATCATTTGCCACGGCCCGCGTCGTCATCCTCTTCGCTCCAATCTGCGGCGCCGATTCGTTTTCGAAACTTCGCGCATTGGAAAGACCACGATGACAGATTTCTCGTCCGAGACGCCAACGCTCCATCGTGCCACGATCGCGCGCCGCCGGCTGCTGCAGTTTTTCGCCGCCAGTCCCCTGATCACGGCGAGCTCGGCCGGCGCGATATCCGCCCTGCTCGGCGCCGGCGCGCAGCAAGCCTTCGCGCAGAGCTATGACGTGCTGCGCGGTTCGCGCCGCGCGCTCGGGACCGACGGCGTCATCACCGCGGCGGCCGATGCGCTGGACGTGTTCGAGTTCGAGCCGGCGGCGAAGAAGGCCCTGCTCGCCCAGGAGGCGCCGGCGCACTGGGGCTACCTGCAGAGCGGTGTCGACGGCGACGTCACCCGCGACGCCAACCACACGGCCTACGCAAAGTACAACATCCGCGTCCAGCGCCTGATCGACGCGCGCAAGGTCGACACCGGTGTGAAGATCTTTGGTGAAACCTGGTCGAGTCCGATCTTCATCTGCCCGGTCAGCAGCCTCGGCGCCTACGATCCCGACGCCGGCGTCACCGTGGCGCGCGCCGCGGGCAAGCGCAAACAGCAGATGATCCTCTCCACCGTCGACAATGCGAGCATCGCCGACGTCAACAAGGCGCACGGCACCCCCGCCTGGTTCATGCTGTATCCGACCGACGACTGGACCGTGACCCAGAAGCTGGTGCAGCGCGCCGAGGGCGCCGGCTCCCCCGCGATCGTGCTGACGGTGGACCGCCAGGGCGGCCGCAACACCGAGACCCTGTTCCGCGAGCGGCGCCAGGACCAGCGCGAGTGCTCGGGCTGTCACACGCCGGGCTTCACCAACGAGGTCAGCCGCAAGTCCAACTTCGCCGACATCGACGTCTCCAAGGTGACCAACCTCTACGGCACCGGCATGACCTGGGAGTTCATCGATCGCCTGCGCAAGATCGTCAAGGGCAAGCTGGTGCTGAAAGGCATCATGACCGGCAGCGACGCCAAGGAAGCGCTGAAACACGGCGTCGACGGCCTGATCGTCTCCAACCATGGCGGCCGCGCCGAGGAAAGCGGGCAGTCGACCATCGGCGTGCTGGCGGAGGTGGTGGATGCGGTCGGCGGCAAGATCCCGGTGCTGATCGACGGCGGCGTGCGCCGCGGCACCGATGTGCTGAAAGCGCTGGCGCTCGGCGCCGCCGCCGTCGGCATCGGCCGGCCCTATGTGTGGGGCCTCGCCTCGTTCGGCGAAGCGGGCGTCGACCGCGTGCTGCAGATCCTGGACGACGAGTTCGTCACCATCATGCGCCAGGTCGGCGCGCTGGATGTGAAGCAGCTCACGCGAAGGACGGTTACCACGGCTTAGCTGTGCGCGGCTTCTGACGAATGAGCGGCGCGGGAGAACGCAATTGCGGTGCGCAATTGCGATAGCGGTGCGCAAAATCCAACAAACCTTCGGCACCGGCGTGCGTGAGGGTTGAACGAATCTTTTTCTCATCTCGCCTGATTTCTCGCGCCCTCATCGCATCGCTCACGCCTTCGGTAGAAAACACGTTTTCTTCTTCCGTGGGTTGTGTTAGTTTTTTCAGCATTAAAGCCAAATTTTTTAAAACCAATTTTTCTCAGGAGAATTGATCATGGCCTGTTTTCGGGCTGCGGTGCTGTGCACTGCTTTTTTTCTGACACTTGGTTTTGGTTATGTTGGACAGTCGACCTCGGCGAAGGCCGCCGCTTGTCCCATGGTCGAACTGCCGGTGTGCGCGCTGACTCCGACGGGCGAGCACAAGCGCTTCACCAACAGCTGCTTCGCCCATCGCGATCACGCCCGGGTCTTGCATCCTGGCGATTGCGTCACCCAAACCGGCGGCATCTGCATGATGATAGAGCTGCCGGTCTGTGCGATTGACCCGGCAACCCACAAGCGGAGAACTTATCCCAACCTGTGCCAGTCGGAAGCCGACAACGCCACCCTGGTGCATGACGGCGCCTGCAGGGAAAAGGCCACCCAGCGCGTCCAATCCGGCGAAATTTGTGTGCAGGTCATTTCCTGCGGCACAAAAAACGGCAAACGAAAACAATACCCGACCCCTTGTGCCGCACGCGATGACGGCGCAACCGACATCACCCCGAAAACCGGACCGACCTGCGGGGCGCTTCAGTAGAGCCACGCGCGGACGTTGATGGGAGACGTCAAACTGATCTGAAGACCAGAGGGAGCAATCCTATGTCGTTAAAGATCTTTGCATCCGGCGTCGTGAGCTTGGCCCTTGTTGTCGGAAGCCTGTCTCCGGTCAATGCGGCGGGCGCGGGGGAGATGTGCGGAGGGATTGCCGGCCTCAGATGCGACAAGGGCCTCTGGTGCGATCCGATGCCCGGGCTGTGTGGCGGAGCGGATGTTGCCGGCATCTGTGTCCACTCAACGAAAGCTTGCCCGACCACCTTCAGGCCGGTTTGTGGATGCAACGGCCAAAACTACTCCCACGACTGCGTCAGGCAGACGCGCAAGATCGCGAAAAAGAGCGATGGGAAATGCTGATCTCGCAACCGGCCTGATCGGCGGCGCGTTCGGGGCCGGCGACCCGAACGCGCTGGAATTTATGGCGAGCGCGCACCGAGGCGCAGTGCGTCCCTGATCGGGGCTTCACGCCGTGAAATACCCCGGCTGGCCGATCTCCGCGATCAGGCCGATGCCGGTGGGCGTCCAGCCCAGCCGCTGCTGGGTCAGCGCGCTGGAGGCCGGCATGTCGAGACCTGCGAACATCGCCAGCGGCCCGTAATAATCGCCCGCCTCTTCCTTTTTGATCGAACGCACCGGCACGTTGAGCGCGCGGCCGATCACCTCGATCACCTGACGCATCGGCACGCCCTCCTCGCCCACCGCATGGTAGATGCCGTCCACCGCGCCATTCTCCAGCGCCAGCCGATAGAGCCGCGCGACATCCGAGCGGTGCGCAGCCGCCCAGCGCTCGCTGCCGTCGCCGACATAGGCGGCGGCGCCCTTTTGCCGCGCGAGCTCGACCAGATAGGAGATCAGCCCGGCCTTGCCGGCGGCGCCGTGAACCTGCGGCAGGCGGATCGTCATCGCCCGCACGCCGCGCGCCGCATAGGCGAGGCCCGCCTGCTCCGACACCCGCGGCACATGCGGGCTGGAGTCGCGCCGCATCTCCTCGGTGATCAGCACGCCCGGCGCGATCAGCCCCGTGCCCGAGGTCACGATGAACGGCTTGTGGGTGCCTTCAAGCACCTCGCCCATGGCCTCGATCGCCGCCTTGTCGATGGCGCCGTTCTCAGCGAACTTCGTGAAGTCATGGATGAAGGCGAGATGGATCACGCCGTCGGCCTCCCGCGCCCCGCGCTTCAGGCTGTCGAGGTCCGTGAGCGAGCCGCGATGAACTTTCGCGCCGAGATTTTCCAGCGTGCGGACGTTGTCGTCCGAGCGGGCAAGGCCCGTGACCTGGTGTCCGTGGGCGATGAGCTCCTTGGTGGTTTCATAGCCGATGAATCCGGCGGCGCCGGTGACGAATACGCGCATGAGAGAGATTCCCTGTTTCGTGCACAGGGGATATTGGTGCGTTTCTCCTCCGGGAAAAGCCGTGAGATCATACGGGTATAATCGCTAACAGGATGAGGGCCACAGCCCGCAGGCCCGTCAGCCTCCCGTCAGACTCCGGACATCCATAAGGCTCCGTCGTTCACGCATCGGTCATGTGGCAGCCGGGATAACGGCTGCGGGCAAATCGGCCCGAACAAAGTGATCTGCAAGGTGATGCACATGGTTGGAAAATTTCGTCTCGGCTTGAACGTCATGGTCCCGCTCGCTGTCGCCATGTCCTGCTGCGTGCCGCTGCTCCCGGCGGCGGCGGCCGGGACATTGCCGGTGCTCGGCACCGATGCGGAAAGTCTCCGGCAGTATGACGCGACGGTGGACGATGCCGCGCGCCCGCTGCACTGGAACCTGAATTTCATGAAATACGACCAATCGCTGAACACAAAAATGTTCGACGGCCTGGTGCAGCGCGGCGTCACGCATATTGTCGTGACCGTCGGCCTTGAAAACAGCCTGGCGGATATCGCGAGCGGCAAGCTCGACGGCGACCTGAAAAAGCTCTCCGCCGCGATGTTTCAGTGGCAGCAGACCAACCCCCGCGTCCAGCTCATCGTGCGTCCCTTCCACGAGATGAACGGAGACTGGTATCCGTGGGGCTTCAAGAACGGCCACAACGGCAATTCGATCGCCGAGTTCAATCCGGCCTGGCGGCATGTGCGCGCCGTCATGCGCGGCGGCTTCCCAGAGCTGGCGTTCATGTGGTGCGCGAATGTGCATCAGGGCGACAATTTCGCGGCGTTCTATCCCGGCAACGACCAGGTCGAATATCTCAGCGTCGACGGCTACAACCACTCCACCTCGCACGGCGGCTGGACGACGATGCAGCAGATCTTCCACGACTCGCTGGTTGCCCTCCGCGCCACCCCCGGCATCGACCGCAACAAGCCGCTGGTGATCGCGGAAACGGCAACCACGGAACCCGATGCGGCAGCGGCCGCCGCCGGACACAGCAAGGCCGAATGGTTTGGCCCGTCCCATGGCAACATGGGCTGGTGGCTGCACAACGAAGCTCCCAGGCTCGGTGTCAGCACCGTGCTCTATTTCAATTACCCCGATCTCTACACGGGCAAGCCGCCGTCTCCCGAGGCGTACAGGAACGATTACCTGATCTTCGATCCGCAGCTGCCGAATGCCCCCGAAAGCCGGGCGACATTCCGGGCTTCCGTGCGCGATTTGTCGTGATGGCGTAGGCCGCCGACGCACGTCGGCCACATGCGCGCAACGGCGGATGACGCTTCGCTCATCCGCCCGGCGCGCCGAGTTCCTGCGCGAGTCCGATCAGAAGCCCTTCCGGCCCGCGGATGTAGCAGAGCCGATACGCGTCCTTGTACTGCACGACCTCGCCGACCAGTTGCGCGCCGCGGGTGCGGAGCCGCGCGAGCGTGGCGTCGATGTCGTCGACGGCGAACATGACGCGGAGATAACCCAGCGCGTTGACCGGGGCGTTGCGGTGATCCGCCACCACGGCCGGCCTGAGGAATCGCGAAAGCTCGAGCCGGCTGTGGCCGTCCGGCGTGCGCATCATGGCGATCTCGACGCACTGATCGCCGAGCCCGGTGATCCGTCCGGCCCATTCCCCTTCGATCGTGCCCTGCCCTTCCAGTTCGAGACCGAGCTCGCGAAAAAAATCGATCGCCCCGCCGAGGTCCTCGACCACGATCCCGACATTGTCCATCCGCTTCAGCGCCATGCTTTTGATCTCCAGGGTTGTCGCCGCAATCTACAAGGGGCCGCGCGGTCGAACAACGCACGCTTGAAGCAAGCCCGCGGGCTGTAGGGCGGATGAGCCCAACGTAACAACGCGCAGCGCGGCCCGAAAACAGGCTCCGGCGTCATCCGCCGACGCACATTTCCGAATCCGCGTGCGGTGGCGGATGACGCTGCGCTAATCCGCCCTACGGGCTCCGCCTTATGATACAATCTCCTTTTCTGCTCCTCCGGAATTGGAGACGCTGGTCATGCGCGCGGCAGCCTGTGGTGTTCTGATGGTGCTGGGCCTCATCTGTGCGGCGCACGCGGCCATGGCCGCAGAGACGACGATGATACCCGTGATCTCGTCCTTCCGGCACTGGGATCACCATTGGTACATCTGGCTGCAGGGGGATCCGACGTATGAAGCCGTCGAGGTGATGAGCAGGGATCGCGGCGCGGCGATGCCGCCGCTGGCCTGGGTTTTCTTCACCGAGCGCGCCGTGCCGAAGCGGCAGGTTCACTATTTCAATGATGCCGGGGTTGCGGCGGCCCGCGGCGGACACCACCGCGACATCACCTTCGCGATGACAGGCGCCGAAGGTCAGCCGCGAGGCCTCAAGGTGTCGCTCACCGATACCGAGGGCCGCCCGGTCGCGATCGACATGACGTTCGATCCCGCGGTGCACCTCACCACCCGGGGCGCCGGGCTCACCGATCAAAGCGGCCATAGCGCGGATCGGCATCTGCTGCTGTTCTTTCGCGAGGCAAACGCCGTCACATCGGATCGCGCGGTGACGCGGAACGGGATCGAGGTGGCGCATCCGCGGCCCGGCGAGAGCCATGCCTCCGCCTGGCCGGCCGCCTACAGCCGCAATATCGCCGTCGCCGTGCTGCCCTTCGCGGACCACAGCGTGGCTTTCGGCGCAAGCGGCCCCATTCAACCGGATGTGGTGCGGTTTTCTCAGGCCAATCCGGATGGCGTCGCGGTATCCGACCTCGGCGACGGGACGAAGCTGGAACTCGTCACCACGCCGGAGGGGCGATTGCAGCGCTACCGCCACCGTGACGGCGACCACGTGCTCGCGATCGATTTTGCGCCGCCCCTGCCGTCGACCGCACGGCAAACCGACGCCGCCATTTCGGCCGTCCGGATCTCGATCGATGGCTTCCATGACCTCGTGACCGGATCAGTGAACGTCACGCGCGACGACAAGGCGACACGTCTCGATTGGCATTTTGAGAGCCCGGAATGGGCACGCGCCGCTGCTTTGCAGACCGATGTGTTCGACGACGGCAATGGCCGCGCGCGGATCGCGCTTCGCCGTGCGCAAGCACGATGACGCGCCACAAGACGGACCGACGGCGACAGCGCTGAATTCAACACTCCGGCAGGATGATCGTCGGGGTGCGCCATCACCGTAACCCCGGATGCAACGGCTCCGCCGGAGACACGCAGTCCTCCTTCAGAAAATTTTCGCTTTCGGACGTGTCGCCCTGACATCATGAGGGCCTCCCGCTGCGAATGACCGTCTCTGCGCATACACCCAAATGAGAGATGACGGCGCGCTGAACTCACCATAGCTTCGGCACCGCGGAGAGCGGCAGTTGAACGCACCATCGCCCTCGTCTCGCGCCAGAATCTCCGCGTCACACGTGGACGCGGCTCCGCGGCGCGTCGATCGTGGTGCGCATCCAGGGATTGGGAGAAGCGTCCATGACACGACACGCGACCGGTCCGGGGGGCGGCAAGGTGGAGGTCGATAGCCGGCCAACCTATGTTGCATTCAAGCTTGTCAATTTCGACATCGACGACGCGCACATGAAGCAGGAGCACGTCAATTTTATCGACCGGGAAATCCTTCCGTTTCTCAGGGCCAGCGGCTTCAGGCGCGCGCGCCTCACCGGCCTGGCCAGCCGGACGGGCGGCTTCGCCTATGACATGCACCTCGGCCAGCGACGGGCCGAGGCCGTGAAGAGTTATCTGTTCAGGCAACTCACGGATACGTTCAAGGCCTTGCCGATCGACGCGGTCAGCGCGGGATTTACCCAGGCTTTCGGCAAGGCGGACGTGGACGGGGCGGATGACCGCGCGGTGCTGGTCGAGGTTTTTTCAGCGTTTGCCCGGCCCAAACCGGCCCCGGTCCCTGTCCCGCCTCCACCCCCCAACCTGCCCTGGCCGGATTACGTCAAGAAGGGATCCGATGGAAACGACATTCCCATGTTCCAGGTCCCGCACGGCAACAAGTTGATTCGAACGAGTGGCGACAACGTTCTTTCGTTCAGTGCCGGTCAGGTCGTTGACTGCGTGGTCACCGGCACCGGCGTGGCGCACGTCACGATTTCGGAGAGCGGCGACAAACGGACGGTGCTCCCGAGCGTTCTGGGGACCGTCGAGGAGTTCGACAAATTTGGCAAACTTCCGGTGCCCTGGAATTTCAGTTTCAAATTGTCATCCGAATTCGCCTCGGCCTCCGGCGCCGCCGGCGTCATTTGTTACAGCGAATGGGTGAAGGGCATGCCTCCGCAGTAAGTCGCCGGCGGCAAGCCTCCCGTGAGCCCGGCTCAACATGCATGGCAGACCGGCGGAACAGAAAGCAGGCCCCGGTCTCATCTGCCGCGAGCGCATAGCCGGATGACGCTGCGCTAATCCGCCCTGCCTGCTTTCGACGTGACGGCCCGTTGCCACGAATACATGACATCGGGCTCTTTCTCTTGATTGCGGGAACCATCCGTCTCGGTGACGGCCACAAAGCCGTGGCTCTCATAAAAGCTGCGCGCTCTCGCGTTCCGTTGAAATGTCCAGAGGCTCAGCCGATCAAATCGGTCTTGTGCGACCTGCAGGAGAGCCGTCCCGATGCGACGTCCCTGCCATGTCGGCAAGATGTAGAGTTGGTCGATCCATCCTTCGCGAAACGCAATCATGCCGACCAGCACTTGATCGTTGAAATAACCCCAAATCTGACAGTCCACGAATAATCGCTCTCGGACGAACCAACGGTCCTCGTCAGGTGTATGCAGCCCCGCAAGGGTTGGCAGCGCCTGATCGAACGACGCCCGAAGCACGGCTGCGGCCTGATCTGTTTCGTCAATTGCCAACGGCCTGAGCATTCATCCTCCCTCCGGATCGCGTTATGGTGACAGCACTGCCGCCGTAGCTCTCCCGCCTCCAATTCAGAGACCGTAGGGCGGATGAGCCGAAGGCGTAATCCGCCATAAGCGCGTATAATGTAAGGCAGCGGATGACGCTTCGCTAATCCGCCCGGCGGGCTGATCTCCAGAAACAAGACTGCCCTCCAGAAACAAGAGATGGCCATTTGTTGCCATTGACGCCCCCTGCGCCTTGCACGTCCCATGGATTGCGGAATAGTTTCTGCCGATCAGGACGTTTTCAAAACAATGAGTTGTCGGGACGCCCAGGCCAGATGATTGGCTCAGCGTTGGCGCGTATTTGCAGCATGAATTGATCTGGTTATTGAACGGCAGTGGGGCTTGTCGTGAAAAGTGTTGAGGGAAAAATTGCGGTCATCAGCCTGGTCGCGCTGGCCGCCTGGATCTTCGTCGTGCTGCCGATGATGTATCATCCCTGGCACGGCGGTCCCGGCACATTCTGGGACCTGGACGGCACCGCATGGACCGCGATCGGCGCGCTCGCGAACGTCGCCTACTGCCTCCTGACCGCCGGCCTTCTGGTGTTTGCCATCTACCAGGTCCTCTCCACCCGCCGGGATGCGAAGATCAACAGAACCCTCGCGGCCTGCGATCGTTATGACATCGACCCGATCATCGATGGCGTGGCGCGCCGGATATCCGCGGCCTGGGAGAGCGGCGACCTAAAAAAGGATCCGGCGAAATACAAGATCGAGCTCAACAGCATCTTCAATTACTTCGAGGCGATCGCCATCGGAGTGGCCCGTGGGCAATACGACGCCGACATCGTTCGCGATCAACTCGAGCAGATCATGACGGCTTATGTCGACGATCTCATCCTCAGTGATATCGACTGCTGGCCGCTTCCCATCGGCGGCGACAATCCTGACTTCGATCACGTCATGAAGCTCTATTACAAATGGAAGACGCCGGCTTGAAGTTGACTCGTTCTGGCCCCAAAACAGGCTCCGGCGTCATCCGCCATGGGCGCATATGATGTGACAAGGCGGATGACGTTTCGCTCGTTACCGTGACGGTGCACTAAATTTAACGGATCTTCGGGCGCCCCGGAGGAATGGCAGTTAAGTGCACGTGTCTGACACCGACGAGCGCGACGACGGACGGGATTGAACGCCCGGCCCCTCTGCCCGACCAACGGACAAGACGATCCTGCCGTTGAAGGACTGCGATGCCGAGCCCAGCGAACCGCGTGGCCGCCATGGAAGGCGGGTATTGGCTTGCGCGGATCGGTCTTGTCGCGAGCCTTGCTGTCGCGGCGCCGGCCTCCGCCAAACCATCGGGCGGCCAGGCCTGGATGATCCGCATGCTAGCTTGCGAGAGCGAGGACGCGCGGATGAAGATCTATCTGCCGTTATCCATCGTGTTCACCGGTCATAGCCTGCGCGCGAGCCGGACCGTGAACGGCTACTACACCCTCGACCTGACCGGCGCCAACAAGGGCAAGTCGCTTGAACCGGTCCGCGTCACCTTGAGCGCCGACAGGACGACGGTGACCGTCGACCAGTACACCCGCGGACTGCCGCCGACGCGCATTCCCCTTAGTGGAGGTACCGTCGATTTCGACCAGCGCTTCGGAACGGCAGCCAAATGCGGTCCATTCCAGGCACAGGATCCGAATTTCGCGAATTGATGCCACGCGTCCCTTCAGGATGTCCGGCGCGAATGACCGAATTGAGCAGCGCTTAGAGCCTTTAGCGAAACTGAAGAATCACGAAATCCGGTTTGCTCCGGACCGCACAGTCGCGTCGCTAGTGGGGTCGGTCCTGAAAAATAGTGAAGGATGGAAAAAATGGAGTGGTCGCAAAGGATTCCGATAAAGTGAAGTCAAACAGCCGAGCTACGATCGCATCGAATCTGTACAATGCATATTTTCGGAGAACTAGAGATTGTTCAGACCGGCGCTTACCAACTATCTCTGAGCGTCCCTCCTACGATAGTCGCCGACCGCAGTGCGACATAGCTCGTTTCCTGACCGGAACTGAAGGTTTAGCTCGCCACCGGCAAAATCATAACGGAAACTGCATTTGAATTGCGGGGCCTCGATGCAGAGATTTGCGCCTGCTGTGCTACATACCAGCGTCTCATAGGAGCCTAACCCGCTTACGCCGGCGATATTTGGTCCGGTAAAGAAGAGGCCAACTTCTCTATTGTTTCGAAATTCAAGACGATTGCCTGTCCCAGTCTGCACCCAAGCGCCGAATAGGCGATCATCCGCCAAACTAGCTTGAGCGAACGAAATGCTGGTCGCGAACAGACTACAGAGAATGGATAGGCTGAGTAAAAGGAAAAGCTTCATAGGTGTCCCCTACCAGCAACTCGGTTGGGATACTCCTGCGGAGTGCCCATACCACGAGTGGATCTCGGCTACCACTTCTCAGTTAGGTTGTGTTCTGTTACTATGACTTGACCGTTAGGTTCGTAGCAAGGGCTTTGCGTGCGATACTATCTGTCAATTTGCACTGCGTTGTTGGCGATTGGAGCTTCACCAACTCATGGTCAAGATAACCCAACGAGTTTTGATGGGACGTGGGTATCCGTAAATCCTCCGGGCCTGAATGTCACTTTCAATCACGTCGGTCTGGGAAAGCGGGAAGCCAGCCTGCCCTTTGGACAAGCTATTATAACGGAGTCCGATGGCAAAGATGGTTCAAATCTCAAGGTCTCTGGTTCGGGTTTCGACTGCTATTACTTGGTGAGCAGAATAAATATTAGGGACATGATCTGGGAATTGAAATCCGCCAATTCGCCAGTCTGCTCCTCCTCAGCCCATTATGTAAGATATTCGCCTTAGTTAGTTGTTTCAGCTCGTAGGAATTAAAGTACGTGCGCGCCAAGCTAGTTACAACGGGCCTTGTGCTTTTCTCCTTTTTTGTAGGAGCGGCGAGCGCTCAGCAATATTCGCTGCCTGAATGGGAGGGCACGTGGCTAACAATATCTCCGCCATACTTCCACGTCACGTTCGTGCGGTCTCCGCAAGGACCTATCAAAGGGAGTCTTCCAATAGGGATCATCTCTGTAACCGATTCCAAAGGCGAAAGCGGCTCCAACTACAAGGTGTCCGGCGAAGGCTTTAATTGTTTTTACTCTGTCACCAATATTTCCGGAGCATCCCCCAAAGAAATGATTTGGGAGCGAAAAGAAGCGGATTCCGCCGTCTGTTTTGAATCTGCACATTTCAAGCGTGCGGATACCCTAGGAGAACTGAATTTCCAGGATGGTAGCAAGTACTATGGCAATCTGGACAACGGCGTTCCGCACGGAGAAGGGACGATCACGTCGAAGGATGGCTCAACTTCATCCGGTATGTTCGTCTTGGGCAAGAAAAACGGTTCGTTCAAAGAAGTTCTTGCAGACGGTTCGCGTTACGAAGGGGGCTATCTTGATGATGTCCGGGCGGGACAGGGAAAACTTACTTGGCTCGATGGGTTGATTTTTGAGGGTATTTTCAGTGCGGGTATGCCAAGCAGCGGCACTATAACTTACAAGGACGGCAGCAAGTACGTTGGATCTGTCCATAACTATATGCGTAATGGGAACGGTACACTCTACTTTTCCGGTATCCAAAGCGTTGGCATCTGGAAGGATGATCGTAGAGAGGGGCAGTTCTCCGAGAGTTTGGCCGATGGCTCTCGATACGTAGGGGAATATTCGAATGATGTACGATCTGGCCATGGTCGCCTCGTGCAAAGTGACGGCTCGGTCATGGAAGGCACCTTCAAAGATGGCCTAATAGTAGAAGGAATTTGCCTTTGGAATAACCTTCGCTTTGTCGGAAAATTTAATAAAGGAAGGATCTGGCAAGGAACGGTCTATGGTCCCGCTGGCCAAAGCACTGGAGCTTGGGACTCGAATTTTAAAAAGGCCGGCAATTTCAGTGAAATTAGTACAGACGGGACTAAATTTGAGGGTCTGTATGTGGAAGATTGGCGGGAGGGACCGGGTAAGCTTATTCTTCAGAATAGTACGATTGAGGGGGTGTTCGCGAAGGGCTTCCCAGAACAAGGAACCCAGACGTTCGATAACGGCGACAAATACGTAGGTTCGTTCGTAAAATATCTTCAATCTGGGCAAGGCACGTTGTTTTATAAAAATGGCTCGATTGCGAATGGGATTTGGTTAAACGGGCAGTTCATTTCGGGCTTGTGGACAGCTTCTGACGGTTATTCCGCGCGTGGAACGTGGGAGGGCGGGAAGAAGACAGGTTTTTTTTCGGAGTCTTGGCGCGATGGCTCAAAATTTGAAGGCAACTACCAGTCGGATCTTCGCATCGGGAAGGGCAAATGGACGTTAGCCGACGGGACGAACTACGATGGTACATTTCTAAATAGCGAGTTTGTAGAAGGTACGATCAGCATCGGTGACTACAGATATGTTGGTAAAATTTCGCGAGGACGAAAGAACGGCCCAGGCACGCTATATTATCAAGGTAACAGAAGTGCCGGTAACTGGGTTGACGATGCTCGGAACGGTTTGTTCGATGAGACCTTTGCAGATGGTACAACCTTCGTCGGAACATACCAAAACAACGTCCGAAGCGGTCAAGGTAAAATGGGGTTCAACGGAAATGTGTTCGAGGGAACCTTTGAGAATGGGCAGTTCTCGTTTGGCACTCTTCTTATTGCCAATGGAGATAAGTACGTTGGAAGCTTTATAAACAACCGATATAGTTCAGGTACATTTACATCACGAGACGGCCAAACTTGGACTGGCACCTGGGTTGATGGAAAGTTTATTCCAAGGTGAGGTTTCACCCGATCTCTCACCTCAATATTTCGAGCGTTTAGCTCGTCCCTTAAGCCAGCGCATTAATGATTGAAAGTTGAACAGCCAGAGCCAAATGTGGCCGAAGCCGTTGTGCCGCTGGCGCCGAGTAACAGAATTTCTGCTCCACGCCGGCGCGAGGTAAGAAATAGTTAGTTTTCTTTTGGATAGCCGAAATTACAAAGCAATAAATAGCCGCAAGAAAAGTCTGCCCATAGGGGGTTTTCACAATGTCATTCCGCTTTTCTTTGACGATTTTAACCATCGTTCTACTGTCGGCGAACGACGCGCCAAGTCAAACGAACCAGAACCGGTTGGAGTTTGCTCCTGTCGCCAAGGGCCTAGAAGATTTTGGTTACCTGTTGACAGCTTCGCGGTGGCTCTGGCCGCCGCTTGAACAAAAAATAATATTCGTCTGTTGGGAGAACCCAACGAGTCAGTTTGTCTCCCAGCGCCTAGCAGTGAAGAAGGCAATCACTGATACTTGGCAAGCAAACTCAGCACTCATTTTTCAAGGATGGGATAATACTTGCGTAAGTAACAGCGTTGGTATCCGCATTCGAGTGGAGGACAGTGGACCACACACCAAAGGATTAGGACGTCAAATCGACGGAAAACTAGATGGAATGGTGCTGAATTTCACTTTCGCCAATTGGAGTCCGGCATGCAAGGCAGCGGAGATGTATGAGAAATGTCTGACGAGTATTGCCGTACATGAATTTGGACACGCGATCGGGTTCGCTCATGAGCAAAATCGTCCGGATACGCCTGGCGAATGCGCAGAAGCCCCGCAGGGTGGCAACGGGGATGTATTACTAACACCTTGGGACCTCCACTCCGTCATGAATTACTGTAACCCAATTTATAATAATGATGGCAAGCTTAGCGAAGGAGATGTTGTCAGCGTGCAGAAAACGTACGGTAAACCAGGTACCTAAAATGAAGAACATGATTTCTCTCTCGCTTGCCGCCTGTTTAGCGACGTCTGTGACGTTACTGTCGGCAAGAGCGCAGACTGGGGATGTTGCTTCACAAATCTCAGCGCAGTACGCGACTTCAGTTGTTTTTCTCGCTATCAGCGGTACGACAGTAGATGGCCAGAAGGAAGAGAAGACGGGTACCGGCTTTGTGGTTTCCGAAGAGGGCTATGTTATTTCGGCTAGCCACCTTTTCGAAGACGGCGCGCATCGACCGTACGTTCAGATGCTCATACGTGGCGCGCTCGGCACAAGTTTTGATATGCGGGCGCCTACCGGAATAATCCTCCCGTTAGAATTTGTGAGAATGAATGTCGATGTTGATGTGGGCCTTGCAAAGCTCCCCGCTATCCCAACTCAAAAATATTCATCAGTGCATTTCTGCCGCACCTTGAATGTTAGAGCCGGGCAGTGGATTCACGCTTTGGGATTTCCATTGGGGCAACCGCTTGCCGTAAATTCAGGCACCCTCAGCTCGAAGGATGGCCCACGAGGATACTGGAAAACAGATATATTGGTGTCTGAAGGGAGCAGTGGGGGGCCGGTCTTCGATGGTTCAGGCCACGTCATTGGAATGATAAAGGGAGGGATAGTTGGTGCTCCAGGAAATAATTTTATTGTACCGTCGAATTTGATGTTCGATATCCTGCAAACTGCACTAGGCCAAATCGACGACTGTGCTGAGGACACCAGCAGAATTGCGCCTGCTGATTGTCGGCCGAAGATCTTCTCATACCCTATAGATCTGACAAAATCGGACCATCCAAGTTTCAACCCAGACTCGCGCGGCTTCACTAAGATTTTTCCCGCAGAGCCCAACTACACAATTGAAAGTGTGAACTTTGTCGCTGCGTCACAAAGCAAGGCCGATAATCCTCAAGTCGTCATAGCGCCAGACAAAAGTTCCGTGCGCTTTGAAACGACAATTCAGAGTGGCCCATTCTTCGATCAATGGCGCGGATGGATCAGCGGGCAACTTGTAACTACCCAAAAGCCGAAGTGTAGCGTCAATCAATAGGATCCAAGGCTTGGACACAGATGTGGCCGACATTCTGCGAGATCCCAGGCACGGGAAGTTAATACTCACCGGTCGCGTTTTTTGTTCACTGGCTTTTCGCGTGATATGCACCCAGTCGGATCGTGGGTGCGTGCCGTCACTCGGGCGCGATCGGGAATGTGAGTAACGCTGAGCAATGTTTGTCACCCCGAGGTCGGTCTCGGCGAATTTTGTGCGAACGGTTAGGTCGGATGTGTTCCGGCCGCAGGTAGAGTCGTTGCCATTTCCACGCGCTCAAGCCGCTAGACTAGGGTTGATGGCGACACCAGGCGCTCCGCATAACTGTTGCGGAAGCGCTCCATGATCTCGATTTCGTCTTCAGGCCGCTTCAGCAGCCGGCAGAATGCCGCCGCTTCGCGGTAACACCACGACACGTGCGATGGCCGTACCGGGGTGCCCGACCGCTGCTCGATCTCATGCGATTACGGTGACAGCACTTAAATCTTCTGGCGCCCGGAAGAATGACAGCTAAGTGTACCGTTATCGCTCCCCACCTCACCCTCAGAGTAAGGCTTAGAATGGCAACTGAGCCGCCTCACACACATTCGAGAAAATGAATCCCAACGCGCGCACTGCCAAGTCCAACTCGTGGGGAGCCATACCGTTGTCCAGGAGCAGCATCTCCAGACTGTTCGAGCATTTTTTGGATGCCCCGACGTATTCGCACTGAGCGCCCGGCTTTCCCGCCACCACGAGCAAGGTGTAGCCACCTCGTTTAGAAGTTCTGTATTCGCTTGAAAGACGATCAAAGCTGATGGACTCAACTATCGCATGATCTCGCCTTCTCATTGTGAAAGTGCATTTTTCTCCGGGCGCGTGATTGACCTCGAACTCTTCGCCGATGTGACCTTCATCCACGTCAAAAACACCGAGGTTGCTGTTGAGGTGATTTTCGAGTGCGAATATACGTGTAGCTGCCGCGATGGGTTTCATCGCGTCTGGGATTTCATCACCCTGTGCAGCGGCGGTTCCCGCCACAGCAAGAAACAGCAACACCGACGCTAATCTCAACGCTCTGCCTCCTCGCGCAGGTGACCGCCTTCAGTTAATGCACCACATACCTCAGACTTTTCCGACGAAATGACAGTTAAGTGCACTGTCACCGTAACTCTAGACAACATTCTCTGCCGGATTTCGAGATCGGTACATTGGTCGATGGCGTGAATCTCAGTCAGCTCGATCACTGGATTTTCCAATTATCTTGAAGAAGATCGAGGGGCGGATGAGGGTTGGGTGCACTGTCACAGTAACCGGAAAAGGATTAAGTTCATCCTCTACTGCTAAAACTCTCCTAGAGCTCGCGTTCCGGAAAATAGCGTCTGATGGAGGCTTACGTCCTCTAGCCAAAGCGCACTCCGCAACCGGTAATAAGCTCGACACAAAGCAACCACCTTGCCCCTTTCAGCGAGGCGCACAGGGGCCGAGAACTCCGCGATACCGCTATAAACTGTTCCCGAGAATCCAGATGTGGAAAGCAATAGGCCACCTGTGGCTTGTCTGGATGCAGTTACGCTGATGAATTTCCTCAGGTGCGCGGGGCCGGGCTTTTGCTCTGCCCAATGCTTTACCTCGACAAGGTAGAGCCGCTTCTGCCCGCCTTCAGCCGTTGACAGTTCAAGATCAAAACCGCCATCTTTGCCTGGCCGAGTTAGTTTCGTGCCAAAGCCAATACCTTCAAACACTTCTCGAAGGACCTTTTCAAGCTCTCGCCACTCAATTTTTGCAAGAACTTCGGGGCGTTCGGCGACAGCGCGGGCGAGCTGTTGCATCGCGCCCCGTACGATGCGTTGGTAGGCTGTGTCGACATCTTCCAGTTGAACGTACTTCGAAAGCCAATTGCGAAGATCGCCTGGACCGAAAAGATCGATCTGGCCTAGTCCAATCGTATTTGCGAGACGAAGCGCCTCAGCCGAAAAACCGGATCGGGAGATAACCATTGCTCGGTCAAACTGACCGCTCATTTTCAGACGCAATGCTTGGTTAACGGATGCAACACTGCCCGGCTGCATCCTCGCCTTCACCTCCACAGCGATAGTTTGAGGTTTTCCGCCGATATCCGTTCGGATGAAGCAGTCCACCCGTTTATCGGAGTCTACAAAGCCACTCTCGGACACCGTGTGGCCGCAGGCCTCGAACATTTCGGCCAGCAAGCTTACAGCCTCCGACGACTGTCGAAACGCTCCTTCTTCAAATTTGTCGACGAATGACAAGGCTCGTTGAAGCTTATTCATCGGAATTACGGTGGGAATTGCGATGACGGTGCATCAAATTCAACAAATCAGCGGAATGACGGTTAAGTGCACCGTAATTCCTATTTTACCAATTCAATTCTGGTGGAAGTGGTATTCGATTTGGCGCACTAACGCAGTAATTGCTTGTGACATGTTGCGACCTGTGGATCGATACGTCTCGCCGTGATGGTCGCCGACCGCTTCCCACACCGATTTCGACTTTTGATAAACGGATAACCTGATCATCGGCGTAGTCGAGATGCGGGTAGAACATGTTCGCAAGCAGTTCGACCACTAAGTCTTCGTACTTTTGGTCCGCGTTATCATCTTTGCCGGTGGGAAGCTTTCTGATTGCCGCCAGTTTTCGCTTCGCCGACACCAATGGAATTTGCTGAAATAAGGGATCGACTGAACAATCGGCTGCAGTACGCTCCTTGAGAGCAATGTACTGCTGGACAACACCATAATTGTCCCTGTTAAAGTTCAACAGCGCGACCCGATCCCACAGAACCGAATTGTGCTGATCGTCCTTCGGAATATAGTTTTTGAAGTAATCGTCAAATCCGATCCATGGCGTGTGGCGGAGCCATCGTTTCGGAACAAGCAGGATCGGAAGGCCACTCGCGGGGTCAATCGGCAGTTCGAGGTTTTCAATGACAATCAGCTTATGAGATTGATGGTCGTAAACGCTGTCCAGCCGCGTCCTTGAGCGGGGGATCTGCAATTTTTCGCATTGTTCAATTGTGTAGTCGATAAGGAATGACTTCAAGAGATTACACGCAAAGTCACTCACCCGATCCTTGGAAATACCATCCACAAATAGTTGTATTTCTTCAAAGTGAGTGAAGCCTGCCGAATAAAGCGGAACCGCTCGAAACAAATTTAGTATCTGCTGCGCCGCTGGCGCACCAATCCGCTTTCCTTTCTTACTCGCAGCTCCCCCTAGCCCAACTTCCTCGCACTCAGACATTTGTTGGATCATGCGAACGGCTTGCTCGGATTCGCCGCGCTTAGAAAGTCCGTCCAGACGGTTAAATGCGGCGATCATAGCTCCGTGCAGCGACTGATCCTGCAGCGAGGGTGATTTCCAAAGCAGGAACGGATCAACGTAAAGCGGCAGATCCTCGTTCAAAAAAGGAATCGCAAAGTCTACGCTGGCTTGAGCCACGTCGAGACCGTGAAATTCGGTAAGTCGCGGGCGAATGAGGGGCATCTTTATTTGGTAAGCAGTTCAATGGCGCGAGTACAGCACAGTCAGCAACTTGCGGTGCAGATGTCCCCAGCAAACCTTCTAAGCTGGAAGCGCCGCCCTCACTCCGCCGCCACCACCCGCGGCCCCTCTTTCTCCTCCGCCTCCACCAACTCCGGATCCAGCCGCCGCTTCAGCCGCCGATCAATCCGGTCGAGGTAGATATAAATCACCGGCGTGATGAACAGCGTCAGCAGTTGCGAGAGGCAGAGGCCGCCGACTACGGCCACGCCCAGCGGCTGGCGCAGTTCGGCGCCGGCGCCGGTGCCCAAGGCGATGGGCAGGGTGCCGAAGATGGCGGCGAAGGTGGTCATCATGATGGGACGGAAACGCAGCAGCGCCGCCTCGCGGATGGCGTGTTCGGCGCTCAGCCCCACGCGGCGGCGCTCGAGCGCGAAGTCCACCATCATGATGGCGTTCTTCTTGACGATGCCCACCAGCATCACGATGCCGATCATGGCGATCACCGAGAGCTCCATGTTGAACAGCATCAGCGTCAGGATGGCGCCGATGCCGGCCGACGGCAGGCCGGAGATGATGGTGATGGGGTGGATAAAACTCTCGTAGAGAATGCCGAGAATGACAAAGGCGGCGAACACCGCGGCGAGGATCAAGACGCCCTGCCCGCGCAGCGAATCCTGGAACACCTGCGCGGTGCCGGAGAATCCGGTCACGATGGTCAGCGGCAGGTTGGCCTGCTGCTCCAGCTCCGTGATCTTGTCCACGGCGTAGCCGAGCGACACGCCCGGCGGCAGGTTGAACGAAATCGTCACCGCCGGCTGCTGGCCCTGGTGGTTGATCTGCAGCGGGCCCACGGTCGGCACCAGCCGCGCCACCGCGTCCAGCGGGATGGTGCGGTTGTCGGCCGTCTTCATGTAGAGTTTTGACAGATCCGACGGATCGATCCGGAACTGCGGCTGCGCCTCCAGGATGATCTGGTAGTCGTTCAGCGGCATGTAGATGGTGCCGACCTGGCGGGCGCCATAGGCGTTGAAGAGCTGGTTGCGCACCTGGTCGGCGGTCACGCCATACACCGCCGCCTTCTCGCGGTCGATCTCCACCGTCATCTGCGGGTTCTTGATGTAGAGATCGTCGTTGACGTCGAGCAGCCCGGGGATCTTCGCGATCTTGTCGCGCATCTCCGGCGCCAGCCGATACAGCGCCTCGATGTCGCTGCCCTGCATCACATACTGGTACTGGCCCTTGGAAACGCGGCCGCCGATGTTCAGGTTCTGGATGCTCTGGAAAAACGCCCGCAGCCCCGGCACCTGCGTCGCCTTCTGGCGCAGGCGCGCGATCACCACCGGCGCCGGCTCGCGCTGCTTGATCGGCTTCAGCGCCACGAACAGGCGACCGTAATTCGCCGTCGGGTTCGGGCCGCCGGAACCCACGGTGCTGTTGACGTAATCGACCGCCGGATCCTGCTTGATCAGGGCGGCCAGCACCTGCTGCCGCGCCGACATCGCCTCGAACGAGGTGTCGGTGGCGGCCTCGGTGATGCCGGTGAGGAAGCCGGTGTCCTCCTGCGGGAAGAAGCCCTTGGGCACGATCATGTAGAGCCACACCGTGCCGGCCAGCGTCGCCACCGTCACCAGCAGCATCACCGCCTTGTAGGCCAGCACCCGGTCCAGCGCCCACTCGTAGGCGCGCAGCCAGTTGTTGAACATGGCTTCGAAGGCCCGCAGCACCACGTTCGGCCGTTTGTGCGGATCATGCGCCTTGAGGATGCGCGCGCACAGCATCGGGGTCAGGGTCAGCGAGACGAAGCCGGAGACCACGATGGCAATCGAGATGGTCACCGCGAACTCGCGGAACACCCGGCCGACAATGCCGCCCATCAGCAGCACCGGAATGAATACGGCGATCAGCGAGAAGGTGATGGAGAGGATGGTGAAGCCGATCTCGCGGGCGCCTTTCAGCGCCGCCTCATAGGGCCGCATGCCCTCCTCGATGTGGCGAACGATGTTCTCCAGCATGACGATGGCGTCATCCACCACGAAGCCGACCGAAAGCGTCAGCGCCAAGAGCGTCATGTTGTTGATGGAGAAATCGAACAGGTACATGAACGCGCAGGTGCCGATCAGCGAGATCGGGACTGCGAGGGCCGGAATGAAGGTGGCGGAGGCCGAACGCAGGAACAGGAAGATCACCATGATCACCAGGGCGACGGCGATCAGCAAGGTCTCCTCCACGTCGGCGACGGCCTGGCGGATCGAAATCGAGCGGTCCATCATCACGTCGATGGAGACCGAGGGCGGCACCTGCGCCCGCAGCCCCGGCAGCCGCGCCTTGACGCCGTCGACCACCGCCACGGTGTTGGCATCCGGCTGCTTCTGGATGGCGAGCACGATGGCCCGCTTGCCGTCCAGCCAGGTGGCGATCTTGTCGTTCTCGACGCTGTCGTAGACCTTGGCGATCTCCTCCAGCTTCACCGGCGAGCCGTTGCGCCAGGCCACCACCACCTGGTTGTAATCTTTCGCCTTGTCGAGCTGGGCGGAGGCCTGCAGCGCGATGTCCTGCTGCGGGCCGTTCAGGGTGCCCACCGGGGTCGAGGAATTGGCGCGCGAYACSGCSGTGCGGATGTCYTCMAGKGACAGGCCGCGGGCGGCCGCGGCCTCGGGATCGGCCTGCACCCGGATSGCGAAYTTCTGSGTGCCGTAGATSAKCACCTGCGCGACGCCAGGGATCTGCGAGATCGCCTGCCCCATGGTGATGTCGCCGTACTCGTTSACSGCGGACAGCGGCAGCGAGTCCGARCTCAGCGAGATGAACAGCACCGGGAARTCCGCCGGATTGACCTTGCGGAAACTCGGCGGSAYCAGCATYTCCACCGGCAGCCGGCGCTGGGCGATGGTCARCGCGGTCTGCACGTCCAGCGACGCCGCATCGATGTTGCGGTTGAGRTCGAACTGGATGACGATCACSGTCGCGCCCTGGGACGACGACGACGACATCGAGGAAATGCCGGCAATGGTCGAGAGCTGCCGCTCGATCGGCCCCGCCACCGACGCCGCCATGGTGTCGGCACTGGCGCCCGGCAATGTCGCCGTCACCGCGATGGTCGGGAAATCGACCTTGGGCAGTGCCGAGACCGGCAGCAGGCGGAAACCGAACACGCCGAACGCGATGATCGACGCCGTGAGCAGCGTCGTCATCACCGGCCTGCGGATGGAGAGTTCCGACAGGTTCATGGCTGGAGGCTCCCCGTCCGAACGCTGGGAAGCATCGCCCCGCGTGAAGCATCAATCCCGTCATCCTGAGGTGCGCAGCAACCGGCTCCGCCGGTTGCGTTCTTTGAATAAGCCGCAAGTCGGATAAATTCGACTTGCGATGCGCAGCGCGGCCCTCGAAGGACGACGGCCGAGGCCCGGGCCGTCGTCCTTCGAGGCTCGCGTGCGGCGCAAGCGCGCCGCAGGGCTCGCACCTCAGGATGACGGATAACTAGCGCGCCCCCCTCCCTCATCATCCTCACGCCCCCGCCTTGCGCGGGCGGATCTCCACCCGCACGCCGTCGGACAGCAGCAACTGCCCTTCCACCACCACCAGTTCGTCGCCGGCGAGCCCGGTTTCCACCACCGAAAGCCCCTGCGAGGTCCGCAGCACCGTCACCGGCTGCTGGCGGGCGACGTTGTCCTTGATCACGAACACGAAGTTGCCGGTCTGGCTGCGCTGCACGGCGACGGATGGCACCACCACCGCGTGTTCGGTGCGCACGGTCAGCCGGGTGGAGACGAGCGTGCCCGGCCACAGCGTCTCGCTGGTGTTCTCCATGATGCCGCGCACGGTGATCATGCCGGTGGTGGCGTCCACCGTGTTCTCCACCATCGCCACCTTGCCGGTTTCCGAGCGCTGGCTGCCGGGAATGGTAGCGAGCACCGAGGAGCCGTTGGCCCGCATGGCGTCGCGCAGGTCGCCCAGCACGCGCTGGGGAATGGCGAAGGTTACATACACCGGCACCATCTGGTTGATGACGGCGAGCGGCGTGGTGTCGGCCGGCCGCACGAAGTTGCCCACCTTGACCATGGCCGCGCTGATCCGTCCCGCGATCGGCGCCTTGATCAACGTAAACGTCTTCTGCACCTTCAGATTGTCCAGCGCCGCCTCATCGGCCAGGATGGTGGCCTTCAGCGTATCGACCTGGGTCTTGGTGTTGTCGACATTGACCTGGGTGGTGGCGCCCTTGCCGATCAGTTCAGTAAAGCGGCGCAGATCGCGCTCGGCCCCCGCAAGCTGCGACTGGTCCCGCGCCAGCGTTGCCTCGGCCTGGGCGATCTGGGCGTCGAGCTGGCGGGCATCCAGGGTGAACAGCAGGTCGCCCTCATTGACCCGCGCGCCGTCCTCGAAATGCACCGCCGTGATGGTGGTCTCCAGCCGCGACTTCAGCGCCACGCTGGAGATCGGCGTCACCGTGCCGATGGAATCCACATCGACGGGAACCGGCTTGCGCTCGGCCTTCGCCACCTCGACCGAGACGGTCCGCGGCCGGGCCGGCGCCTGCGCGGCATCGCCGCGGCTGAACCATGATGGGTGGGTTTCATAGGCGCCGAATCCGATCGCGCCCAGCAATCCCGCTGTGATCAGCAGAAAACGTCTGTTCATTACGCTTTTTCTTTTATTTGCCGGCCAAATCTGATGCTTGGCCGGTTCGCCCCCAGGAAGTTCGTCAAGTCGTCGTCAAGTCGTCGTCAGAGTTCCGATCCCCGCCCTCACGACATGGGATCGGCCTCAACCGCGGATATCGCTGCATTGCCCTCACGATAGCCGGCGCGAGCCTTATCACAACCGCGCCTTTCGTGGTACGCCAGAGCACTGTGATCCCTGAGAATTCCCCATCGCGTTGACCGCAATGCGGCGTGGGGGTGCAACAAGCTGACGCAGGGGGTGTGGCGAGCTTGTCCGCTGAGACGCGAAGCGCTCCTCCAAACCTCAGCCGTCATCCCCCGGCAATCATTCCGTTGATCAGCCGAGGCGCATCGCCCCTCTCAGCCGTCATGCCCGGCCGCAGGCCGGGTATCCACGACTTTCTTGTTGCCGTGCTGCAATGCCGTTAAGGCGTGGATACCCGCGCTACGCGCGGGCATGACGGCCGAGGGTGTGGATGCGCACCGCATATTAGTTTGTCGTTGCCGGGCTTGTCCCGGCAACCCCGGCAAGGGACGCACTGCGCCCCTAAGTCAGGAAGGCACTGCCCCCCTAAGCGGGGTTGCCGGGACAAGCCCGGCAACGACAAAGAGAGAGAGTGGGACCGCACCACGCATTCAATTGACGCCTGAAGGCAGCGGGTGTGGCCCACCCCGTTTGACTTTTGTCAGCCCCCGTGACTAATGTCGAAGCGGGAGGGCGCCCCTCATGCCGATCCGGCTGGCGGAACAGATCATTCACAAGGCGGCGTGGCTCTATTACACCCACGGCCTTCGCCAGGACGAGGTGGCCGCGCGGCTCAACATCTCGCGCGCATCGGTGGCGATGTATCTGCGCAAGGCGCGCGACACCGGCATTGTCAGCATCTCCACCTCCACGCAACTGTTCGCCGAGGACGTGCTCGCCCGCGAACTGGAAGACGCCTATGGCCTCGCCGGCGCCTGGGTGGTGCCGCACACGGAACCTTCGGGCGACAAGGCGGAGGTGCCGCAGGTGGCGGCCGCGGTGTTCCTGGAGCACGTGGCGCGCGGCGACCATATCGGCATCGCCTGGGGCCGCACCGTCTATGCCATCGCCGACGTGATGGCTTACGCGGATTTGCAGGACGTCACCGTGGTGCAGCTCTGCGGCAATCTCGGCGCGCCCTACTCCTACCGGCCTGATCAATGCACCATGGAGATCGCGCGCCGCCTCAACGCCAAGGGCCTCAACTTCTATGCGCCGCTGGTGCTCAGTTCCGAAGAGCTCGCCGCGCAACTGCGCGAGGAGCCGGTGATCCGCCAGCAGCTCGCGAGCATCGGGGAATGCAATCTCGCGCTCCACTCCGTCGGCACCGTGGATGAAGACAGCCACGTGGTCACCTGCGGCGCGCTGACGCCCAAGGCCATGCGCGCGCTGGCGAAGTCCGGCGCCGCCGGCGTGATCGCGGGACAGATCATCGACGCCCAGGGACAAGCCCTCGACTGCAGCTACAACCGCCGCGTCATCTCCGCCGACCTCGCCTCGATCCGCAGCATCCGCAAACGCCTGATGGTGGTGCAGGAGGACGCCAAGCTCGTGCCGCTGAAGGCGGCGCTGGCGGGTGGCCTGTGCTCGCATCTGGTGACGACGGCGTGGATGGCGCGGCGGCTGGTGGATGATGCGGGGAAGGTGAAGGCGTGAGGATGTGAGGTGCGATCGCGTAATCCGTCATCCTGACTCTGAATTAACTCCCGTCATCCCGACGCTGAATCCATTCCCGTCATCCTGAGGTGCCCGCGAAGCGGGCCTCGAAGGACGGAGGGCCAAGGTCTCTGCCAAGTCGTCTAACGCACGGGCCGTCGTCCTTCGAGGGCCGCGCTGCGCACGGCCACCTCAGGATGACGGATCACTCTCACTCACCAGCAAGACGAACACCCATGAAAAACCTCTGGACCGACTCCACCGCCGAAACCCTCATCGCCGACTACGCGAAACGCGGTTTCGACCGCGAGCTCGCGCTGCGCGTCTACACCACCCGCCTGCTTGGCGGCGAGCCGCGCCTCGTGCTGCATGGCGGCGGCAATACGTCGGTGAAAATGAAAGTCACCGACCTCGTCGGCGACAGCTGGGACGTGCTCTGCGTCAAGGGCAGCGGCTGGGACATGGCGGTGATCGAGCCGGCGGGCCTGCCGGCGGTGAAGCTCGCGCCGCTGTTGAAGGCGCGCAAGCTCGACAGCCTCAGCGACGAGGACATGGTGGCGCTGCAGCGCGCCAACCTGATCGATCCGGCGTCGCCCAACCCGTCGGTGGAGACGCTGTTGCACGCCTTCCTGCCTCATAAGTTTGTCGACCACACCCACTCCACCGCGATCCTGGCGATCGTGGACCAGACCAACAGCGAAGCGCTGAGCCGCGAGGTGTTCGGCCCGAAAATGGGCTTCGTGCCCTACATCAAGCCGGGCTTCGACCTCGCCAAGGCCGCCGCCGACATCTATGACGCCGACACAACCGTCGAAGGCCTGATCCTGGACAAGCACGGCATCTTCACCTTCGGTGCCACCGCGCGCGAGGCCTACGACCGCATGATCCGTTATGTGACCATGGCGGAGGACTACGTGGCCAGGCATGGCAAGCCGGCCCCGCAGCCGGTGGTCTTGCCGAAGCGGCTGGCGGCGGCGGCCGATTTCACCTCGTCGCTGCGCGGCGCGGTCGCCGTCAACAACGGCGAAGGCCGCTTCGACCGGATGGTCAGCGATTTCCGSACMTCSCCGGAGATYGTCGCKTTYCTSAAYTCGCCGCGSCTTKCGGAGCTCGCCAAAATCGGCGTCTCGACGCCKGAYYTGTCGATCCGCATCAAGACCGGSCCGATGGTGCTGCCCGCCCCCGACGCGGACAAGCTSGASRCSTGGCCSGCSGTKATCCGCGMGCATGTCGCCGGTTTCGTGCGCGACTACACSGCGTATTTCGAGASCAACAAYGCGCGCGACGASRTCAARCGCACCATGCTCGATCCCATGCCRCGGCTGACGCTGGTGCCCGGGCTCGGCATGTTCGGCCACGGCCGCACSCTGAARGACGCRMRGATCGCCTCCGACATCGGCGAGATGTGGATCGAGGCRGTGCGCGGYGCSGARGCSATCGGCAGCTTCACGCCGCTGACCCATGGCGAGCTGTTCGAACTGGAATACTGGTCGCTGGAGCAGGCCAAACTCGCCGCCAACAAGCCGAAGCCGCTGACCGGCCAGGTCGCCCTGATCACCGGCGGCGCCGGCGCCATCGGCGCGGCCACCGCAAAGCTGTTCGCCGCCAACGGCGCCCATGCGGTGGTGGTCGACCTCGACGCCGAGAAGGCCGCCGCCGTGGCCAAGGCCACCGGCAACGATTCCATCGGGATCGGCTGCGACATCACCGATCCCTCGGCCTTGCGCGCCGCATTCGACCGCGCGGTCGCCCACTATGGCGGCCTCGACATCCTCGTCTCCAACGCCGGCGCCGCCTTCGAAGGCGCCATCGGCGAGATCGACGACGCCTTGCTGCGCAAGAGTTTCGAACTCAACTTCTTCGCCCACCAGAATGCCGCACAGAATGCCGTGCGCATCTTCAAACAACAGGGCACCGGCGGCGTGCTCCTGTTCAACACCTCCAAGCAGGCGGTGAACCCGGGCCCGAAATTCGGCGCCTACGGTTTGCCCAAAGCCGCCACCCTGTTCCTCTCCCGCCAGTACGCCCTGGAGTACGGCGCGCTCGGCATCCGCGCCAACGCCGTCAACGCCGACCGCATCCGCTCGGGCCTCCTGACCTCCGAGATGATCGCCAGCCGCAGCAAGGCCCGCAGTCTCTCGGAGAAGGACTACATGTCCGGCAATTTGCTGGGCCTAGAAGTGACCGCCGACCACGTCGCGCAGGCGTTTTTGCATCATGCGCTGGCGGAGCGGACCACGGGGGACGTGACCACGGTGGACGGCGGGAATATTGCGGCGGCGTTGAGGTAGGCTTGCTCCGCGCCAGCGCCCCTCTCAGCCGTCATGCCCGGCCTTGTGCCGGGCATCCACGACTTACTTTTCTGAACCGCTGCAAAGTCGTGGATACCCCAGCGACTTGGCTTCGCCAAGTCGCCGATACAAGCGCGGGCATGACGGGAGTGGGTGTCGCACCGCCTCGCCCCACACTCCGCCGTCATCGCCCGGTTTAACCGGGCGACCCAGTAGGCAGCACGGCCTGTTGGTGGAACGCTGCATGAAAAGCGGCAGTCCGCTGTTCACAAACTCATTCGTCAACTACCCACACCCCGGTTACTGGATCGCCAAAGGGCGACTCGGCTACGCCGAGTCGCAGAGGTCAAGCCGGGCGATGACGGGAGTGAGTGTCGCGCGGCATTACATCACCTCCGCCCCCCTACTTCTCCCCCACCTTCGGCATCCACGCCGGCATGACCACATCCGCATGGGCGAACTGCGGCAGCTTCGCCGAGAGATCCTCCATGTTCTTGATGTCCTTGTCCTTGAGATCCTTCTGCGTGATGAGCGTCGGCGGCACGATCACGTTGTGCCCGGGGTCGGTGCCGGCGAGCAGCATGGCGAGCGCGCGGACCGAGACCTGGCCGACCACGGCAGGGTTGGTGGCAGCCGTTGCGGCCCAGGCGCTGTCGGGTTCGCGCATGGCGGCGATGTCGGAGGTGGAGATGTCGGCGGAGTAGATCTTGATGTCCTTCGACAGTCCCGCTTCGTCGACGGCGATCTTCACGCCCTTGGCGAATTCGTCATAGGGCGCGAACATCACCTTGATGGTGGGATTGGCCGAGAGCACCGAGCGCGCCTGGTTGGCCACCGAGTTGGCGATCGGGTTGTCGAGGGTGCCGAACATCGCGACCTCGCTGATGCCCGGATACTTCTTCTTGGTGTCCACCCAGGTCTCGTTGCGGCGGTCGAGCGGCGCGATCCCTGCGACATAGACATAACCCGCCTTCCACTTGTCGCCGTTGTCCTTGACCGCCTGCTCCAGCGCGAGGCGCGCGAGATCGCGATCGGACTGCTCGATCTGCGGGATCTTGTCGTTCTTCACATCGACGTCGAAGGCCACGACCTTGATCCCGGCTGCGACGGCCCGCTGCGCGGCTTCCTTCATGGATTCCGTCAGACCGTGCTGGATGATGATGCCCTGCACTTTCAAGGCGATCGCCTGGTCCACCATGTCGGCCTGCAGCGCCGCATCCTGGCGGCTGTCGAACACCCGCAGATCCACGCCGAGCGCCTTGGCCTGCGCCTCGACGCCGGAGAGATAGGCCTGGAAGAAGTCACCGGTGGAGAGATAACGCACCAGCGCGATCTTGACGGCGCCGGGCTTGTCGAACGGCGCGGGGCGATCGGCGGCGAATGAGGGCCAGGCGAGCGCGGTGGTTGCGAGAGCGGCGGCAAGTGTTGCGAGGGTTCGGCGGGTGATGGGCATTGTGGTGTCCTCCAGTGTTTTTTTGAATTGAGAGACGTGAATTGAAGGGAAGTCAGAGATCAGAAATCAGGGATCGGAGGCGAGAGAGACGGAGAAGTGAGAGACGAAGGCATCTCCCCCCACTCATTGTCATCACCGGGCTTGTCCCGGTGATCCCGCTTAGGAGGGCACAGCGCATCCCTAACTTAGGAGCGCACTGCGTCCCTAAGCGGGGTTGCCGGGACAAGCCCGGCAACGACAAAGGAGAGTCATGTGCCGCGACAATCCACGTCATCCTCGCCCCCTACCTCTTCCGCCGCTCCGACAGCGCGAATGTGAACACCAGGGCCACCACCAGCACGGCGCCCTTGACGAAATCCTGGGTGTAGTACGGCGCGTTCATCATGGTGAGGCCTTGCAGCAGCACGCCGACGAACAGCGCGCCGATGGCAGTCCCAAATGCATTGGGCTTGGCGGCGCCGAGCACGGCGAAGCCGATCAGTGCCGCCGCCACCGCATCGAGCAAGAGGTTGTTGCCCGACGCGATGTCGCCGCGGCCCAGCCGCGCGGCCAAGAGAATGCCGCCGATGGAGGCGAACACACCGGAGATCACGTAGGCCCAGATCTTGTAGGCCTTCACAGGCGCGCCGGCGAGTTCAGCCGCGCGCTCGTTGCTGCCGACCGCGTACATCATGCGGCCGAACCGCGTGTATTCCAGGAAGAACCAGATCAGCACCGCGAGCACGATCAGCACCACCACCGAGACCGGCACCAGGTTGGGCAAAAAGAAATCGAAGCGATGGCGCCCGAGCAGCAGGAAGGCATCGCTGAACTTGCCGGGCGCGACGGCGCCGCCCGGCATGGTCATGCCGGTGGCGATGGAGCGGCCTTCGGTGGGAATGCGCTGCAGCCCGACCAGCAGAAACATCATGCCCAGCGTGGCCAGCAGATCCGGCACGCGCATGTAGACGATGAGAAAGCCGTTGATGAGACCGACGACGACGCCGATCAGGAGGCACGCGGCCACCGCCATCACCGCGTTGCCGTCCAGCACCACCATCACATAGGCCGAGGCCATCATGGCGCTGGTGGCGACCGAGCCGATCGAGAGATCGAAGCCGCCCACCACGAGGGTGGCGGTGACGCCGAGCGCCAGGACACCGGTGATCGCCACCGACTGCAGGATGAAGACGGCGCTCTGCGGCGAGGCGAAACCGTCGGTGGTCACCGTGAAATAGGCGATGAGCCCGGCCAGCAGCACCAGGAAGCCGTAGCGGATGGCGAGGCTGCGCAGGCTCAGGGCCGCCTTGCGCGAGGCCTGATGCGTATCGCTCAACGATGTCATGTCGACAAAATCCCGGCTCGCGTGGCACCGCGCTGGCCGCGCCCGGCCACCTCGGCCAGCAGGCGCTCCAAATCGATGTCGGTGTTGATGTGCTGGCCGACGAGGGTCTGTTCGGACATCACCAGGATACGGTCCGCGGTCTCCAGCGCCTCGTCGAGCTCGGTGACGAAAATGAGTGTCGCCCGCCCCGCGGCGTTGGCGCGCAGCTTGGCCGCGATGTCGCGCCGCGCCGCGATGTCGACGCCCTGAAACGGTTCGTCGAGCAGCAGCAGCGAGGCCGCCTGCGACATCCAGCGCCCGACCATCACCTTCTGCTGGTTGCCGCCGGAGAGCGAGCCCATCGCATCGCGCTCACTGCGGCAGACGATGCCGAGCTCGGCGATCTGGCGGCGCGCCAGCGCGCGCTCGGCCTGGCGCTGGACCACGCCGAACCCGGACAGCCGCCTGAGGAACGGCAGGCTGATGTTCTCATAGAGATTGAAGTCGGGAACGATGCCGCTCTCGGCGCGGTCCTTCGCCACCAGGAACACGCCGGCCTCGATGGCGTCGCGCACATTGCGCGGCGCATAGGGCCGGCCCTTGAGGGTCATCAAGCCGCCGAGCGGCCGCCGCGCCCCGAACAGGGTTTCGGCGAGCGCGGTCTTGCCGGCGCCGACGAGACCCGTGATCGCCACGATCTCGCCGTCGCCGAGCGTGAGCGCGATCGGCCGCGCGCCTTCCGCGATCGCCAGGTCCTCCGCCTGGAACACAACGGTTTCGGCGGCGCGCGCGGCGATGGTGTTGCCGCGCACGGTCTGCCCGAGCATCGCGGTGACGGCGCCCTCATAATCCAGCGGCTGTTCGCAAAACGTGCCGGTGATGGCGCCGTCGCGCAGCGAGACGATGCGGTCGGCCAGCCGGCGGATGTCGGACATGCGGTGGGAGATGAAAAGGATGGCGACGCCGCGTTCGCGCAGCCGGTCGATCAGGGTGAACAGACGATTGGCTTCGGTGCTGGAGAGCGAGGACGTCGGCTCGTCCAGGATCAGCACCTTCGGTTCGTGCGCCATGGCGCGCGCGATCGCCACCATCTGGCGGTCGGCCAGCGACAGGCTGGCGATGTCGGCGCGCAGATCAATGTCGAGCCCCAGCCGCGCGGCCACCGCCTGCGCCTCCCGGCGCACCCGGCGCGGATTGAACAGCAAGGGCGCGCCGGCGCCGCTGAGCCGGTCGAGGGTGAGATTGGTGGCGACATCGAGCGCCGCCACCACGCCGTCATTGATGTTTTGATGCACGGTGACGACACCGGCGCGGATCGCTTCCGCCGGCGTGGCCGGGGCGAAGCCTGTGCCGTCCAGCGTCATGGTGCCGCCATAGCTGTGCTCGGCGCCGCTGATGATCTTCACCAGGGTGGATTTGCCGGCGCCGTTGGCGCCCATCAGCACGGTGACCTCGCCCGCGCGCAGGTCAAGGCCGACGCCGCGCAGCACCTGGTTGAGGCCAAAGGATTTCCGGAGGCCTTCCACTCGAAAAACGGCGTCGTTGGCCATTCACATTTCCACCCTGGGAGGGGACGCTAGGCAGCACTTCGTCAATTGTCAAGAAAGTTGACAATTGCCAGAGCGGCTTCTAGCCTTCCCATGTCATCCTCTCTGTCGTTGCCGGGCTTGTCCCGGCAACCCCGATAAGGGACGCACTGCGCCCCTAAGCGGGATCACCGGGACAAGCCCGGTGATGACACTGTGGGTGGGGCGCCTTTGTCTCCTACAACAGTGACGGGGCGAGATGCTCCAACGACACAACACAACGATGCTCGCCTCATGAATGGCGCGCGTGTAAAGCATCGGCGAACCGGGAGGCCGACGTGACATCACCATCAGCAGCCGCGGCGTTCGAACCGCTTACCATCGCCACGCTGCCGCAACGCCTCCACGGCATCGCCGCGCTGACGCAGCGCATCGGCGCGGACGCCGCATCCTGGAAAGTGCGCGAGGTCGGCGACGGCAATCTCAATCTGGTGTTCATTGTCGACGGGCCCAGCGGCTCCGCCGTGGTGAAGCAGGCGCTGCCCTATGTGCGGCTGGTCGGCGACAGCTGGCCGCTGCCGCTGAAACGTTCGTTCTTCGAATATCACGCGCTGACCCGGCAGCAGGCCCGCGCGCCCGGCGCGGTGCCCGAGATCTTCCATTTCGACCAGGCGCAGGCGCTGATCGTGATGGAGTACCTTTCGCCGCACATCATCCTGCGCAAGGCGCTGATGATGGGGCGCGAGCTGCCTGGGATCGCCGAGGACCTCGGCCTGTTCACCGCGCAAACACTTTTCCGCGGCTCCGACCTGCACATGAGCGCGGCGGCGCGCAAGGCGGATCTCGCGCTGTTCGCCGACAATGTGGAGATCTGCGACATCACCGAAAGCCTGGTGTTCACCGATCCCTATTTCGACGCGCCGCGCAACCGCCACACCTCGCCGCAGCTCGATGCGCTGGTGGCGCAGCTCCGCGCCGACCGCGACCTCAAGGTCGAGGCGCAGCGGATGAAGCACCTGTTCGCCGCCAATGCCGAGACCCTGCTGCATGGCGATCTCCACACCGGCTCGATCATGGTGACGGACGAGGAGACGAAAGTCATCGATCCGGAGTTCGCGTTCTACGGGCCGATCGCCTTCGACATCGGCATGCTGCTGGCGAATTTCTGGATGTCGTATTTTTCCCAAGGGGGACACGAGCAGGACGGCGCGCGGGCCTCGATGCGGGGGTATCTGCTGCGCACCACGACCACGATCTGGTCGGTGTTCCGGGCGGAGTTTTCGCGGCTGTGGCGCAGCGAACGCAAGGGCATGCTGTATGCGCGCAGCCTGTTCGAGGAGGCCGGCGACGCGCTCGGCGCCGAGCAGGCGCTGGACCGGTTTCTCCATGGCGTGTGGCAGGACCTGCTGGGCTTTGCCGGGGTCGAGATCCACCGCCGCATTCTGGGACTGGCCCACAATGCCGAGTTCGAGACCATCGAAGATCCTGATTTACGCGCGGCCTGCGAGGCGCCGGCCTTGAAATTCGGCCGCCACATCGCGGTCAACCGCCGGGCCATCCACAGCATCGATGAGGTCAATGCGCTGGTGACGCTGATCGACCGGGAGGGCCGGTCGTGAAGGTCGCCGGGCGCCATTACCGCACGATTGCGTTGCATGCAGATGGTGATTGCATTGATATCATCGACCAGCGCTGGCTGCCGCACGACTTCCGCATCGCGACGCTGCGGACGCTGGACGACGTCGCCGTCGCCATCCGCGACATGTGGGTGCGCGGCGCGCCGCTGATCGGGGTCACCGCCGCCTACGGCCTCGCGCTGGAGATGCGGCGCGATCCCTCCGACGCGGCGCTGGACGCCGCATGGCACACGCTTTACGCGACCCGTCCCACTGCCATCAACCTGCGGTGGGCGCTGGACACCGTGCGCACGGCGCTGCGCCTGGTGCAGGCGACGAACCGCGCCGCGACCGCCGCCCGCCTCGCCACCGAGATCGCCGACGAGGACGTCCAGCTCAACCGCCGCATCGGCGAACACGGCCTCGCCTTGATCCGCACCATCGCCGCCCGCAAGCCGCCGGGCGCGCCTGTGAACATCCTGACCCACTGCAACGCCGGCTGGCTCGCCACGGTCGATTACGGCACCGCCACCGCGCCGATCTATCTCGCCGTCGAACACGGCATCCCCGTCCACGTCCATGTCGACGAGACTCGCCCGCGCAATCAGGGCGCCCAGCTCACCGCCTGGGAAATGGCCGGCCACGGCGTGCCGCACACCCTGATCGTCGACAATGCCGGCGGCCACCTGATGCAGCGCGGCCAGGTGGACATGGTCATCGTCGGCACCGACCGCGTCACCGCCAATGGCGACGTCTGCAACAAGATCGGAACGTACCTCAAGGCGCTCGCCGCCCACGACAACGGCGTGCCGTTCTACGTGGCACTGCCCTCGCCCACCATCGACTGGACCATCGCCGACGGCATGCAGATCCCGATCGAGGAGCGCTCCGCCGACGAAGTCTCGCTGGTCTGGGGCAAGACCGCCGCGGGCGAGATCACCCAGGTGCGCATCTCGCCGGAGGCTTCGCCCGCCGGCAACCCCGCCTTCGACGTCACCCCGGCCCGCCTCGTCACCGGCCTGATCACCGAGCGCGGTGTGGCCAAGGCCTCACCCGAGGGCCTGCGCGCGCTGTTCCCGGACAAGGCCGCCTGACGGCCAGCCGCCGCGGAATGTGTGGGGAACCCGCCGGACGTCGCGCCAAGCGCCCGGCGGATGCGGTATAAAATCCGCCTGAGACACACCGACGCCGGAAGCCCCATGCGCATAGCCACCTGGAACGTGAACTCCATCCGCCAGCGGATCGACCATCTGGTGACCTGGCTGAAGGAGGCCTCGCCGGACATCGTCTGCCTGCAGGAGATCAAGTGCCTGGACGAGGCGTTCCCGCGCGAGCCGATCGAGGCGCTCGGCTACAACGTAGTCACCCACGGCCAGAAGACGTTTAACGGCGTGGCGCTCTTGTCGCGGCTGCCGTTCGACGAGACCAACACCGGCCTGGTGGGTGATCCCGAGGATGTGCACGCTCGATTTCTCGAAGGCATCGTCTCGGTGAAGGGCGGCAGCCTGCGGGTCGGATGCCTCTATCTGCCCAACGGCAACCCGGTTGGAACCGACAAGTATCCCTACAAGCTCAAATGGATGTCGCGGCTTCTTGAGTATTCGAGGAAGCATCTTAAAGCGGAAGAGAAGTTCATCCTGGCGGGCGATTTCAACGTCATTCCGCAGCCAGGCGACGTCCACAACCCGGCCGCCTGGGCCAATGACGCGCTGTTCCTGCCGACCACACGGGAACGCTTCCAGGCGCTGCTGGATCTCGGCCTGACGGACGCCCTGCGCGCCGTCACCGACGAACCCGGCCAATACACGTTCTGGGATTACCAGGCTGGCGCCTGGCAGAAGAACAACGGCATCCGGATCGACCATCTGCTGCTGTCGCCGCAGGCGAGCGACCGGCTGAGTGGCGTCGGGATCGACAAGCACACCCGCTCCTGGGACAAGCCGTCGGACCACGTGCCGGTGTGGATCGACCTCGATCTGGAAGCGGCCTGAAGCCTCGGCTCAGTCCCGGCGGCCCTGCACCCAGCGCTCAAGCATTTGCAACGCCATGGCCCGGTCGTTCTCGGACGCCTTGGCGAGCGCCGCGCTGTAGCTGTCCTTGATCCAGGTCTCGTCGGCGGTGGCGCTGTCGCGCGCCAGKGTCAGCCACATCAGGCCGCGCGCCGCCTGGCGCTGCAGGTTGATGCCGTTGAACAACATCTGCCCGAGCAGGGCCTGGGCCTGGTGCTGCCCCTTCTGCGCGGCGAGGCCGAGCCAGCGCACCCCGTACTTCGGATCACGCGGGATGCCGACGCCGTCGAGATAGAGCCGCGCCAGATTGTACTGGGCCTCGGCATTGCCGAAATAGGACGCGGCGTAGGAGAACATCTCCCGCGCGCGCTCCGGATCGGCCTTCACCCGGGTGTTGGGAATACCGTCGAGGTAGTAGCGGCCGAGCGCCACGAACGCGTTGGCGACGATCGAGGCCTGGGGCGCCGACGGGTTGTCCTCGGCATGGGCGTTGGCGATCTTGCTGAAATAATCGAATGCCCGCAGGTCGTCCTGGGCAACGCCATCGCCATTGGCGTACATCTGMCCGAGCTTCCACTGGGCAACCGGATGACCGCCCTCGGCAGCGTACTGCAGCGACGTCAGCGCCGATGTCGGGGGAAGGACCTTCTTGAGAGCCGCGGCCGCGTTAGGCTGCGCGGCGACAACTGGAACAGCGGCATCCGCACCGGTCACGGCCGTGCCCTCGAAGGCAAGCGCGGGCGCCGCGATGATTGCGGCACCGATCACCAGGGTCACGGCGATATGGTCAGATATCCGCATACTGCTGCTTCTCGTGGGCGCCGCCGGGGTGCGTCACCGCGCCGCCGACCGCCGAACCCACCTGCTGGGCGTATTTCCAAAGGGCTCCAGATGTATGATTGGTCTCGCGCGGCTGCCAGGTGGCCCTGCGCTGTGCCAATTCGGCGTCCGACAGCCTGACGTTCAGGGTGCCGACGTCGGCATCGATGTCGATGATATCGCCATCGCGGATCAGCGCGATCGGGCCGCCGACCGCCGCTTCCGGCCCGACATGGCCGATGCAGAACCCTCGCGTCGCACCCGAGAACCGGCCGTCGGTGATAAGCGCGATCTTGCCGCCCATGCCCTGCCCGGTCAGCGCCGCCGTGGTCGACAGCATTTCGCGCATTCCGGGGCCGCCCCGCGGTCCCTCATAGCGAATGACGATGACCTCACCTTCCCTGTACGTCTTCTTCTTCACCGACTCGAACGCGTCCTCTTCGCGGTCAAAGCAGCGGGCGGGTCCAGTGAATTTCAGGTTGGACATTCCCGCAACCTTCACGATCGCYCCTTCTGGAGCGAGATTTCCCCTCAGCCCGACAACGCCACCGGTCACGGTGATCGGCTTGTCCGCCGGACGGACCACATCTTGATGMGGATTCCATTTCACGGTCTTCAAATTCTCGGCAATGGTCCGGCCGGTGACGGTCAGGCAATCGCCGTGCARRTGGCCGTGATCGAGCAATGTTTTCATCAGAAGCGGTATGCCACCAGCTTCGAACATGTCTTTGGCGACATAACGGCCGCCCGGCTTCAAATCCGCGACATATGGTGTCTTTTTGAAGATTTCGGCCACATCAAACAGGTCGAACTTGATGCCAGCTTCGTGCGCGATCGCCGGCAGGTGCAAGGCCGCGTTAGTCGAGCCGCCGGAGGCGGCCACCACGGCGGCGGCGTTTTCCAGCGCCTTGCGGGTGACGATGTCGCGGGGGCGAATATTGGCCGAGATCAGCTGCATCACCTGCTCGCCGGCGGCCATGCAGAAGGAATCCCGGATTTCGTACGGTGCCGGTGCCCCGGCCGAATACGGCAGCGCGAGCCCGATGGCCTCCGAGACGGTGGCCATGGTGTTGGCCGTGAACTGGGCGCCGCAGGCGCCGGCCGACGGACAGGCCACCCGTTCGATTTCGTCGAGGTCGGCGTCCGACATCTGGCCGACCGAATGCTTGCCGACGGCCTCGAACATGTCCTGGACCGTGACCTGCTGGCCGCGGAAATTGCCYGGCAGAATCGAACCGCCRTAGATGAAGATCGACGGCACGTTGAGCCGGACCATGGCCATCATCATGCCCGGCAGCGAYTTGTCGCAGCCRGCRAGCCCGACCAGGGCRTCRTAGGCRTGGCCGCGGATGGTCAGCTCRACRGARTCGGCGATGCAYTCRCGCGACGGCAGCGACGAGCGCATRCCGTCATGGCCCATGGCGATGCCGTCGGTCACGGTGATGGTGCAGAACTCGCGCGGAGTGCCGCCGCCGGCSGCMACKCCCTTCTTCACCGCCTGCGCCTGGCGCATCAGCGARATATTGCAGGGSGCRGCTTCRTTCCAGCAGGAGGCGACGCCAACGAARGGCTGGCGGATCTGGGCGGTGGTCAGGCCCATGGCGTAGAGGTAGGACCGATGCGGCGCCCGCTCCGGACCCTCCGTCACATGACGGCTTGGCAGCCTGCTCTTGATGTCGGTCTTCGCGTCCATCCCGCGCCTGTTCCCCGGCCATCCACCAAAGCCCGGCGTCAATCCCCCTTGGGAGGATTTTCCCCGATATTTGTTCGTTGTCGCAGAGTTTTCCCTGCAACATACGAAGTCATGGAGGGGTGTGGCTAAATCGCGGCGGACACAAGAGCTTCATGTGCCCAAGGTTAAATGTTCAATTAGTGTTGCGCACGCGCAACATTCGTTGCTATCGAGCAACCCTTACGCTACCCCTCACGGAATTCTTTTTTGTTGGGTCTGCGACCGCGTCGAAAGGTTCAGCGCCGCAGCGCGCGCCAGGCGAACAAAATGATGATGGCGCCGATCGACGCCGAGACCAGCGTCCGCCAGAAGCCGAATACCGGCACCTGAGCGATCTCGGCAAGCTTGGCGCCGACGAAGGCGCCGGCCACGCCGACCAGGATGTTGGTCAAGATGCCGTGGTTCGACGCGGTCACCCGCTCGGCAATCCAGCCGGCGATCGCCCCGATCAGGATCATCGTGAAAAAGCCGACACCCGGCTGGCTGAGAAATGCCTGAGCTTCGTTCATCCCCACCCTCCCACACGACCCTGAGCCAGCTCTGGCTCGTACCAAGACTAGCGCAGACGAGGCACGAGTCGACAGCTGATCACCACCACCGGCAGCGGCAATGCACCGGAAATAAAACGGCCGGCCCAAGGGGCCGGCCGCAATCTAGGGCAGCGCCACGCGAACTCAATGTCCCGCAGGCGTCGGCGTGGTGCCGCGGTAACGCGCAGCCTCGTCAAAGGCCGCAGCCGGCACCGTTGGGCGCCATTCGTCGTACGCGTTTCGCGCGCGTGCATCGGACTCTTCGGCGCGAGCATGAGCGCTGGTCAACAGGTGATGACGCGTGACCTTGTGGGTGTCCCGTTTTTCCGTCGCACCTGCCGATTGCGTCGCCACGACCATCACCGCGGCCGCGCCAAGGGCGACAAGTATTTTGCTTTTCATGATTGATCTCCGGCTGTCCCGTCCGCTCTCGCGCGACGGACTTTCATTGATCGCAGCGCACGACAGGCGCTGTCGATCAGTCCGGAGATAGTGATTGGGACCGCGCGTTGTTATGCGCGGCAGCCGCGTCAAAAACGCCGCTTACGCGAACGTGATGGCGCCGATGATTTATTGGTCAGAAATTTCGAGCGGCTACATATTCAGCACGCGGCCGTACGCGTCCAGCACCGCTTCCTTCATCATCTCGGACAGCGTGGGATGCGGGAAGACCGTGTGCATTAGCTCTTCCTCGGTGGTCTCCAGATTCATCCCGACCACATAGCCCTGGATCAGTTCGGTGACTTCGGCACCGACCATGTGGGCGCCGAGCAACTGCCCCGTCTTCTTGTCGAAGATCACCTTGACCAGGCCCTGGTCCTCACCGAGCGCGACCGCCTTGCCGTTGCCAATGAACGGGAAACGGCCGACGCGAATTTCGCGGCCGCTCTCCTTGGCCTTCGCTTCGGTCAAGCCGACGGACGCGACCTGCGGCTGGCAATAAGTGCAGCCCGGGATCAGGTTCTTCTCCATCGCATGCGGATGCAGGCCCTTGATCGCCTCGACGCAGATCACGCCTTCATGCTCCGCCTTGTGAGCCAGCATCGGCGGACCCGCAACGTCGCCGATGGCGTAGATGCCGGGCACATTGGTCTTGCCGTAACCGTCGATCACCACGCAGCCACGGTCGGTCTTGACGCCGAGCTTCTCGAGCCCAAGACCCTCGATGTTGCCGACCACGCCGACGGCGGAGATCACGCGGTCGACCTCGACGGTCTGCGGCTTACCCTTGCCGTCGTCGAGCGTCGCCACCACGCTGTCGGTCTTTTTCTCAAGCTTGGTCACCTTGGTGCTGCTCAGGATCTTGATGCCCTGCTTCTCGAACGCCTTGCGGGCGAAAGCCGCGATCTCGGCGTCCTCGACCGGCAGCACCTGCGGCAACACCTCGACCACCGTCACCTCCGCGCCCATGGTGCGGTAGAACGAGGCGAACTCGATGCCGATCGCGCCGGAGCCGACCACCAGCAGCGACTTCGGCATCTTCTCCGGCACCATCGCTTCGAAATAGGTCCAGACCAGCTTCTTGTCCGGCTCGAGGCCCGGGAGCACCCGCGGCCGCGCGCCGGTGGCCACGATGATGTGCTTGGCCTGATAGCTGCCAGCGCCGAGCGCCCCCTTCGGCGCCTCGACACCGGACGCCTTCACCGTGAACTTGCCGGGGGCATCGATCACGGCCTCACCCCAGATCACGGAGATCTTGTTCTTCTTCATCAGGTGCGTGACGCCCTGGTTGAGCTGCTTGGCGACGCCGCGCGAGCGCTGCACCACGGCCTTGGGATCGTAGGAGATGTTGTCGGCCGACAGCCCGTAGTTCTTGGCGTGCTGCATGTAGTGGTAGATTTCGGCGGAGCGAAGCAGCGCCTTGGTGGGGATGCAGCCCCAGTTCAGGCAGATGCCGCCGAGATGCTGCTTCTCGACGATCGCGGTCTTGAAGCCGAGCTGGGCCGCGCGAATGGCTGCGACATAGCCACCAGGCCCCGAGCCGATGACGACGACGTCGAAGGATGTATCAGCCATTGCGTTGATCTCTGTCTGAAAAGATTTGGGAGGCGAAAGCAACGAAAGTGGTGTGAGAGATCACACCACCATCATGATCGGGTTTTCGATCAGACCACGGAACGCGCTGACCAGCTGAGCACCGAGCGCACCATCCATGGCGCGATGATCGCACGACAGCGTCACGCTCATGATGTTCGCGATCTCGATCTTGCCATTGCGGACCACCGCCCGCTCCTCGCCGGCGCCGACCGCAAGAATCGACGATTGCGGCGGATTGATCACCGCGGTGAAATCCTTGATGCCGTACATGCCGAGGTTGGACACCGCGGTGGTGCCGCCCTGGTATTCCTCCGGCTTCAGCTTGCGCGCACGCGCGCGGGCTGCGAAGTCCTTCATCTCAGCCGAGATCACCGACACCGGCTTGAGATGCGCGTTGCGGATCACTGGCGTAATGAGGCCGCTGGGGATCGAGACGGCGACGCTGATGTCGGAGACCTTGTGCTTGAGCATCGCGCTCTCGGTGAAGGTCACGTTGGCATCGGGCACGCGCTGCAGGGCCACCGCCAGCGCCTTGATGACGAAGTCGTTGACAGAGATCTTGTAGGCCGGTTTGCCGTCCTTGTCCTTCGGCGCCGCCGCATTGATCTCTTCACGCGCCGCCAAGAGCTTGCCGATGTCGCAGTCGGTCGTGAGGTAGTAATGCGGGATGTCGCGCTTCGCCGCGGTCAGGCGCTGGGCGATGACCTTGCGCATGTTGTCGTGCGGCACGACCTCGTAGCTGCCTTCGGCAAACAGCGCGCGGATCTGCTGGTCCGACGGACCGGCCGGGGGCGGTGCAGACACGCCGGGTGCGGCAGGCGCAGCCGCCGGCTTGAGACCCTGGCCCGACTTGGCACTCTTGACGTCGCGCGCAACCACGCGACCGTGCGGACCGCTGCCGGTTACCCGCGACAAATCGAGGCCCGCCTCCTTGGCAAGTCGCCGCGCCAGCGGTGACGAGAACACCCGTTGGCCAGGTGCGGATGCAGCCGCCGCCTGCGGTGCAGGCGCGGGAGCCGCGACTGCCGGTTTCGGTGCTTCGGCGGGAGCCGTTTTCGGAGCCTCGGCTTTGGGCGCCTCGGCCTTTGGAGCTTCTGCCTTGGCAGGCGCCGGCGCAGCGGATGCCGAGGCTGCGGACTTCACGTCCTCACCTTCGCCCGCAAGCACCGCGATGATGTCGTTGACAGGCACATCCGCCGTACCTTCCGGCACCAGGATCTTGGCGATGGTGCCCTCGTCGACGGCTTCGACTTCCATCGTCGCCTTGTCGGTCTCAATCTCGGCAATCACATCGCCGGACTTGACCTTGTCGCCCTCTTTCTTGAGCCACTTGGCGAGGTTGCCCTTTTCCATGGTGGGCGAGAGGGCCGGCATGGTGATGTTGATTGGCATGTTTTCCTCCCGCCCGGCTCAGCGATACGTGACGGCTTTGACCGCCTCGATGACCTCGCCGACATTCGGCAACGCCAACTTTTCGAGGTTCGCCGCATAGGGCATCGGCACGTCTTTGCCGGACACCCGGGCCACCGGCGCATCGAGATAGTCGAAGGCGTGCTCCATCAACCGCGCGGCGATTTCGGCGCCGACGCCGGACTGCTGCCAACCTTCTTCCACCGCGACCGCGCGTCCGGTCTTCTTGACGGAGGCGACCAGCGTGTCGGTATCGAGCGGGCGCAGTGTGCGCAGGTCGATCACCTCGGCCTCGATGCCTTCCTTGGCGAGTTCATCGGCAGCCTTCAGCGCATAGGTCATGCCGTTCGACCAGGAAATCAGGGTGACGTGCTGGCCAGTGCGCGCGATCCGTGCCTTGCCGATCGGCAGCACGTAGTCGTCGAGCTTCGGCACTTCGCCGGTGTGACCGTAGAGGATTTCGTTTTCGAGGAAGATCACCGGGTTGGGATCGCGGATCGCCGCCTTTAATAGCCCCTTGGCATCCGCCGCCGAATACGGCGCGATCACTTTCAGGCCAGGAATGTGGGAGAACCACGCCGAATAGTCCTGGCTGTGCTGGGCCGCGACGCGCGCCGCCGCGCCATTGGGGCCACGGAACACGATCGAGGATTCCATCTGTCCGCCGGACATGTAGAGGGTCTTCGCCGCGGAGTTGATGATCTGGTCCATCGCCTGCATGGCGAAGTTGAAGGTCATGAATTCGACAATCGGCTTGAGGCCGGCGAACGCCGCGCCGACGCCGACGCCGGCAAACCCGTGCTCGGTGATCGGAGTGTCGATCACGCGCCGGTCGCCGAACTCCTGCAGCAGGCCCTGGGTGATCTTGTAGGCGCCCTGATACTCGGCGACCTCTTCACCCATCACGAATACGTCGCCGTCGCGGCGCATCTCCTCGGCCATGGCATCTCGCAGCGCTTCGCGCACGGTCATGGTCACCATTTCCGTGCCGGCCGGAATATCCGGATCGGGCGCAACAGCTGCCGCCGGTGCGGCCGCGGCAGCCGGCGCTGGCGCCGGTTTCTCGGCGACCGGAGCCGGTGCTTCGGAGGCTTTCGCTTGCGGTGCTGGCGCCTTGCTGAGGTCGGCGGCGCTCTCGCCCTCGCCCAGGATGGTGGCGATCGGCGTGTTCACGGCGACGTCGGCAGTGCCTTCGGGAATCAGGATCTTGCCGAGGGTGCCTTCATCGGTGGCCTCGACTTCCATCGTGGCCTTGTCGGTTTCGATCTCGGCGATCACGTCGCCGGACTTGATGGTTTCGCCTTCCTTCTTCAGCCATTTGGAGAGGTTGCCCTTCTCCATGGTCGGCGAGAGTGCTGGCATCAAAACTTGAATAGGCATGGGTGCTCCAGGACTCGGGCTGACTTAGCGGTAGACGTCGGTGTAGAGCTCGGACGGATCCGGCTCCGGGTCATGCGTCGCGAATTCGGCGGCGTCGTTGACGATCTCGCGGACCTTGGCGTCGATCGCCTTGAGCTCGTCCTCGCCGACCTTGTGCTCGCGGGTCAGGCGGGCGCGGACCTGCTCGATCGGGTCCTGATCGTGGCGCACTTTCTCGACTTCCTCGCGGGTGCGGTATTTCGCCGGGTCCGACATCGAGTGGCCGCGATAGCGATAGGTCTGCATCTCCAGGATATAGGGCCCCTTGCCCTCGCGGCACCACGCGACAGCCGCGTCGCCCGCTGCTTTCACCGCGCGTACATCCATGCCGTCGACCTGCTCGCCCGGGATGTTGAACGAGAGGCCGCGCTTGGAGAAGTCCTGCTGCGCGGAGGAACGCGACACCGAGGTGCCCATCGCGTAGCGGTTGTTCTCGATGACGTAGATCACCGGCAGCTTCCAGAGCTCCGCCATATTGAAGCTCTCATAGACCTGCCCCTGGTTGGCGGCGCCGTCGCCGAAATACGCCACGCTGACATTGTCGTTGCCGCGGTAGCGATTGGCGAAGGCGAGACCGGTGCCGAGCGACACCTGGGCTGCGACGATGCCGTGGCCGCCGTAGAAATGCTTCTCCTTGCTGAACATGTGCATGGAGCCGCCCTTGCCCTTGGAATAACCACCGCGGCGTCCGGTCAACTCCGCCATGACGCCCTTGGCATCCATGCCGGTGGCCAGCATGTGGCCGTGATCACGATATCCGGTGATGATCTGATCACCGTGCTTCAGCGCCATCTGCATGCCGACGACGACGGCTTCCTGACCGATATAGAGATGGCAGAAACCGCCGATGGCGCCCATGCCGTAAAGCTGTCCGGCCTTTTCTTCGAACCGCCTGATCAGCAGCATCTCGCGCAGTGCAGTTAATTCCTGATCCTTGGTGAACTTGATGTCTGAGACCGAGCGGGCACCATTCCCCGCCTCCTGAGCGACGCTTTTCTTGGCAGCGGCCATGATCAATCCGGGTGAGAGAAGAAAGAGAGAGGATATCGATCCTCTCTACCTTAACTCAAACCGTCGTGGAAGGTTTGTATGTCGCATGATTTGATGCGACCTATCGTCTTCATCCCGCACTGCAGCGAAGCGGCGAAACTTTGTGCAAGCAACCCGCTCGCTTTTTGAAATTTAAAAAATTTCAAATCTAAAGGATGGAGATCGAGCCGGCGTGACGTCAGGTCAGTGCGCGATCATGCGGACGAGATCGCGCGGATGCGCATAGTCCAGTTGATAGCGCGCCCGCTCATCCAGCATGTCCGGATCGACGCGATCAGAGCGCAGCAGCGAGACCCGCTGCTCGGCATCGGCGCGCTCCTTTTTCAGGCGCGCAAGCTCGTTGGTCAGCGCAATGATTTCCTGGTCGAGTTCGACGCGCGCCGTCAGGCCGTACTTGCCGGTGTAGGCGTTGACGCCGAAATACGCGATCATCGCCGCCGCCATCGCATAGAGGGCGAGCCCAGTCATGATTGCTTTGAAGCGGTTCCTGTCTCTTATACACATCTTGTAGGCGTTGACGCCGAAATACGCGATCATCGCCGCCGCCATCGTATAGAGGGCGAGCCCGGTCATGATTGCTTTGAGGCGGGTGCGGGAAACCATCGGCGCACGATGCAACGCCACAGTTAAAGCTTTATGAACCCGGTGCGACCGGTTGATCGAAAAACTGTGATCACGCCGGTGACACGGCTGCGCTGCCGTGCCACCGGTCCGTCGAATGGCGGATGCCGTACAGGCCGGCTCAGCCCTTGAAGCGGACTTCCGCGCCCTTGATCGCCGCCAGTCCGCCGTAACGGGCCTGGGTCCCCAGCTCCTGCTCGATGCGCAGCAGCTGGTTGTACTTGGCGGTCCGGTCGGAGCGCGCCAACGATCCGGTCTTGATCTGCCCGCAACCGGTGGCAACCGCGAGGTCGGCGATCGTGGAGTCCTCAGTCTCGCCGGAGCGGTGCGACATCACGGCGGTGTAAGCCGCCTTGTAGGCCATCTCGACCGCGGCCAGCGTCTCCGTCAGCGTGCCGATCTGGTTGACCTTGATCAGGATCGAATTGGCCCGCCCGTTCTTGATGCCGTCGGCCAGCCGGGTCACGTTGGTGACGAACAGGTCGTCGCCGACCAGCTGGCACTTGCTGCCGATCAGGTCGGTCAGTTCCTTCCAGCCGTCCATGTCGTCTTCCGACATGCCGTCCTCGATCGAGACGATCGGATAGCGCGCCACCAGGTCGGCCAGGTACTTCGCCTGTTCGGAGCGGCTGCGGGTCTTGTTCTCTCCGCCATAAACGTACTTGCCGTCTTTGAAGAACTCCGTCGAGGCGCAGTCCAGCGCCAGCATGACGTCATGGCCCGCCTTGTAGCCGGCCTTGCCGATGGCCTCCATCACGAACTCTAGCGCGGCGTCGGCTGACGGCAGGTTCGGTGCGAAGCCGCCCTCGTCGCCGACATTCGTATTGTGGCCGGCCTTCTTCAACTCGCCCTTCAGGGTATGGAAGATCTCCGAGCCGCAGCGCAGAGCTTCCGCGAAGCTGTCGGCGCCGACCGGCATGATCATGAACTCCTGGAAATCGATCGGATTGTCGGCGTGAACGCCACCATTGATGATGTTCATCATCGGCACCGGCAACGTGCGCGCCGAGGTGCCGCCGACATACCGATACAGCGGCAACGCGCTGGCGTCGGCCGCGGCCTTCGCGACCGCCATCGAGACGCCGAGAATCGCATTGGCGCCAAGCCGGCTCTTATTCGGCGTACCGTCGAGGTCAATCAGGGTTTCATCAATCAGCACCTGCTCTTCGGCTTCCATGCCGCCGATGGCTTCGAGGATCTCGCCATTGACCGCGGCGACCGCCTTCAACACGCCCTTGCCGAGGTAACGCCCCTTGTCGCCATCGCGCAGCTCGACCGCTTCGTGCGCACCGGTCGAGGCGCCCGACGGCACCGCAGCACGGCCGAGCGAGCCGTCCTCCAGCAGCACATCGACCTCGACGGTCGGATTGCCACGGCTGTCGAGGATTTCGCGGCCGATAATGTCGATAATGGCGGTCATGGAGGTCCCTTCATGGCTGCGGGGGTGACGATGGGGGTGCTTCTACAGGAAGCCCCGCTGCCGGAAAAGACCGAACCGGCCCCCTGGAACAGGTGACCTCGCGGCCGGTATTGGCTATCAGGAGCGCCACGGAGATCATCGAAATGTCACGAAAGCCGCGCTCGTCCACAGGATCCAACTTGCAACTCGGCAGGGAGGTGAAAACGCCGCAATCGCCGGATGAGGCGCAGCTCGACCGCGTTCCCAATCCGCATCGTGACACCGACTATCTGGTTCGCTTCGCGGCGCCCGAATTCACCTCGCTCTGCCCGATCACCGGGGCGCCCGATTTCGCCCATCTGGTGATCGACTACGTTCCCGGCCAATGGCTGGTCGAATCCAAATCGCTGAAACTCTATCTCGCGAGCTTCCGCAACCACGGCGCCTTCCACGAATCCTGCACGGTGGAGATCGGCAAGCGGCTGGTGCGCGAGCTAAAGCCGCGTTTCCTGCGCATCGGCGGCTACTGGTATCCGCGCGGCGGCATTCCGATCGACGTGTTCTGGCAGACCGGGAAACTGCCGAAGGGCCTGTGGCTGCCCGATCAGGGCGTCGCGCCCTATCGCGGCCGCGGTTGACGCAGACCGTTACGCTTTGCTTTTGGCGAGTTGATCGAACGCCATCAGCGTCTTGATCAAGCCTTCGAATTCGTTGAGCGGCACCATGTTGGGGCCGTCCGACGGTGCGTGATCGGGATCGGGATGGGTCTCGATGAACACGCCAGCCACTCCGACGGCCACCGCGGCACGCGCCAGCACCGGGACGAACTCCCGCTCACCGCCGGACGAGGCGCCCTGGCCGCCCGGCTGCTGAACGGAATGGGTGGCATCGAAGATCACCGGCGCGCCGGTGGTGCGCGCCAGGATCGGCAGCGCGCGCATGTCAGACACCAGCATGTTGTAACCGAACGAAACACCGCGCTCGGTGACCATGATGTTGCGGTTGCCGCTGCTGGTCAGCTTGGTGACGACATTGGCCATGTCCCAGGGCGCCAGGAACTGGCCCTTCTTGACGTTGACGATACGGCCGGTCTTGGCAGCGGCGACGAGCAGGTCGGTCTGCCGGCAGAGGAAGGCCGGGATCTGCAGGATATCGACCACCTCGGCCACCGGCGCGCACTGGCTCACATCGTGGATGTCGGTCAGCACTGGCAGGCCGGTGCGCTCGCGGATCTCGGCGTAGACGGGCAGGGCGGCTTCCAGGCCGATGCCACGTTGGCCCTTCACGCTGGTGCGGTTGGCCTTATCAAACGACGTTTTATAAACCAGACCGATCCCGAGCCGCGTCGCGACCTCCTTCAGCGCGGACGCGACTTCGAGCGCATGCGCGCGGCTTTCCAGCTGGCAGGGACCGGCGATGATCGACAGCGGCAGCGTGTTGCCAAATTTGACCGGACCAACTTCAACGACGGGGGCTGCTATGACGCTGGCGTTCAACGGATGTCCTTCTCTTGTCCTGCGGTTTGCTTTGCAATCGCGTTTCGCCAAATCAGGTCTTGGCGGAACGCCGGTCGCAAGTCCGGTTCATTTCACCGACGAAAACGCAGTCGGTGCGAGAAACTGGTTGCTCACATTGGCGACGATCTGGCCGTCCTTTTCGGTCTCCGCCCGCGCCGTCAGCCACTCCGGATCGACCATGAACGCACCCCATTTCTGCTCGCGCTCGGCCATCGACTGCCATTGCAGCAGATAGGTCAGTTCCGAATTGGAATCCCCGACCAGCGTGGTGAAGAAACCCGCTTGGCGGATGCCGTGCTTTTCCCAGATTTTCAGCGTGATCGTCTCGAACCGCTTCAGCAGCGCCGGCAAGCGTCCGGGCACGCAACGGTAGACGCGCATTTCGTACATCATCGGGCTTTTTCCCTGACCTGATTATTCTGCTTTGTCGAAAGCCGGATGTTCCGGCGATCGCGCACAGTTGTCGCAATAATCCGTGAAGCCGTCAAAACACGAAGATACAGTGCAGGATCAGACCAGCCGGCTCTGTCGCACCGCCGCCTGGATGAAGCTGGCGAACAGGGGATGCGGATCGAAGGGCTTCGACTTGAGTTCCGGGTGGAACTGCACGCCGACGAACCAGGGATGGTCCGGCCGCTCGACGATCTCGGGCAGCGAACCGTCCGGCGACATGCCCGAGAAGACCAATCCGCCCCGCTCGAGCACCGGCTTGTAGGCGGTGTTGACCTCGTAGCGGTGGCGATGACGCTCGGAGATTTCCAGCGCGTTGCCGTAGATCTCCGACACCCGGCTGCCGCGCTTAAGCGCGGCCGGATAGGCGCCCAGCCGCATGGTGCCGCCGAGATCGCCCGCCGCGTTGCGCTTCTCTAGTTCATTGCCGCGCAGCCATTCGGTCATCAGGCCGACCACCGGCTCCGACGTCGCGCCGAATTCGGTGGAATTGGCATCCGCGATGCCGCCGAGATTGCGCGCCGCCTCGATCACAGCCATCTGCATGCCGAAGCAGATGCCGAAATACGGCACATCCCGCTCGCGCGCAAAGCGTGCCGCGCGGATCTTGCCTTCGGCGCCGCGCTGGCCGAAGCCGCCGGGCACCAGGATGCCGTTGACGTGTTCAAGGAACGGCGCCGGATCTTCGTTCTCGAACACCTCGCTCTCGATCCAGTCGAGATTGACCTTCACCTTGTTGGCGATACCACCGTGCGCCAGCGCCTCGGTCAGCGATTTGTAGGCGTCCTTCATGCCGGTGTACTTGCCAACGATGGCGATCGTAACCTGGCCTTCCGGATTGCGGACCCGCTCGTTGATCTGGTGCCAGCTCTTCAGCTCCGGCGGCTCTTTCGCGGCCATGCCGAACGCAGCCAGCACTTCATCATCGAGACCGGCGGCATGATAAGCCTCGGGCACGGCGTAGATGTTGTCGACGTCGCGGGCCTCGATCACGGCGCTTTCCCGCACATTGCAGAACAGGCCGAGCTTGCGGCGCTCCTCCTTCGGGATCGGACGGTCAGTGCGGCACAGCAGGATATCCGGCTGGATGCCGATCGAACGCAGTTCCTTGACCGAATGCTGGGTCGGCTTGGTCTTCAGTTCACCGGCGCTCGGGATGTAGGGCAGCAGCGTCAGGTGGATATAGATCGAGTGATCGCGCGGCAGGTCGTTCTTGATCTGGCGGATCGCCTCGAAGAACGGCAGGCCTTCGATGTCGCCCACGGTACCGCCGATTTCGCAGAGAACGAAATCGTAGTCATCGTTGCCGCTGCGAATGAAATCCTTGATGGCGTTGGTGACGTGCGGAACCACCTGGATGGTCGCGCCGAGATAATCGCCGCGGCGCTCCTTGGTCAGGATGTCCTGGTAAATGCGGCCGGTGGTGATGTTGTCCTGCTTGGTCGCCGGCCGGCCGGTGAAGCGCTCGTAGTGACCGAGATCGAGATCGGTCTCCGCGCCGTCATCGGTCACAAACACTTCGCCATGCTGATACGGCGACATCGTCCCGGGATCGAGGTTGAGATAGGGGTCGAGTTTGCGAAGGCGAACCTTGTAGCCTCGCGACTGCAGCAGCGCGCCGAGAGCCGCCGATGCCAAACCTTTGCCGAGCGAGGAGACCACGCCGCCGGTGATGAAAATGTACCGCGCCATGGGACTTTACCTTTAACGCTCCGCACGCGATTCGCAAAACGAATCGCGTTTTTCCGCGACCAAAATTCTAGCTTGTGGGTGACTTCAAAACCGAAGTCATTCCAGTGAGTTCGGACGATCCCTTCAGATCGCCCGAGAGGCAGGCATGTCGCATCAGCAATGCATTATTGCGAACGTGGTGCCTGCGGAGCCTGGGGCGTCTGCTGATCCTGCTTCTGCAGCTGATCCAGGATGCCGCCGCTGGACGACGGCGCCACCGGCGTCGCCGAGCCGGGCGCCGAAATCGGAGCCGGACTGGTGTTGATGATCGACGTCGGCTTGCGCTCGTAGCTCGCGAGCCACGACAGGAAGAGGCTGGTCACAAAGAACCCGGCGGCCAGGATCGCCGTGGTGCGGGTCAGCAGGTTGGCCGTGCCGCGGCTGCTCATGAAACCGCCGCCACCGCCGACGCCAAGGCCACCGCCTTCCGAGCGCTGCAGCAGCACAGCTCCGATCAGGGTGGCGACGATCATGAGATGAATGACGATAATGACGGTCTGCATCGGATCCTTCCGTCACAAACGGCTTCCACCGCGACGACGGCGGCCAGAGGTGTTTGCGGGAGTTGAAGTTGCGCGGTGTCTACACGATGGAAACGGCGAATGCCACCCCTGCCTGCACGCGCAAAACCGGCAAAACCGCTCCCGCGTTCAGGCCCTGGTGCGGCCTCACCTGCCCCCTCATTTAGGGACAGGCTGTTGCTATCGCAAGGAAATCGGCAGCCTTCAGGCTTGCGCCGCCGACCAGCGCACCGCCGACATTGGGCACCGCCATCAGTTCGGCCGCATTGGAGGGCTTGACCGACCCGCCATAGAGGATGCGGACCGCAGCCCCCTGCTTATTCATCTTGTCTGTCAGCTTGCTCCGGATAAAGCCATGAACTTCCTCGACATCCCCAGCCGTCGGGGTGCGCCCGGTACCGATTGCCCAGACCGGCTCATAGGCGATCACCAGGTTCGACACCATGGCCCCGTCCGGCACCGAGCCGGCGAGCTGGCTGCCGATTACCTCAAGGGTCTTGCCGCTGTCCCGTTGCTCCTGGGTCTCACCAACGCAGATGATCGCCAGCAGGCCAGCCCGCCAGGCCGCCCGCGCCTTGGCGTTGACCGTCGCGTCGGTCTCACCATGGTCGCTGCGGCGTTCCGAATGCCCCACAATGACCGCGACCGCTCCGGCATCCGCCAGCATTTCTGCGGAAATATCTCCTGTGTGGGCTCCGGAGGCGCTCGGATGGCAATCCTGGCCGCCGAGGGTCAGTTTGGATCCCGTCACGATGCCGGCCGCCCGGGACAGCAGGGTGGCGGGCGGACAGATCATCAGGTCGACCTTGCGCGCGAGATCGTCGGCGCCCTGGGAAATCGCCGCCAGCTCAACCGCCGACGACTTCAACCCGTTCATCTTCCAGTTCCCCGCAATCAGCGGGCGCACAGCTACGGCCATGAATCCCTTCCCGTTCTCTTCCGATTCATTGTCACGTTTGCGCTAGCAGAGGAGATCAGCCGGCGCCAGTTGACAAGATCAAGCCCTGCGACACCTGACCGCCTTGTGACGGCCCCATCACAGCCCTTGATCACACACCTGCGGTCATTCCTGGCGCCTCCCGCCAAGGTTGCGGGCACAGGGGGGGCACTTTATGATGCAAAACAACACGGTGATGCGTATAAGCGCGCCGTTCCCTCTCCTCAACACAAGATGGATTCAATGCTTCGAGGAATGCGCAAGGCCTCATCCAATTGGCTCGGCAAAACCATCATGGCCACGGTCATGGGGGTGCTGATCATCAGCTTCGGCGTCTGGGGCATTGCCGACATCTTCAAGGGATTCGGACAATCAACGCTGGCCAAGGTCGGCAGCACCGAAATCTCGACCGAACAGTTCCGTCAGCTCTACACCGACAAGCTGCAGCAGATCGGGCGGCAGTTCGGACGGCCCCTGACTTCGGAGCAGGCCCGCTCGTTCGGCATTGACCGCCAGTTGCTGCAGCAGACCATCGCGGAAACCTCCCTCGATGAAGCCGCGCGCCGGATGGGCTTGGGACAATCGGACGCCGACGTGATTCGCTCGATCCAGGCCGATCCCAACTTCAAGGGCCCGACCGGCACGTTCGACCAGCTTCGCTTCACCCAGACGATCCGTCAGTTCGGCTACACCGAGCAGCGCTACATCGCCGAACAGCGCCGCGTATCGCTGCGCCGGCAGATCGCCGGCACGCTGAGCGCGAATCTCGAGCCCGCCAAGACCCAGCTCGATATCCTGAACCGCTTCCAGAACGAGCAGCGTTCGATCGAGTATGTCAGCCTCACGGCAGCCCAGGCCGGCACCATCGAGCCGCCCTCACCCGAGACGCTGGCGAGCTACTTTGACGACCGCAAAACGATGTTCCGCGCGCCGGAGTACCGCAAGATCGGCGTGGTGATCGCGACCCCGGACGAGATCGCGAAATGGACGGCGATTTCCGACGAAGATGCGAAGAAGGCCTATGACGAACGGCTGGAGAGCCTGTCGACGCCCGAGAAGCGCCAGATCGGCCAGATCGTGTTTCCGAATGCGGACGAAGCCAAAGCGGCCCGCGACCGGATCGCCGGCGGCCTGTCGTTCGAAGACCTCGCCAAGGAGCGCAACCTGAGCGCAACCGACGTCGATCTCGGGCTGGTGGCCAAATCCGCCATCATCGACAGCGCGATCGGCGATGCGGCGTTTGCGCTCGCGGCCAACGAGGTCAGCCAGCCGGTGCAGGGCCGGTTCGGAGTGGCGCTCTTGAAGGTCAGCAAGATCGAACCCGGCACCACGCCGGCCTACGAGCTCGTCGCGCCCAAGCTCAAGCGCGACCTCGCCGTCGAGCGGGCCAAGGCCTCGATCAGCGATCTCTACAACAAGATGGAGGACGAGCGCGGCGGCGGCGCCAACGTGCTGGAAGCCGCGCAGAAGGCCGGGCTCAAGGCCATCACCATCGATGCGGTGGACCGCTCTGGCCGCGGCCCGAACGGCCAGCCCGTCACCGGACTGCCGCAAGGCTTCGACCTGGTCACGGCGGCGTTCGCCAGCAACGTCAATGTCGAGAACGATCCGCAGCAGTACAATGGCGGCTACCTCTGGTACGACGTGCTCGATGTCACCCCGTCGCGCGAACGCAGCCTGGACGAGGTGAAGGATCAGGTCGAGACGCGCTGGAAGGATGACCAGATCGCCGCGCGCCTGCGTGACAAGGCCAAGGACATGCTGGCGAAGCTCGAAGGCGGCGCCAAGCTCGCCGACGAGGCGGCAACTGCCGGGGTCAAGGTCGACACCGCTGCCGCATTCAAGCGCGAGACCAAGGTCGACAACGTGGCGCCGAGTGTCGTCGAGGCCGCGTTCCGCACCGCCAAGGACGGCTACGGCCAGGCGCAGGGTCCGGGTACGGAGTACATCGTCTATCGTGTGACCGACATCACCGTGCCGACACTCGACGTCGCGTCCGACGACAGCAAGAAGATGAAGGACGCCCTGAAGCAAACCCTCGGCGACGAGCGGATCGGCCAGTACATCACCAAGCTGGAGACCGACATCGGCGTCACCATCAATCAGGCTGCGTTCGCGACCGCGACCGGCGCTGCCGCAACCAATTGACGCTCATGGATGATCTCAAAGCCCTTATCGGCAAGGTCGCGACCGGCGCCGCGCTGACCCAACAGGAAGCCGCAAACGCYTTCGACCGGATGATGTCCGGGGAAGCCACGCCATCGCAAATGGGCGGCCTGCTGATGGCGCTGCGGGTGCGCGGCGAAACCGTGGATGAAATCACCGGCGCCGTGTCCGCAATGCGGGCCAAGATGCTGACGGTCAAGGCGCCGGCAGACGCAGTCGATGTCGTCGGCACCGGCGGCGACGGGTCCGGTTCGGTCAACGTCTCGACCTGCGCCTCCTTCATTGTCGCAGGCACCGGCGTCCCGGTCGCCAAGCATGGCAACCGTGCGCTGTCATCGAAGTCCGGCGCGGCCGACTGCCTGGCCGCGCTCGGAGTCAAGATCGACCTGACGCCCGACGACGTCGGCCGCTGCATCAGCGAGGCCGGGATCGGCTTCATGTTCGCTCCCGCGCACCATCCGGCGATGAAGAACGTCGGCCCCACGCGTGTCGAGCTCGCCACCCGGACCATCTTCAATCTGCTCGGGCCGCTGTCCAATCCGGCCGGCGTGAAGCGCCAGATGGTCGGCGTGTTTTCCAAACAATGGGTCCTGCCGCTGGCGCAGGTGCTGAAGAATCTGGGCGCCGAGTCCGCCTGGGTGGTGCACGGCTCCGATGGTCTCGACGAGATCACCCTCACCGGCCCGACCTTTGTCGCCGCGCTGGAGAACGGCAACATCCGCAGCTTTGACGTAACGCCCGAGGAGGCTGGCCTCGGCCGCGTCGACATCGGCGCGCTCAAGGGCGGCAATGCCGACGACAACGCTCGGGCGCTCCAGGCAGTGCTGGACGGCACACCCAGCGCATTCCGCGATGTCGCTCTGCTGAACGCCGCCGCCGCACTGGTGGTCGCCGGCAAAGCCAAGGATCTCAAGGATGGTGTCGTGATCGGCAAGAAATCACTCGACAGCGGCGCTGCGGCGAAAAAGCTCGATCATCTCATCGCCGTCTCCAACGCCTGATCGGAACCATCATGTCCGACATCCTCACCAAGATCGAAGCCTACAAGCGCGACGAGATCGCCGCCGCCAAGCGTGCGCGTCCGCTCGCCGAGGTGGAAGTGGCTGCGAAGGCAGCCTCTGCCCCTCGCGGCTTTGCCGACGCGATCCGGGCCGCGTTGAAGCGCGGCGACTATGCGCTGATCGCCGAAGTCAAGAAGGCCTCGCCGTCGAAGGGACTGATCCGCGCCGACTTCGATCCGCCCTCGCTGGCGAAGGCCTATGAGGCCGGCGGCGCCACCTGCCTGTCGGTTCTCACCGACACGCCCTCCTTCCAGGGTCATCTGGACTTCATGGTCGCCGCCCGCGCGGCAACCGCGCTGCCGGTGCTGCGTAAGGATTTCATGTACGACGTCTATCAGGTGGTCGAAGCACGCGCCCATGGCGCGGACTGCATCCTGGTGATCCTGGCGGCGCTCGACGATGCCGCTGCGAAGGATATCGAGGATGCGTCGCTTGCGCTCGGCATGGACGTGCTGCTCGAGGTGCACAATCGCGAGGAGCTGGATCGCGCGCTCAAGCTGCGTTCACCGCTGCTCGGCGTCAACAACCGCAACCTGCGCACCTTCGAGACCACGCTCGCCACCAGCGAGCAGCTGGCGCCGCTGATCCCCGGGGATCGCATCATGGTCGGCGAGAGCGGCATCTTCACCTCGGCCGACCTTGCAAGGCTGGCACGGGTCGGCATGTCGACATTCCTGGTCGGTGAAAGCCTGATGCGGCAGGCCGATGTCACCGCCGCGACACGAACGCTGCTGGCGCGCGAGCCCGCAGCCGCGGCGCATTGACCGCCTGACATGGCCAAGCCAAGCAAGCCATCCAAACGGGCCGCCCTCACCCACATCGACGCCAAGGGAGAAGCACGGATGGTGGATGTTTCGACCAAGCCCGCGACCGAGCGCCTGGCGGTCGCCGAGGGCCACGTGATTGTTTCGAAGGCGACGCTCGACCTGATCGTTTCAGGCAATGCGGCGAAGGGCGACGTGCTCGGCACCGCGCGGATCGCCGGCATCATGGCAGCGAAACGAACCTCCGAACTGATTCCGCTGTGCCACCCGCTGGCGCTGTCGAAGGTCACGATCGATATCGAGCCCGATAAGAAGCTGCCGGGATGCCGCGTTACCGCCACCGTCAAGGTGAACGGCCCGACCGGCGTCGAGATGGAAGCGCTGACCGCAGTGTCGGTGACCTGCCTGACGATCTATGACATGGTCAAGGCGGTGGAGCGCGGCGCACGGATCGAAGCCATTCGACTGATCGAAAAGAAGGGCGGCAAATCCGGGCACTTCATCATGACGGATGACGACACATCCCCTGATTCACGCGCCCGCAAAACACGCACAAAAGCGAAGCAAGACTGACAGGAGTTGTCCCATGGCGCTGATGCCGGTCGCTGATGCGCTCGCTGCGGTGGTGTCCGGCGTGGACGCGCTGCCGGAAGAGAGCGTCGCGCTCGATGCCGCCTATCACCGCGTGCTGGCGCGCGATGTCGCGGCGCGACGGACCCAACCGCCGAATGCGATGTCGGCGATGGACGGCTATGCGGTGCGCGCGGCGGATGTCGCGACCGTTCCGGCGCGTCTCACCGTGACCGGCGAAGTCGCCGCCGGCCGGCCATTCGTCGGCACGCTGCATCAGGGCAACGCGATCCGCATCTTTACCGGCGGCGTCATTCCCGACGGCGCGGACGCGGTGGTGATTCAGGAAGACACCGTTCGGGACGGCAACGTCGTCATCGTCAACGAGCCCGCGGTTGCGGCGCGCCACATCCGCCCCGCCGGCGTCGATTTCCGCGAAGGCGACGTACTGCTGCGCAGTGGATCTCGCCTGACCGACCGCGCGCTGTCGCTAGCAGCCTCCATGAATCATACCTTGCTGCCGGTGCGGCAGCGCCCGAAGGTGGCGATCCTCGCGACCGGTGACGAACTGGTTTCCGCCGGCGGCGCGCCCGGTCCCGGGCAGATCATCTCATCCAACGCCTATGCACTGCAGGCACTGGCGCGCGCGGAAGGCGCCGACGCGATCGATCTCGGCACCGTCGGCGATACCCTCGACGCCACTACCGCCGCAATCCGGCGCGCGCGCGACAGCGGCGTCGACATCCTCGTCACCACCGGTGGCGCTTCGGTCGGTGATCATGATTTGGTCAAGACAGCGCTCGATGCCGAAGGCGTCGCAATGGCGTTCTGGAAGATCGCGCTGCGCCCCGGCAAACCGATGATGCATGGACGGCTCGGACCGATGCGGATCCTCGGCCTGCCCGGCAATCCGGTGTCGTCGTATGTCTGCGGTTTCCTGTTCATGGCGCCGCTGATCCGCGCGCTGTCCGGACGCAGCGACCTGCATCCGCCGCTCGAAGCAGCACAGCTTGGTGCCGATTTGCCCGAGAACGATCAGCGCCAGGATTATCTACGCGCACGGCTCGAATTGCGCACCGACGGACTGCCAATTGCCACCGCCGTCAGCAAACAGGACAGTTCGCTGCTCGGGAATCTCTCGGCCGCGCAGGCCCTGATCGTACGGCCACCGTTCGCTGCAGCCGCGGCCGCAGGATCATCGTGTTTCATTCTTAAGCTTCCCCTTTAGCCATTCTCCGATTTGTTGACCGTAAATTAAGAGGTTGCGGAACACATATGGAACATATAGTGTCCGTTCATGATTTGTTTCGAGTGAGTCCACTTACTCGATCCAACCGACCGGTGGCTGTGGCAGCGCCGTAATTGAGGGAATGGTTAAGATGCTCACGCGCAAGCAATATGAACTTCTCCGCTTCATCAATGAGCGGCTGAAGGAAGCCGGAGTGCCCCCCTCGTTCGACGAAATGAAGGATGCGCTCGACCTGCGCTCCAAGTCCGGCATCCATCGTCTTATCACTGCCCTGGAAGAGCGTGGCTTCATCCGCCGCCTCCCCAACCGGGCCCGGGCCATCGAAGTCATCAAGATGCCCGAACAGGCCGCCAGCGCCGGTGGCGGCGGACGCCGCGGCTTCACCCCGAGTGTCATCGAAGGCAATCTTGGCCGAGTGGTGCGCACCACGTCTGAAGACGAAGGCGGACGTCCTGTGGCCGTCCCGGTGATGGGCCGCATCGCGGCAGGTACGCCGATCGAGGCGCTGCAGACCCGTAGCCACACCATCAATGTCCCGCCGGAAATGCTTGCCTCTGGCGAACACTACGCCCTCGAGGTGCGTGGTGACTCGATGGTGGAGGCCGGAATTCTCGACGGCGACATGGCGCTGATCCAGCGCACCGAAGGCGCCGACACCGGCGACATCGTGGTGGCGCTGATCGACGAGGAAGAAGCCACCCTGAAACGTTTCCGCCGCCGCGGCGCATCGATCGCTCTGGAGCCCGCAAACGCGGCCTATGAGGTGCGAATCCTGCCGCCCAACCGCGTCCGCATCCAGGGCAAGCTGGTCAGCATCTTCCGGCGTTACTGAAGCACTTTTTCAAGCGATCAGCCGCGACATTCGCTGGCATAAAGGGCGAACCGAGAAAAGCCGGCGGGCGTTACGCCGCCGGCTTGTTCCTGCAGCTGCCGGCCCGACACATTGTCCGGTTCCGCCGCGTATGGGCTGATGCTGAGCCGGGATGGTTAATCCAAGATTAATCCCCGACAACAATCCATTACGATTTATTGGACTCCTCTTGCGCGGGTTCGGTTCACGGCTCGTTGGCGGCCTACGCCCGATATGGCGTCAATCGTCAGATGAGCGATCGCTATCGGCCGGCGTCACGTCTACCGGACGATCGCTGGTGCGATTTGGCGTACTCGCGGCCTGCCCCTCCTCCGAAGGCATTGCCGGGGCCCAAGGCCGATCGCGGCCTGCCGGCTTTTCCGCATCCACCAGGAAGCTGCCTGCCGTGCGACGCAGCGCCAGCGAGCCAGACCGGCGCAGCCTGTTGCGGTCAATCACGAACGCCGCGCAGTCGGCAGGCACCTGCGCCTGCGCAACAACCAGCGTCGCCTTGGCGCAATCGTCGGCGAAGGCGTCGGGCCGGATCGACAGCGCGGCCAGCGAGCCGTCGCGCATTTCGACGACGCAGCCGGAGCCGTCGCACGACACCCCATCCATCAGCGAGGGATCGACCGGGGTGCGCGCATCCGCGTCGGCGGCCAGCCATTCCTTGACCAGGAATGCGTCCTTGCCGGTGCGCATCAGGTGCAGCCGGCCGTCCTTGCCGCGCACGCCGACATTGTGGCCATCGGACGAGATGAGAATATCGGGCTGGGGCGTCGCCAGGGCCCACGCGGTGGCCAACACGATAATTGCCGCACCGCTCCAGCGCAGCGGCGTCCGCAGCAGCCCGAGCACGATCATCCCTGCCGTCGCCATCAGCAACGGGCCGGTACCGAAAGCCGGCATCCGGCCGATGGCGCCGGGCAGGGCCGCGACCCACTGCGCAACCAAGATCATCCAGCCAATGCCGATGTCCATCAGCCGCCAGAACACCCCGTCGAGCCCGAACGGCATCGCAAGCAGTCCAAATATCCCCGCCGGCATCACCACGGCCGAGACCACCGGCATCGCCGCGAGGTTGGCGAGCACGCCATAGGGCGTGACGCGGTGAAAGTGGAATGCCGCATAGGGGGTGGTGGCAAAGCCGGCGATCATCGACGCCAGCATCAGGGTCATGAATTCGCGGCCGCCCCACAGTGCAACCTTCGCGACCGTCGAACTGTCGGATCGCGAGAACAAGGTCGGCATGCCGTTCGCCACCAGCGCAACCAGGCCCAGCGTCGCGGCAAACGACATCTGGAAGCTCGGATGCACCAGGGCTTCCGGCGCGATCAACAGCACCGTCAACGCCGCGATCGCGAGGGTGCGAAAGGTGATGGCGCGGCGATCGACCATGATGGCAATCAGCACCACGGCCGTCATGAGAAACGAACGTTGCGTGGCGACGTCCGATCCTGACAGCAGGAGATAGAATGCCGACGCCATCAGGGCTGCGGCCGCGGACCACTTCTTGATCGGAAACGTAACCGTCAACAATGGCACCAGCGCCAGCAGACCACGCATGGCAAAGAACACGGCCCCCGCCACCACGGCCATGTGATACCCCGAGATCGACAGCACATGGCCCAGGCCGGAAATGAACATCGCGTCGTTGACCGGTGTGGTGATCGCATCGCGGCGGCCGGTCAGCAGCGCTGTCGCGATTGCTCGTGCATCGCCGCTCAGCGAGGTCCGGATCCGCGCATCGATCGCATCGCGCATGTTCTGCAACATCGTGGCGTAACGGAGCCACAGGCCACCAGCGGCGGGCGGCGCCTCGACGGTCTTGATAGCTCCCATCACAAAACCGGATGCGCCGATGCCCTGGAAATACATGTCGCGTCCGAAGTCGTAGCTGCCGGGCCGCAGCGGCGCGAGCGGCGGCGACAGCCGCGCCTTCATTTCCACGAAACTGCCGACGGGCGGCGCGGCGCCTTTGCGGACCGACAGCCGCACCCGCGTCAGCTTCGACTGCTGCCGCGGACTGTCCATCTCCTCCACCCGCAGCACGAAACGATCGGTCCGTTCCCGCTCCTCGTGGGTTTCGACAAACCCTTTCAAGGCCACCGACGTGATCGGCCGCGCCAGTACACCGTGTGACACCCGCGCGGTTTTCAGTGTCGCAGTCGCGAAGCCTGCGGCAACGGCCGCAACCATCACGGCGATCGGAAAGGCCGCACGCCGGCGCATTAGCACGCACACGCCACACAGCACGACAGCCACGATCGCGGTGATCCAGGCCACCGGCTCATGATCGGCGGTAAAATAGCAGGCGATCCCGGCACCGAACGCCACCGGCACCCAAGGCAGCATCCGCCCGGCGCCGGCTTCCGCGCGGATCCAGTCCCGGACCTGTGACGACCAAGCGGGCCATACGCCGAAACCAATGGGGATATTCGCGCCCCCGGCCGCTGGCTGCGGCCAGGTCACCGCGCGGCCGCGCGCCCTCTCCTGGCGCTTGCCCTGGAGTTTTTCCTGGGTCCCTTCCGGGCTCCCGCCCCCATCCGGCGTCATGACGAGGTCTTCACCACGGCAACGCTCCCCCCCGGCGAGGATGCTACACGAGCCCCGCCGGCGTCACCAAGGCCGATCCCGCCGATTTCGGCGGGATGTCGCGTCCGGTTCCTAGCCGGCGGCCGACACCTTGGCCCACGTATCGCGCAGGCCGACAGTGCGGTTGAAGACCAGCTTGCCGGGTGCGGAATCCTTGTCGCGGCAGAAATAGCCCTGCCGTTCGAACTGCACGGCGGCGTCCGTGTTGTCGGTCGCGAGCGCCCGCTCGACCACGCAGCCGGTGAGCGTTTCCAGGGACTCCGGATTGATCTGAGCGGCAAAGTTCGCCGCATCCGGCTGCGGCGCGGTGAACAGCAGATTGTAGAGCCGCACCTCAGCCGGCACCGCCTCGGCAGCGCTCACCCAGTGGATCGTGGCTTTGACCTTGCGGCCGTCGGGCGCATTGCCGCCCTTGGTGGCGGGATCGTAGGTGCAGCGCAACTCGACGACCTCGCCGGCAGCGTTCTTGATGATCTCGCGGCAGGTGATGAAATACGCATAGCGCAGGCGCACCTCCCGCCCCGGCGACAACCGGAAGAACTTCTTGGGCGGATCCTCCATGAAGTCGTCCTGCTCGATGTAGAGTTCGCGGCCGAACGTGATGCGCCGCGCGCCCTGCGCGGGTTCGTCGGGATGGTTGACCGCTTCGAGTTCTTCGGTTTGCCCTTCCGGATAATTCTCGATCACGACCTTCAGCGGCCGCAGCACAGCCATGCGGCGGAGCGCCGACTTGTTGAGGGTTTCCCGAACGGCAAAGTCAAACATGCCGATATCGACGGTGCTGTTCGCCTTCGCGACCCCGATGCGCTTGACGAACTCGCGCAGCGCCGCGGGTGGCACGCCGCGCCGCTGCAGGCCGGCCAGCGTCGGCATGCGTGGATCGTCCCAGCCGGACACATGGCCGCCGCGCACGAGTTCGGTCAGAACGCGCTTCGACAACAGGGTGTGCGTCATGCTGAGCCGGGCGAACTCGTACTGGTGCGGACGCGACGGAACCGGGAGGTTGTCGAGACACCAATCGTAAAGCGGCCGGTGGTCCTCGAACTCCAGCGTGCAGATCGAATGGGTGACGTGTTCGATGGCGTCGGACTGGCCGTGGGCGAAATCGTAGCTCGGATAGATATTCCAGGCGGTACCGGTGCGCGGATGGTGCGCATGGAGGATGCGGTAAAGCACCGGATCACGCAGGTTGATGTTGCCCGACGCCATGTCGATCTTGGCACGCAGCACGCGCGCGCCGTTCGGAAACTCGCCGGCGCGCATACGCGCGAACAGATCGAGGTTCTCGTCGACCGGCCGATCCCGGAACGGGCTGTTCTGACCGGGCTCCGTCAGGGTGCCGCGGGTCAGCCGGATCTCCTCCTGGGACTGATCGTCGACATACGCCTTGCCGGCGCGGATCAGATGCTGGGCCCAGGCGTACAACTGCTCGAAATAGTCCGACGCGAAATGCAGGCCCGTTCCCCAGTCGAAGCCGAGCCAGCGCACGTCGCGCTGAATGGCGTCGATATATTCCTGCTCTTCCTTGGTCGGGTTGGTGTCGTCAAAGCGCAGGTTGCAGCGTCCCCCGAACTCCTCGGCAATGCCGAAATTCAGGAAGATCGACTTGGCATGGCCCAGATGCAGGTAGCCATTGGGCTCCGGCGGGAAGCGGGTGACAACGCCCTTGGATTTTCCGGAGGCGAGATCATCGGCGACAATGTCGCGGATGAAGTCGCGGCCCGCCTCAGACATCGATTCGTCAGTCATCGTTTACCTTTCAAGCTGGGCCCTATGTGCCAAATCGGCAGGCCCTCGCCAAGTGCTGAACTCGTGCCGAGTTAGGCCACATTTGCCCCGGGAACAGGCGGCCCCAATCCCGCCGGCCGGAGCGAGGCTGCGTCGCTTTTCGCCAGCGGACAACAACAATAGCCCTGAGACAGGCTCTTGCCGTTATGGTACATGGCCGCGCATGCCCTTCCCCACGAGATTGATTTAACGCCCGAAATGACCGCACCGATCATCACCCGCTTCGCCCCCTCGCCGACCGGCTTCCTGCATATCGGTGGCGCGCGCACGGCCCTTTTCAACTGGCTCTATGCGCGTGGTCGTGGCGGCAAGATGCTGCTGCGGATCGAGGATACCGATCGCGAGCGTTCCACGGAGGCGGCGATCGACGCCATCCTCGACGGGCTGAAATGGCTCGGCATCACCTGGGACGGCGATACGGTCTATCAATTCGCCCGCGCCGCGCGGCACCGCGAGGTCGCGGAGCAATTGCTGGCCGACGGGCGCGCCTATCGCTGTTACGCGACCGCGGAGGAACTGACGCAGATGCGGGAAAAAGCCCGTGCCGAAGGCCGCGCCAAGCTTTACGACGGCCGCTGGCGGGATCGCGATGCCTCGGAAGCGCCGGCCGGCATGAAGCCGACCATCCGCCTCAAGGCACCGCTGACGGGCGAGACCGTGATCGAGGATCAGGTCCAAGGCCGCGTGGTCTGGCAGAACGAGAATCTCGACGATCTCGTGCTGCTGCGGAGCGACGGCAATCCGACATACATGCTCGCGGTGGTGGTCGACGACCACGATATGGGAGTGACCCATGTCATTCGCGGCGACGACCACCTGATCAACGCCGCGCGCCAGAAGCAGATCTACGATGCGCTGGGCTGGGACACGCCGAACATGTCTCATATTCCGCTGATTCATGGCCCGGACGGATCGAAGCTATCGAAGCGCCACGGTGCACTGGGGGTGGATGCTTACCGGGCCCTGGGATACCTGCCGGCGGCGGTGCGCAATTATCTGGTCCGGCTCGGCTGGAGCCACGGCGACCAGGAAATCTTCTCCACCGAGGAGATGATCCAGCTGTTCGACCTGCCGGCGATCGGCCGCTCGGCCGCCCGGTTCGACTTTGCCAAGCTGGAAAACCTCAACGGGCATTATATCCGCACCAGCGACGATCAAACCCTCGTGACGGCGTTCGAGGACGTGCTGAACTACATTCCRGCCGGCGCGGCCATCAAGGCCAAGCTGAACCAGGCSACACGCGCMCAGCTGYTGCARGCCATGCCSGGYCTGAAAGARCGTGCCAAGACRCTGGTGGAACTGGTCGACAGCGCSGSCTTTATCTTCGCCGAWCGGCCGCTGGCGATCGAACCGAAGGCCGCCGCGCTGCTRACSCCCGAAACRCGGCAACTGATCGGCCGWTTGAAGGAYGTGCTKGAAACCGTGGCGCCGTGGAGCGCGCAAACCGCGGAGGCCGCGGTCCGCACATTTGCTGAGCAGAATGAGCTRAAGCTCGGGGCCATCGCCCARCCSYTGCGKGTGGCCCTGACGGGMCGSACSACCTCRCCYGGYATTTTCGACGTRYTGGCSGTSATYGGSCGCACGGAATGCCTKGAAAGGCTGGCGGAYCAGGCTCAACTTAAGGTGTAAMGSMGCRCAATTCYSSSCATCTTGCAGCGCACACAGCAATGAGCTACSCATTTATCCCGGCGCTTCCGGCCAGCTCGCCGTGCCTCGTTTTTGGGCCCCACGAGCTCTCAGTAACGATCACATCCGGGGACAATCACGATGGATGCAACAACCAATACAAAGCAGGCAACGCTCAAGGTCGACGACAAGAGCTTTGAATTCCCGGTCTACAGCGGRTCGGTCGGCCCCGATGTCATCGATATCAGCAAGCTGTACGCCCAGACGGGCATGTTCACCTACGAYCCCGGCTTCACCTCCACSGCGAGCTGCGAATCCAAGATCACCTAYATCGAYGGCGACGCCGGCGTKCTSYTGTAYCGCGGCTACCCGATCGAGCAGCTSGCCCAGGGCGAYTTCCTGGAAACCTGCTACCTGCTGATGAACGGCGARCTGCCGAACGCCGAGCAGAAGAAGGAYTTCGACCACCGSGTCACGAACCACACCATGGTTCAYGAGCAGATGGCSCGSTTYTTCCAGGGCTTCCGCCGCGACGCYCACCCGATGGCGGTGATGGTSGCCTCGGTCGGCGCGCTGGCCGCGTTCTATCACGACTCCACCGACATCACCGATCCGAAGCAGCGCATGATCGCCTCGATGCGCATGATCGCGAAGGTGCCGACGCTGGCGGCGATGGCCTACAAGTACACCATCGGCCAGCCGTTCGTGTACCCGAAGAACTCGCTCGACTACGCCTCGAACTTCCTGCGCATGTGCTTCGCGGTGCCCTGCGAGGAATACGAGATCAATCCGGTGCTGGCGAAGGCGCTTGATCGCATCTTCATCCTGCACGCCGACCACGAGCAGAACGCCTCGACCTCGACTGTGCGTGGCGCCGGCTCGTCGGGCGCAAACCCGTTCGCCTGCATCGCCGCCGGCATCGCCTGCCTGTGGGGCCCGGCACACGGCGGCGCCAATGAGGCGGCCTTGCAGATGCTCGCCGAGATCGGCACCGTCGACAAGATCCCGGAATTCATCGAGGCGGTGAAGAACAAGACCAGCAAGATCCGCCTGATGGGCTTCGGCCATCGCGTCTACAAGAACTACGATCCGCGCGCCAAGCTGATGCAGCAGACCTGCCACGAGGTGCTGAAGGCAACCGGCCACCAGAACGACCCGCTGCTCAAGGTCGCGCTGGAACTGGAAAAGATCGCGCTCAACGATGAGTATTTCGTCTCGCGCAAGCTCTATCCGAACGTCGATTTCTATTCCGGCATCACGCTGAAGGCGATCGGCTTCCCGACCTCGATGTTCACCGTGCTGTTCGCGGTGGCGCGCACCGTGGGCTGGATCAGCCAGTGGAGCGAAATGATCCAGGAGCCGAATTACAAGATCTCCCGGCCCCGCCAGCTCTATCTCGGCGCCGACAAGCGCGATTACGTTCCGCTCGACAAGCGCAAGTAAGCCGAGCGAGTTTCCTGAATCAGAACGCCGGCGCGGTGATCCGCGCCGGCGTTTTGTTTGATACCTGAGACGAGACGCCGAGCGATCAGCGCGCGGGAGGCCGCATGGTCGCCAGCACGATCTCGGCAGCGCGCTCGCTGGGGGACTGCGTGCCCGTCGACATGATGCCGTCAAGCCGGCCGAAGGCCTCGACCTGACGCCGGCGCGCCGCGGTGTCGCCGAGGATGTCGCGCAGCGCCAGCACCAGATTTTCCGGCACGCAATCCTCCTGCATGAATTCCGGAACGACACTCTCGCCGATCACCAGATTGGCCAGGATCACGGTCGGAACCCGCACCATCCGCCGCGCCACGAAAGCTTCGATCGCGGTGCCTTTGTAGGCGGTGACCATCGGCACACCGGCAAGCGCCAGTTCCAGCGTCACGGTGCCGGACTTGGCAAGCGCGGCATGCGCGATGCGGAACGCAGCTCTTTTCTCGTCGTCGGTGATCGCCAGGCGTGGCTGCAGCGGCCATGTCTGCAAGGCAGCTTCCACCGTCTCGCGCAGATGCGGCGTGGTCGGCAGGACCAGCTCAAACGGCACTCCATCCGCCCGCAGCCGGCCGAGCGTCTCGCCGAACACCTGCATGTGGTGGCGGATCTCGCTGCGCCGGCTGCCCGGCAGCACCAGCAGCACGGGAGGCTCGGCGGCGCGGCGCCGCTGCTCACCGGCGTCGGGCCGCAACGTCGCGAGTTGCTGGATCAACGGATGGCCGACATAGGAGCACGGCGGGCCGCCGAGGTTGCGATGGGCTTCCGGCTCGAATGGCAGCAACGCCAGAACGTGGTCGACATATCCGCGCATGGCCCGCGCGCGCCCCGGCCGCCACGCCCAGACCGACGGAGACACATAATTCACGATCGGAATCGACGGATCCGCCTTGCGGAGGCGCCGAGCCACGCGATGGGTAAAATCCGGACTGTCGATGATTACCAGCACGTCGGGCTTTGCTTGCAGCGCCGCCTCGGTGACTTCGCGGATGCGCCGCAGGATCAGCGGCAGCTTCCGCGCGATCGCCGCCAGCCCCATGATCGAGAGCTCTTCGATCGGAAACAGCGACGTCAATCCCTGCGCCGCCATGTCACGGCCGCCGACCCCGGCGAATGTCACCTCACCGCTGCAGCGTGCCCGCAGCGCCGCCATCAGCGGACCACCCAGCCGATCGCCGGATTCTTCGGTCGCGACCAGGAAGATCTTGTGCTGCGGTTGTGTCATCTGGCCGGAACGCCGGTCACGAACAAGCGAGCCTTGTCAGCGATGTCGATCATGGCCTGCGGCTCGGCGACAATAGCGCGGCCCGCCACCATGGCCACACCGGACAATCCCGCCGCGATCGCGCCTTCGATGGTCTTCGGACCTAAGGTCGGCAGATCGAAGCGCAGATCCTGGGTGCTTTTGGGGGCCTTCACCAGCACGCCACGGCCGGGCTTGGCACGGACCCGCCCCTGCTCGCGCAACCGCACGATGCGCGCCAACAACCCATCGGTGCCCTCGATGTCCTCGACGGCGACGACATGTCCGTCGATCACGACAAGCGCCTGCCCGATGTCGAACGGGCTCATGGCATGGAGCGCAGCGAGGCCTTTTTCGATGTCGCCGCGATCGTCCGCATTCGGTGTCGTGCGCGCCAGGTCGCCCTCCGGCATCACGAGGTCCGGCGCAACCTCTTGCACGCCACGCAACCGAAATCCGTGCTGCTCGAAGATCCGGCCGATTCCGGACAACAGGTGATCGTCACCGCCACGCAGCGCGGCGGCGATCTTGGGAAGCACCCGCAACGTTCCCCAATCCAGCCGGATCTCGGACAAGGCCGGGCGCACCAGTGCGCCGATGAACACGACATCACCGCAGTTTTCGGAGCGCAACAGCCGTGTCAGTCGCCCGACCTGGCCGAGCGCGACCCAATGATGCCGATAGGACAGAACCCGCGCCGGATCGCAAAAGCCACGGATCGCGAAAATCGCCGGCTGCCTTCCATTCTTGAGCAATGAATCCGCAACGGCGAATGGCAGGCTGCCTGCGCCTGCAATGACCCCGACCGAGGACTGCGGTTGCGCGCTCATTCGTCTCCGGAGCCGGCTCGTCCTTCCGAGGTGCCGTGGATTTCCGCCGGCATACAGAGCGGACGTTTCTTGCCGTCGCCGATAAAGGTCAGAATGTCCGCAATCGCCGGATCGTCGGATGCACGGTGTTTTGCCCGCGCCAGCCGCTCGGCGAAGACGCCTTCCGAATGAAACAGATCCTGATAGAACGAGCGCACCAGTTGCAGACGGGCGTGGGAGAATTTTCGGCGGCGCATGCCGATGACGTTCAGGCCTTCGAGATGGGCGAACTGACCGCTGACGATGCCGTAGGGAATCACATCGCCGCGCAGGCCCGATACACCGCCCACCATCGCCTGCGGGCCGATGCGGACGAACTGATGCGCGGCGGACAGCCCGCCGATGAAAACGAAATCACCGACCTCGCAATGGCCGCCGAGCGTGGCCGAATTGGCGAAGATCACGTCGTTGCCGACATGGCAATCATGACCGACATGGCTGTAGGCCATAAAGAAGCCGCGGGCACCGACCGTTGTCAGGCCGCCGCCGGAGACGGTGCCGATGTTCATGGTGACGGATTCACGGATGATGCAGCGCTCGCCGATCTCCAGCCGGGTCGGCTCGCCACGATAACCAAGCGACTGCGGCGCCCCTCCGAGCGACGCGAAAGGATGGATGACGCATCCAGCACCGATCGTGGTGTGGCCGCTTATGCTCACGTGCGACACCAGCCGGCACTCCGCGCCGATCGTCACATTGGCTCCGACGACACAATACGGGCCGATCGAGACGCCGTCGCCAATAACGGCGCCATCCTCGATACGGGCGGTGGAATCAATCATGCTCATCAATCAGCTTTCCAGCAATCATATCCGGCAGGCTCGACCTACGACGGATCGGCCCGCACGTGGAATCATGAATTGTTACGTTTGATGAGGGCGGCGCCCCCTCAATCCGCCAGCATCGCCCCGATGTCGGCCTCGGCCACCGTCACCCCGTTGACCTTGGCATCGCCGTGAAACCACCACATCGCCTTCTTCCGGTTGATCAGGCGCATATGGTACTCAATGGTATCGCCCGGCAGCGCCGGCTTGCGAAACTTGCACTTGTCGATGGTCAGGAAATACACCGCCGTCGGGCGGTCGGTTTCCCCGGTCGACAGCATACCGATAACGCCGGCAGTCTGGGCCATACCCTCGATCATCAGCACGCCAGGGAAGATCGGCCGCCCCGGGAAGTGCCCGGTGAACTGCGGTTCGTTGATGGTGACGTTCTTGATGCCGACGCCGCTGAAATCGCTGCGGACGTTGACGACCCGGTCGATCAGCAGAAACGGAAAGCGGTGCGGCAGCGTCTTGAGGATGAGGGCAATGTCCACCGCCTCGATGGTGATCGGTGCTGCGTCCATTACCCCTGCCCCTCTTTGTCGTTTTCCGCGGTCTTGGCTTTGGCGCCCGGCGCCCCCGCCCGTCCAAGGCGCTCGAGTTCGAACAGCTCGCGGAAGAATTGCTTGATCGGCTTGGCGGGAGACCCGCCCCACCGCACCCCAGGTGGAACCTCGCCCACCACGCTGCTGCGGGCGGCGATCTGGGCACCGTCGCCGATCACGGCGTGATCGCTGACGCCGACCCGCGCCGCCAGCACCACACCATCGCCGAGGACGGAACTGCCCGCAATGCCACTCTGGCTGACCACGATGCAATTTCGTCCGATAACGACGTTGTGGCCGACCTGCACAAGATTGTCGATCTTCGTCCCCTCGCCGATCACGGTGTCACGCAGCGCCCCGCGGTCGATGGTAGTCCCGGCCCCGATTTCAACCATGTTCTGGATCAGCACGCGGCCGATCTGCGGCACCTTGGTGTGGCCGGCAGGCCCCGGAACGAAGCCATAGCCATCCTGGCCGATCCGGCAACCGGGATGGATGATCACTCCGTTGCCGATCAAGGCGCAGAGGATCGACGAGCCGATCCCGATGCTGCAATCCCGACCGATCTTCACATGGGCACCGATCACCGCATTGGCGCCGATCACCGTGCCCGCACCAATTTCCACGTCCGGACCGATCACCGCCAGCGGATCCACAACCACCCCGTCTTCCAGGTGCGCGCTCGGGTGAATGACGGCCGACGGGGAAATGCCATCATTGCCGAACGACGACTTTGGACGCAGGCTGTCGGCGTGGAATTGATGCGCGACGCGGACGAAGGCACGATAGGGATCGGCCACACGCAGCACTGCCACATGAGGCGGGATACTGGCCTCCAGCCGCTCGCTGACAAAGCAGGCGCCAGCGTGGGTGCGGGCGAGTTGGTCGGCGTATTTCTTGTTGTCGAAAAACGTCAGATGGGTGGGCCCCGCCCCCTCGAGGGCGGCCAGACGATTGACCCGCACATCAGCGCGACCGGCGTCCAACAACTGGGCACCGGTCAGCACTGCAATCTCAGCCAGCGTTGACCAGGCCGGTTGCTTGAAGAACGTCAGCTGCGCCATTCCACCCGCCGCAGTCCGGCTCGTGGTCGAACTCAGAATGAGGTGCCGCCTCCGAACCGGAACTCCTGGGTGCGGTCGTACTGGCCCTTGGTCAGCGGCACTGCGTAGTCGAAGCGCAGCGGACCGAACGGCGACGCCCAGATCAGGCCCACACCGACCGACGAACGAATGGTGTTCTGGTCGCTAAAGGTCATGGTTTCCAGGGTCTGGGCCCAGCTTGTCGGTCCCTTGTAATTCCAGAGCGAGCCGGCATCCGCGTAGACAGCGCCCTTCAGGCCGACTTCCTTGGGCAGGAACCAGAACGGCACCTGCACTTCGGCCGAAGCACCCCAGTACATGGTGCCACCGATCGCGTCGTTGGTCGTGCCAGGCGTAATGTCGCGCGGACCGATACCCTGCGGAGCGAAGCCGCGGACCAGCTGCGGACCCATCTGGAAGTGATCGAGCATACGCAGCTGATCGTTGCCGAGCTGGTTCATGATGCCGCCCTGCAGATGGATCAGGCCGACCAGATCCGCCACCAGCGGCTGGTAGTACTTCACGTCGCCGGTCGACTTGATGTAGCTGACGTCGCCACCCACGCCGGCGAAATCCTGGCGCAAGTCGACGAGCAAGCCGGCAGTCGGGTTCTTGTTGTTGTCGAGGGTGTTGAAGGTCAGGGTATAGCCGAGCGCCGAGGTCAGGGTGCGGCCCTGCGACAGCTCGATCTTGACCGGCAGCGACGCTTCGCCGTCGGCATAACACCCGAGGTTACCAGCTGCGACCTGCGCCGCGGTCGGTGTGTTGAACACCGGCAGATTGGTATTGGCCGGGTTGTTGTTACAGTTCGCCAGCTGGTACGGCAGCGAGATTTCCTGCTGGAACAGCGAGTAGCGCAGCTGCAAGGTCAGGTCTTCCCGCAGCTGGAAGCCCAGCCGGGTGCTGAAGCCCATCGTCTTGGTGTCGTACGACACATAGCTGTTGGCCAGCTGCTGGCGCTGATAGACGTCGACACCGAAGGCGACGCGGTAATCAAGCAGGTACGGCTCGACGAACGACAGCGAATAACCGCGGGCGTACTGGCCGTACTGGACCGACGCCTTCGCGTACAGGCCGCGGCCGAGCAGATTGCGTTCCGACACACTGACTTCACCGAGGAAGCCGTCCGACGTCGAGTAGCCGCCCGACACCGAGAACTCGCCGGTCGACTTCTCTTCGAGATCCACGTTGAGAATCACGCGATCGCTCGACGAGCCCGGCTCGGTGGTGATCTTCACGGTCTTGAAGTAGTCGAGGTTCTTCAGACGACGCTCGGCGCGATCAACCAGCGCCCGGTTGTAGGCATCGCCTTCCGAAATATCGAATTCGCGACGGATCACGTAGTCGCGGGTACGGGTGTTGCCCCGCACGTTGATGCGCTCGATGTAGGTTCGCGGCCCCTCATCGATGGAGAACACGATCGCAACGGTGCGCGCCTCGAAATTCCGCTCGCCGCTCGGACGAACGGTCGCAAACGCATAGCCGCGCCGCGAGGCCTCGATCGACATTTCCTCGACCGACTTTTCGATCGCCTCGGCGTTGTAGACCGACCCGACGCTGACGCGCGACAGACTGGCCAGCGAATTGCCGTCCAGCGTGCGGATTGTCGAACGGAATTGAACCGAACCGACGCGGTACTGCTGCCCTTCCTCGATCTTGAAGGTAACAATGAAGCCCTTGCCCTCCGGATCATACTCGGTGAGCGCGGCAACGACCTGCACGTCGGCATAACCGTTCTTCAGATAGAAACGCCGGATCAGATCGCGGTCGGCCTCGACCCGATCGGGATCGTAGGTGTCGGCACCGCCGAGGAAGCTCAGCAGGTTCGATTCGCGGGTCTTGATGACGTCGCGCAGACGGTAGGCCGAATAGGCACTGTTGCCGATGAAATTGATGGTTTTGACACCGGTCTTGTTGCCTTCGGTGACCTCGAAGATCAGATCCACCCGGTTGTTGGGCTGCTCGATGATCTGCGGGACGACACGAACGTCATAACGGCCGGAACGGCGATAGATTTCGGCGATGCGCTGGGCGTCCGACTGCACCATCGGCCGCGAGAACGTACCGCGCGGCTTCGACTGGATTTCAGCCGACAGCTGGTCATCCTTGACCTTCTTGTTGCCCTCGAAGGCAACGCGACCGATCACCTGATTCTCGACAACGGTCACGATGATCCGGCCACCGGCCTGGTTGATCTTGACGTCCTGGAACAGGCCAGTCTCGTAGAGGGCCTTGAGGCCATCATCGATCCGACCGCTGTCCAGGCGACCGCCCGGACCCGGCTTGAAGTAGGAGCGAATGGTCTCCGCTTCCACGCGTCGATTGCCTTCCACGACAATCGACGACACGGTTTGAGCCGATACTGGCGAAGAAACGAGCAAACCCGTCACCGCACCAGCGACGGGCAGAGCGACCAACATCAGGGCAGCGAAGACGCCTCCCCTAAGCACTCGCATTCCAACTTTCATGCGCCAAGCGACCTTATCATTCCAATCCCGGCTTGCTCCCCAGCGAGCCAAGAGATTCCCCAAATTCTGCGTCGCTTGTAGCCAATTTTCCCCGGCTGGCAAACGACGTTTCGCAGTGCAATTCCAATTTCTCTCCAATACGTTGCCTATCGGCCACGGATTGAAAATTATTGCAATGAACCTGTCACGAGCCTGCCAGATGCAGAATGTCGTTGTAGGTCGCAAATATCATCAGCATCAGCACGAGCGCGAGCCCGAAACGGAAGCCCATTTCCTGCGCCCGATCCGACAAAGGCCGGCCCCGTACCGCCTCGACGGCGTAGAACAAAAGGTGACCGCCATCGAGCAAAGGTACCGGAAACAGGTTAAGGAGACCGATTGAGACCGACAGAACCGCAGCCAAATGGATCAAAGGCGCGAGTCCGAGGCTCGCAACCTGGCCGGACATCTGGGCGATTCGCAGCGGACCACCGACCTGGTTCGCCGCCTCACGCCCCGTGAAAACGCCGCCGATATAGGCAAAGGTACGATCCACCACGAACCAGGTGGACTTGACCCCGAGCCACAGGGCCGTGGCCGGATCCACCGGCTGGGTCACCACCTCGCCCGGCGTGCTGGAGCGCGTGATTCCCAGAATACCGAGTCGCTGGGTGTTGCCGAAATTGTCCTTGATCTCACGCAGCTCGGGCGTGGCCTGCAGGGTGACGGGCGCCCCACCCCGCTTGATCGTGAAAGTCAGCTTCTCGCCTGCATTGATCGAGACAATGCGCTGCATATCGGCAAAACTATCGATGACTTTGCCGTCGATCGCGGTGACCACGTCGCCGGACTGAAAACCGGCGGAGGCGGCAGCGCTGCCCGGCTGCACGGTATCCACCTGGGCCGTCATCGACGGCTTGCCCAGGAAGGTGAAAAGCCCTGCGAAAATCAGGATCGAGAGGATGAAGTTGGCGATTGGGCCAGCGGCCACGATGGCGGCTCGCGGCCCAACCTTCTTGAAATGGAAGCTGTGCACACGCTCCTCGGCGGTCATCGCCGCGAGGCTATCCGCGGACGGCGTGCTGGCTTCGCTCTCGTCCCCGAAGAACTTGACGTAGCCGCCGAGCGGAATTGCCGAAATCTTCCAGCGGGTGCCATGACGGTCGTTGAAGCCGGCGATCTCGGGGCCAAATCCCAGCGAAAAGGTGAGAACCTTCACCCCTGCCCAGCGCGCCACCAGGAAGTGCCCGAGCTCGTGAAAGAACACGACAATCGTCAGAACGAACAGGAAAGGAATGACATAGCCGATCAGAGTATGGCTTAAGGTACTGAAAGTGTGCACAAAAATTTCGGACATCCGTTCCTCGTCCTGGAGCGCAGGGCCCCACTCCCAACCCTCTAGGATGCCTTTGCGGCAATTTGAGGCAAGAGGGTGGCAGCGATAATTCGCGCGTTATGGTCAATGGCGATCGCGTCGTCCGCGGTTGCGGGCGTTTTCGCCGATCCGTTGGCGATGGCCGTTTCGATGGTGGCCTCAACCAGTCGCGCGATCATGCCGAACTTGATCCTGCGATCGACGAATGCGGCGACGGCGATCTCGTTGGCCGCATTATAGACCGTCGACGCCCCGCCTCCCGCCCGCAGCGATTCGAACGCCAGCCGCAATCCCGGGAACCGCTTCAGGTCCGGAGCCTCGAATGTCAGTTGACCGATCGCGGCGAGGTCGAGCCGAGCCGCCGGACCGGGAATCCGGTCAGGCCAGCCCAGGCAATGGGCAATCGGGGTGCGCATGTCGGGCGCACCGAGCTGGGCCACCACCGAGCGGTCAACGAACTCGACCATGCTGTGAATGATGGATTGCGGGTGAACCAGCACGTCGATCTCATCGGCGGACAGGGCGAACAGGTGCGCGGCCTCGATGACCTCAAGGCCCTTGTTCATCATCGATGCGGAATCGATGGTAATCTTCTGCCCCATCGACCAGTTCGGATGCTTGAGCGCCTGCTCCAGCGTCGCCTGCTCGATCTGCTCCACGGGCCAGGTCCGGAACGGACCGCCCGAGGCCGTGATGATGACCCGTGTGAGCTCTTCGCGGTTGCCGGACGAGAGAGCCTGAAACAGCGCATTATGCTCGGAATCGGCCGGGAGCACCTTCGCTCCCGCCTTCATGGCCCGCTGCATGAAAATCTCGCCGGCACACACCAGGCATTCCTTGTTGGCCAAAGCAACGGTGGCGCCACGATCAACTGCGGCCAGCGCCGGCTTCAGCCCGGCCGCGCCGCTGACTGCCGCCATCAGCCAGTCCGACGGACGCGCAGCCGCCTCGATCACAGCCGATTCGCCAGCACCGCAGGCGATTCCCGTGCCTGAGAGAGCCTCCTTCAATTCGCCCAACCGCGTCTGGTCGGCGATCGCGGCAAACGCGACATTGAACTCACGGGCGAGCTTGGCCAGCGCATCGACATTGCTGTTGGCGGAGATCGCCTCGACCCGATAACGGTCTCCGCCGCGCCGCAGCAAATCCATCGTGCTGTCGCCGATCGATCCGGTTGCGCCCAATACGGTCACGACCCGCTGCTGTACGGAGCGGGTCTGATCGATCGTCTTCAAGGGTACTGCGCTCATTTGACTCACCAAACCATAAGACCGCGGCCGACACCATCAATACCGCCGCGCAAAACACCGATCAGCGCCGCGACAACGATCGCCGCGACAAAGCCATCCAGCCGATCCAGCAGTCCGCCGTGCCCCGGAATGATGTGGCTGGAATCCTTTACCCCGAAATTGCGTTTCACCGCGGATTCAAACAGGTCGCCGAGTTGCGACACCACTGAAAGGACCGTCGCCAGCAGCAGCATCGGACCCATCCGGCCAAAGCCGGCAACCGCGAATACCGTCGCCACGACCAGACTGCCGGCCAGCCCTCCGACCGCGCCGGCCCAGGTTTTCTTCGGGCTGACGCGCGGCCAAAGCTTGGGGCCACCGATGCCCCGGCCGGCGAAATACCCCCCGATATCCGTGATCCAGACGATCAACAGGACGAAGACCAGCGCGAGAAAACCGGCCGTGGGATCAAACCGGACCACCACCGAAGCCAGCAACGCAAGCCCCGCGTACAATGCGCCACCTGCGGTCCAGGATCGCAGGCCTGATCCCGCGACAGCTGCGGCCACCGCACCGATCGCGACAGCCGCAACCGCAAGATCGACCCTGCCCGCCATCAAGCAGAAGCCCGCGGCGACAAGCGCCACCACGCCCACGACAGTCCCTGCGACATTGCGCGATGCACCGACGATCATCAGCCATTCGACGTAGAGGCCGATCGCCGCAAGCATCACCAGAACTGCCCACAGCCAGCCACCGGCATAAGCGATCGCGATAGTCAGCGGCGCCAGGACGAGCGCGGCGATTACCCGCATCAGCAGATTGCGCGATCCCTGATCGGTCGCCGCCGTGCGCGTGGCGTTGTCGTCAGCCACGCCGATCATGATCCGGTTTTGGCGGCGAGGCCGCCAAAACGCCGCTCGCGCCGGGCATATTCGGCGATCGCCCCCTCGAGCGCGGTCCGATCAAAATCAGGCCAGTGGATCGGCACGAACACCAGTTCGCTGTAGGCCGCCTGCCACATCAGGAAGTTCGACAGCCGCTGTTCGCCGCTGGTGCGGATAATCATGTCCGGATCGGGAATGTCGGGCGCGTCGAGATAACGGCCGAGGGTCTCGGCGGTGATGCTCTCCACCGCGCGCTTGCCGTCGGCAACCTCACGCGCCAGTTGCTGCGCCGCGTGCGCAATTTCCTGCCGCGACCCGTAATTGAAAGCGACGACCAGCGTCAGCGCCGTATTGTCCTTGGTCAGTTCTTCGGCTTCCGCCAGCAGCGCGCGAATGTCCTGCTCAAGGCCTTCGCGCACGCCGATGACACGAACCCGAACACCATCGCGATGCAATGTCGCCAGATCGTTGCGGATAAAACGGCGCAGCAGGCCGAACAGATCGCCGATTTCGGTGGCGGGGCGCGACCAGTTCTCCGAACTGAACGAATAAATCGTCAGATAGGAAATCCCAAGTTCATGGGAGGCGCGCACCACGCGCCGCAACGCTTCCACCCCGCGCCGATGGCCCTCACCGCGTGGCAGGCCGCGGGCGGCAGCCCAGCGTCCATTGCCGTCCATGATGATCGCGACATGCCGCGGCGTCTCCGGCCGAGCCGGTTCATCTGGATGGGGCGACGCGCCGTTCGACATTGGGTGATTCCTCAAACGGTGAGGATTTCCTTTTCTTTGGTGGCCAGCAACTGATCGATTTCCGTGATCGTGGCGTCGGTCGCCTTCTGGATCTCGTTGGTGTGGCGCACCTGATCGTCTTCGGAGATCTCGTGATTCTTCTCGAGTTTCTTGACGACGTCGATGCCGTCGCGCCGGACATGGCGAACCGCCACGCGCGCGGCTTCGGCATATTTATGCGCCACCTTCACCAGCTCCTTGCGGCGCTCCTGGTTGAGTTCGGGAATGCGCAGGCGCAGCACCTGGCCTTCGGTGGCCGGGCTGAGGCCGAGGTTGGAATTGACGATGGCCTTTTCCACTGCGTGCACCATCGACTTGTCCCAGACCTGCACCGACAGCAGGCGCGGCTCAGGCACGCTCACGGTGGCGAGCTGATTGAGCGGCATATGGCTGCCATAAGCCTCGACCTGCACGGGTTCCAGCATCGAGGCCGCCGCACGGCCGGTCCGCAAGCCGCCGAGTTCGTGCTTAAGCGATTGGGTCGCGCCCTGCATGCGGCGCTTCAATTCGTTGAGATCGAAAGTCCCGGTCGCCATGGTCTTTTCCTTCTTGTCGATAGTCGCTTCGCAATCGCGCGTTTCGCAACGCGCACATCCTCCCGCGATCCCCTATCCCGCGACGATGGTTCCCCGCCCGGTCCCATTCAAGATCGCACCGATCGAGCCCGGCTCGGCGATGGAAAACACGATGATAGGCACCCCGGTTTCACGAGCAAGGGCGAACGCGGTCGCATCCATCACCTTATAGCCGCCTTCCAGGGCCTGCGAATGCGTCAGGCGCTCGAATCGCTTGGCGGACGGGTCCTTTTTCGGGTCGGCGTTGTAGACCCCATCGACGTTGGTGGCCTTGAGCACCGCCTGGGCGCCGATTTCGCCGGCGCGCAGCACCGCCGTGGTGTCGGTGGTGAAGAACGGGTTTCCGGTGCCGCCGCCCAGCAGGACGATGCGGCCTTCGGAGAGGTACTTGTGCGTGGCGCTGCGGGTGAAGAGCTCGCTGATCTCCGGCATGACGAACGCGGACAGCGTCCGCGCCGGCTGACCCTTGCGCTCGAGCGCAGCGTCAAGCGCGAGGCAGTTCATCATGGTGGCGAGCATGCCCATGGTGTCGCCGGTCGGCCTCGACACGCCGCGGTTGGAGACCTCGACACCACGGAAGATATTGCCGCCGCCGATGACGACGGCAATCTCGACCCCGAGCTCACGGGCCTTGATCAGGTCACCGGCAATCCGGTCGATCGTCGGCTGGTCGATGCCGAACGACTGCGAACCGGCCAGATACTCGCCGGAAAGCTTGATCACGACGCGTCGATAGACCGGTTCACCCATGGCGCGATAGCTCCCTTTCGATGAACCAGGACTCCGAAAACCTCGCTCAGTCGGGCTTCTTTTGTCCGCTGGCGGCGGCGACCTCGGCGGCGAAATCGGACTCCTGCTTCTCGATTCCCTCGCCCAGAGCATAGCGCACAAAGCCCGCGACCTTGATAGGCGCGCCGACCTTACCCTCAGCTTCCTTCACGGCCTGCGCAACCGACTTGCCGGTRTCGTGAATGAACGCCTGTTCGAGCAGGCAGACTTCCTTGTAGTAGGTCTTCAGGCCGGACTCGACGATCTTCTCGATCACGTTGTCGGGCTTGCCCTGCTGGCGATACTTGTCGGCCAACACGTCCTTTTCGCGGCGCACGGTCTCGGGATCGAGGCTGGCGGCGTCGAGCGCGGCCGGATTGGCGGCTGCGACATGCATCGCAAGCTGACGGCCAAGCGTGGTCAGTTCGTCGGTCTTGCCGGCCGATTCCAGCGCAACGATCACGCCCATCTTGCCGAGGCCGTCGGTTACCGCGTTGTGCAGGTAGCTCGCAACCACGCCCTTGTCGACCGACAGCTCGGCGGCGCGGCGCAGCGTCATGTTCTCGCCGATGGTCGCGATGGCGTCGGCAATGGCGGTTTCCACCGTCACGTCGCCGACCTTGGCGGCCTTGATCTTCTCGACGTCGGCGCCGGCATGATGCAGCGCGACCTGGCCGATCATCTTGACCAGTCCCTGGAACTGCTCGTTGCGGCCGACGAAGTCGGTTTCGGAATTGACTTCCACCAGCACGCCCTTGGTGCCCGCAAGCACGGCGCCGATCAGACCTTCGGCGGCGACGCGGCCGGCCTTCTTGGCGGCCTTGGAAAGCCCCTTCTTGCGCAACCAGTCGACCGCGGCCTCCATGTCGCCGTTGGTCTCGTTGAGCGCCTGCTTGCAATCCATCATGCCTGCGCCGGTCTTGTCGCGCAGTTCCTTGACCATCGCCGCGGTAATCGTTGCCATTTGAATGTCCTCTGCAGGTGAGCGCCGATCCGCGCCAATGGCGGCCATCCGAGCGTCACGTCCCGATTCGAATTGCGGGAAACTATCCGGCCACTGTGTCGTGGCCGCGAAATCCGTTCAAAGCCGTTTCGGGAAGCCGATCCGGGCTTCCCGAAACAGTCTCGCGTTCGTTATTCCGCTTCCGCGGTCAGTTCCTTGGCCTTGGCGACCCAGCTGTCGGCGCGGCCCGGCAGGCCAACCTCTTCGCCGATGTGGTGGGCGGTGTCGTGATCGAGCGCAGCGAGCTGCCAGTAGTGGAAGATGCCGAGATCGTTCAGCTTCTTCTCGATCGCGCCGGACACACCGGTCAGCTTCTTTAGATCGTCCGCCACGCCGCGCGGGCCGGCCAGACCCTGGAAGCCGGGCTTCTCGTCAGCGGCGGGAAGCTCCTCACGCGTCGGGTTCGCCAGCGCGCCGATATCGATGCCCTGCTCGCCCTGCGCCCGCGAAATGCCGTCGATCGCGGCACGCGCGATCAGGTCGCAATACAGGCTGATGGCGCGACCGGCGTCGTCGTTGCCCGGCACCAGGTAGGTGATGCCCTTGGGATCGCAGTTGGTGTCGACGATCGCCGCAACCGGGATGTTCAGCCGCTGGGCCTCCTGGATGGCGATGTCTTCCTTGTTGGTGTCGATCACGAAGATCATGTCGGGCAAGCCGCCCATGTCCTTGATGCCGCCGAGCGAGCGGTCGAGCTTGTCGCGCTCGCGCTGCAGATCGAGGCGCTCCTTCTTGGTGTACTGCTGACCCTCGCTGGAGGCGAGGATCTCATCGAGGTGGCGCAGGCGCTTGATCGAGCCGGAAATCGTCTTCCAGTTGGTCAGCGTGCCGCCGAGCCAGCGCGAATTGACGAAGTACTGCGCCGAACGCTTGGCTGCATCGGCCACGCCGTCCTGGGCCTGGCGCTTGGTGCCGACGAACAGGATACGGCCGCCCTTGGCGACGGTATCGCTGACGGCCTGCAGCGCACGGTGCAGCAACGGCACGGTCTGCGCGAGGTCGATGATATGGATGTTGTTGCGGGCACCGAAGATGTAATCCGCCATCTTCGGATTCCAGCGGTGCGATTGGTGACCAAAGTGCACGCCAGCTTCAAGCAGCTGACGCATAGAAAATTCGGGTAGTGCCATTGTGTATTCTCCGGTTGGTTCCTCCGGAAACGTGTGAGCATAACGAGCCTCGCGGCCCGGATGCCACCGGACGGCCTTTCAAGCCATGTTTCCGTGTGAGATGCGGCGGTGTATAGCGGCGCCCCACCCGCAACGCAAGGATTTCCAGCAGCTATTTGCGGTCCGAGGACCCTCCGGGCCGGCGTTCGGAACCGGGCCGGCCAGCCTCGGATCGAGGTCTGACCGGCCCTGATCGCGGCCCACCTTCAGCAGCGCGGAACGTTCGGCGGGCACTTCTTGGCAGCCGGCGGGGCCGGCCGTGGCGGCGGAGGCGCCGGCCGCGGGGGTGGCGGCGCTGCCCTTGGCGGTGGCGGCGGGGCCGCCCGTGGCGGAGGTGGCGGGGCCATCCGCGGCGGCGGCGCCGGACGTGCCACCGGAGGCGCGGGCCGCGGCGGTGGCGCCATCCGGGGTGGCGGCGCGGGTCGCGCGACCGGTGCCGGGCGCGGAGGCGGCGCCGCGCGCGGCGGTGGAGCAACCCGCGGCGGCGGTGCAGCCCGCGGGGGTGGCGCGGCCGCTCGCGGGGGTGGCGACGCAGGCCTTTGAACTTGCGGGCGAATCTCAGGCTTCGCAACCACCGCAGGCGGCGGTCCAGAGGGACCGGCTGCAGGCGGATGCGCCAATGGAGGTGCCGCTCCCGGCCGCGGGGCGATTTCCGGAGCAGCACCGCCAGGGCGCCCGGCAGGATGCTCGACCTGACCTGCCGGCGCATTGGGCTGGCCGGGGAGCTGGTGACCGGCCGCATTTGGATTCGGAGGCTGGGGCGTCCCCGCTCCCGTCGGCGGTGGATTCACACCGGGACGGCCAGGACCAGGGGTGCCTGGGGCGGGGCCAGCCGTTCCCGGGGGTGGCGGAGGCGCGCCCTTGGTTCCCGGAACCGGCAGGGCGTTCGCCTTCGGCAGCGCCTGTGCCGGCGGCAGTGCATTCGGCGGCGGCGCCCCGGGCTTTGGCGGTGCATTCGGGGATGATGCACTGGCGGGAATGGCTCCCGGTGTTCCGGGTTTCGCCCGCGGATTGATCAGGGCGCTCTGCGGCATCGGCGCCTTTCCCTGCTGGATCAGCGCGGCCTTTTGCTGGACCGCGCCCGGCAGGGCCGGCCCAACGGCAACCCGCGGGGCCCCGCCGGGCCCAGCGGGACCTTTGGTGCCCGGCGGCAGCGGGCCTGCTCCAGCGCCAGGTCCAGCGCCAGGACCAGCCCCGCCCTTGGCTCCGGGCGGAATGTTGGGGCCACCCGGCTGAACCTGTCCCGGCGGCGGGTTGTTGATGACGGTCTTGTTGATGACCGTGTTGATGATGGTCGTGTTGTGGATGTTGGCGAAGATGATGTTGTTGGGCGGCGGCGCCACATAGATCGGCGGACTGACATAGACCGGGATCGGCACGAAGAACGGTTGCGGCAGCATGAACAGCCCGTCCGGCGGCGGCGGCGGCTCCAGGTCGATGAAATCGGGCGGCGGCGGCGGCAGGTAATACACCGGCGGCGGTGGCGGCGGTGCGAAATCAAACTCAGGATCGCTGAACATCAGCACCGGCCGATCGACATAGACGATCTCGTCCGGCGGCGGCGGCGGCTCCAGGTCGATGAAATCGGGCGGCGGCGGCGGCAGGTAATACACCGGCGGCGGTGGCGGCGGTGCGAAATCAAACTCAGGATCGCTGAACATCAGCACCGGCCGATCGACATAGACGATCTCGTCCGGCGGCGGCGGCGGCACATCGTAGTCGATAGCAGCGAACGTCTGCGGCGGCTCCAGCGGCGCGGTGAGAATGGCGAGGCGGCGACGGGCGTCGGCGGCATGCGGTCCGCGTGAGTAGCGCCGCAGATACGACCAGTAGGCTTCCGGTGTGTCGGCGCGATAGGTGCGGCGCCAGGTGATCGCCTCGCGTCGCGCGGCGACGATTGCCCTCACCCGCTTGGCCATCGGATCGCTGGGATAGGCAGCAAGGAAATCCTCATAGCCCTGCAGTGTGTCGCGCTCGAGCGCCGCGCTGTAGGCGTCCTGGGCGCCCAAATCACGAATCGGCTTGTCGCGCATCGCCGCGACCTGATCGGCAGGCGCCGGGGCCGGCGCATCCGGCGCACGGTCGAAGAACATGAAGGGCGCATCGACCTTCTGTGCATCCCACGGCACCTGCGCGCCCTTGCTGGCTTCGTTGACGCGCAACCGCAGACGATTGAAGACTTCGGGCAACGGCAATCCGCCGGTGCGGATCATTTCCGCCAGCGATTGTGCGTAGATTCCATAAGCTCCCTGCTCGGCCGGCGCGATCGTGCCGGGCGCCGCATTGAAGGCGATCAGCATGTGAGCCTCGGGGTCGACCAGCGCGAGGCCGCTGGCGATCTGCTGGCCGCCCTCGATGAAGGGCTGTTGCCGCGCGGCATCGAGCACCACGATTCCGGCCTTCAGGGGCAGCGCGGCGAGCTGGCGCAGATAGTCGCTGATCCGCAGGCCTTCGACTGGAATGTCGGTGTCGCGATTGACGGTCGAGTCGACCGGGATGAAATAGTTCTCGCCGGCCAACTGCAGCCCATAACCCGCAAGATAGACCATCGCGACGGTGTCGGGACCGGACGCCTCGGCCTTCTGGACAAAATCGCGGAAGCTCTTGCGCAGGGTGTCGCCATCGAGATCGCGGGCGCCGACCACGTCGAAGCCCGCGGCCTGCAGGGTTTGCGCAATCAGGCCGGCATCGTTGGCGGCGGTGGCGAGCGGCGACTTGGCATACGCGCCGTTGCCGACCACCAGTGCAATGCGCTTCTCCTGCGGTTGTTGCTGGGCCGAGGCCGATCGAATCAATCCCGGCAGCGCGGACATGACGATCAGGCAGGCGGACAAGATCGACACAGCTCTGGTCAGGCGCATGGCATTTCCGTCCCGGTCATGATGGCAGCAGTGATTGCTGCATTGAGCGGAGATTAGGCTGAACATCGTTTGAACGAAAAGCGTTGCCATTAAGGCGCGATCGCATAACTGCCGGTCGCTGGCGCCGGGTCGGGTGACCCCGGCGCACTCTCGAATGAGAGATTTGGACCGCGACTCAGATCGTCTGCACGTCGACCACGCCGGTCACAGCCTTGAGCGCCCCGGCAATCTGGGGCGAGACCTTGAACCGGCCCGGCAGCTTCATCTCCACCTCGGTCTCGAGGTCGAGCATCATGACAAGGGTCACCTCTCCATCGCCGGCGGAGCGTGGCGGCGCGGCGCTGGCGACCGGCTTCGGCGCCGCGGGCCGCGGGCCGCCATTGGCCGCCGCTTCCGGCATGGCCAGACGCCTCGCGATCGAGTCCAGCGGCTTGGCATCGCGCACGAAGATCTTCAGGCCCATCGAGGTCTTGGCGGCGGCGTTGTCCAGCAATTCGACATTGTTGATGCGGGCGCGAACGTCGTCGCCCTGCAATTCGGCCCCTAGTGACAGCAGGACGGCAAGCCCCGGCTCCAGCATGTCGCGGAACTGTCCCAGTGCCTCGGAGAACAACACCGCCTCGAAATGCCCGGTGGGATCGGACAGGCCGATGATGCCCATCTTGTTGCCGGTCTTGGTGCGGCGCTCCATGCGCGACACCACGGTGGCAGCGACCTTGCCCGCGGTCCGGCCGTTCTTCACGGCCAGCGAGAACTCCGCCCACGACTGGGTGTTCAGGCGTTTCAGCACCGCTTTGTAATCGTCCAGCGGATGTCCCGAGAGGAAGAAGCCGATGGCGTCATACTCGCGTTGCAGCCGTTCCGCCGGCAGCCATGGTTCGATCGTCGGCAGGATGACCGAAGGCGCATCCGGGAGACTTCCGAACATGTCGTTCTGCCCGATCGTCACGGCCGCGTGGCTGCGCTGACAGGCGGCGAGGATGGCGTCCGCACCGGCGAACACCCGCGCCCGATTGTTGTCGAGTTCGTCGAAGGCCCCCGCCGCCGCAAGGCTTTCCAGCACGCGCTTGTTGATCGCGCGCGGATTGACCCGCGATGCGAAATCCGCGATCGACGTGAACGCCTTGTCGCCTCTCGCTTCGATGATCTGCTGCACCGCCTGAGCACCGACACCCTTGAGCGCCGCGAGCGCGTAGAAGATCTTGCCCTCGCTGACCTCGAAGGTGACGCCCGAGCGATTGATCGACGGCGGTACCAGCTTGATCTCCAGCCGCTGCACCTCGGCGCGGAATTCCGACAGCTTGTCGGTGTTGCCCATATCCAGCGTCATCGACGCCGCCATGAACTCCACCGGATGATGCGCCTTCATATAGGCGGTCTGGAAGGAGACCAGCGCGTAGGCGGCGGCGTGACTCTTGTTGAAGCCGTAGTCGGCGAACTTGGCCAGCAGTTCGAAGATGGTGTCGGCCTGGTCCTTCTTGATGTTGTGCTCGACCGCGCCGGAGATGAAGCGCGCGCGCTGCTTCTCCATTTCGGCGCGGATCTTCTTGCCCATGGCGCGGCGCAACAGATCGGCTTCGCCGAGCGAGTAGCCCGACATCGCCTGGGCGATCTGCATCACCTGTTCCTGGTAGATGATGACGCCGAAGGTTTCCTTCAGGATCGGCTCCAGCATCGGATGCAGGTATTCCGGCTCCTCGTCGCCATGCTTGCGCGCGCAATAGGTCGGGATGTTCGCCATCGGACCGGGACGATAAAGCGCGACCAGCGCGATGATGTCTTCGAAACGGTCAGGCCGCATGTCGACCAGCGCGCGCCGCATGCCCTGGCTTTCAACCTGGAACACGCCGACCACTTCGCCGCGCGCCAGCATGGCGTAACTTGGCGGATCGTTGATCGGCAGCGTACCAAGATCGAGTTCGACATTGCGCTGCTTCAGCAACTTCACGGCAACATCGAGCACGGTCAGCGTCTTCAGGCCGAGGAAGTCGAACTTGACCAGGCCGGCCGGCTCCACCCATTTCATGTTGAACTGGGTGACCGGCATGTCGGATTTCGGATCGCGATAGAGCGGCACCAACTGGCTCAGCGGCCGGTCACCGATCACCACGCCGGCGGCGTGGGTCGAAGCATGGCGGGTCAGGCCCTCGAGCTTTTGCGCGATGGCGAAGGCGCGCGCTACCACCGGATCCTCGTCGCGAAACGCCTGCAGCTTCGGCTCGCTTTCGATCGCCGCGGACAGGGTGACGGGCGCGGCCGGGTTTTGCGGCACCAGCTTGGTCAGCTTGTCGACCTGGCCATAAGGCATCTGCAGCACGCGGCCGACGTCGCGCAGCACGCCACGCGCCTGCAGCGTTCCGAAGGTGATGATCTGGGCCACCTGGTCACGGCCGTAGCGATCCTGCACATAGCGGATCACCTCGTCGCGGCGGTCCTGGCAGAAGTCGATGTCGAAGTCCGGCATCGAGACGCGTTCGGGATTGAGGAAGCGCTCGAACAGCAGCCCGAAGCGAAGCGGATCGAGGTCGGTGACAGTCAGCGCGTAAGCCACCAGAGAGCCTGCGCCCGAACCACGGCCCGGCCCCACCGGAATACCGTGCGCCTTCGCCCACTTGATGAAGTCGGACACGATCAGGAAGTAGCCCGCATAATTCATGCGGTTGATGACATCGATCTCGAACGCGAGCCGCGCGTGGTATTCTTCCTCCGCCATGCCCGGCGCGACACCGTGCAACGTGATACGCGCTCGCAGTCCCTCTTCCGCCTGGCGGCGCAATTCGGCCGCCTCTTCGCTCGCCGCGTCGCCGCCACTTGCGGCACCAACGGTGAAACGTGGCAGCAGCGGCTTGCGGGTCAGGGGGCGATAGGCACAGCGCTCGGCGATTTCGAGGGTCGAGGCCAGCGCTTCGGGAATGTCCGCGAACAGCACCGCCATCTCGGCCCTGGTCTTGAAACGATGGTCAGGCGTCAGCTGGTTGCGGTCGGTCTCGGCGATCAGCCGGCCACCCGCGATGCACAACAGCGCATCATGGGCTTCGTAGTCTTCGGCAGTGGCGAAATACGGCTCGTTGGTCGCCACCAGCGGCAGGCCCTTGCCGTACGCCAGGTCGATCAGCGCCGGCTCGGCGCGTCGCTCGCTGTCGAGGCCGTGGCGTTGCAGTTCGATATACAGCCGGTCACCGAACAGCTCCGCCAGGCGCTCACAGCGGATGGCCGCCAGGGCCGCCTGATCGGCATTGATCGCGAGCGAAATCGGGCCTTCCGGACCGCCGGTCAGAGCGATCAGGCCCTCGGTCTCGCCTTGCAGCCAGTCGAACTTGATATGCGGCGACTGATGCACCGGCGTTTCGAGGAACGCACGAGAGTTCAGCTTCATCAGGCTGCGATAACCAACCTCCCGCGCTGCCAGCAGCACGATACGGCCGGGGGTCGACGCCAACGAACTGCGCGAGCCTGCCTCGATATCGCCGAAATCGACCGCAATCGCGCAGCCGACAATCGGCTGGATGCCCGAAGCTGCCATCTTGTCGGAAAATTCCAGCGCACCGAACATGTTGTCGGTGTCGGTGAGCGCCAGCGCCGGCTGATGGTCGGCCTTGGCAAGTTCGGCGAGACCGCCGATCTTGATCGCGCCCTGCAGCAGCGAATAGGCCGAATGAACGTGAAGGTGGACGAAACCAGCAGAGGCCATGGAATTTAATCAGCTTGAGGACGTCCCTTTCGGGCCCGGCCGAGCGGCAGGACTGGCGGCAAGGGAACCGGCGTTCGACGGCTCAGCGCCACCGTTCACACGACTCGGCCCACCGACAGTGAAGTCTGGACGCGGCGCTGTCCACGTTCGATGACCACGGCCGCCAACCTCTCCTGCTTTTCCCCAAGCTGTCCGCCTCAGAGCTGCGGGATGACCTGCGCCCAGATCGCGACCATTCCGACGAACAGCACGATCGATGCCAGCGCGGCGGCTTCTTCGACAAATGTTCTCAACATCATGGACCCCTTTTCAGGCCGTCCCTTGCGCTCACCACAAGCCAAAGGAACATATGAAGAACAATGTTCCTTTTTTGTTCTTTGAGTCAAGTGCCGCCCATCGGGGACACGGAAAAAGGACCGCACTGGTTAATTCCCTCAGGCCTCAAGGCACGGCCTCAGGGGCACAGGTCGGTCAGGCTGGGCTTTTGACCGGAGGTCGTTATCCCCGGTCTTTCGGGAGGAGAACACCCGAGATCAGCGCCAGACCGAGGAAGGTTGCGCCTTCGAGGGCGTCGCGACGGATGGTTCTGGTCGATCCGCCCAGGGCATCGTGCGCCAGGAACGCCGTGAGTACGGCGACACAGGCGGCGGTCCCCGCGAACATGGCGATCTGCTTTGCATATCGTTTCATACCGCCAATATGCCCCCGCCACCGCCGACCGCAACCCCGGCGAAGCCGGTTTCCGAAGGTCTTTTCCGCAACGCCTCACCCGACCGCCGGATTGAACCGGGAACGAAGTGACGCCACAAACGTAAGTGGTTTTGCAGCCGTCAACGCACCGGCGTGGTTTGACGGACCCCGGCCGACAAGGCTTGGTGCGCGCAAGACCTCTGAATTGTCGAGAGCCGGCAGGAGGGTGGAATGCGAAGCATCATGTCGGCCGTTTTGGCCGCGTTGGGGCTTGGACTGGTCGTTGGTTTCGTTCCGCCGCCAGCTTCCGCTGGCACGACCTATCCGGTTTGCCTATATGACCGTGACCGCAACGATTGCAGCTTCAGCTCCATGGCGCAGTGCATGGCGGCGGCATCGGGGACCGGCGGAGCATGCCGGGCCAATGCGGCCTTTGCAGGGGGAGGACGTTCCTCCTTCAACGACGAGCCGGCTCCTCGGGTGCGGGCCAGGAAGAAACACTGGTACAAAGAGTACTATTGAGAGTCGGCCGAATCGGCGGGAGTTGGAATGCGAAAGATCTTATTGGTGGCAATCGCGGTGACGGGTTTCGGCATGGGGATCGCCACATCGGTGACACCGGCCCAGGCACAAGCACCGATCTGCCTGCACTGGAGAGACGACCTGACGGACTGCCGGTACTTCTCGATGGCGCAATGCAACGCGTCGGCCTCCGGCATCGGCGCAACCTGTCTCTACAACCCGGCCTATGCCGCGCGCGTCGAAAGCTATGACGAAGAGCCGGCCCCTCGCCGACGGCCGCGCCGCCGCCACACCCGGGACTACTGATCTCTACCCGATTAATCCCACACGACGGGACTGCCCGCGAGATCAGGCGAATCGGCGCGGGCCGGTTCGCTGGCAAACCTTTCGCTCGGCAACGCGCTAATCCAGTTCGACGACGTGACCGTCCTCGAGCGACACCCGGCGGTCCATGCGGGCCGCCAATTCCATGTTGTGCGTGGCGATCAGCATGGCGACCCGTGTCGCCCGCACCAATTGCATCAGCGCCTGGAACACATGATCGGCGGTATGCGGATCAAGATTTCCGGTCGGTTCGTCAGCGAGCAGCACCCGCGGCGCATTGGCGACCGCACGCGCGATCGCCACACGCTGCTGTTCGCCGCCGGATAACTCGGCCGGCCGATGGGTAACGCGCTCGCTCAGACCCAGATAAGAGAGGATTTCCTTCGCCCGCTGGATGGTCTCGGACCGCTTCAGGCCGCGGATCATCTGCGGCAGCATGACGTTTTCGAGCGCGGTGAACTCCGGCAGCAGGCGGTGCGACTGGTAGACGAAGCCGATGTCGGTACGTCGCATCTGGGTGCGCTGGGCATCGGACAGGCCCGAGGTTGGCGTGCCGGCGACATAAACCTCACCCTCGTCAGGCGTCTCCAGCAAGCCCGCGATATGCAGCAATGTCGATTTGCCCGAGCCCGACGGCGCCACCAGCGCCACCGACTGTCCCGGCCATAACGCCAGCTTGGCGCCGTCGAGAATCGTGAGCACCGCCTCGCCCTGCCGATACTGGCGGCGGATGCCGTGAAGATAGATCGCTGGTGTGTCTTCCGCGTCCCCCGCCATCGTCATGCCCTACTCGTACCGAAGGGCGTCGACGGGATCGAGGCGCGCGGCGCGCCACGATGGATACAGCGTCGCCAGGAACGACAGCGTCAGGGCCATGATGACGACGGCTGCGGTTTCTCCCACGTCCATTTCCGCCGGCAGCTTCGACAGAAAGTAGAGCTCGGGGGAAAACAGCTGGGTGTTGGTCATCCAGGACAAAAACTGCCGGATAGATTCGATGTTCAGGCAGACCACGAGCCCAACCAGAAATCCGACAATGGTGCCGACCACCCCGATGGCCGAGCCGGTGATCAGAAAGACACGCATGACCGAGCCCTGCGAGGCGCCCATGGTGCGCAGGATTGCGATGTCGCTGCTCTTGTCCTTCACCAGCATGATCAGGCCGGAGACGATATTGAGCGCCGCCACCAGTACGATCAAAGTCAGGATCAGGAACATGACGTTGCGCTCGACCTGCAACGCATTGAAGAAGGTGGCGTTGCGCGTCCGCCAGTCGACCAGGAAGATCGGCCGGCCGGCGGCTTCGATCACGGCCTTGCGGTAGAAATCAACCTTGTCGGGGTTGTCGGTGTAGATCTCGATCGCGGTGACATCGTTGGCGCGGTTGAAATAGGCCTGCGCCTCCGCAAGCGGCATGAACACGAACGAGGCGTCGTATTCGGACATGCCGATCTCGAACACCGCCGTCACCTTGTACGGCTTGATCCGCGGTGTCGTTCCCATCGGCGTCACAGCGCCGCGCGGCGCCACCAGGGTGACACTGTCACCCGCATGCACCGACAGCTGATCGGCCAACCGGCGGCCAATGGCGATGCCCTGCCCCTCGTCAAACCCTTCCAGCGTGCCTTGCTTGATGTTCTTCGCAATCGACGTCACGTTGTCGAGGTCCTGAGCGCGGATCCCGCGCACGAACACACCCGCGGCATTGAAGGGCGAGGACGCCAGCGCTTGGCCATCGATCACCGGCGCCGCCAGACGGATACCCTGCACCGCGTTGATCCGTTCGGCCACTTCCTTCCAGTCGGTCAGGGTCGATTCCTGCGGCTGCACCACGAGGTGGCCGTTCAGACCGAGAATCTTGTCCAGCAGCTCTTTGCGGAAGCCGTTCATCACCGCCATGACGATGATCAGCGTCGCGACCCCCAGCATGATGCCGAGGAACGAGAAGCCGGCGATGACGGAAATGAAGCCTTCCTTGCGGCGCGCGCGCAGGTAGCGCGACGACAGCATCCACTCGAAGGGCGCAAAGGGGGCGGTTCGGACAGGCTCGCTCATCGGTTCATCCATGACACGGATTTCACACGATTGGGGCTAATTCGGGTCCGGCCTGCGCACCGCCGCTCCGATGAACAACTCATGCGGCCAGCCGGGCGAGCACGTCGTCCGGCGTCAGCAGTTCGCGTTCGCCGTCGCTGCGACGCTTCAGTTCGACCTTGCCTTCGGCCAGGCCCTTCGGGCCGACCATCACTTGCCAGGGGATGCCGATCAGGTCGGCGGTCGCGAACTTCGCGCCGGGGCGTTCGTCACGGTCGTCGTACAGAACATCGACACCCTGGGCGGCAAGCGCTGCATACAGCTTCTCGCACGCCGCATCGGTATCGGCGCTGCCCTGCTTCAAGTTGAGTAGAGCGACACGGAACGGCGCGACCGGCTCCGGCCACTTGATGCCGTTCTCGTCATGAAACGCCTCGATGATCGCACCCACCAGGCGCGAGACGCCGACTCCATAGGAGCCGCCATGGATCGGCACTTCCTTGCCGTCGGTGCCCATCACCTGCGCCTTCATCGGCTCGGAATACTTGGTGCCGAAATAGAAGATCTGGCCGACCTCGATGCCGCGGGTGTGCACCCGCTTGTCTTGCGGCACTTCGCTCTCGAACCGCGCCGCGTCGTGCACGTCCTCGGTCGCGGCATAGAGTTCGGTCCATTGCTTGATGATCGGCGTCAGGTCGCCGTTGTAATCGACGTTCTCGTCGGGCACCGGCAGATCCAGCACATCGCGGTTGCAATAGACGGCGGACTCGCCGGTCTCCGCCAGCAACAGGAATTCATGCGACAAGTCGCCACCGATCGGCCCGGTCTCGGCCCGCATTGGAATGGCCTTCAGACCCATTCGCGCGAACGTCCGCAGATAGGCGACGAACATCTTGTTGTAGGAGACCCGCGCGGCGTCCTTGTCGATATCGAAGGAATAGGCATCCTTCATCAGGAATTCACGCCCGCGCATCACGCCGAAACGCGGCCGCTGCTCGTCACGGAACTTCCACTGGATGTGGTAGAGGTTGAGCGGCAGGCTCTTGTAGGACTTCACATAGCTGCGGAAGATGTCGGTGATCATGTCCTCGTTGGTCGGGCCGTACAGCAGTTCGCGCTTGTTGCGATCCTGGATGCGCAGCATTTCCGGACCATAGGCGTCGTAGCGCCCGCTTTCCCGCCACAGGTCGGCGAGTTGCAAGGTCGGCATCAGCAGTTCGATGGCCCCCGCCCTGTTCTGCTCCTCACGGACGATCTGCTCGATCTTTCGCAGCACCCGCAGGCCGAGCGGCAGCCACGCATAGATCCCCGCCGCCTGCTGCCGCATCATGCCGGCGCGCAGCATCAGCCGATGCGACGCGATCTCCGCCTCCTTCGGCGTCTCCTTGAGGATGGGCAAAAAGAAACGCGACAATCGCATGGGAACACTCGGGAATCGTTATGGACAGGGATTTCTGCAGTGAAACCGGATCGGAGCCCAAAACACAAGCGTTCGGGACCCCGAATCGGCGTTTTTGCCGCCGGATGACCGGAATGTCATCCCCGCCGCCGGGCAACATGCCCACGCCGCCAGGCCACCCCAAAAAGGCCCGGCGGATCAGAATTTCACCCTGACATCCGCCACATAGGTCCGCCCCGGAAATGGGTGGAACAAGGTGTATCTGGTGTCCCCGACATTATCGACGCCGAGATTGACGGTGGCCTGGTCGCTGAACATGTACTGGGCGCGCAGATCCACCACCGTGAAGCCGTCGAAAGCCTGATAAACGTGCGGCACCACATCGGTGTTATCGAGCGTGGTGTACTGCTTGCCGCTGTAGCGCATTGCCGCCGTGAACGCCCAGTGCACATCCGGCCGATAGGTCACGCCGGCGGTGGCGCGCCACATCGGGATGTTGGGCACGTGCTTGCTCACCGCAGTGGTGCCGGTGGTGCTGACGAACGAGGGATCGCTGAGGATCCGCGAGTCGACATAAGTCACGCTTCCGAACGGCTCGAGGCCCTGGATGAACACGTTGTTTTTCTGGGCGGCAAGTTCGACGCCGGTGTTGCGGATGGAGTCGACGTTGGTGACAAAGCTGGCATTGCGCCCCGTTCCATCATTAAGCGGCGTCAATTGCGAGATCAGGGCGTCATGAACATTCTCGTTGAACAGCGAGAGCCGGACTTTTCCATCGGTAAATCTCCGTTCCAGCGCAATCTCCTCGCTCAAGACGCTCTCGGGTCTCAGGTTTGGGTTAGGCAGCACCGGCGTCGTCCCCACCGTCGACAGCTGATACAATTCGCCCACGGTCGGAAATCGCGACGCCTGACCGACGGAGGCGGTCAGCAACCAGGCCGCGGACGGCTCGAACGCCAGCGAGGCCTTTGGTGAAAACCGGGTCGCGTTCAACTCGGGCTGGAGTTGTGCGATCGGGCTGCCGAGGATGTTGCCGTTGGTCGGGCTGGTGACCGTGTTGTCGGTCTGCGTCGTCAAATTGTAGCCGTCATATGCCTTCCAATTCTCGAGCCGTCCTCCGACCGTCAACTTGAGCAATGGAGCGAACCGCCATGCATCCTGGGCCCACAGGGCCAGGGTTCGCGTGGCGCCCACACTGCTGCTGTAAAGCGAGTTGGTCGAATCCGGCCCCCCGTTCCAGGTTGGCGTCTGGTAGGTCGGGCTGTTGAGATAATAGCGATCCGCGTGGAATCCGAAGCTGACTTCGTGCGCATCATTGGGGCGCCAGATGCCCTTCGCATCCCCATTGGTCCAGTTGGTGCCGTCCATGCGCGCGATCTTGCCGTACGGCGTGAAAGCTGCGCTGTTCGGCAGCACCCCAAACGGACTGCGCTGAATATCTTCGAGATAATCGTAGCGCGACACCGACAGATCGAAATCGAAGCTGCCCTTGGTGTCGGATTTGACCGATAGTGAGTTGGCCAGATGTTTCTCGTTGAATGTATAATAACCGCTGGCAAAGCCGGCGACATTGCCGAATGTCGGATTGCCCGCAGCGTTCGTCAGGTAGGTCTGAGTATCGGACTTCGTGTCGTTCGACCAATACCCCAGCGTATAGATCGCCTGCACCCACGGCGTGATATCGTAGGCGAACTTGCCCTTCACGGTCGCCATTTCAGTGTGCAGCAACCCTCCTGCGCCAACCACCGGAGCCTGTTGTCCAATCCTGTTCAACTGCGGAATCGCACCGGTGGTGCCCGCGGGAATGGTGGGGTTCGTCACCCAGAACAGTGGCTGACTGTAGCTGTTCTGGAAATTGGCGCTGAGCAGATACGAGAATTTGTCCAGCTTGTCGCCAACCGAGACGCTGGTCTGGTCGGTGCGAAATGTCTTGTCGGTCTTGTACCCGCTGAAGGTCTGGAACGCCTCGGTCTGCTTGGTCGTCATTTCGAATTTTTCGGGCATCCGCGTCGTGATCAGCAGCACGCCGCCAGCCGAATTGCCGGGATAGGCCGCCGAGAATGGACCGTAGAGAAAATCGATCCGCTTGATTTCCTCCGGCGCAACGAGGCCCCAGCGCGGCGCGCCTATGGAGTTGTTGTTGGCGATCAGCGCGCTCAGCAGGATATCGTCGGCATAGACAAGGCTCCGGGCGCTGGCGCCAAGGCCCGAGGTGCGTGTCGCTAGCACCGGCTGGGTGTCGCCATTGTTGCGCTTGCGCACGAACAGGCTCGGGAAATACTTCACCGCGTCCTCGGTATCGACGACGTTGACCTTTTGCTGAATCTCCGCCGCGGTGATGCTCTCGGAGGTCTGCGGCAACTGGTACGTCTGCTTGATCGGCGGCACGCCGCCACGGCTGCCCTGCCCGCCGGTCTCCGTGGTGACGACCTGACCGGCAGGTGCCCTCGCCACAGGGGCGGCTTGACGAGGGCGCACCGGAGCGCTGACGCGCCGGACTTTCGGCCTGACCGCCGGCCTTGGGCGCTGCCCGGTCGTTTCAACGACCACCGGCGGCAGCGAATTGGAGGCGGACTGAGCGTGGGATTGTGGAGTCGGCAGCAGCATCGCCGGCCAAAAGAGCCACAGGCGACGTGCCATCGCGGACGCGGATAACATCGAAGAACTCCGGAAATCTGATGTGACGCATGCAAAGCAAAGCTGCGCGCAGATGCGCGTTCGTCAGATCAGGGCCGGAGGGCCGCGGGGACTGGCTTGGGATAGTCGGAAAAACTGCTTGAGCCGCAGTTCGTAGGCGACCTGCTGCGGCTGCGACACGGCCACCCGTGCAAACACCACGGGTGCCGGTGGCGCCGGCGTCACCGCGGCGAGGCCCGGGCAGCAGAGTTTGCAATGCACAGCCGCGCGCTTGGTCGCACCGTCGACGTCGGTCTGCCCGACATCGCCGGACACGCGGGTGATGCAGAGCTCATTGTCCGACGCAAAGGCGGACACTGGAGCGGCCGCGAGCAGGATCGACGCCAACATCGCATTCAACACGAACACGTAGGCGGCCGCCAAAACCGGCCAGCGTCCCATGCGTCTATGTTTCGTGATGCGTGCCAAGGTGCCCCCGGCCAATCGTTAGCACACACCCCTCTTCGGAGATAGCAGCCCGGACCGGCCCATGCTTAACCGAATACCGCGCGGTCAGTCTCGGGGATTTGCCGCAGAATCGAGCACAACTCTGGGGAGGCAAGAATGGGAGGCGATCGAAGCGCCCATCATTCAAAATTCAGCAATTTATCGGCATCAACCCCACGCACAACCAATTCAATCTTCGTCCTTGGGTTGTATCAGGCGGCCACCCAGGATGCCGTTGAAATGATGATTTACCTGACGCCGATCTTTTAGACATTTGTTGCTGAAAAGAGTGACAAACCAAAAAGGATCGGCTAGCGTGAAATCTCAGGCTGGCCGTGAGGTTCAAGTCTGGTGGTCCAAGTCTCGGGAGGAGCCCTGACGCGCCAAAGCAGCGTCGCCCCGTTCAATAGCACCAAATCCAACGTATCGGGGACAATAGGGTCGACACAATTTTTGAGCAGGGCATGGCCCTGCTTTTTTTTGTCTTGAACGATCCATGATTGAAGCTATCAGACCAATGTCGCCGCACCTCATCGAGCGGCGACACCATATTATCCATTGCTCTCGGCTATTGCCGAATACACCAGCGTCCGCAGTTCACGCCGCACAGGATAGGCCGCCGACGGCAGCAGCTGCGTCATGAAGATCGCGATCAGATCTTCCGCCGGATCGATCCAGAACGATGTCGTTGCCGCACCGCCCCAGGAATATTCCCCTGCACTGCCGGGAATCAAGGTTTGCGCCGGCCGCAGCGTCACCGAAAATCCAAGACCGAAACCAATTCCATCGTATGTCGCCTCGCTGAAAAGCGAACGCGACAGCTCCGGCAGGGTCTTGCCTCCCGGCAAGTGGTTGGCGGTCATCAGTTCGATCGTCTTCGGCGACAGCAAGCGAACATCACCGAGCCCACCACCGTGCAGCAGCGCACGGCAGAATGTCAGATAATCCGCCGCTGTGCTGACCAAGCCGCCGCCGCCGGAGAAGAACGTGGCCGGTTTGAGATATGGGCTGGTCGCCGGATCGTCCTGCAATGTCTTGCCGCCCTTGCCGTCCGCCGAATAGCAGGCCGCGAAACGGCCGGCCTTGGCAGCGGGCACATGAAAGCCGGTATCCGTCATTCCCAGCGGATCGAAAATCCGCTGCTGCAGAAACTGGTCGAACGGAATGCCGCTGATCTTGCCGACAAGATAGCCGAGCACGTCGGTCGCGACGGAGTAGTTCCAGGCCTCGCCCGGCGAAAACTCGAGCGGAATTTGGCTGAGATCATCGATCATGGTCTGCAGCGTGCCGCCGGTCTCCAATTGACCGATCTTCGTGGCGCGATAGGCGGCGTCGACGTTGGTTCTGTTCTGGAAGCCGTAGGTCAGCCCAGACGTGTGGCGCAGCAGATCGACGATCTGCATCGGGCGCGCCGGCGGTTTGGTGAGGAATGCCGGAGTTCCGCTCGGGATCGGGCCAAGCAGCGGCATGCCGCCGTTGAACACCCCCAGTGTCTTCCACTCGGGAATATGCTTGTGGACCGGTTCGTCCAGCGCGACGCGACCTTCCTCCACCAGCATCATGAACGCCACCGATGTGACCGGCTTGGTCATCGAGTAGATGCGGAAGATGGTGTCGTCCTTTGCCGGAACGTTGCGCTCCACGTCGGCGAGCCCCTGCACGGCCGCATGGGCGATCTTGCCACGCCGATAGATGAGCGTCTGCGTGCAGGAGAACCGGCCTGTATCGATATATTGCCGCTTCAAATGATCTTCGAGGCGGCGAAATCCCGCCGACGACATGCCGACGGATTCGGGAGTCCCGGACGACGCGGTAAGCGTTTGCGACGGCATTGATATCCCCTCGGTGGATGGTGGAAGATGGCTGGCCGAGATTAGAACGGAATTCCCATCAGGCGTGTCAGCCGCTCGACGTTGAAATATCCGGCGCGGTAGGCCCACGCCCCCGCAGCGAAAATCAACAGCGAAAGAACCGTGGTCCAGATCAGCTTTTTCGCCATCAACGGCAGCACCGGCGCGCCGGGATCGGACCCCGGCACGGCACCGCCCTCCTCGATCTGGCTGCGCACGCCAAACGGCAGCACCGCGAACAGCACCACCCACCACAGTACGAAATAAATCGCGATCGACGAGGAGATCGACATCAGCGCGCCTTCACTTTGGATTGGGTCATTGTCGCGCTCTATCTGCTTTGACGCATTTGTGTCAGCGCGAACCAGGATTCGGTCCGCTGGAAGAAGCGAGAATCAGGTCTGTTCGATTTCGACCAAAGCGCCGGAAAAGTCCTTCGGATGCAGGAACAGCACAGGCTTGCCATGGGCGCCGATCTTGGGCACCCCATCGCCGAGCACCCGCGCTCCCTCACCGATGAGCACGTCCCGCGCGGCGATGATATCCGGCACTTCATAACAGACATGATGGATGCCACCGTCGGCATTGCGCTCGAGAAACTTGGCGATCGGCGACATCTCGCCAAGCGGCTGGATGAATTCGATCTTGGTGTTCGGCAGCGTCGCGAATACGGTGATCACACCGTGCTCCGGCAGCGGCACCGCGTCGGAGATCTCGGCCCCGAACGCGCTGCCATAGATCTTCGCCGCCTGCACCGCATCCTTCACGGCAATGGCCACGTGATTGAGCCGGCCCAGCATCATTTCCTCCGTCTTCGCTTATCGGGCGTCCGCGCGCCCGAGGGGGCCGCGACACCCGTTTCAAAGCCTCACACCATCAGGACATGCACGACGCACAGCGTCTTCTTGCCCCATTGTTCAGCGATCGCTGCGCGCACCGCGCGGCGCACCGATTCCGACACCGCATCGGGATCGCGCCGGCGTGCACGCGGCAGGTTCTCGACGGTGTTCACCACCAGATCGAAAACCTCGTCGGCGATCACCTCGCCTTCGGCATTTTTCTCTGGAATGCCGAGCAGATCAACTTCGGGATCGTCCGCAAGTTCGCCCTTTTCGCTCAGCGCGATGGCGACAAAGGCGCAGCCGGCGAACGACATCCGGCGGCGCTCGACCACCGCCCGCGCCTTCTGGTCTTCGAGCAGCAGGCCATCCTTGTACAGGCGCCCCGACGGCAACTCATCGATCACGGCGGGGTCGCCCGGCCCGAGCCGCAGCAGATCGCCGTTCTTGCAGATGAGCACCTTGGGCACGCCCGCGGCGCGCGCCAGCCTGGCATGCTCCGACAGATGCAGCGCTTCGCCATGGACCGGGATCAGCACCTGCGGCCGCACCCACGAGATCATGTCGCGCAGTTCGTCGCGACGCGGATGGCCTGATACATGCACGAGATGGGTGCGATCGGTGATCACCTCGATTCCCTGCGTCACCAGCCCGTTGATGATCGAGCCAACGGCCTTCTCGTTGCCGGGAATTGTGCGCGAGGAAAAGATCACGCAGTCGCCCTTGTTGAGGGTGATCTGCGGATGATCGTCATTGGCGATGCGCGCAAGCGCCGCCCGTGGCTCGCCCTGGCTGCCGGTGCACAGCGCCAGCACCTTGTCCGGCGGAAAGTGGCCATACATTTCGGCGCTGCGAAAATTCTGGACGCCATCGAGGTATCCGGTCTCCCGCGCCACCTGCACCACCCGCTCCATGGCGCGGCCGACCACGACGACTTCGCGCCCGGCGGCCCGGGCCGCGTCGGCCACGGCGCGCAGACGGCCGACGTTGGATGCAAAGGTCGTCACCGCGACGCGCCCCTTGGCCTCGCGGATGATGGCCTCCATCGCCACCGCGACTTCGGCCTCGGAGGGCGAACGCCCCTCGCGCACGGCATTGGTGGAATCGCCGACCAGCGCCAGCACGCCCTCGTCCCCGAGTTCGCGCAACCGCTTCTCGTCGGTCGGCAGGCCGATCACCGGCGTGGTGTCGATCTTCCAGTCGCCGGTGTGCAGCACCGTCCCCACCGAGGTGCGAATCGCCAGCGCATGGGATTCCGGAATCGAGTGCTGCACCGGAATGAATTCGACGTTGAAAGGGCCGAGATCGATACGGCCGCCGACCGGCACCACATTGACAGGGATTTCCGGCGCATTGCGCTCGCCGGCGCATTTGGCCACGAATAGCGCGGCGCTGAACGGCGTCGCATAGATCGGAATCCGCAGCTTCGGCCACAGATCGATGATGGCGCCGAAATGGTCTTCATGCGCATGGGTCAGCACCAGGCCGACCAGATTCTTGCGCTCCTGCTCCAGGAACCGGATATCGGGCATCACGAGATCGATGCCGGGCAGACGGTCTTCGTCGCCGAACGAAACCCCGAGATCGACCGCCAGCCAGCTGCGCTGGTGGCGATTGCCGATGCCGTAGAGCGACAGGTTCATGCCGATCTCGCCGACGCCACCCAGCGGCGCGAAGGTCAGTTCATCAGGGCGCGCCATCAGACGGCTCCCGCGGACGCGGCTGAACCGAAATAGACGTCGCCGGCTGATATCGGCACCCGGGCCCCGCTCTCGGTTGCGATCACCAGGCAGCCGGTGTCATCGATGGTCTCGAATACGCCGGTCACGACCGAGCCGCCGAATTTCACCGCCACCTGCTGGCCGAGGCCCGACGCACGCTCCAGCCATAATTGTTTCAATGTGCCAAAGCCCCTGCCGTTGTCCCAGACCGCCCGCAGGTCGGCCCAGGCGTCAGTCAGCGCTGCAAACAGTTCCTCGGCGCCGACATGAATGCCCAGCGGATGCAGGGCGGCTGCAGGATACGGCGTGCCGTCCGGCGCCGCCACCACATTGACGCCGATACCCACCACGACCGCAAGCTGCTGTTTGCCGACGGCTTCGGCCTCCAGCCCGATGCCGGACAGCTTGCGGCCGCCAGCCAGCACGTCGTTCGGCCATTTCAGCTCAAATTTAATGTTGTCCGCACCCGGCGAGCGCAGCCTCGCCTCAAGGCTCAAGGCCTGCAGCGCCTGCTCCAGCGCGAGGCCAGCGGCGAATCCCAGGGTTGCGGCCATCGGCGGCGCGACATCCATGACTTCGACAACACTCGCCGCCAGGTTGCCGTGCGGCGAAATCCAGGCACGGTCACGCCGGCCGCGCCCTGCCGTCTGCCGCTCGGTGACGACCCAGGTCGGAGCGCGCTCGCCGGCGCGCGCGCGGGCCATGGCCTCCGTGTTGGTGGATCCGACGCTCTCGAACGCTTCCAGCCGGTAGCCTGCCGATATGGCCTTCGGACCGAGCGCGTACCCCATCAGAACAGGGACTTCGCCGCCGCCGCCGCCGCATTCACGAGCGGCGCCGGATAGACGAAGAACAGGATGGTGAAGGTGCCGGCAATGGCCAGCACGGCGCGCAGTTCGACGCGGACGGGATCGACCGCACCAATCGGCTCATCGAAGTACATGGTCTTGATGATGGTGAGATAATAAAACGCGCCCACCACGCTCGACAGCACGCCGAGCACGGCCAGCACGAACAGGCCGGCCTTGATGGCGGCCAGGAACACGTAGAACTTGGCGAAGAAGCCGGCCAGTGGCGGAATGCCGGCGAGTGAAAACAGCAGCATGGCGAAGAAGAAGGCCAGCAGCGGATTGGTGCGGGCAAGGCCCGCGAAATCCGAGATCTTCTCGACCGCTTGCCCCTGGCGCTTCATCGCGAGGATGACGGAGAACGAGGCCAGCGTCATCGCCAGATAGATCGCGATGTAAACCAGCACGCCTTGCGCCCCTTCCGGGGTGCCTGCGGCGAGGCCAACCAGCGCGAAGCCCATGTGGCCGATCGAGGAATAGGCCATCAGGCGCTTGATGTTGGTCTGCCCGATTGCCGCGAACGAGCCCAGCGCCATCGAGGCAATCGCCACGAAGGCGACGATCTGCTGCCACTCGTGAGTGATGCCCGGAAATGCCGTCAGCGTCACGCGGGTGAACACCGCAAGCGCGGCCACCTTCGGTGCGGAGGCAAAGAACGCGGTGACCGGCGTCGGCGCACCTTCATAGACGTCCGGCGTCCACATGTGGAAGGGAACGGCGGAGACCTTGAAGCAGAGCCCGGCAAGCAGGAACACAATGCCGAACACGATGCCGATGCTGCCCTCCTTCGCCGCGGCCGCAATGCCGGCGAAGTTCACGGTGCCGGTGAAGCCATAGACCAGCGACGCGCCATAGAGCAGCATGCCCGAAGACAGTGCGCCGAGCACGAAGTACTTCAGGCCTGCCTCGGTCGACTTGGCGTTGTCGCGGTGGCTCGCCGCCACGACGTAGAGCGCGAGCGACATCAGCTCGAGCCCGAGATACAGCATGATCAGGTCGCCGGCCGAAATCAGCACCATCATGCCCACGGTCGACAGCAGGAACAGGATCGCAAATTCGAAGATACGCCGCGACGGATCCGACAGAAACTCGCGCGCCAGGATCAGCGTCGTGCCCGAGCCGATCAGCGCCAGGATCTTCAGGAAGCGCGCGAAATCGTCGACGATGAAGCTGCCATTGAAGGTGGTCAGCTTGCCGGCCGGCAGCGACAGTTCCAGCACGCCGGTCAGCACGAGCAACAGCACCGCGAGCACGGTGATCAGGCCCGTCACCTGCTGGCCGCGGTAGGCGCCGATCATCAGCAGCAGCATGGCGCCCAGCGCCAGCACGATCTCCGGCAGCGCGGGAAGCAGGGAATATCCGGCGAAACTCATGATGTGCAATCCCGATCGGTCGCGGTCGTGTTCAAAGAGATCATGTCCGACGCGTTCATGGCAGCGCGGCCGCTTTCACGGCCGTGACCGCCTGGCTGTAATTGGTGACGAGCTGCTGCACCGAGGCCGACGACATGTCGAGCACCGGCTTCGGATAGACGCCGAACAGAATGGTCAGCACCACCAGCGGCACCAGGATCAGGCTCTCGCGCGGGGTCAGGTCCTTGATCGACGCCAGCGCCGGCTTGGTCAGCGCGCCAAACACCACCTTGCGATAGAGCCACAGCGCGTAGGCCGCCGACAGGATAACGCCCAGCGTCGCGACCGTCGCGGTGGGGACGCTGACCTTGAAGGTACCGAGCAGCGTCAGGAATTCGCCGACGAAGCCGGAGGTGCCCGGCAGGCCCACATTGGCCATGGTGAACACCATGAACACCAGGGCATACAGCGGCATCCGGTTGACCAGGCCGCCATAGGCAGCGATCTCGCGGGTGTGCAGCCGGTCGTAGACCACGCCGACGCAGAGGAACAGCGCGCCGGAGACGATACCGTGCGACACCATCTGGAACACGCCGCCGGCGACGCCTTGCATGGTGCCGGCAAAGATACCCATGGTCACGAAGCCCATGTGGGCGACCGATGAATAGGCGATCAGCTTCTTGATGTCTTCCTGCATCAGCGCGACCAGCGAGGTGTAGACGATCGCGATGGTCGACATGGTGTAGACCAGCGGCGCGAAATCATGCGAGGCCAACGGGAACATCGGCAGCGAGAAACGCAGGAAGCCGTAGCCGCCCATCTTCAGCAGGATTGCGGCCAGGACGACCGAGCCTGCGGTCGGCGCTTCGACGTGGGCGTCCGGCAGCCAGGTGTGCACCGGCCACATCGGCATCTTCACGGCAAACGACGCGAAGAAGGCCAGCCATGCCCAGGTCTGCAGATTGCGTGGCACGGCGGTGTGCATCAGGGTCGGGATGTCGGTGGTGCCGGCATTCCAGTACAGCGCCATGATGGCCAGCAGCATCAGCACCGAGCCCAGCAGCGTGTAGAGGAAGAACTTGAAGCTGGCATAGACCCGGCGCGGACCGCCCCACACCCCGATGATCAGGAACATCGGGATTAGGCCGCCTTCGAAGAACAGGTAGAACAGCACGAGGTCGAGCGCCGAGAAGGTGCCGACCATCAGCGTTTCCAAAAGCAGGAACGCCATCATGTATTCGCGCACCCGCATCGTGACCGACTTCCAGCTCGCGATGATGCAGAACGGCATCAGCGCGGTGGTGAGGATCACGAACGGCAGCGAGATGCCATCGACGCCCATGTGGTAGTTGATCGCCTGCGCGAGCCACGGCGCCTCTTCGACGAACTGGAAGTCCGCCTGGGTCGGATCGAAACGCCAGACCAGGATCAGCGACACCGCAAACGTAATCAGCGTGGTCCACAGCGCGATCCAGCGCGCATTGCGGCGCGCCGCTTCGTCATCGCCGCGGCTGAGATAGATCAGGATCGCGCCGACGACCGGCAGGAAGGTGACGACGGACAGAATGGGCCAGGTTGTCATTATTGGCCCCCGAGACCGAATGTGAACCAGGTGATCAGCCCCGCGGCGCCGATCAGCATCGCAAAGGCATAGTGATAGAGGTAGCCGCTCTGGAGCTTGACGGCGCCGCGGGTGATATCGAGCACCCGCGCCGAAATGCCGTCCGGGCCGAGGCCGTCGATGATGGCGCCGTCGCCCTTCTTCCACAGGAAGTAGCCGAGACGCTTGGCGGTGCGGACGAACAGGAAGTCATACAACTCGTCGAAGTACCATTTGTTGAGCAGGAACTGGTACAGCCCCTGATGATCCCTCGCGAGCTCTTCAGGCAGATACGGCTTGGTGATGTAGAACACGAACGACACCAGTGCGCCCAGCACCATCATCACCGTCGGCGCATACTTGGCCCAGGCCGGGATCTCTTCCATGTGCTCGATGATGGTCGGGTTCATCTTCAGCGACTCGCGGAAGAATTCCTCGATGCCGTGACCGGCGAACAGCTCCTTGAACGGGAAGCCGGCCAGGATCGAGCCCGCCGCCAGCACGAACAGGGGAATCAGCATGACCAGCGGGCTTTCGTGCGCCGCCTCATAATGATGCTGGTCGTGCGGTTCGCCGAAGAAGGTCTTGAACACCAGGCGCCAGGAATAGAACGAGGTCAGGCCGGCGGCGACCACGGTGGCGAGGAAGGCATACAGCGCGAACGGATTGTGCGCCGCGTAGGCGGATTCGATGATCGCGTCCTTGGAGAAGTAGCCGGCGAACAGCGGGAACCCGGTCAGCGCCAGCGTGCCGACGCACATCACCGCAAAGGTGATCGGGATCTTGCGCCACAGGCCGCCCATCTTGCGGATGTCCTGCTCGTGGTGCATCGCGTGGATCACCGAGCCCGAACCAAGGAACAGCAGCGCCTTGAAGAAGGCGTGGGTGAACAGGTGGAAGATGCCGACCGAATAGGCCCCTGCCCCCATCGCCACGAACATGTAGCCGAGCTGCGAACAGGTCGAGTACGCCACGATCCGCTTGATGTCGTTCTGGACGAGGCCGATGGTTGCGGCGAAGAACGCCGTGGTGGCGCCGACCAGCATGACGACGGCCTGGGCATTCGGCGCCAGTTCGAACAGCGGCGACAGCCGCGCCACCATGAACACGCCGGCGGTGACCATGGTCGCGGCATGGATCAGGGCCGAGACCGGGGTCGGGCCTTCCATGGCGTCCGGCAACCAGGTGTGCAGCAGGAACTGGGCCGATTTGCCCATGGCGCCCATGAACAGCAGCAGGCAGGTCAGCGTCAGCGCGTCGGCGTGCCAGCCGAAGAAGTTGATGGTCTTGCCGGAGAGGCCGGCGGCGCCGGCGAAGATGGTGTCGAAGTCGGTCGAGCCGATCAGCGCGAACACCGCGAAGATGCCCAGCGCGAAACCGAAATCGCCGACGCGGTTGACCACGAACGCCTTGATGGCGGCGGCGTTGGCCGACGGCTTCTGGAACCAGAACCCGATCAGCAGGTAGCTGGCGAGGCCCACCCCTTCCCAGCCGAAGAACAGCTGCACCAGGTTGTCGGCCGTCACCAGCATCAGCATGGCGAAGGTGAACAGCGACAGGTAGGCCATGAACCGCGGGCGGTTCGGATCGTCGCTCATGTAGCCGATCGAATAGAGGTGGACGAGCGAGGACACCGTGTTGACGACCACCAGCATGACCGCGGTCAGGGTGTCGACACGCAGCGTCCAGGCGACATTGAGATCGCCGGAATTGATCCAGGGCAGCAGCACGACGCGGGCATCGTGATGCATGAAGCCGACATCGACGAACGTCACCCACGACAGCGCGGCCGAGATCAGCAGCAGCGTGGTGGTGATCAGTTCGGCGGCGCGCGACCCGGCAGCCGCCGGCTCGACCGCGTGATCGTCATGAGCGTGATCCTCGTGCGCATGGTCGTCATGACCGTGATCGTCATGGGCGACGGCGGCATGGGCGCCATGGTCGTCGTGACCATGATCCATCTGGTCGCCACTCGGGTTGCGCGCATGCGCGCCGAAGATCGCGATCAGACCCGCGAGGATCGCGCCCAGCAGTGGCAGGAAAACAATGGCCTGAATCATCTGCCGTCAGCCCTTCATCAGATTGATGTCTTCGACCGCGATCGAGCCGCGGTTGCGATAGAACACCACCAGCACGGCCAGGCCGATCGCCGCTTCCGCCGCCGCCACGGTCAGCACCAGCAACGCGAACACCTGCCCGACGATGTCATTGAGAAACGTCGAGAACGCCACCAGGTTGATGTTGACGGCGAGCAGGATCAGCTCGATCGACATCAGGATGACGATAACGTTCTTGCGGTTGAGGAAAATGCCGAGAATGCCCAGCGTGAACAGGATGGCGGCGACCGCCAGATAGTGTCCGAGCCCGATCGTCATCGCACCCACCCCCCGGCATCGGTATCCTGCAGGCCCTGCCCCGACGCCACCTTGCGGACATCCATGGCCATCTCCTTGGTGCGCGCGTTCTGCACGGGGATGCTCTGGCGCTTGACGCTCGCCTTGTGCCGCAGCGTCAGCACGATGGCGCCGATCATGGCGACCAGCAGCACCCCGCCGGCGAGCTGGAAGTAATGCACATACTTCGTATAGAGCACGAGGCCGAGCGCCTCGGCATTGGTGATGTTCGCCGGGATCGGCGCCACCACCGACTTGCTCAGCGTCGGGCTGATCACCCAGCCGCCGGCCACCAGCAGCAGCTCGGCCAGGAAGATCGCCCCGATCACGAGACCGACCGGCAGATAGGCCAGGAAGCCTTCGCGCAGCTCCGCGAAGTCGACATCCAGCATCATGATCACGAACAGGAACAGGACCGCGACCGCGCCGACATAGACCACCACCAGGATCATGGCGAGGAATTCGGCGCCCATCAGCATGAACAGGCCGGACGCGTTGACGAAGGCGAGGATCAGGAACAGCACCGAGTGCACGGGATTGCGCGAGGCAATCACCATCACCGCGGAGGCTACGCAGATGCCCGCGAACAGATAGAAGAAGAGCG